>Ga0210398_10005351_pt1 | contig 11938 bp, 9 predicted proteins | sample IncBWC4OmetaG_FD_161047 | JGI IMG/M metagenome (GOLD analysis project Ga0210398, IMG submission 161047) | Forest soil microbial communities from Barre Woods Harvard Forest LTER site, Petersham, Massachusetts, United States - Inc-BW-C-4-O | ecosystem: Environmental > Terrestrial > Soil >... | reverse complement strand
ATCACCCCAGTGACGGCACTCGCGCACAGCCCCGCGAGGATCGCCTCCGGTGGAACGCTCGCGGGGAGCGGCGTGAGGGCCCGGACCGCCAGCGACCCGCCCCACCCAACGACCAAGCCGATGATCGCCCCCACGCCGGTCAACGTGACGGCCTCGACGAGAAACTGCCAGAGGATCATCCGGCGCGTCGTGCCAAGCGCCTTCCTAATCCCGATCTCGCGGGTCCGTTCCGTCACGCTGATCATCATAATCGCGACGACCCCGACGCCACCCACGGTGAGGCCGATGGCGGAGAGCACGATCATGACGAGGAAGAACATACCAGCCACCTGGTTGTACATCTGGAAGAGTTGCTCCCGCGTCACGATCACGAACGTATTGTTGAGGCCCGGCTTGAGGCCACGCATGGTCCGCAACTGCAACGTGACCTCGTCCACGGCGTTGTCCCGGGCGACGCCAGCGCGGGGCTTGATCGTGACGGTTTGCCAAGCCGGATCGCCCTGCAGGCGCCGGCGGAGGGTCTCGATGGGCACAATGGCTTTGGGGGTGTTACCGCCGGTGAGGAACCCCGTGATCCCATGATAGAGACCAATGACACGGAACGGGAGACCACGGATGGTGATCGTTCTGCCGAGAGGATCGAGAGCGCCGAACAAGGTGCTGGCTAACGTATCATTGAGGACCACGACTTGCGCGCCGTCTCGATCCTCTGCTGCCGTAAAACTCCGGCCGGGATGGACGTCGCCGCCATCCACCTGCAGCCACGCCGGAGAGTCGCCCTCAATCGCTGGACTAGGCAGCTGTCTGCCCCGATAGGCAACGGGGTCTTGTTCCGTGAGTTGCGCGGACGCAGCGAACACGGCGGGGAGCTGCGCGATCGCGGTGATCTCCTCCTTGGTCACCGGCGGATTGTGCACCCACGTGCAGGTCTCGTCGGATCCGTCGCACGCGGTCAAGAGATTGGCGGGGAAGCGCTGCACGACGAAGCTCGTTGGGCCAGCCGCGTCGAGCGAGGCCGCGATGCCGGCATTGATCCCATGGACCACGGCCGCGATGACCACCACGACGAACACCCCGACTGCGACGCCCAAGACGGTCAGCAGCGTCCGCAACCGGTTTGTGCGGATCGTATCCACCGCGATCCGGACCCCCTCGGTGAGGACGAGCAGCCGACTGAGGACCGAGGGCATCACAACACCCGCCGCGGGCGGGCGACGGGCCGGCAATGGGCTGTCGCAGTGGGGGGGCGGACACGCGCGGGACGGCTCATCGACTACTCCGTGTGCAGGGCAATGATGGGGTCGAGCTGCGCGGCGCGGCTCGCGGGATAGACGCCGGCGATCATCCCGACGCCGATCCCAAGCCCGATGGAGGTCAGCACGGACCAAAGGGCAATCTGCGTCGGTAATGGCGTCGTGGCCGCAATGATCCACGTCAGGGCGATGCCCGCCCCAATGCCCACCGTGGCACCACAGGCGCTCAGCGTCATGGATTCAATCAGAAATTGCCACAGAATGTCGCGGCGCCGCGCGCCAATGGACTTGCGCAGCCCGATCTCCCGCGTCCGCTCGGCGACGGCCATCACCATGATATTCATGATCACGAGGGCCCCAACGACCAACCCGATCGCCGGGAGGACAACGCCGGCCACGATCAGGTAGCCTTGCAGCCGCTTCACAAACGCCATCGCCGCCTGGGGGGTCTCGATGGCGAAATTGTCAGGTTGGCGCGGATGCAGCCCGTGAAGCGTGCGTAGCACTTGTCTGATGGCGTCTTCCCCGGCGATCTGCGCGGTCGCGTTGGGACTCTGGACGATGATGCCGTCGATCTGGCCTAGCGCATCGCTCGTGAGCCGCCGGGCGGGAGCGTTGTAAGGCGTGATCACGAAGCGGTCCATCGACAGGCCAAAGAGACTCCCTTGCGGTTCGACGATCCCAACCACCCGATACGGGAGCCCATGAATGCGGAGTTCCCGTCCAAGTGGGTCGATCCCAGGGAAGAAATGCGCCTTCACGTCGGCTCCGATGACCACGACCGGCGTGTGCAGCGCATCCTCCTGGGCGGTGAACGGGCGTCCTTCCGCAACCTGGAGGTGTTTAATCGCGAAGTACTCGGCCGTGACGCTCGAGACGGCGACCAGACTGGGCTTTGTGTAGGGCGATGCGATGGAGAGAGTGCCACTGTCCTCCACGGCGTGACGGAACCCCGGCGGCAGTGCGGCAAAGAGGGCGGCGGTATCGCGTTCATACAGCGGAGGACGACGCAGATAGGCCGCCATGGTCTGCTGATCGACATTGCCAATGTTGGTGGTCGGCATTTTGTGCACTTCGAAGCCGTTCACGGTCATCAGCTTGCCGATCACACTGCGGTCCATGTACCGGCCTATCCCGTCCACCACGGAGACGACCGCGACGAGGAACATGACCCCGAGCATGACGCCAAGCACGGTGAAGACGCTCTTGAGTTTCTGCACACGAATCTGCAGCAGGGCGAGACGGACGGCTTCGACGACGGACACCGCTCTACTCTGCCGTGGGGAGCATGCTACCGGCGTGGAGACGCTCGGCGAATCGTTCGTGCGGATCGTCACTTTCGATCTGCCCATCACGCAGGACCACCACGCGGCGAGCGTGCGCGGCGATATCTGGCTCATGCGTGACTACGATGATCGTCTGTCCCTCGGCCGACAGCTCCGCAAACATGCGCATGATCTCCGCGGACGTTCGCGAGTCAAGATTCCCCGTCGGTTCGTCCGCCAACAAGATCGCCGGACGATTCACCAGCGCGCGCGCGATCGCGACGCGTTGGCGCTGTCCGCCAGAGAGCTCATTCGGCCGATGCAGCATCCGGTCGCCCAGTTGGACACGCTCTAGCACTTGGATGGCACGCTGGCGACGTTCCGCCGCCGCGACCCCCGCGTACACCAGCGGTAGCTCGACGTTCTGCAGGGCGGTGGCACGGGGCAATAAATTGAAGGTCTGGAAGACGAATCCGATCAATTTGTTCCGCACCCGGGCTAATGCGTCGTCATCCATTTGCGAGACCAAGACACCACTGAGCCAGTATTCTCCAGCGTCGGGCGTGTCGAGGCAGCCGATCAGGTTCATGAGGGTGGACTTCCCAGAGCCGGACGGTCCCATGATCGCGACGTATTCGTTGCGCCGGATCGCGAGGTCCACGCGACTCAGCGCGTGCACGATCTCGCCGCCCATCTTGTATTCCCGCGTCAGCCCACGGGTGACGATCGCCCAATCGGGTCCCGGCGCCGTCTCGGGCGGCCGAGGGACGGTTTGACGGTCGGAAGAGACCGGAGCGGCGGCGATACGGACTGCAGTCATGAACCCGTCGAGTCGGACGACGTGGCGCCGCTCGCGGCGCGGACCTTCATGCCGTCCTTCAAGGTACGGATCGCCTGGTACGTCCCGGCGACAATGCGCTCGCCTGGCTGGACGCCGCTGAGGACCTCGAAGTACCGCTCGCCAGCCACCCCGACGTGGAGAGGGTGGAACGTCACCCGGCTGTCGTTGCCCACCACGAAGACCCCTTCCACGTCCTTCTGGCCGACGGCTTTCGCCGGTGCTACGCTGTCGGCGGAGGTGTCGGCGGACGCGCTGTTGCGAACCGTGAGGGCAATAATGGGGATCGCGAGAGCCTTCGAACGCGTGTCGGTGATGATTTTGGCCGTCGCCGAAAAATCTGGATGTGTGTTGTAGGGCGCGTTGAGAAGACGCACCGTCACCAGGTAATCGACGGCCCGGTTCCCACTGCCTCCGATCGCCGTTGACGCATTCGCGCTCGAACTCCGCGAGATCACGGTCACAACGCCTCGGAACGTCGTATCCGGGAAGGCATCGAGCTGGACGATCGCGGCGTCGCCGACCTTGATGCGTGAGATATCGGTCTCATCCACGATGACCTGCGTCTCGAGGACACTCATGTCGCTGATCGTGAGCAGCGTGGCGGCGTCCTTGTTGAGCGTGCCCATGATGGCCGTCTCGCCCTGCTCCACGTTCAACCGGGTGACCTGTCCTGTGATCGGGGCCACCACCGTCGTCTTGGCAAGGGCACTCTGTGCGTCGCGGAGCGAGGCCAGATTCTGCTGGATGTCGTTCTTGGCGGTCTCGACAAGCTCGTGATCCACCGTCACGGTCGTCTTGAGCTGTTCCAGCTGTTCGTCCGCGACGAGTGCGGGATTGCGCCGTTTGAGTTCCGCCGTTCGGTTATAACTATCCTGGGCTTGTAGAAAATTCGCTTGCGCCTGTGCCGCCTGCGCCTGGCTGACAGCGACGGTGGCCTCTGCCCGTTCGACAGCCGCCCGGTACGTCGACGGATCGATCTGGAGTAAGAATTGGCCTTGCTGGACCATGTCACCTTCCTTGACCGCGAGCTGGGTGATCCGGCCCGTGATGTCCAGGCTGATGTCCACCTTGGTGTGGGGCCGCACCTGTCCACTCGCCGTGACCGAGGCGACGAGATCCCGGCGGATGACCGGTTCGATCTTGACTTCGGGCGCTTCAGAGGGCCGGGTGGCAACAATGCCTCCGAAGAGGATCGTCCCGCCAAGGATCACGAGGGCAATGATTTTGGAACGTGTTCGCATGGTACGCGTATTCTCCATTACTGTAGTGGACGCCCAACCGAGCTCTCTAGCGCGGCGAGGGCCTTGTGATAATTATAGACCGCCGTGATCCGATCGCTCTCCGCCTGTGCATATGCAGCCCGCGACGTCGTGAGATCGACGAACGTCGCGAGCCCAACGGCGTATTGGTCTTGTGAATACTGGAGTTCCTGATGGGCCTTGGCGGAATTCTGGGTTTGCAGCGCGACCGTTTGCCGCGCATTTTGTAGGGTCAGATACGCCGCTGTGACATCGGCGGTGAGGGCCAGGGAGCGTTCCCGCTCCTGGGCGCGGGCATTATCCCACTGGACGTCAGCATCCTGGACACGCTGCTCGCGGACAAAGCCATCGAAGAGGGGGACGGAGATGGAGAGACTGATGCTGCGGGGCGTCTGGGTGAAATGGAACGGGAACACGTCGTTCTGCGCGCGAATCGCCGAGGCCTGAGCGGGGGTGAACGTGTAGGCGGCACATTGCGATGGATCGGACGCGAGTCCTACGGCGCTCAGAATCTGCTGTTGCTGGATGCAACTGGCTTGCTGAGCGGCAAGCCCCGCCTGTTGTTGCCCGATCAGGAAATTCGCGTCTCGATACTGGTAGGTATACCCGCCAATGCCGGTGCCGAGGCTGACCGTCGGGGTATAGGCACTCCGGGCTATGGATACCCCGACCGAGGCGGCCTGGGTGCGCAGCCGGAGCGCCTGGATCCCCGGATTTTGTTGCTGCGCCATCGCAATGAGCGCGTCGAGCGGGGGAACCGACAGCACTTGGGAGACGGCCGTCGTGAGCGTCACGCGCGCCGGTGCGGGCACACCGATCTGTTGAAAGAGCCGTAGGAGATCGATCGCGGCCTGGTTCTGTGCCTGCAGCTGCTGGACCTGCTGCTGCCCGAGGGCCACTTCGGCTTTTTGGACATCCAGCGCGGTCCCGGAGCCAACAGCAGCTCGCGCCTTCGCCAATTCCAGCTGGACGCGGGCGTTCGCGACCAGGGTGTCTTGTAAGTGTGACCCGTCTTCGCTTTCCTGGGCGGTCAAGTAATCTTGCCGTACCGTGGCGCGCAGCGTCTCCCGAGCGCCAGTGATGTCCGCCGCCGCCGCGGCCAGATTGGCCCGTGCCTGGCGCGGGGCCAATAGTGTCGACATGCCGACGGTATACGTGAGCCCAATATTATAATTGGAATTCAGCACGGCTGAACTGACGTTGAGGGCGGACCCCGACAGGATCTGCTGTCCCCCTTGCTGATACCCCCCGCCCAGTGACGCTGACAATTGTGGCATCAACCCGCCATAGGTACTGCGTAGCGCAGCCGCGGCCGACCGTTGGCTGCCGACGGTCTGGAGGTATGACGGGTTGTTACGCTGGGCCAGGGCCACGGCCGCGTCCATCGTCAAGGCCATCGGGACCGAATCTCCACCCGCCGATGCGGCCGCTGGCACGGGGGGGACAGATGGCGCCTGGGCGGCCGCCATGGAACCCGTCAGCACCAGCAGCGCGCCGAATCGCAGACCGTCGATCATTCCTGGCCGATCTCTACGTACACGGGGGTCTGGTGCTGATAGGACGTCTCTGCGGCCTCCGCCACGACAGCTCCTGGATCGTTGCCGGTCATCGCCGTCTTGCCCTGTGGCACAGCCGCGCAGGTGACGCGGATCTGCATGGGGGTGTAAATCCCAGCCGTCACGAAGCTGGCGACGTGGTTCAGAAAGCTGAGCTGTGTCTCCACTTTCGCGGCTCCGTTCGGACACTTCGCGACCGTTTCGACCGTGGAAGGCGGGACAAGGCCATACAGGAAGCTATGTGCCCATGGCTTGTCGATCACCTGGTCACTCGGCGCGAGGCCGGTGTCCACCGTGGCGTGATAACACGCGCCCGTCGACACAACAAGCAGTAACACTCCGACCAAACAAGATTCCATCCGAATCGTTCGCATTAGTATTCGTCTCCTCATGCAATAGCAATAGTTAGGTCCGGCACAACGTCTCACGACGTGCATCACAACGTGCAATCCCAGCGGCCATATTAGAACCGCGTGTCCAGATAGGCATCGATCTGAGCGCCACGCACCGGATGTACCCCTCTCGCAAGGTCAACATGGAACAAGCCATCCATCACCGACGCTCCAACGCCTGCCCCACTCATCGGTTGGACGCCCGTCGTCCACTGGGTCCGGTCGCCCGCCCACCCGAGGTCGGCGAACACGAACGGCCGGAAGCCGAGCGAGCGACCGCCGAGCTCCGCGCGGGTCAACCAATAGGCGTCACCCGATGCGCTCGCGATCGGCTGGCCACGGACAGTATACGGACCACCAAGGTACCACAGCCGTTGGGTGGGAAGATGCCCACCGGACGTTCCTCCGCTCAGGGTGAGAACGCCACTGAGCCCCGCGCTGAGAGGCTGATCTAGCGTCAGATCCAGCATCCCTCGCACATAGTCGAAGCTGCCGGTCACCCCTTCCAGACGCAGGTCGGTCACGGCGCGGAACCGTGTGGGATCATCGCCAAACACACCCCGGCGACGCAACGCGAGTCCCACCACACTCCCATCCGTCACATCAATGTCGTTATTGCCTCGAAAGAGATGGCCGTCGAAGGCGTGTGGCAGTGAGAATTGTGTACGTGTAGTCGCGTCGAATTGATGTTCCGCGAAGAGCCGCCAACTATCGAACACCCCTCCCTGCTGCTCATGTGTCAGCTCCGCGCCCCAGGTACGATAGTATATCCCATCATCACGGCCGAACAGCACGGCGGTCAGCGACGCGCCTGGACTGAACGGATTCCCCCAATCGTTCGCGGCGTCCAGCCGGCGATATCCACTCAACGTGAACGACTCCTGATCGTTGGACCGTGTCACCCCGAGTTCGCCGTCGGGGGAGCGGTCAGCGACCCCAAAGCGGAAGAGCGCGTGCGTCGTATAGCCAGCCCCATAGATTTGTTGTACGTCGATCGCGGTCGAGAGGCCTTCGACGCGGTTATAGCGCGTGTACCCCACCCCATAATGCACGGTGGGCTGCTGGGGAGCCAACGCCGGTTCACGGGACAGCCCCAGGGCGCCGTTGACGAGCGCCATCCGCTCATCCCCGTGAAATAGCGTATCCGTCGAGGCATAGATCGACGGCGGCAGCGTTGGCGACCGCACGAGGGCGACCGTGTCGCACGGCGTGTGAATGACCACTGGTAATGTCTCGTTGTACCACGTAGCCGTGCGGACTTGCTGACCGGACGTGTCAACGCATTCGTGGCGGCGGGCCGTGTCCCGCGTGACGTAAGCGGCGATGCTAGTCGCCGTATCCAGCGGATTCACCTGCACGGGCGGCAGGCCGAGGGGGCCGTTCACCGTGGCGTAATCAAAATGCTCTTGGATCTGCATGGGGACATGCAGTGCCCCGACGGTGGCCTGCCCGTCCATCGTCTGTGTCCGAGGCAACCAAAAACGCCCTTCGTACAATCCATAATCGATGGTCACATCGGTCACCTGCGCCGTGATTGCGGGGACGAAGGCGCGCGCCAGAGGAGACATCCCGGAACGGGGATCGTCACCCGCGGCCACATTGGCCGCGAGGACATCCAGCGGCTCCGCCAACCGATAGACGGCGCGGACCAGATGGCCACTCGACACATCGAACCAGAGTGAGCCAACGACGACGTTCCACTGGGGGGCACGGGGCCGGACGCGCAGCTCGCGCACCACGATCCGGTGCGTGTCGGAGAGTTGGAGGGCCAAGGAATCGCCAGTCGCGTAGGTATAATAAGCCTCAGCGCCATGAGCGAGGGGATTCATGATCGTGAAATCACTGACATTGGCCTTGGCCAGGCCGGAGCCGATCCAGAGTGCATCGCGGCCGGGGAAGTACGGGATCGGCACCCGGCCGCCAACCTGCTGCCCGCTCGCCTGACCGCCCAGGGCGGGCGTCGCGGAGCGTTCGCCGGTGATGTCGATCACGGCGCCGCTCTCGCGGCTCCATCGTACATGGGTCGTACGCTCCGTCCGGAAGAGGAGACGCTCACGCAGGACGTGGCTCATACTCACCCCCATGGAGAACCGCTCATAGGTCGTCGCGTCGTAACTCGTCAGCGAGGAATCCTGTACCAACCGCGTCCTTCGGGCACCGGCGAGGAGGGCGGGGGCGTGCGCGTCTCGAAACGCGGTCGCGAGTAAAGCGGGAGTCAGCGGAATCACCGCGGCGCGGCGACGCGCACCAGCGAGCGAGTCGCCTCTGGCAGCCGCGGAATCCTGGAGATACGCAACAGTGTCGTCGTGTGCTCGTCTCTGCAGATCACGGAGACTATCCTGGCGCGTCTGCGTGCCCAGGGTTAGCGAGACGGTGGCCTGTGCCGGTGTATGCGGGGGTGTGGCCAGAGCGTGGACTGGTTGGCATACCAGGACCAACAGGGATCCACCCCACCAGGCGGCACGAGCGAGGGCCGGGTCACGCCGCATTCGTATTTCCGCGCCGAAAAGCGGCGATGCAGACCCCAAGCCCGCTGGCGACCATCCAGAACGTCACGGCCTTAAGCCATGGCAACACCCTCATGCTGGCCACATTCGACTTCGATAGCAGATCGAGCAGATCGCCGCCAAGAGCCTGCAACAGTCCGTAGCGTCCCGTCACGACGGCGCCCAGCGCGTGAACCAGCGCGTGCTGGCCGGTGGCTGCGAAGCAACCAAGGGCAATCACGTAGAGGGCTACCAGTCCCCCAATCCAGCGCCATGGGTGATTGCTGCCGATCACCACGATCGAGGTGCAGAGATAGATGATCGTCGTGGCGGTAAACGGAGTGACCACTCGCCAGGCTACTCCAATGTCAGGACGACTCTCCCCAAGAATGCGCCCGGTGATGCCCATGAGTCCATCGACGAACACCACGTAAACGGCGACCGTGAGCATCAGCCAGAGCCAACCTGACAGCGTCTTGATGAGGGTATGGGGTCCACGGGCCACGGGCATCGCCCAGTGATAGGACCGTCGGGATAGGTCGTCAGAGCGCCAGACGCCGAATGGCACCAAAAAACCCGCAAGACCGAACGGGAGCAGGAGTCCGGCTAGACCGATCGGCATCAACAGCAACGACAGTGGATCATGCATTTCATCCCCGTGTGAAGACGCTAGCTGGCTGGGGGTAGCTGCTGCGTCGCGCAGAGCGAGCGCGATTCCGAGAACGCCAATGACGCCCAAGAACACTAGGAAGAACATCCCTTCCTTGCGCAAGGCCAACCCCACGGTACGGAGCTGTTCCTGAACAACGGTGCGGTATGTTGGCCTTGGGTGTAAAGCAACAGCGGTCATGGGCGATACTCCTTCCGGTTGAGCATGGCGAGCGTGGCATCGAGCAGGGAAAGGGCGCTCGTCTCGCGGACGGTCGCGTTCGTACTCTCGAACTGGCGGGTGATCTCCGGCTCCGATCCCCAGACGGTCCATTGGACTTCTCGGGAGGTGGTAATCTGGGTGAGCACGGTGCCGTTGAGCGAGGGAACGCCCTGCCAGCCGTCGGGGACTTCGACCCGATACGAACGGAGCTCACGTTGGAGCGCTTCGCGTGAGAGTTGGGCGCGCAGCTCGCCGTCGCGCAAGACTCCGATGTGATCGGCAAGGCGTTCCACTTCTTCGACGTGATGTGTCGACAGGAGGACGGTCGTTGGGGTGTTCGCCAGATGGTCGGCTAGGACGCCGAGGGTTTCGTCGCGCATCAGGGGGTCGAGGCCGTCGGTGGGTTCATCAAGGAGGAGGAGGGGCGGGCGATGGGCGAGCGCCATGATGAGGTGTACACGGCGCGCCTGGCCTTTGGAGAGGACTCCCACCTGGCGGTCGAGCTGCAGCTGAAAGACGTCCATCAGCCGAGCGGCGTAGGCGCGGTCCCAGGCGGGAAAATACCGCGCGTGGTGCTCCAGGAGACGGCCCACGCGCATCCAACCGTAGCCCCAGTCGGGGCGCTCGGGGACGTAGCCGACGTTGGCGCGGGCCATGGGTCCTTGGCGCTGGACGTTGACGCCAAAGATTTCGGCGACGCCGGTGTCGGGGCGGACAAGGTCGAGTAGGATCTTGAGCAGGGAGCTCTTCCCGGCTCCGTTGGGTCCGACGAGCAGGTAGAACGCGCCTTGGGGGACTTGGAGAGGGACATCGCGGAGCGCGGTCTGGGCGCCATAGCGCTTGCAGAGTCCGCGGGTGGTAACGGCGAGATCGGTGTGGGAAAGGTGTGTTGGGAGCGAACTCGTCATGAGAGATCCTCACGCCGGCGTTGTTGGGTAGCGGCCTGGATGGCCTCGATCAGCTCTTGGGCGTTCACGCCGTTGCGATGGGCGTCCCGAAGCGCTCTGGTGGCGACAGCGGCGGCAAGACCCCGGCGTTCGTCGCCGTCGAGACGGAAGGGGCTGGCGAAGGTCCCCTCTCCACGACGAACGTAGGCGAGGCCTTGGCGTTCGAGCTCGCGATAGGCTTGGCTCACAGTGTTGGGATTGACCCGCAGGGTAACGGCTAGCTGCCGGACGGATGGAAGAGGGGCATCCGGCTTCAGGAAACCGAGCACGAGCGAGCGACGCACCTCATCCACAATCTGGACATATATGGGACGTTTGTCCTCCGGATCCACCCTAATAAGAACGTTACCTAATATCATTTAGTGTACTAGTTAACCAGTAAACTATGACATCAAGAACGTCATGTCAAGCGCCTTTGAAACAGAAGTCAATCTTCGGTAAGATCGGCCATGTGCCGCCCCTCCAACGCCATCCCCGGAGAATTAGACGCTTACATTGGTTCTGTTGGCCAGTGAGGAAGCCGCCGAGCCCGATCGCTCTTTACGGCGCGTCAAAGGGCAGCTCGATGGTGGCGGGCTCCATCGACAGGCGTTGGTCCGGGGGAAACTCGTCTTGTTGTGGCAAGAATCGAATGACCACGTGATGAGGCCCAGACCCGATATCGCCAAACATCATCCGGATGATCCCATCGCGATGCAGAGCCATCACCCCCATTTGCCCACCCGTATTTCTATACTCAAAGGCATGCCCATTGTCGGTCACCTCCAGCCGCCCTTCGAAGTGGGCCGTCCCGCTGAGATGGTACTGGATGACGAACCGCCCCGCGCGCGTAAATCCGCTCTCCGCTTGGTGGACCACCGCGGTCGTATCCTCGTGCGCGCTCCCGTGGAGAATCTGGACCCCCATCGTTTGCGGTCCCTGCCGGTAGAACACCCGCACCGAGTCCCGGAGCGGAGGCACCCCCTCTTGGCCCTTGACGGGCAGTTGGAACGAGCGCTTGACATCTTGGGCCTTCCCACGCTGGTGAGGGCCGACCAGAGTCACGATGCGCGCAAAGTACTCCCCGTT
>Ga0210398_10005349_pt1 | contig 11939 bp, 11 predicted proteins | sample IncBWC4OmetaG_FD_161047 | JGI IMG/M metagenome (GOLD analysis project Ga0210398, IMG submission 161047) | Forest soil microbial communities from Barre Woods Harvard Forest LTER site, Petersham, Massachusetts, United States - Inc-BW-C-4-O | ecosystem: Environmental > Terrestrial > Soil >... | reverse complement strand
AACTAGCTTGTGAGCCGGTTGGTGGTCGTAGCTCAATGGTAGAGTCCAAGCTTGTGGAGCTTGTTGTTGCGGGTTCGAATCCCGTCGGCCACCCCACTGCCGATTTTTTTGGTTTCTTCCGGTTGAAAATTGGTCACGATTGTGAAACATTCTTGCGCGGCGGGCGTCTCATTTGCGGGAAAACCTTCACGGGTTTGAAAATCGGGAATGCGCACACTTTACAACATTTTATTCACAGTTTTTTTCGCGCTGTCCGCGCCATATTATTTCTGGCGAATGCGGCGGCGCGGCAACTGGCGCCCGGGCTTCCGCGAACGCTTCGCGCATTATGCCACAAACCTCAAGCAGGCGCTGACCAACCGGCAGACCATCTGGATCCACGCCGTCAGCGTCGGAGAAGTCAACCTCTGCACCCAACTCATTCGCGCGCTCGAACCTCGCGTGCCAAACATCAAATTCGTCGTTTCAACGACGACAACAACAGGCATGGCCGAATTGAAACGCCGGTTGCCGACGCGCATCAGCAAAATCTACTACCCGATTGACCGACGAAAATTCGCCGCACGGGCGTTGGCGATGATAAACCCCGAAGCCATCGTGCTCATCGAGGCGGAAATTTGGCCTAACTTTTTGTGGCGCGCTGGCGATTTGAAAATTCCCGTTTTTCTGGCCAATGCCCGGCTCTCCGACCGCTCGCTTCGTGGCTACAAGCGCTTTGGATTTTTGTTCCGGCCGCTGTTCGCGTCGTTCGCCGGCGTCGGCGCACAAAATGAAACGGATGCCGCGAGGTTGATTGAAGCCGGCTGCCGACCCAAAGCCGTCCACGTCGTGGGCAACCTGAAATTTGACGCGGCCAAGCTGGAAGAGCGCCGCACGCTCGATGTCGCGGCGATGTTGCGACAGCTCGGCGTGCCGTCCGACGCGCCGATTCTCGTCGCGGGCAGCACACATGATGGCGAGGAGATTTTTCTGGCCGAAATCGCGCGGAAATTGCGCGCGCAGTTTCCAAAATTATTTCTTATCCTTGTGCCGAGGCATTTCGAGCGTTGCAATGAAATCGGACAGCGCCTGCGCGAACGCGGCGTGAAGCTCATCTATCGCAACTCCATTCAGACGGACGCACAATTCGGGCCGGGCGAAATCGAGTGCCTGCTCGTCAACACGACGGGTGAGCTGCGCTTTTTTTATGAGCACGCGACGGTTGTGTTCGTCGGCAAAAGTCTGACGGCCATCGGCGGGCAAAATCCGATCGAGCCGGGCGCGCTCGGCAAGGCGATGATTTTTGGGCCGAACATGCAAAACTTCGCGGAAATCGCCCGGAATTTTGTCGCAAAAAACGGCGCGCTCCAGGTGCGCGACCCGGACGGGCTTGAAAAAGCAGTGGCCGATTTGATCGCCAACGAAAATCGCCGCGCGGAATTGGGCGAGAACGCGCTGAAAGTCGTCCGCGACAATCTCGGCGCGATTGATCGCACGCTGGAAATGATCCTTGAAAAGCTGCGAGCGCGGGAGATTTACATCACGCCCAAAAAATAATTTTCATTGCCCGCTTGACGAAGTCGGAACGGCTTTTATATTGCAACACGCCTGCGGGTTTGAATCGGAAATTCGAGTCGTATGCCCAAAACAAAGGATCGCAAGATCGGAGCAAATCCATCCCTGAAAAAGGGTGGCGGAGCCGTAATTTCAGCCGCCCAACTTTTTGAGCCAGACGCAAAAAATACTCTCGGCGCGGTTTTGCAGAACGTCTCCGACGCGGGGCTTTCCGAAAAGATCAAGGAACTCGTCCGGCTTGCTCAGGAACAAGGACATCTCACTTACAACGACATCAACGAAGCTCTGCCTGAAAATGCCGCGACGCCGGAAAAGCTGGACGAGATTTTTTCCAAGCTACGCGCGCTCGAAATCGAGATCGTGGACCAGGCGGACGCGGACAACGTAAAAAAATCCGATACCGAGGAGGATGAAGTCCATCATCTGGACTCACTTGACGATCCGGTGCGGATGTATCTCCGGCAAATGGGACAGGTCGCGCTGCTGACACGCGAGCAGGAAGTGGAGATTTCCAAACGCATCGAGGCTGCTGAATTGGAAGTCACCAAAATCATTTATAGCCTCGGATTTTCCGGCAAGGAACACATTGCGCTCGCAGAAAAACTGTTGGCCGATCCGCCGCGCGAACGGTTTGACCGCGTGGTTTTGGAAAAAAAAGTGGACAGCCGCGAGGAGCATCTGCGCGCGTTGCGCCGTCTTATCGAGCGCGTCCGGAAGATTGATTCGGACGTTGACCAAAAATATACTGCGTGGCGAGCCGCCCATACGAAGGATAAACACCGCCGCGCGCAGGCGGTTTTCAAGCAGTCGGACAAAAAACTTCAAGAGACTTTCAAAAAGTTTTGTTTCAAGCAGAAAGTCATCGAGGAAATGATGCTCGTCGCCGAAAATATCCATGACAAACTGCAATACAGCCTGCGCGCGCTGGCCGACGCGCAATCGCAACGCGAATCCAGCGCGCAATTGCACTTGGTTGAAGCTGAAAAACAGAAAATCCGAGCGCTGGAGGAATTTGTGCGGATGCCTGTCGAAGATTATTTGCAGGCGTTTGATTTAATGCGCGAATTTTCCACAAAGGCGCTTCAGGCAAAAACCGAAATGGTCGAGGCAAATCTGCGGCTCGTCATTTCCATCGCCAAAAAATATACGAACCGCGGGCTGTCATTTCTTGATTTGATCCAGGAAGGCAACATGGGGTTAATGAAGGCCGTGGAAAAATTCGAGTATCGGCGCGGCTACAAATTTTCGACCTACGCGACGTGGTGGATCCGCCAGGCCATCACGCGCTCAATCGCGGATCAGGCGCGCACCATCCGTATTCCCGTGCACATGATCGACATCATCAACAAACTGATGCGCGTCCAAAAAAGATTGATACAGGATTTTGGCCGCGAGCCGACGCCCGAAGAAATCGCCGACGAACTGCTGATGCCCGTGGACCGCATCCGCGCCGTTTTGAAAATGGCGCAGCAGCCGATCTCGTTGCAATCGCCAGTCGGCGACAGCGAGGACGCGAACTTCGGCGATTTCATTGAGGACAAGGCAGCCGAAAGTCCGCTCGACATGACAAGCTTCAGTTTGCTGAAGGATAAATTGGGCGACGTGCTTTGCAGTTTGAACGAGCGCGAGCGTCAGGTTTTGGAATTGCGCTTCGGCCTCGGTGACGGCAATGCCCGCACGCTTGAGGAAGTCGGCCAGCAATTTTGCGTCACGCGCGAGCGCATCCGGCAGATCGAAGCGAAGGCTCTTCGGAAAATGCGCCATCCCACGCGCATCCGCCAGTTGCACGGGTTCTTGGAGATTGAAGATTTGGAACTTGATTAAGCAGTCGGAATAAACTTGTCGCCGCTGCGGGACGGAGCAAAATGATTTTGTTTCGGGCCTGTAGCTCAATGGTTAGAGCAGAGCACTCATAATGCTTTGGTTCTCGGTTCGAGTCCGAGCAGGCCCACCATTTCGAACCAGTTTAGTTTGATTGAGGGCTCGGCGCGTTGCGCTGCTGCAATTGTTTTTCAAGGTAAGTGTCCTCCGGCGCCTCGAGCCACGCAGTCAACCAAATGTTGCCAAGCATCTGTCCGGCCTTCACAAGCTGGCCGTCAAGAAACGGTCTCGCTTCCAAACCTTTGTCACCTTCGCCGGTGAGTTGCCCGTTCTTGTCCATTTCATAAAGCGGCTCGACGAATTTGTTTTGATCGACGAGATAGGCGACGATATAGCGAAAAAACGCCTCCTGATCGCCCGCATTGGCAATACGCGTGGCGGGCTGGATTTTTCCGACGAGCGTTGCAACATTTATTCCGCCGGTCTTTTTGAAATAACCGCCGTCAATCCACCCGTGAAACGTCGTTTTGGTCGTGTAGCCTTTGGGATTGTCGCCGACCCAGCCGTTGAAATGAACCGTCGTGTGCAGCGGCTGCGAGCCGTCGCCGACAAAATGCCCCATCACGCCCATCACATAAACGATGTCCGCCTGCGCGTTCGCGATTTCTTCCGGTGTGCCGCCATATTGTTTGAGTGCCTTCAACGTGGCGAAATCCGATTTTAATTTTTCGTAATACTCCGTGATCGCCCACGGCAGAAAACCGTCCAGCTCGCGCGTGTGATCGGCGTCCTTCGTTGGATCAATCGGCCGGAATTTTTCCGGGTGCGCCGCGCGAGCCAGCGCGATGTCCGCGACAAAATCATAACGCATGATCGGCAGCGTCTCCGGCGTCAGGTCGAATAATTTCAAATCCTCCAGATCAATGTAATGATCCGGGCCGTTGGCCTGCGTCAATGGCAAATCCGACACGTTCCTCCAACGATCCGGCTCGCCCGCGAGAAATGCGATGCGATTTTTCAATGCGGGCGTCAGGTCAATGCCAAAATCCGACGGCAACGACGCCAGTGCCAGTTCATTGACCGCGTGATGCCCCTCGTAATTCCAGGCGTTGACATTGAAGGCAAATGCGATGAGCACAACGATGACTGCGAACGGTTTTATTTTCATAATTTTCTCCTTAATCCTCGGAATCATAACAAAACGACGCGCGATTGCAAAAAGGAAAGTACGCAAAAAAAATTCCTTTGCTTTCTTCGCGCCCTTCGCGCGACATTTCCATCCATGAAAATCATAACCGATGAAAAATGCACCGGCTACTCGCGCTTCGGCCATCCGGAACGCCCCGCGCGAATTACCGCAACAGTCGAACGATTAAAAAATCAAAATGAAATTTCAATCGAATGGATTACTGCGACAAAAATTTCCGACAAGCAAATCCTCCGCGCCCACGCGCCCGAAGTTCTTGCGCGTTTGAAAATCCCGCAAGATTTTGACGCCGACACACCGTTCTTTGAAAACATTTCAGATTATGCCCGCGCATCCGCCGCCGCCACGCTCGCCGCGTTGAAATTTGCCCGCAGCGGCGAAAATGTTTTCAGCCTCATGCGCCCGCCCGGCCATCACGCCACACGCGAACAATCAATGGGCTTCTGCTATTTGAACAACATCGCAATTGCCGTTCTCGAAGCCTTGGCAACCGGCACAAAAAAAATCGCCGTCTTCGATTTCGATGTGCATCACGGCAACGGCACGGAAGACATTTTGATCAACCGCGAAGGCATCGCATTTTTTTCAGTTCATCAATTCCCCGCGTATCCCGGCACTGGTGAAAGAAATGTCGGCAAAAACTGTTTCAATTATCCTGTCGCGCCGTTCACGCCACGCGAAATTTACTGCACCACGCTTGGTCACGCACTTGATGACTTAAAAAAATTCTCGCCCGACCTCGTCGCCGTGTCCGCTGGCTTCGACGCCTACGCGCGTGACCCACTTGCGCAAGGCACCCTGCTCGCGGAAGATTTTCACTGGCTGGGCAAAGAATTACGCGCGTTGAAAATTCCTTTTTTCAGTCTGCTCGAAGGCGGTTACAGTCGCGATTTGCCGGAACTGATTTTTGCGTATCTCAAAGGCGTCGAAGGAAAGTGATTCCTCTCGACAATCGGAATTGAAAATTTAATCTTCGCCAATGTCGTCGCCGCATTTCGCCACCATTTTGATAATCGGCATTCTTGCTTGGAGCGTTTATCGCCGCGTGCGCCGTAACATCGGCAGGCAACCGTTGCATCCGAGCCGCGCCAAAAAATCCATCGTCATTCTTTCGATCATCAGCGTGGTGATTATTTATACGTCATTGCAAAACACGAATTTACTGCTCGGTTTCGGCGGCGGCATCTTGCTTGGCGCACTGTTGGGTTTTGTCGGATTAAAGCTCACACGATTTGAGACAACCGATGAAGGTCATTTCTACACACCCAATACGCACATCGGCGTCGCGCTTTCAGTTTTGTTCATCGGACGAATTGCTTATCGTTTCATCATGGCTGGCAATATGACGACCGCGCAAAATCCGGCGATGCCGTTTCAAAGTCCGCTGACGCTTTTCATTTTGGCGCTGACCGTCGGCTACTACATCGTTTATCAAACCGGCATATTGATCCACAACCACGACAAAAATAATTCCGGCAAAAAGACTTTGAATCCGGTGGATCAAAACTAGATTTGTCGCGTGACCGTCCTCGAAGCGATCCAGAAAAGCGCGGAATTTCTCGGCAAGAAAAACGTCGAGTCGCCGCGTCTGCAAGTTGAACTTCTTCTCGCGCACCTGCTCAAAATGCCGCGCATGAAATTGTATCTGAACTTTGAGCGCGTTTTGTCTTCTTCGGAAACGAACGCGTTGCGCGAATTTGTCAAACGCCGAGGACAGCGCGAACCGCTCCAGCACATTGTCGGCTCAACTTCATTCTGCGGTTACGAAATCGCTGTGAACAGCCACGCACTCGTGCCGCGACCGGAAACGGAATTGCTTGCTGAAGAAGGCTGGAAGTTCATTACCGCTCGTCACTCGTCACTCGTCACTGCCCTTGATTTTGGAACCGGAACTGGCTGCATCGCCATCGCGCTTGCAGCAAAATATCCAAGCGCAAAAATCGTCGCGACGGACATTTCACCGGATGCAATTGCGTTGGCAAAAGAGAACGCAGTGAAAAATAGCGTCGCGGAACGGATTGAATTCTTACAAGCCGATGGATTTGCAACGGTGCCAAAAAACGCGCCGTTCGATTTAATCATCAGCAATCCACCTTACATTCCGTCGCCAGAAATCGAAACGCTTCAACCGGAAGTCCGCGATTTTGACCCGCGCGCGGCTTTGGACGGCGGCGCGGACGGTTTGAATTTTTATCGGATGTTGGCGGCGAAAACGAAATCATTTTTGAAACCGGACGGAAAAATCATGCTTGAATTCGGCGATGGGCAGGCCGACGCGATAAAAAGCATTTTTGAGAATGAAAAGTGGATTGTCGAAGCGGTGAAGGAAGATTACAGTCAGCGCGCACGAATTTTAATCGCGAGAAAATAATTTCATGGAAAGTTTTTTAATCAAAGGCGGCGTGCCATTGCACGGCGAAGTCACCATCAGCGGCAGCAAGAACGCCGCGCTGCCCATCATGGCGGCGACGTTGCTCACGGACGAGCCATGCGTCATTCGCGGCGTGCCGGATTTGAGCGACACGCGGTTCATGGCGCAAATTCTGGAATCGCTTGGAGCGCAGGTGAAATTTCAAAATGGCACGTTGACGGTTCGCGCGAAAAAAATCCGCGGCTATGCAGATTACGAACTCGTCCGCAAAATGCGCGGCTCGATTTGCATCGCCGGGCCGTTGCTGGCGCGATTGCGCAAGGCGCGGATTTCTTTGCCCGGCGGTTGCATCATCGGCGCGCGGCCGATCAATTTGCATTTGAAAGGTTTTGAAGCGCTCGGCGCAAAAATTAAAATCGAGGGCGGCTATGTTGACGCGACGGTTAAAAAATTGGTTGGCGCTTCAATGTTTCTTGGTGGACGCGCTGGCCCGACGGTTTTGGGAACAGCCAATATAATGATGGCGGCGACTTTGGCGGACGGCGTGACGGTGATTGAAAGCGCGGCGTGCGAGCCGGAAGTTGTTGATCTCGCAAATTTTTTGAATGCGATGGGCGCGAACATTTCCGGCGCGGGCAGTCCGACCATCACCATTTCCGGCGTTGAAAAACTTCACGGCGCGGAACATACGGTGATTCCAGACCGGATTGAAACAGCGACGTTTGCGATTGCCGCTGCCGCGACGAATGGCGAAGTGACGATTAAAAATTGCCGTGCCGATCATTTGCGCGCGGTGATTGACAAGTTGAACGAAGCCGGAGTTTCCATTCAGCAGCTCGACGGAAATTTAATTGTTCGTCGCGCAAAAAAATTGCGCGCGGCGGACGTAACGACGCTGCCGTATTCTGGTTTTCCGACGGACGTGCAGGCGCAGATGATGTCGCTGCTTGCGCTCGCGCCGGGCATCAGCATCATCACGGAGCGGATTTTTGAATCGCGCTTCATGCACGTCAGTGAACTGGCGCGGCTCGGCGCGGAGATCGAGATCGAAGGGCCGAGCGCGATCGTGAAGGGCGGCAGGCCGTTGAGCGGCGCGCCGGTGATGGCGAGCGATTTGCGCGCGAGCGCGGCGCTGGTGATCGCCGGGCTAGCGGCGAAGGGCGCGACGCAGGTGAACCGCATTTATCATCTGGATCGCGGCTACGAAAAGATGGACGCGAAATTGCGGAAGCTCGGCGCGCGGATTCAGCGTATCGAGGAAAAATGAAATTTTATGTCACCGAAATTCCGCAAAACACTGGCTGGCATTTTCAGTTTGCTGTTTTTCGCGGGTGCGCTTTTGATTTGGTTCGAAGAAATTCAAGGACGAAAGATTGAATTCAGCAATCACAGTATGCACGCCTTTCTTGCAAGTCTTGGCTGGGCAATTATTCTCGGAATTTATGCGATTAGAGGGAAATTGAGAAAGTGAATTGCTGTTTTGAATTTGTCACGATCAAAATCCGTAGGAACGCGGACAGTGTCGCATCAAGCGGATGCTTGAAACTCCACTGCGAGGAACTGTACGCGTTCCGAAGATTATTTCCCGGAAACAAAAAGGCGCGGCGGGAAGCCGTTGGCGCGGGCGCGAAAATGTTTTCGCCCGTGCAAACGGCCTCCCGCACACGCTGGTTGCCCAGCTTTGATCATTCGCGTTTTCATGCGGCGATGAGCTGGCTGTTGGCGTAGATGCGCGCCTGCCGACCGGCGCGCAGGACGGCGGCATCGGTTTTTTCCTCGAACAGCACGGGGAAAACGAGCAGCGGGAAAACGGTCGCCCATGCGAGCGCCGCCGCGTCGTTGGCCGCGCGCCGCAGCGGGGCGTTCAACTCCGGCGCGGCGTCGAGCAATTGCCGCGCGAGCAGTCTGTTCTTGAGCCGCTCGAATTCGTTTTCCTGCACGGCGCGGAACGGCACTGTCGGCGTTGGCCGCAGTTCGAAGCGCGTTTCAGGGCCGAATTCGGTCGGCACTAATGTTCTGTTTCTATTCATGTTTTTCCTTTCGTTTTGGTTTCGAGCCAAAAAGCAAAAACCCCGCGATTGACTGGCAATCGCGGGGTTTTGAAATTATTTCTTAAATCAGAAGTTCGTTCCCACGATGCCTGCATGACGGCAGACGCGCGTCCAAATGGACATATATCCATTGGATTGCGCGTGCTTCAGCATTGGTGCAAACGTGGTTTTCATTTACTTATTCCTAAACCGAGCAAAGAAGAAACACTATTTCGGGGCGTTTGTCAAATTGATTTACGCGGCGGGAATTTTGAAATCTGCGGATAAATAAAATCGTTGTCGGATTTGCGCGCGGTGCTAAATTGGTTTCAGAAGTCATGAGCGAACAATTGCGGATGATCAAATGCGGGTGGTGCGACAGCACGGCGTTCATTCCGGGGAATATGCCGCCGTTGAGCACCGTGCCTTGCACGAAATGCGGCCAACCAGTGATGATGCCGATGCAATTGCGGCAATTCGAGCTGCGCGGAATCATCGGGTCGGGCGGCATGGGCAATGTGTATCGCGCGTGGGACACGACTTTGGAACGGATGGTGGCGGTGAAGTTGATGAAGGCCGAGCTGCTTCAGGATGAAGTGTCGCTAGAAAGTTTTTTCCGCGAGGCGCGTGCGTGCGCGAGGCTGAACCACACGAACATCATCCACATCTACACTTTCGATGAATGGGAAGGCCAACGTTATCTCGTCATGGAACTGGCCGATCGCGGCAGCCTTGATGCGCGTATTGAGAAACTTCGTTTGATTCCAGAACTCGACGTTCTCGACATTGGAATCAAAATCGCCTCCGCGCTGGACATGGCGCTCAAATACGATTTACTGCACCGCGACATCAAGCCGGGAAATATTCTGTTCAACGCCGACCACGAGCCGAAGCTCGTTGACTTCGGCCTCGCGCGAGCCGCCGGCGCGGAACAGGAAGCCAGTGACATGATTTGGGGAACGCCGTATTACGTGGCGCCTGAAAAAATCAAGCGCGAGCCGGAAACATTTTTGTCCGATATGTATAGTCTGGGCGCGACGGTTTATCACGCGCTCACCGGCCATGTGCCGTTTGATGCGCCGACGCCGGAAGAAGTGATTGTCGCGCATGTGCAAACGCCATTGACGCCGCCAAATCTTGTCGTGCCGGAAATCACGCAGCCGACGAGCGACGCGCTGGTGAAGGCGATGGCAAAAAATCCTGCTGAAAGATTTTTGAGCTATGATGAATTCATCATGGCGCTCGAAGCAGCGCGCAGTTTTCTGCTGCGGCAGCAATCTCAATCTCCGCAGGCGCCCAAACCAAAGGGCATGACGAGCTGGTGGAAGCGTTCATAAACAAAACAGGCGGACGTTGCCGTCCGCCTGATCTGAAATCCCGCAGGATTTAATATTTAATTTTAATTAGTGACACTATTGGTACTAGTGCTGTCCGTTTCGGCAGCCGTCTTTTTCTTCTTGCCGTCGCGGATGGTCATGGCGTCCAGTTTTCCGTCCTCGGATTTTTTATATGTGCCGCCGACCTTGTCGCCCACGATAATGTCACTCAAGGTGGCGGGTTCGCCATTCTTTGTGATTTTGGTTTCCGACGTGATGCCAAACGTGCGCGTCTCGACAGTGAGCGTCATGGCGTTTGTATCAACCGCGCTGGCGGTACCGCGAAACACGAGTCCTTCATGTTTCTTCGGTTTGGCCGGAGCAGGCGTGGCTTGGTCTGGCGCGGCTGCAGGTGCAGCAACTGGTGTGTTGGTTGTGTCCTGCGCTCGCGAAACGGTCGGCGCGGCGATGATGGCCGACGCGAGGAGGGTTAGGATTGCGGTTTTTATGATGTTTTTATTCATGTGGTTTCCCTTTGTTGTGTTGAGTTGGTTCATTCCCTAAAAGACATGGAATAAAACAGACACAACATCCTAAAAACTGGTTACAAAAATTCAACAACTTTTTTTACCACGCCCCTTCGGTGAGCAGTTCCGCGATGTTCGAGGCCAAATCCTCTGCCAGCAACGGTGCGGTCTGGCGCTCCGCGCTCGCCAGATCCGTCCCGACCTGCACGAGCGCATAACCGTCCACATCCTTGTCGAGCAATGTTTTTCCGGTGCTGCATTCGCGCGCCGTGACGTGCGCGGTGATGCCAACGCGATAACTTTCCGCAGTCGCGACGTCACTGTTCAAAAAAGCCACCGCCTTGCGGTTGTAGCGGGTGATGACGCCGGTGACGACAATGTCGCCGGCGTCGCTTGTGGCCAGATGGTAAGTGGCGTCGGTTTGAAAACGTTCGCGCAACGCCTGCGTCACCGCGTCACCGAGGCGCGGCTGTAGCGTCTGGTTGTTGAATGGAAGGACTTCAATGGATTTTTCACCGGCGACCTGGCCGTTGACCGGGCCGAGATGATAACCGGCACAACCGGCGGAAAAAAAAACCGCCGCGATCATTGAAAGAAAATTCAGCGGGCGCATTTCAGTTTGCGGGCGTTGCTGCGGAAGGTTTGAGCGCTTCAATGCGCTGGCGCGCCTGCGCGGCATAGGGCGAGTTCGGATCAAGCTGCAACACCTCGTTGTAGTAGACGATCGCTCCGCTCCGCCGCTGTTCCGCGTTCAAGGTCTTGCTGTTCTCGTAAAACTGAGCGATCTGGAAACTGCCACGCACCTGCACGGCCTGCAAATCTGTGATGGCCTTTTGTGCATCGGGCACGCGCTTGTCGTCGGGAAAAAGCGTGATGAAATCAGTGTAAGATGCGATGGCTTTTCCTGCAGTGCTTTGGTCGTATTCGGCGGCGGCGGCCTGCTTCTGATATGAAACGCCTTCGCGGAATGTCGCGTCGGAGGCGATGTCCGGCTGGTCGTGATAACGGTCGGCGGCGGTCTCGTAAGCCGCGACCGCATCCTCATAATTTTTCTGCTTCTCGCGTGCCGCTCCTATGCGCAACTGCGCATGCGGGGCGACGTCGCTATAAGGA
>Ga0210398_10005347_pt1 | contig 11941 bp, 6 predicted proteins | sample IncBWC4OmetaG_FD_161047 | JGI IMG/M metagenome (GOLD analysis project Ga0210398, IMG submission 161047) | Forest soil microbial communities from Barre Woods Harvard Forest LTER site, Petersham, Massachusetts, United States - Inc-BW-C-4-O | ecosystem: Environmental > Terrestrial > Soil >... | reverse complement strand
AACTTTCTCCATGTTCCGCAACTGAATCAGTGGTTCCACGCTCGCTCCTTGGCCGTTACTAGGATAACGCCCGAATCCTCAATCCGTTTCGAGACTATCACACTTAAATCCGCGCCGCTGTGGGGCTGCGGAGGGGGCTGACTCGCCCTGGAGACCGAAACCACGGGACTGGCGGCTCGCGCCAGCCAGGGGTTGCGCGGTCGGGGCCCTTAGGCGCTAAACCAGCCCCGCCCCTCGAAGGGTTGGGCGTGACAGGTTTCATTCGTATCGCAGGGCGGTGAGCGGATCCATGCGCACGGCGCGCCGCGCGGGGAGGTAGCAGGCGACTGTCGCAACCGCAGCCAGTAGCAAGGGAAGCCCTATAAAGGCGAAGGGGTCGGCAACTTTCACGCCGAAAAGAATGCTGGAGAGCGCGTACGCGATCCCCAAGGCTAACGGCAGACCGATAGCCATCCCGACAACGGTCAGGAACAATCCATTTCGCAGAATCAACCGCTGGACATCTTTCGACGTTGCGCCCATGGCCATGCGTACGCCTATCTCGTGCGTGCGCTCGCCGACAGAGTACGACATCACGCCATAAATCCCGACGGAAGCCAGAACCAACGCGATCAGCCCAAGGATCGCCATCATCGCCGCCACGTAGGCGATACCCACGATCGAATTCGTGATCACGCGGTCAAAGGGCAGCACATCGAACAGAGGCAGGTTTGGATCGACCTCGGCGACCGCACTTCGCACCGCCGAAACGAAAGTCATCGGATCACCATCGGTCCGCAAGACCAGAGAATTGTAGAAAGGAGGCGCTTGGCGATAGCTGCGATAAATCGTCGGGTATTCTTGTTTGTCGACCCACGTGTAGTGGACATCGTCCACGACTCCCACGATCGTCATCCAGGGGCTGTCTGCATCGGCCTTGCCGATTTTGAGTTTCTTTCCCAGAGAGTTTTGGCCAGGAAAGTAGCGCTTCGCCACGTTCTGGCTAATCACCGCTACTGGTTGCGTGGCAGCGCCGTCCGAATCGCTTAATTCGCGCCCATCGCGCAAAGCAATATTCATCAAACGAAAGTAATTCGGGCTGATCGTTTCGACAATCGTGTTGGGCGTCTCGCCGCGCTCTTCCGGCGCGCGTCCCTCGATCGTGAAGGGATTCACGCCCGTGCCGCCGCCCTCGGCATAAGGCACGTACGTGGCGAGCGCAGCGGACTGGACATGCGGAATAGCAGCAAGCCGCTGCAGCACCTGTTCGTGGAACGCTGTGCGGCCCGGTTTTTCCTTGTACTGCGTTTCGGGCAGGACCAAGCTAAGCGTCAGCACGGATGCGGGACGAAAATTTTCATGCACGACGATAAGCGCGCGAAAGCCCTTAACAAGCAGTCCCGCGCCGACCAAAAGGATAAGCGCGAGCGCAATCTCGGCGATTACGAGAACGCTCCGCAAGCGGTGCCGCGATGGGCCCGTACTTGCGCCCCTGCCGCTCTCTTTTAGAGTCTCACTGATGTTGGTTTGCGAATGGAGCCAGGAGGGAGCTATCCCCGAGACAATGCCGCTGGCAATGGCGATGGCCAGTGTGAACAAAAAGGCGTTGGCGTCGAGGCTTATGGTGTTCCAGCCGGCGATGAATCTCGCAACCTCTGGAGGCATGTGGTTCACAATCAAATAAACCCACCACATGGCAAGAAGCAGGCCCAGCGCCGCTCCCGCGAGCGAAAGCAGCACGCTCTCAGTGAGCAATTGGCGGATAATGCGGCTTCGGCTTGCCCCCATCGCGGTGCGCACTGCAAGTTCCTTGTGCCGCCCGGTGACTCGCGCAAACTGCACGTTGGCCACATCCGCGCACGCAATCAACAGAACAAATCCAACCGCGCCTAACAACAAGAAGGTGAACTGCCGCGTGAGATCGTCGGTCGCAAAATTGGGAATCGTCAACACGCGAAGCGTCCAGCCTTTGTAAGCATCGGGATAGGCTTCGGCTTGCTGTGTGGCGATCGTGCGCATCTCCGCTACAGCCTGTACAAAGGGAACCCTCGGCTTCAAATGCGCGAGCACCCACAGGTAGCGTGAGTCTCGAATCGTGCGTTGCTCGGCGTTAAAAGAGAGCGGCACCCACGCCTCTGCCGGCTTCGGATAATCAAATCCCTTGCGCATCACTCCGACAATTTCAAAGGTCTTGCCATCGACTTTGAGTTTCTTGCCGAGGATCAGCGGATCGGACGCGTATCGCCGCTCCCACAGGCCGTAGCTGAGGATGATGACCTGATCTTTTCCAACTTGCTCTTCTTCCGGCAGGAAAGTGCGGCCCATCAGGGGATGGACGCCGAGCACGTCGAATAAGTTCGCACTGACCGCGAACCCCTGAACCTTTTCCGCCTCGCGGTCGCCGGTTAAGTTGATGGAGTCCCAAACGTACGCGCCCATTTCATCGAAAGAGTGCGCTTGTGCTTTCCATTCGAGATAGGTGATCGGCGCGACCGAATTTGTGTCGATGCCCTTGGAGGGGCGCGAGTCCACAAGAGCTACAATGCGGTCCGAATTCTCGAAGGGAACGGGATGGAGCAAGAATGCTTCTGCCACGCTGAACATGGCAGCGTTTGCGCCGATACCCAGAGCGAGCGCTGCTACGCATACCAACGTCGTAAGCCGGTGCTTGACGAGCATCCGCACACCATAACGGATGTCTTGCCCGATGGTTCCCATGCAGCTTCCTCTTTCGCCGAACACCTATTACGCGCTGACGCCGGCTTCCTTGGTTTCTTCTACGATGCGGCCGTCAAACAAATGGATTGTGCGTTCCGCGAAGTTCGCGTAGCGCTGGTCGTGGGTCACCATGCAAACGGTGGCGCCGTTGCGGTGCAGGTCGCGCAGCAGTTCCATGACGGCTTCGCCGTTCTTGGAGTCCAAGTTACCAGTCGGCTCGTCAGCCATCAGGATGAGAGGATCGCCAACCAGCGCGCGCGCCACAGCGACACGCTGTTGCTGACCGCCCGAGAGTTGCGAGGGATAATGCCGCAGCCGGTGCGCCATGCCAACGCGTTCGAGCGCGTTCTGCACCTTCTGCTTTCGCTCCGCCGAGCTCGTTCCACGGTATGTCAGCGGAAGCTCGACGTTTTCGTACACGGTGAGGTCGCCGATGAGGTTAAACGCCTGGAAGATGAACCCGATCTCGCGATTGCGGATGCGCGTGCGTTCGCTGATCGTGAGCTTCCCGACGGGCTGACCATTCAACATGTAGATCCCGTCGCTCGGCGAATCGAGCAAACCCAGAATCGAGAGCAGCGTCGACTTGCCGCAACCCGAAGGCCCCGCGATCGATATGTATTGACCTTTCTTGATCTCGAGATGGATTTCCTCGAGTGCATGCGTTTCCACTTCGTCGGTCAGGAAGACTTTCTTTACGCCTTCCATTTTAATCAGCGTAGCTGTGTCTGACATTTCGTCTCCTTAAGCGATATTTGACTTGAAACTCATCCTACAAACTTTTTGCCGTGCTGCCGACTGCTGTTCTGCTCGCCTAAAACCGGTACGGTCATTGAAAACGCAGCGCCACCAGCGGATCGACGCGTGTGGCGCGCCTCGCTGGAATGAAGCACGCGGCTAGAGCAATAAGACCGATCAATCCGAGACCCAGAGCGTATACCGCGGGGTCGCCGGCGTGCACTCCATATAACAGCGATTCGCCAAGCCGCGCCAGCCCGTAAGCAAGCGGGAGGCCCACCCCGACTCCGAGCAGCACCATCGATCCAACTTCCTTCACGATCAGCAGGCGCACTTGCCCGGCGACTGCGCCCAGCGCCATGCGAATCCCGATCTCTCGCGTGCGCTGAACGACCACATACGCCAGAACACCGTAAATCCCCAGCGCCGCCAGCAGAGCCGCAAGACCAGCGAAACTTGCTGAGAGCACGGCGACCATCCGCGCCGAGAACAAATCCTCTTCAACCACACGCTCCATCGTCTTCAAATCGTACACAGGCAGGTTCGCGTCCATCTGGCGAACTTCGCCCTGCAAGGACGTTCCCAACAGCAGCGGGTCTTGCGTCGACCGCACGTAAAAGGTCATGCCCGTTAGTTTGGGTCTTTGCGCGTAAGGAATGTAAACGTAAGGCTGGACCTCGCTGCTTACGTGCGCCTGTTTAACGTCCTTTACAACCCCCACGATCTCGATGTCTGGCTTCACTTTGCCGCCGCCAAACGCAAAGTGTGCGCCAATCGGATTCCGACCGGGGAAAAACCGTTTCACCATCGATTCACTCGCGATCGCGACCTTCGGCGCCGTGGCCCCATCTCCTTGACTGAATTCACGGCCAGACAGCAATGGAATGCCGAGCGTCGAGAAATAGGCCGGGCTCACTGCAACGCGGTCGACATCTTGCAGGTCTTCCGGGAGTTGCGGGCTACCCTCGGCGGTGATGTTGCTGCGTTCGTCGTCGCCGGAAAGTGTGGGAACGTCTCCCGTGCCGACGGATCTGACACCGGGCAGGGCCGCGATGCGCTCGCGGAGTTGGTCGATCAACGCAATCGAACGCGGAGTGTCGTACCCGTTGAGAGGCGGTTCGATCGAGAACGTGACTACATTGTCAGTCTTCAGGCCTAAATCCTGACTTCGCAGATTCCACAGCGAACGCATGAAAAGGCCTGCTCCGGCGAGCAGAAGCATTGTAAAAGCGACTTGTCCCGCCACCAGCACTTTGCGGAAGCCCACGTGCGCCACGCTGGCGGAAGAGGTCGAGCCCTGGTCCTTGATTACGTCAGAAACGCCCATGCGCGTCACGCGCCATGCGGGAATCAGGCCGAAGAAAATTCCCGAAAGAATGGTCGCGGCAAGCGCAAACGTCAAGATGCTCGGATCGAGTTTGTCGGTCAAGCCTTGAATGCCCTCGTTCGCCACCACGATCGGAGTCAGGATTCTCATCAGCCATGTGCCGAGGAGAATGCCGAGGGCACCGCCGCCAAGGGCACACAACAAGCTTTCTGCGAGCAGTTGTCGAATCATCCGGCCGCGGCTCGCACCCATCGCTGTGCGGATCGCGAATTCGCGCTGACGCGAGGCTCCCCGGGCCAGCAGCAAATTCGCCACGTTTGTGCAGGCAATCAGCAGCACCAACGCCACCATCACGAAAAGCGCCAGGATTTGCGATCCGGAGTCCCGCTGCAAAACGGTTCGCCCCCGAGATCCGGACGATAGCGAGATTTTCTTGTTCAAAAATTTCTGGCGCTTTTCTTCATTCCAGGGGGACTTGATAAGCGGCAGCTGCTCCTCAAGCAGAGGCCGATACACGGTGTTGATACCCGCTTCGGCTCGCTTCTCCGAGACTCCCGGCTTGCGACGTGCCAGGACTTTTATCCAGTAATCGTTCCAGCCGTCGAGCGTTTGTCCCAAAAGCGACATCTGCTGCGTCATCATCAGGGGCACGAAGATGTCCGGCGTTTGCCCTACTTGCACACCAAAAAATCCCGGTTGCGACACTCCCACAACGGTCATCTCGACGTTGTTGATCAGAAGAACCTGATTCAATACGGTCGGGTCGGCGCCAAAGTGGCGCGTCCAGTACGGGTAGCTCAGCACAACGACCGGCTGCGCTCCCGGCACGCGATCGTCGTCCTCTGAGAAGACACGTCCGACTGCAGGCTGCACACCCAACACCCCAAAGTAGTTGCCGGAGACCAGTTCGCCCGTCGCGCGATCTGTTTGGCCGTGGCTGGCAACGCTGGCAGAAAACGTGAAACGCGCCAGAATTCCAGAAAAAACCGAGTTGTTGTCGCGCAGACCCTTGTACATCGGATAGGAGAAGGATTCCGTCGCGTCGCCGTCGCTCGAAACGAGCCCCCCTGTCACTGGACCGGGAGCCCGCAGAATGACTAACTCGCCCGGATCCTTTACCGGGAGTTGCCGCAGCAAGATCTGATTCATCAACGAGAAGATCGCCGTGTTCGCGCCTATGCCGAGAGCCAGTGTGGTCACGGCAATCGCCGTAAAGCCCGGGCTCTTGGCCAGCATCCGCAATCCGAACGTGATGTCTTTCCACAGGTTTTGCACTACGCGTTCACCCTCGCCGTGACGCTTGTCATTGTCCGCCAACCGACTTCGAACTCTTCAAAAAACAGAGCGATGGGCTCGGTGGCAAAGTACCGGTACTTGGTTGGCTGAGCGGAGCGACCGTTCCCCCCAGTCGATGCAATCTGCAATTTGGCAACCCGCAACACCCCCCGTATTTGACGTGCCAAACGCTCATAAGTCAGGCCTACCCGTTCCATTCCTTGGTAACAGGGAATACGCATCCCTTTGCTCAATGGTTCCCCCAAAAATCGTCAATTCGAGAACTATTCATATCTCAGCGCCACCATCGGATCGACACGCGCCGCTCGCCGCGCCGGAAGGTAACAGGCGGCAAGCGCCACTAGCGACAGCGTGACCACGACTCCGAGAAATGTCAGGGGATCTGTCGCGCTGATTCCAAAGAGCTGGCTCTTTACGAGGCTCGAAAGTCCAATAGCGCCCACCAAGCCCACGCCGATGCCCACTAGTGTAATTGCCATTCCTTCCTGCAGAATCAACCGCAAGATGTCCGTCTTCTCCGCGCCAACGGCAACGCGCACGCCGATTTCATGCGTGCGCTGCGCAACGTTGTAGGAGATAACCCCAAACAGTCCGACAATCGCGAGCAGCAAGCCGGCACCGGCAAAGATCGAGCAAAGCAAGCTGGTAAACCGCCGCTGGGCAACAGACGCGGCCACATAGTCTTCCATTCGTTGCGCTTTATAGATGGGAAGCTGGGGGTCGAGAGCTTGCACTTGCGTTCGCAAGGCGGGGAGAAGCGTCATCGGGTCGTTTGCGGACCTCACCACAATATTCATGCCTCCGATGGGGTTCTGGTCGTAAGGAACATACGTCTCGGGTTCATCCGGGAGCCATAGCCGCCTGTGCTTTACGTCTCCTACGACTCCGACAATCTCGCATATGAAATCCGTTTTTCCGGAGGTCATGCCTGGCTTGATGTGTTTCCCGATGGGACTCTCTTTCCCAAAGAATCTTCGCCCGAGCGTCTGATTGATGATGACCACGTGAGGAGCCTGGCGGTTGTCGCGAGCGTCGAATTCGCGCCCGGCCAGGAGGGGAATCCGCATCGTCTCGAAATAATCCAGGCCCACCGCGCGAATGTTTGTGCTCGGCAGATCGCTCTTCGCCATTGGCTTGCCTTCGATTTCGAAGGAGGTCCGCAGGCGGTCGCCTGAGAGTGGCAGGGGAAGCACACCACTAGCAGTCGTTACGCCGGGAACGCTGCGGATTCGGCCAAGCAAATCACGGAAAAAATCCGCCGACTGTTCCGGCTTGCCGTAGCGGGAGTCCGGCAAGTCGAGATTAAACGCCATCACTCCCTGCGGTTCGAACCCCGGAGACTCATGCAGAAGATGGAATACGCTCTCGATGAGAAGGCTTGCGCCAATCAGGAGCACAACGGCGAGCGACACTTGCGAGATCACCAGCAGCGCCCGTATTCGCGAGCGGCCCACGCCTTCGGTCGCGCTGCGGCCTCCCTCTTTCAGAGAGCGAAACAAGTTGAAGCGCGAAGCGTGGAGCGCGGGCGCGAGGCCGAAAAGGATGCCGGTGAACAAAGACACGGCCACGGCGAATATGAGAGCACGGCCGTCAACGCCAGCCGATGCCAGCCGTGGAATCCCGAGCGTTGGGAGGTTCACCAGAGCGGCGGTTCCCCAGACGGCTAGCAGCAGGCCAAGCGCTCCCGCTGCGAGGGAGAGCAGCACGCTTTCGGTCAAAAGCTGCGCGAGGATGCGGCTCTTTGCCGCGCCGAGCGAAGCGCGAATAGCCATTTCACGCTGCCTACCGGCCGAGCGGGCGAGCAAAAGATTCGCTGCGTTGGCGCAGGCAATCAGCAGCAGAAATCCAACAGCACCCAGAACCATCATCAAGGCAGGGCGGGCGTCTCCTACCAGTTCTTCCATCTCAGGCTCCAAAGCCATGCGCCAACGGCTATTGGTGTCCTGATATTGCTTCCCGAGGCGAGAGCTGATCTCTGCTGCTTCGGCGCTTGCCGCCGCGAGCGTTGTCCCGCTCCTCAGTCTTCCGATCACTCCCAGGAAATGAGAACCTCGTTCTGCCTGGCTTCCGGCCCCCTCGACGGCAATCGTTGTCCAGAGATCCACGGGTTCGGAGTCCAGCGGAAATTGAAAATCATCGGGCATAACTCCCGCTACCGTGTAGGGGGTGCCGTCCAATACGATCTGCTTTTCCGTCACTTTCTTGTCGCCGCCAAATCGTGTCTTCCACAGGCGATAACTCAGCAAGGCCGCATGTGTTCCCGGTTTGTCCTCAGCCGCGGTAAATTCGCGGCCTATGATCGGCGGAACGCGCAGTACGCGGAACATGTCGGCCGAAAAAATTCCCGTGTTTAGATGGACAGGATCCCCGGTCCCCGTCATGGTCGCGGAACCTTCGTCATAGGCTGCGACAGCTTCGAAAGATGTGCTTTGCGCGCGCAGATCAGCGAAGTCAGGATAGCTTTGCGCCCGTGATTTCTCTCCTGTTCGTGAGTCCACGCGAAGGAGGTCTACGAGCCGGTCCGGTTCCGGGAAGGGAAGCGGCCGAAGCAACACGGCGCTTACCACGCTGAAGATCGCCGTGTTCGCTCCGATCCCCAATGCCAGCGTAAGAACGACCACGGCGGAAAAGCCCGGGCTCTTCGCCAGCATACGAAGCCCATAACGAACGTCCTGCCACAGCATCAGCATCTTCGCGCACCCGTCAGAATAAGTTCGCTCCCCCGAGAGCTATTCATAGCGCAGCGCCGCAATCGGATTTACTCTCGTCGCTCTGCGTGCGGGCACGTAGCTGGCCAGCAGCGCGATCCCAAGCAGGAACGCGGGTACCGCTACAAAAACAATCGGATCACGCGCGCTGATTCCGAAAAGCATGCTTGACAGAACCCAGGAAACGCCCGCGCAGCCGATTATGCCAATCGCTCCGCCAATCAGAACCGGACGCATACTTTGCCGCAGCATTAGGCTCATCACATCCCGCCCGTCCGCTCCCAGCGTCATACGAATGCCAATCTCACGAGTCCGGCGGCTCACCGCGTAAGACACCACTCCATACACGCCGATCGAGGCTAGCAGCAGACCCAACGCCCCGAGCGAGCCTGCAAGCGCCGCCACGATCCGCGCCGGCGTTCGCCAAACCTCCATGTTGTCTTCCAGCCGGGCCACCTCCACCATCACGTCCGGATCGATCCCGCTCGCAGCTTCGCGAACCCCTGCGGCCACCGCCGCAAATCCTCCGCCGCCATGAATCATAAGATGAAGCTCGGATTGTTCTTTCGGCCCTGCCGGAAGATAAACATAGAGTTTCGCGTTCTCGCCTAGATGAGACACTTGTGCGTCTCGAGCGATGCCAATAATCTCGAGGTCGGTATCTTTTCCTTCGCGCAAGATTTTTCCGATGGGATCCTCTCCAGGCCAGAGTTTTCGCGCAGTAGCTTCCGTGACAATGGCCACTTTTGCTACGGCGTGCACCTCTTCTTCGGTGAAGTCCCTTCCGCGTACGATGGGAATCCCCAACATCGAAAAATAGCCCTGCGAAATCGCATTGTCTTCGACTTCATACTCACCAGGCTTGCCGGGAATGGAGAAACCAGTGAAGCCATGAGAGTCGCTGAGGGGAGTCTCTGCAGTTTCCACGACCCCATCCACGCCTGGCAACGCCGCCACTTTTTCCTTCAATCGTTGTTCGAACTCAGCCGCAGGCTTTGCTTTGTATCCTTGTGTCCGCAAGTCCAGCGATACGACCGATATTCCGCTCATCGCAAAACCCGGATCGACCGTTTGCGCAAAGTAAAGCCCGCGAAGCAACAAACCCGCCGCGATGAGCAAAATCATGCAAACCGCAACCTGCGCTCCAACCAGGGAATGCCGCAGAAGCCCGCCGCTTGCGCGCCCGCCAATGCCGCCTTCGATATTTTTTAGCGCCGAAGTCAAATCGGCCCGCGACGCGTGCAGCGCCGGTGCCAGCCCAAACGCCACGCCGGTCAACAGCGTCAGCCCCAACGCATATCCCAGAACGCGAACGTCTGGCGCCATATTCAAAGCTAGCGGCGGAAATCCATGCGGCAATCGGGAGATCACAAAATGCGAGATTGCTTCGAAGGACCAGAAAGCCAGAACCGACCCGAGCGCGCCACCCATCAGCGCCAGCATCACACTTTCGGTCAGCAACTGCCGGATCAATCTCCAGCGGCCCGCACCGACCGCGAGCCTTACCGCAATTTCCTTATGCCGCGCCGTTGCACGCGCCAGCATCAAGTTCGCCACGTTCGCGCAAGCAATCAACAATACCAAGCCGAAGCCGAACAAAATGACGGCTGCCGCTCCCAACACAACAGTATGTTCTTCGGGCCTGCCAAAAAACGTGGCCGTCCGAATTGCCAAAATCGTTTGGCGTCCCGGGTGCTGCTGATCAATGCGGCTGGCGATGACGCTCAGATCCGCCCGCACTTGCCCCATTGAAACGCCTGGCTCGACGCGGCCAAGCAACGACAGCCAGCTTACGTTGGCATCCCCAAGGAAATCGCGGTCCGGCTCCATCGCGCGCTGCATGGTGATGGGCACCCAAAACGCGCTTGGAATCGGTTCGGTGCCTCCAAATCCCTGCGGGGCAATGCCGATAACGGTAAACGCCGTGCGGTTCAAAATCACTCGTTTGCCGACAAGAGAAGCGTCGGCTCCAAAGGCGCTCTGCCACAGCGCATCGCTTAGCACCACCACCGCGCCCTGGTCGGGCGCGGCGCAATCCGATTCGACGAACCCGCGCCCTTCGGCGGGTCGCACCCTCAACACATCGAAATAATTGCAGGAAGTCAGCTGCCCGAAGAGCTGCCGCGCCCTTCCGCCGGCAAGCGTCGCGTTCAGAAAGGGTTCGTAAGCCAGCAAGCCCGAAAAAACATGGTTATTCGCGCGATACTCCTGGTATTCGGAATAAGAAAACAGAGTCGGCTCACCATGAACATTTCGCACGCTTCTTCCGTGGAAAATCTGATCCACGCTGACAACCTGTCCCGCGCTCGGCACCGGCAGCATCCGCAGCGCAGCACCATTCAGCACCGAAAATATTCCTGCATTGACGCCGATGCCCAGAGCGATTGCCAGCACAGCGATCGCCGTGAACCCCGGGCTTCTTCCGAGCATCCGCAGTCCGTACCGCATGTCTTGCCATAGGATTTGCATCAGCTCCTCCTACTCATATCGCAACGCCACCATCGGATCGACGCGCGTCGCTCGACGCGCCGGGATGTAGCACGCCAACATTCCCACAAGGACCAGCAGCCCGCACACGGCCGCAAAGGTCCAGAAGTCCGTAGCCCGAACTCCGAAAAGGAGACTCTGCAAAAAGCGCGTCACTGCGAAAGAAGCGCCGATCCCAGCCGCCGCGCCTAAAACCACCAGTACGAGACCCTGCTTTATCACCAGGCGCAATACATCACGTCTCTGCGCGCCCAGTGCCGCACGAATCCCGATCTCGCGCGTGCGCCGCGCCACTTCGTACGACAGCAAGCCGTACAGCCCAATGCACGCCAGCAGCAATCCCAGTAACCCGAAGAGAGAAGATAGTCGCGCCACCAGGCGCTGATTGAAGAGCAGCCGGTCGATCGTCTGTGTTTGCGTGCGCACACCGAAAACGGGCAGATTGTTGTCCACATCGCTCACGGTCTTCCTGACCGCAGGAATAAGCGAGCTTGGAACAGCCGCCGTCCGTACGGCAAACGTGAGCTGGCCATTTTTCAATGGAAGGTAGGCCGTCGGCTCATCCGCTTTCCGCATGTCGTCGTACTTCGTGTCCGCCACCACGCCCACGATTTCCCGCTGAGCATCTGTGGGGTCTGTCCCGCCGAAATGCACGCCGATCGGATCTCTTGGCTCCAGAAATTTCTGC
>Ga0210398_10005346_pt1 | contig 11942 bp, 5 predicted proteins | sample IncBWC4OmetaG_FD_161047 | JGI IMG/M metagenome (GOLD analysis project Ga0210398, IMG submission 161047) | Forest soil microbial communities from Barre Woods Harvard Forest LTER site, Petersham, Massachusetts, United States - Inc-BW-C-4-O | ecosystem: Environmental > Terrestrial > Soil >... | reverse complement strand
ATAAGCAGCCCAGTTAAAGTTCGGCGCGAGCTGGTTCAGTTCCGCCACTTTCATTTTGTGAGTAACTTTGTAGGGATCGCGCTGCTCCACCTGGGTCAACGACGCCTTGGCCAAGCCAGTCTCGATACGCATGATTGTCGCGGCCTGTTTTTCCCCGACGTCCGGCGAGTCGCCCAGCAATTCAAACATTTTCTGCACGTGCTGCAGGTAACGTTGGCGGATCTCCTGCGACTTAGGGTCCTCCTTGGTGTAGTAATCGCGATCAGGAAGGCCCAGACCGTCTTGCGACAGTGCGACGATCATGGCGTCGGAGTTGTCCGGATCTTGTTGAGAGCCGCTGCCGAAGATCATCGTCTCACCTTCGATGTGCAGGTGGGCCATCAACGGGGCCAGCTGATGAATGTTCTGCAGTCCCTGAATCTCGACCAGCGCGGGCCATATCGGTTTCGCGCCGCGGCGCTCGATTGTGGCTTCATCCATGCACGCGGCGTAATAGTCTCCAATCTTCTGGGTCACAGAATCGCGGTCTTTCGCCACGGAAGCCTGCTCCAGAATGGCGCGCAAATACTTCAGATTGTCTTCATACAACTTGCCGTAGACGCTCCACGAAGTCTGGTCGGCGGGAATGGGATTGTTCTTCTGCCAGCCGCCACATGAGTACTGATAGAAATCGACACAAGGATCCGCCGAACGATCCATGGAGGTGACATCGAGGCTCGGTGTGTAAGCCAAAGTGGGTTCGACGAAGATCTTGGTGGCTGGGGGGGTGCCGCCGGAACTGCTAGTCTGAGAAGCGGCCTGCTGGCTCAAAACGGCAAAAGCTAGAAAGCTTAACGAAAGTAGAGCTACTTTGAGGCTCACTGCTGCGCCCTCCGAAGGACGGGATGAGAATAGCAGAGCGATGCGCGCTGTGCGACGGTGCTGTCAGCATGCATCCGGATACTCGGTTCCAAAACGCCACAGATCAAAGCTGCCAGGTCAGAAAAAGCTTGCATTTGGGAGTGGTTCGATTACTCTGCTACCCTATACGCACTTTGCGGTCGCCCATGGTACGTGGTCTTGCCGAATGGCCCTTGGCATTGAAGGGGCGGGCTTCGCTTGGCCGATCGGTCCCCCTAAGTAGCGTCCAAAATCCAGCTTCCGATTCCACAAGGAGATCCATGAAAGGGCTCAAACCTTTTCCGCTGATTGGCTTTGCAATTTTGCTGTGTGTACTTATGAGCGGTTGCGATGCCCGTGCGCCGCAGAGTGGTCCAGGCTCACTTGACGTTAGCCAATTCACACTGGCGCAGGGGGCAATCGGTGTTCCTTATGAACAGGTGCTGCTAGCTTCAGGAGGTCAGCCCCCTTACACTTGGACGCTCACCAGCGGTCCTTTGCCCCCTGGGTTGAGTTTGCAGGCCAACGGAATCGTCAGTGGAACGCCGACGCTTGTGGGCGGCGTCGCTTATCCGAAAACTTACAACTTCTCGGTGAAAGTAACGGATTCACAAACTCCAACGGCGGCGTTCAATACGCTCGCCACCAGTATCATCATCAACCCGGCCTTGACGTTTCCACCGGCCACGTTGACGCCTGGGGTGGTCGGACAGCCCTATTCGGCAACCGTTACGGCCAGCGGTGGAGTCTCGCCTTACACCTATACCCTTGTGTTCGGTAGCTTGCCAGATGGCTTAACCCTTACCGGCAGCGGCACCGGGGCTGGGAACATCATGGGCACGCCCACGACTGCCGGGACGTTCAACTTCACGGTGCAGGCGACCGACACAGTCTCTGAAACCGCAACGGAAGCGTTCACGATCACGATCACCGGCAGGCTACAGGGCAGCTATGTTATATCGCTCAACGGGTTCGCCAGTGGCTCGCCGTTTTACATGGCAGGAAGTTTTGTGGCCGATGGCAACGGGAATATCACGAGTGGGGTTCTTGATCAGACGGGTCCGACTTCGGTGACAACGAACTCACCCCTAATGCCCTCAACATATAGTCTCCCGGCGAATACGAACCTGGGCACGATGACTCTGAATACGGCGTTGGGTACTTTCGTGTACGACATCGTAGTATCGACGACTCAGACCAGGATTATTCTGGCTAACGCAGACCAGTACGGTTCAGGTCTAATCACGCCACAAAGCCCCCCAACGCTTCCCAGCAATGGTGCCGGCTACTCCTTCGGCGCCGTTGGCACGGATAGCGCGGGCAATCGATATGCGGGAGCAGGAGCTTTCGCCATTAACGCATCATTGGCCGTCACCGGCGGTGAGGAAGATACCAACGATAACGGCACGGTGGCCACCAAGACGCCGATTACGGGCGGCAATCTGGCGGTAACGCCGCTGGATGCGAATACGGGTCGAGGAACCGCTAGTTTGACGACCGCCTCGGGAACCTCCAACTATGCGTATTACGTAATATCGAACACCGAGCTGATAGCGGTCGACATTGATCCTGGAGGTCCTCTAACCTTGCTTTCAATTCTGCAGCAAAGCGCCGGCGGAACCGCCGGTGGGACGTCCTTTACCAATGGAACCCTCAAGGGACAGTCGATCGTGCAGTTGAGTGCGATCAACAGCGCGGGCTTACCCGATGTCTCGGCTGGCGTGGCCACCTTCGATGGGGCTGGAAATATCGCCAGAACGGATGGGTTGCCGGGATACTATACCGACGAGAACAACGGCGGTACGGTTACGTCGAACAGCATTGTCAGTGGAACCTACAACGTTGACCCAACCTGTGCAGGGCTTACCAGTGCCTGCGGACGAGTAACGGTATCGCTGACCGGTGTTACCAACCCTCCGGTCTGGTATCTGGTGAGCACGGACCAGGCATTTGTGGTGGGAACCGATCCCTCCGTGACTTCGGGTTCGTTCGCCCAGCAGAGTCCTCCAGCAACTGGCTTCAACATCGCGTCCATCCTGGGCTCGCACCTGGGAGGTACGAGCAATCCCGTCACCTCAAGTGTGACCAACGAGGTAGACGTGGCGCTAACTCCTCCTCCCGGCGGGATTCTCAGCTTGACCTATGAAACCAGCGGACCGGGAGGGCCCGCCGGGTCGAGTCAGCTTACCGCATATTACGATTGCGCTGACAGTCCCGGTTCAACAACCTGCTCCGCTATGGGGACGGCCTTCGGTAGATTTGAAGTGACGACAACAAATACCCCTCCCTCCCAGCAGATATCGATTCTGTATCTTCTTGGAGGAGGGTCATCCGGCATTACAGGAGGCAAGACCGGCGCGGTGGGAGTCAATCTCGGAACCGCGACGGGGGCACCCGATCCGAATCCCCGGATTACTAACTACGGCCGTTGAGCGAGACTCTTAGCCGTTGAGCGAGACTCTTAGAGGAGCCGGCATCCCTAGGGTGCCGGCTTTACTATTGGAGCCCCTTGGAGCCCAAAATGTGGCTGAGGAGGGCACAAATCAAGGTATACTTTGCAGATACTTGGCTCCGGGTGGGGGAGTCTGTATCCACAGGCGGAGTTCGGATCTCAAGTTAGGCGGGCGATGGCTGGGGAGAAAGAAGGAGCTGCGCGCAAAGCGCAAGAGGGGATCGCTGTATCCAGCGGGGACAGTTCTGCCCCGACGCCTAAGCCTGCGCTGGATTCGGAGCCCAGAACCCTTCCCGGCGTTGATGCCACGGATCTTACCTTGGCGGGCACCGAACCCCCGCCGCAAATTCGCAAACCATTAGCTCCATCTGCTCCCAAGAGCGATGCCTCCGATGCTATGACCATCGTTGGCTCGGGCGGCTCGGGAACTGCTTCCTCGGGCTCCCCGCCCCATCCCATCTTTTCTCATATCGGCGCAACGATTTTCCACGAAGGCGATGTCATTGGCGGCCGTTACGAGATTCACAAGATGCTGGGAATGGGCGGCATGGGAGCAGTCTACAAAGCCCGCGACATGGAAGTAGAACGTGTGGTTGGGCTGAAAGTGATTCGTCCTGATTTGGCGGGGAATCCTGCCATTCTGGCACGCTTCAAGCAGGAACTGGTGCTCGCCCGGCAAGTCACCCACAAGAACATCATTCGCATTTACGACCTGAACGAAGCCGACGGCGTGAAGTTCATCACCATGGAATTTATCGAGGGTGAGGACTTGCGGACTATCCTGACGAGTCAGGGAAAATTGTCCCCGGAAGAAGCCGTTGCCATCATGCTTCAAGTGTGCGCAGGGCTGGAATCGGCACACGCTGAAGGCGTCATCCATCGCGACCTGAAGCCCAGCAACATCATGCGTGACAACGCAGGACGCGTGGTCATCATGGATTTCGGTCTGGCCAGAACTGTTCAAGGTGACGGCATGACCCAGACCGGGATGATGATCGGGACGATGGAATACATGTCGCCCGAACAGGCGATGGGCAAGGATCTTGACGCCCGCTCCGACCAGTTTGCGATAGGGCTGATCTTCTATGAGCTGCTCAGTGGTTTCATACCGTTCCACGCGGAGAGCGCCATCGCAAGCTTGGTAAAGCGGACGCAGGAGCGGGCGGTGCCGCTGGTGGATGTAGACGCAGCTGTTCCCCCCGCTCTGAGCGAGATTGTAAGCAAGTGCTTGGAACGTGAGCCGGAAGCGCGGTTTGCCTCGGTGCAGGAGCTGGCTGATGAGCTGGAGAACTGGCAAGGCAAGAAGCCAAGCACGCTCCAATCGCGAATCGTGCGGACGGCTATCCCCACGCCGGCTCCAGCCAAGCCCTTTCCGTGGAAGTGGCTCGCCATCGGCATTGCCGCTATGGTGGTTGCCGTCGGAGTTACGATCGGCGTTCGCTACGGCAAGCATCCGAGCGCACCCTCCCAAGCCGTGCAGGGGCCGGTGACCTCAGTTGCAATTCTTCCCTTTTATAACGCTTCGGGAGATAGCAGTCTGACTTGGATGGGATCGAGTATTGCGGCCGCGTTGAACAGCGATATTGGGCAATCGGCGCATCTGCGGATGGTTTCGCCCGACAGGTTGCAACAGGTGCTGGCTGATTTGCGGGTCTCGCCGCAGTCAGAGCTGGACCTTCAAACGGTGAAGCGCATCGCCGACTATACCCATGCCGATACCGTGATTTTCGGCCAGTACCAGAAGATTGGCGATCAGATAAGGATCAACTCCACGGTCGCCGATTTAGCCAACGACCGGAATACCTCGGTGACTACCGATGTCGCCGGGGAGAAGGACCTATTGACCTCGCTGGACAAGCTGGCCGACAACGTTCGGGAGAAGCTGGCTGCCACTCCCGAAGTTCTGAAAGAGTTGCAGGCCCACTCGCAGCACGTGACCACCAAGTCCATTCCGGCATTGCGGGCTTATGACGAAGGATCGCAGTTGCTGCGTGCTGGCGATAGCACTCAGGCGATCGCGAAGTTTGAAGAAGCCACCACGCAAGATCCGAGCTTCGCCATGGCTTTCTCGAAGCTGGCGCAGACCTATGCGGCCTCCGGCTATGACGACAAGGCGGAGCAGGCATCGCGGCGTGCCATGGAACTGACTGACAACCTGCCGGCGCAAGATAAGTACCTTATCGAGGCGAGCCATGCCAGCATCGTGCATGATAATGCGAAGGCCATCGCGGCCTATGAAAACCTTGCCAAAGTAAATCCTGACGATACCGATGCGCAGTTTGCTCTCGCGAAGCTGTACCAAGCGTCGAATAACTTCGGTGAAGCTAAGAAATATCTGGCCAAGGTGCTGTCATCAGATCCTAAGTACGTGGCGGCACTGCTGGCCAGCGGGCAAGTCGAAATCCTAGACGGCAATCCCCAGGCAGCCCTCGATCCGCTTAACAAGGCATTGAGTCTGGCAATTCAATTTGATAAGCAGGAGCAAAAGGGCAACACCCTGCAAGCGTTGGGCATTGTTTACCAGCGCCTGAATAAACCTGACGATGCATTGCGCAACTATCAGCAGGCGCTCGAAATCAGAAAGAAAATAGGCGCTCAAAGCGGGGTCGCGTCCACCCTGGGACAAATTGCGCAAGTGCAGGATGCAATGGGCAATTTCAAGGCTGCTCAGAGCAGTTATGAAGAGGCGATCGAGGTTGACCGGAAGATCGGCAACAAGAACGGATTGACGCGAGATCTCATGAACCTGGGATCGTCCTATTTAGACCATGGACAGTACGACGAAGCTCTCAAATATACCAAGGAAGCTCTCCAGATTGCGCGTGACACCCAGGACGAGATGGCGCAGGCCACACTGCTGAACAATATCGGCAATGCCCAGTTCAACAAGGGTGAGTACCAGGACGCGCTGACTTACTTTCAGCAGGCATACGACATCCAGAACCGATTGAAGTTGCAGGATGGCGCGACAGAGTCTCTGCATAATCTGGCAATGACCAACGTGAAACTTGGACAGTACGACACCGCGCTGTCGCAGTATGTGAAGGCTCTGGATGCCAGTCGCGCCGCGAATGACAAGAGTGGCGCGGCGCGGGAATCTGCCGATATGGCCGCTCTGTTTGCTGCCCAAGGACGCTACGACGCCGCTTTGAAAGCCCAGCAGGACGCAGTCAACACCTACCAGCAACTCAATGACCGCACTTACCTGGCAGTAGCGGCCCTGGCTGGCTATGGTCACACTCTCTCGGCAGTGGGAAGGGAAGACGAAGGCCAGAAGAACATCGAGGAAGCGCTGAAACTCGCCGTCGAAGCCAAGAACGACAATATTACGGCGGAAGCACTAAACTATCTGGGTGATAGCTACTTTTACCGGGGTGATTACCCGGCCGCACGGCAGCAATTTGAGAAGGCACTACAGTTAGCCAACAAATCGAAAGTGCGCGATCAAGTGGTGGTCGCAAGTCTGAATCTCGCCAAGCTGGATGTGGGGCAAGGAAAATCACAAGCGGCGGTGTCCGCATTGAAAAAACTGAAGCAGGATGCCGACTCGATGGGACTGAAGGCGGAGTCGGTGCAGGCCTCCATTTACCTGGGCGAGACTCTGTTAGCCACCAAACACGTTGATGCAGCCCGCGAGGAGTTGGACAGCGCAGTTGGCCGGGCGGAAAAACTGGGATTGCTGGTCGAACAGGCTCGGGCGCAGTACTTGCTGGGCAGTGCGATTGCGGGTAGCGGTAAACTAGCCGAGGCAGTACCTCATTACCGCGAAGCCGTGAAAATCCTGGAAACGATTATGAAGGAACAGGGAGCGGGCCGAGTACTGGAACGCTCTGACCTGAAAGACGTCTATCGTAACGCCACCGCTTCCTATCAGGGCCACGGTGCCTGAGATCTACCCAAAAAAAAGACCGTTGGCAAAACAGCGAGTGCATTCATGGCGCCCGCTAGATCGCCCCACGCACCTATGAGCTGTACCGATCGTGTTGGTTAAGCCGCTGCTCCCTGTGGGCTCAGGAGCAGATACATTCAGAAATAATCTGTCCAAACGAAAGCTCCCAGGAAGTTCCTGGGAGCTTTATAGGTATTCAGTCTCCAAGCTAATAGATTGTTACTGAAGGGCCGGGCAGAAACCCGATCCAGCCGGTAACGCAGACTTTGCTTTCTGAGTTGTTTGCTTCGCCCCGCCATTGCACATCGGCCCTTGTCCATTGGTAGTGAAGGTGGCCACTATATCGGAAAATCCCGTGCCTTTACCGGAAACTACGGGGTCGATAGAGTTATTCATATAACTCAAGAAAATGCTGCACCAATTGTTCGAGCCAATCGGATCGGCTTCCAGGAAGTCGGCGGTGTTCTCCGCAACCGGTTCTGAAGTATAGAACTGACTGCAGATTGCAATTCCAGGGCTAGGAGGCGGTTCCGTCGGGCAGGTCACGTTGTTTCCGCTGGAGTCCTGACAGGTGACACTGTAGACGATGCAATCACCGCCGGTTCCCAGATAAATAATGCAATTTTCATCAGCGAAGGGTGTCCCCAGCAAGCGCTGGGTGTAGAAAGTCTGCTGATTCCAGGGAGTCTCCAGTACCGTCATGGTGATGCCGGTGGGATTTGTGAAACCCGCGGGATAGGTAACGCCTGCTTGATGTGCGCCAAAAGCATAGTCCGCTTCAGTGCCACCCGCAGGAATAACTTGCGTCACTTGAGCGGGCGAATGGACCGTAAATTCCCAGGCAAAGATGTCTTGTGTGGCGCCGCTGCTGCTTTGACCAGTGGCAGGCTGAGAGCCCGTGAAACCCACCCAAGCCCCGCCACCGGCATTCGTTAGATTCAGTCCCAACTGGTTTGTCGGAGAATAGACGATGGTGTAAGGCACCGTCAGGACGGTCGGTGCGCCCTGTATCGGAGTGTGAGTCCCGGGCATGAAGACCGGATCCAGCCAGATCTGTAACACACCCTGCTGCTGGTTGGGTGCGGGCGGGTCGTATTCAACGACTACCTGGTGAACGGCTCCGTCCGTGCAACTGGAACCATTGCAAGCGCCGCCCAGTGGCGGGATGCTGGTATTGATGGCTTGGTTAAGTAGGCAGCTGGTGACATCATTGTCCTGGCCGATCGTATAGACACCTGGAAGATGCACAGGAGTATTAAACATGCTGGGGACGCCGCCACAAGTTTGGATCGCAATATGATTTGAGTTGGGATCCCAAGGGTCGTCGTAAATATCGAACTCGATAGCCAGACTGTTGTTGATGCCGGCGTAACCCAAGCCCCCACCCCCAGCGCCCAGGGCTGTGACACCGAGGCCGCTAGCTCCCATCAGCGTGTTGGTGTTGTTTGAATTTTGAATGACGAAGGCAAACCCATCTCCAGGGTTGCAGCAGTCGTTATTGTGAATCTGAAACTGAAACCAGGTAGTGAAGCCCTGGGTCAGCGGTTGTTGGATGTTGAAGAACGTAGACGACGTTTCGGCCGTCGGTGCGCTGTCGGTCAGGCGGAGAACGGTCTGCGACTGCCAAGTAGCCAGGGTGCCGTTACCGTTGAAACGCAGGTGATTATTTCCGTTGGGTGAGGACACGTTTGAGAAGCTGGGAAAAAACGAGATTTGCTGGGCAATAACTGGCGCAGCGGGCAATAGAACGAAGACGAGCGAAACGACGCAAAGCCGGATTCCAGATCGCATTGTCTACTTCTTTCCACGCCGGGGTACGGGCGCATTGGAGCTCGTGCTGCGTACGAAAGGCGCTATTCGATGGATATCCCACATGCAATGGCCAGGGGAGCCGATTGCGCTGAGTGGTTTGCGCAATTCTGAGGTGGTCACAGCTGGATGTCAAGAAAATCCTCAGCTACTCATTCCTGATACCCGTAGGTGGAGTTTTTTTCTAGACCAAGGTGGGCAACACTGAGGCACCTTGGGGCAACCGAATTGTTCCCAACGGGGAGTTTAGTCCAAATATGCTTTGCTTGGTTCTAGGATGCGAGCGCAACGTCCCTACGAGGATTGTGCCCGGCAGCGCCGGCGTATTCGTGATGCAGGCAAAACCTGGGTTGAAAAACGCCAAGCTAGTCTTCGCGGGCAGAGCCCGCGAAGAAAGCGAGGTTGAGCGTTTCAGGCCGCCTGAGTGGAAACGCGCCGAATAGCCAGCGACATCATCAGACGGGTGATACCCGAGACGAAGATGCTGATACCAAACAGGGTTCCTACCACCCAGTCTGAATTCCAGGGCCAGTGAGCCCAAATCAGGATGCCCAGCAGAAGGGTAACGATGGCATCGAACAACACCCATCCCCAACCATTGTGTGGCCGCATCTTGAATGCGAGTACCAGAGCGAAGATCCCGTATATCAGCAGGAATGAAGCGAGCAGCAGGGTCAGCGCCAGAAGTCCACCCGCCGGATGCATCAGCAGATAAATTCCAGCGATTATGTAGATGAGCCCGAGGACGACTTCCAGCACTACATGGAAGCCGCCGTGGGTGCGAACGCCGTAAATGATCTGAGCAACACCGTTGAAGATGGCAGACCATCCCACGACCAGCGCGATAACAAGTCCGAACTCCCACGGAGCCAGCATGGCGATGATTCCAACGATGATCATCAAGATGCCGAGCACGATGGACCAGCCGGAAGCCCGTTTCATAGCGTTAAGAACTGCTTCAGCCATAGTTCCTTCCTCCGTTTGTGTGTGGGCGCGGGCAGACACAAACCGCCAGCGTTGAAGCCGTACAGCAACCTTCCGAAACAAAGCCGTGAAGACAGGACTAACGATCCAGTGATATTGTGCGTGAGCGGCGGACGATATTCAACGATTTAATCGATCGACAACCGGTTCGATAATGTCGAAAAGCCGCATATCGATGGCTACTTTTTCCTTGCCGTGTGAGTTCTTGGCAAACCGCTCGGCCGCGTCGGCCATGAAGGCATTGGCAAAACGGGCTCCCCATACCACGTCGTCAAAGGTGTACGAGGTCCGAGTCTGCACAATCGTCGAAAAGGTTTCGTCGAAGGCTTTCAGCAGTACCAAAATCTCAGCGTTAGACGTTCTCAGCGATTCCAGGCTTTCTCCATGAAACGGACTTTGTTCGTCGATAGGGTGCACCACGGTCCAGGTTAAGGGAAGAAACACTACGCCGTCCCGCTCCAGCGCGAGTGGATAATAACGACGGGTGTGAACCCCGTCGACGTTCTCGAAGCGGCTAAGCATAACCTTGGCCGAGATCTCAATTAGCTCATTAGACCGGGCGTTAGCGACGCGAAATTCCAGTGCGGTAATGCTCTGGTAAGGCGCCACCACCGCATGGCTGCTGAACAGGATGTTCGCCGTGGGCCGGGAAAAGCGGGCGAACACCAGCCCGGTGGCGATGGCAAATCCCATCAAGCCGGCGAGCGCTTCGATGGTAACCACAACATTAGGAGCTGCTCCGACCGGCACGATATTGCCGTACCCGATGGTGGACAAGGTCTCTACGCTAAAGAAGAAGTCGCGCCAAAACGGAGGCAGCGCCGGACCAGGAGCAGTATTGATAATGGCATTGATGCCGCAGGCCAAGTACAAAGTTGCAAATACTGCGTTGGCGACCAGATAGGAGACAATGCCGAGCAGCAGGAACCGGCTCCACGGCATGGTTAGCAAGAGGTGATAAGGACTCAAGGATGCAAGCAGACCCAGGCCGCGGCGCTCGACATTGAAGCTGCCGTCCCGATTCAGCAGCCGCTGGCGACTCTCACGCGAGACGACTGAACCAAAGCCAAGATCGCGCAGGTCCTGCTCGCTAACGGATTGGGGTCGCGAAACCATGGATGTTCGACGCTGATACTAAAATAGCGTCGCAGAAGTGTAAACGAGACAGGTTTGTAGACTATCAGACTGCCGTTTGGTGTGACCTTTGCCGCCTGACAACGTGTATCTGGAAGCGCTGCTCATCGAATTCAACGTCGTTACTCGCGGCACAATTGGCGCACAGCCACACCACTTTTTGCTTGATGTTCGAAGGCAGTCCCCAAGCCTGGGGCTGGGTCACGGGCAAACTGTAGATCTTGCCTGTACCAAGGCGCTTGAACTCAGCCCGGCAATTGGGATTTGCGCACTTTCCAATCTGCGGTGGTCGCATACCTTCAGGATTGGATGCCATCTCTAACCCAAAAGTACAGAGGTTTAGCAGCTCTTGCGTCCGAGGGGCCGGGTGACTGCTGCGCTTCAGGTCTTCCTACAGGCTAATAAGCAATCCGAAGACCAATATCTGCATCCAACGTAAGCTGGATTTGGAGGATAGATGGAACGTCGCTGTTTGCCGGGCATGCCTTACCCTTTGGGAGCCACGTGGGACGGTACCGGAGTCAACTTCGCGCTCTATTCGGAGCACGCCGGGAAGGTGGAGTTGTGTCTTTACGACAACCGGAGCCGTCGCGAGACCGAGCGCATCCAAGTCGCCGAGCAGACGGCGTTTGTGTGGCATTGCTATGTTCCAGGACTACAGCCCGGCCAGCTTTACGGCTATCGCGTGCATGGTCCCTGGGACCCCGCACGGGGCCTGCGTTTCAATCCCGCCAAGCTGTTAATCGATCCTTACGCGAGGGCAATCAGTGGGCAGATTGACTGGGAGAGACCAAT
>Ga0210398_10005345_pt1 | contig 11942 bp, 16 predicted proteins | sample IncBWC4OmetaG_FD_161047 | JGI IMG/M metagenome (GOLD analysis project Ga0210398, IMG submission 161047) | Forest soil microbial communities from Barre Woods Harvard Forest LTER site, Petersham, Massachusetts, United States - Inc-BW-C-4-O | ecosystem: Environmental > Terrestrial > Soil >... | reverse complement strand
AGCGCAGGGCGTCATCGCCGTTGTCGATAATTTTTTGAATGCCTTTGACCGTTCCGTCTGAGGTGCTCATGGCTAGATCGCCTCCAGGCTGACACTTGCCATTTCATGCGCGGCACCGATGCCGATACGCGGGATCGCTGCTCGTGCCCGCTCAGCCTCGCGGTTACCGATCGGCTGAACCGGCGGCTCGTCGGTACCAAAGAACACGGCGGTCGTGGGCTCGGGAAGGGCCGGGACAAGCACCATGAAGTTGCCGCGCCGCTCTTTAAGAGGCGTGTGGGTGGGGCCGCCCCGTTGATGCACCTCGTAATACTGAGGCATTGGGTCGTGGAGGATCACCCGGTAGATGACCTTGCCCGCCGCGTCGCGGAGTTCCACCCAGTAGCCGGTCTGTCCCTGGTAGCCCGCAGTCGGGGCGGAACCGGGCACCAGCATCGTGAACTGTTCCTTTCGTTCGAGGTGGACATCGCTGCCTTCATAGGCGAATGTCAGACGCCACGCAACAGGTTTCCCTGGAGGGTTCGGCATAACTTCTCCTTTTCGACTGTCGGCGCACAGAAATGCGGACTGCGTGAGACATGATCAACGATTCATCAGCCCGGAAGGTGCAGCGATAGAGGTCGCCGCACAACCTGGGGGTCCCGGAACGAATTCGGCGCTGTCCGCAAGCCAGCAATGTTATAGACCGTTTGCGTCAGGATGCCAACTTAAATCTCAATGGTCTGCGACACCGGCCAACGATATTGCAGCGTTGCAACACTGGGTGTGCGGACGATACCAACGCCGATCGGACAAACAGCGCATCGCTGAAGCCCTTCGCGCTCGGCAACGTTGAGGGGCTGGCGTCGCGCCGGATTACAACGGTTCGGTATGCGGACGCATTCGATGATTGGCGATGAAGCGTTATGCCCGGTCGAGCAGAATGAGGAGCGAATCTCCGCCTACACCAGGACGTCGCTGGATTCCGGGCAGTAACGTTGCTGTTCCGCCTGATTTCCGTCGGGGGTTCCACACGGAACTCGCCATGAGCTTTGCGGAGTGAGCGTTGGACTTGAAACCTACAACCCTTCGGTTAACAGTTGCAGGGACAGCAAAACTGCCAATTACCGACAATTGCGGTTGATTAGGAAAATATGGCTCTTGCGGTGTTTCTAATAGCGACTGAGTGCCGCCAATTCTTGAGGAGAGTCCCTCAAAAAGTCCCCAAAGTATTTTACGCATCGGACTGGTTTTCAACCCTGCAGATTTTAGGCGCGAGGGAACTCGAACTCGTGACCTCTACTGTGTCAAATCCTGGCTCCGAGTCGGATGATACGACACAGAAAGAGAGCTAGTGATACGGAGGGCCAATTTCCATGCACCTTTAGCGCACATCGTGCCTTAGGACGTGACACAGAGTGATACGGAGCAATCCCCAGCGATTCCGGTAAGGATGACAGGGTTACGACACAAACAACGACACAAGCTGCGCTCGGCGTTTCCCCATTCTCAGAAGGCATCCACTTTCGCCAGCATGTAGAGCTTCTCCACGGTCATCGACCCTACGCGCAGGACGCGGAAGAGTAGCACTGACAGAACGTCTTGTCGAATGACTCGCCCTGAATCCCAAGTGATGACGACGGACCACTTGTCCGATTAGCGGACTATACGGACATGTGGCTTTTCAATAAGTGAGTTGGCGATTTTTCACTAATTGATGAGGGCTGCTTCTGAGCACTCACCTGTAAACCCAAAAAACCTGCTCGTCAGACTTCGATTGGCGTATACTTCAAACCTAATTTTGCTGTTGCAATAAATAGAGCATTCATGAAAATCGTGGTCATCATCGTCCGCATCTTGTTGGGCGTCATCTTTGTCGCCTTCGGCCTGAATGCCTTCCTGCACTTTTTCCCCAGGTGGTTACCTCCGGGCCTTGCAGGTCAGTTCGTGGGCGCAATGTTCCACTCCCACTACATCCTCTTCGTGAGCACAATCGAGTTGATCTGCGGCGCCTTGTTGCTGGTAAACCGCTATGTTCCGTTAGCCTTGACCATCCTCGCGCCGATCATTGTCAATATCCTCATGTTCCACATTTTGTTGCCGCCCGTGGGATGGCAACCCGGCGTTCTCGCGGCGATCTTGTGGATCATCCTGTTCATCCACTACCGCAAGTATTTCTCGTGCATATTCGTGCAGCGGGCATCCTGATCGGCAACCCATCACAACCAGCTAGGCGCGCCCAATCGACCGAAACCACGCTCGTTATTTCCCACAAGCCGATTTCGGGTCCGCAACTGGCACTTGACCGATATGCCGACTTATCGTCCATGTGGCTTTGTGGCGCTTCCCTGGGCCACGCCAGCCATTGGTAAAAGCAGCGTAATGCAAAGGGCGTCCACGCGACCCGAGAAGAGTGCGGGTACCTGAACTCCATTCCGATCGCTCCGGCGCCAGATTTTATACCGACAGACTCTATAAGGTTAGCTGTTCAAAGGTGATCTGCGCAGGGACAGAGCCAAGGCCTGAACATGCGAAACAGCCTGCCAGCATCTGCTCCATGGTTATGGATGTCTCTCCTGCATTCATCCAGGTGATCCCGTCCTGAGAGAGCAGAGCGCGAAGCTCGCGACCCTCCCGGGATAGTCGCAGCCAAACCGGCCGTGCGATACGTCCCCATGCCACAAGTGGAGCATTCAGCGGCAATGCATTGACCATGCGGACGGATTGACCAGCAATCTCACGCGAAAGGAGGGATAAAGCCCATGGTAATGTCTACTGAACTGATTTCTCCGATGAAGTGCCAATCAGCTCGTCGGGAGCACATCAACCTGGCCGGAACTATCAGTGGGCGAGGCAACAAGTTCGCCTAAGGTAGACTTCGGCCGCTCCGCACGCGACTTTGGGTGCTTCATTGCCCGTCTTCTGACGTGACCCCACTTCGAACTTTACACTTGGATCGGGGAGAACCATCCCGCGCACAGAATGTTCTGTAGTTAGGTCATTAGTTCATACGTAGAACAATCGACGCAAGCCTTTGACGATTGTTCTGCGAGGTCCGGCGCGGTTCCGGTCTGAATGCTTTCCTTAGTGCCATCGTCCGCCGCGCTCATCGGCCGGTCCTGCGCGCGTGTCGGTATCCGACCGCGCGCGGGCTGGCTTTTTTTGTGCGCCGCGCGGTCGAGTGCTAAGCGGCTCAACACCCGCAATGCTCTTCAAGACTGCGCCCTGGGATGCCACCACCTATGTCGGGATGGCCGTGGCACTTCTCGCCGTAGCTCTCGTCTCCCGCTATCTGCCGGCCCGGAGAGCCTCTCGCATCGACCCGATGACCGCTCTCCGCAGTCAATAAGGGCGTAGGTTTCAGGATGGCTTCTCGTGTCGTGTTTGATTGGGCAGCGGAAGTCTAGCTGTAGCCAACACCCTTGGCTACGCTCCAAGCGGCAACGCAGCCCTCAATTCTGGACAAGCGAACTGTGTCCACTTCCAAACACCGTTGAATCTAAACGGACAGCTCTTTCTTGAATGTTCCGTAAACTTGCTGATTCCACGAGGACTGGAAATCGCATTCTTTGGCCCGTTGCGTGCGCTGTCTATTTCTGGGATTTGAAGAACTCCAACCTGGGCGATCGCTTCATCTATCGAACCCAGGGGTCCAAAGCTGCATAGTTTTTCGAGTAGCTAATGAAAACACGTTCAAAAGCGCTCGTTGGAAGCAGGCCATCCTCGCGGGGACTGGGGCCGCTGCCAACTCCATTCATGGGTATTACGAATGACACCTGTCTCACCGGACATGCCCCCACGAGGATGTCCTGGTGGGGTAGAACAGCAAATGCCTGCTCCGCTCCGTCGACTACGCGCTTGAGCACTGGAGCCCGACTTACGGAAGCTCTCAGAAGGCGCGGCTGGGCCGTATACAGCAGTGCCACGTTGCTCCCCGAATCCAGCAGAAGCAGCACGGGGGCCACACCGGCGGTAGTCAGTCGCGCAGAGACAATCATGGGTCGCGTGAACGGCAAATCGTCTCGCGGACCTTGAGGCTGCTCGAGCGGGATATGTTCGCCCTTGACCGCCTGCGCAAGGATCCTCGACTCATCAAGGCACAGGATTTGCTGGCGGTTATCGATGAGCAGATCGAAGTGCGAAAGGAAGTTTTCACCCAGTATCCCGCGTATGCGGGGATCTGCTGCCTTGAGCGCTGCGATGTCCTGAATGACTGCGAGAGACTGTGGGACCGAATGACTTCCAACCTCAATCAAGTCGAGAAAGGCGAACGCGCTCCGAGATTGGGTTGCAACGCCGCTCACTCCCGCTGTGCCTTCGATTCTCAAATGAAGGTCTGAGGCAAGGACAGGGTCAATCGTCGTGATCTGGGAACCTGTGTCAACCAGGAAGTCGTAGGGCCCGGTGCGGTTTATCAGGACTCGGACGACGATGAGATCGTCTTGAATGCGACGCAAGGTTGAACTGGCGACGTTGCCAGGGCAGCGTGGTTCAGCATGAAGCGCGGAAAGGGCCAGGGTGGCAAGACTCGTGGCGACAAAGCGTTTGACGAGCGACATTGAAAATCACCTCAGCCGCGTTGGCTGAATGCAATGTCGCCCTGTGCCATCGCATGGTAATGACGCAAGTCTGACGATTCTCTGAAAGCGAGTGACGGATTGGTGACGGATCACAAGTTCTCTGTTTTCAAGTTTGAAGACATCGAGGTCAGGGAGCGTGAGTTCCTGCTGGTCAAGGGCGGAAGAGCCCTGCCTGTGGAACCGAAGGCGTTTCGCGTGCTTTTGTTTCTGTTGCGAAATCCCAAGAGACTGGTGACGAAAGACGAGATCCTAAACGCGGTCTGGAATGACTGTGCTGTTTCTGACAACTCGCTCACTCGCAGCATCGCCACATTGCGCAGGCTGCTTGGAGATGACAGCCGTGAGCCACGATTTATCGCAACGGTGCCCACTGTAGGCTACCGATTTCTGTGCGATGTGGTGGCTGCGGAGGAAAGCGTCAACGGGTTCGCTACGGAAGAAACTCATCTTCCACCGGAGATCGATACCAATGATCGCCCGAGAGAAGAGGAGCAGCTCAAGCCACAATTCGAGCGTGGCCGCAAGAGACTATCTGGTTTGTCCCTCGCTGGACTGTGCATTTTGGCCGTCGGAATCGTCGCAACAGGTTTTTTGATCCGGCGGGCCGCCAGCACACGCGACGTGCACGGACCCTTCGTTCCACATCTGGCTACCGAAGAGCGAATCACCTCAAATCCGCCAGAAGCTCCCGTTGAAAATGCCGTTCTATCGCGCGATGGCAAATATCTCGCTTTTCATGACAATTTTGGAATTTATCTGCGGCAAATCGAGAACGGCGAAACCCGCGCTTGGGTCCTGCCGAAGGACTTCGTTGCTTGGCCCGATGACTGGTTCCCCGACGGTACCCATCTGCTGGTGACACGGAGAGAAGGTCCGTCCAGTAAACTCAGTCTTTGGAAACTTTCCCTCTTGGGCGGCGATCCGGAAAAGCTCATGGACAATGCGGCAGGGGGATCTGTGTCCCCGGATGGATCCCGGATTGCCTATGTGCCCGGGCCTAAATTCGGAAGCGAACTTTGGATCATGGACTCCGATGGTGCAAACGCCCGAAGAGTAGCCTTGGCCAGAAAGCCGGACCAGCCTAACCTGGGGGATGGCTGGATCCAACACCCCGCTTGGTCACCAAATGGCACACGTCTTGCGTACGTCGAAGCCCACTTGGCAACACCTGATCCCCCGCTGTTTGCTAACTCGCTCCTCACTCGCGATGCGAATGGTGGCGATTTACAGGTTGTGTTGAAGGATGATTCTCGGTTGCGGCCGGCCTTGTGTTGGGCTGCGGACGGACGTATTCTCTTCGCCTACCATCCAATGAGCGAACGTGAAGATACGGGCGTTGACTCGATTTCGATTGACGAGCGCAAAGGGAAGGCCGCTGCCCCGCCGCAACGGGTAACCGAGGGTCAAGGATGGATCGGTGCTTTGAGCGCCACGTCGGATGGAAAGCGGCTTGTTGTATCGAGGGGCAACACAGCGCGTCAGGTGTTTATCACCGAACCCGATCCGGACAACCACCGTTGGAAGGCCCCTCGCCGCCTGACCCTGGACACAAACGAGAGTCTGGCCACGGCGTGGACCGCTGATAGCAAAGCTGTCCTTTTCGTTTCCGATCGGAATGGTGCCTGGAAACTCTTCAAACAGAATATCGACGAGACCACAGCCGAGGTCCTCGTTGAAGGGCGCAGCATGCGTTTCCCGCGTTTGAGCGCCGATGGTTTGCAGGTACTTTATCTTGTTGAATCGCAGCGAGGCGATCATTCATTCCCCGCATCCTTGATGTCCAGGCCTTTGGCCGGAGGGCCTCCCCAGTTGGTTCTGCGGGAAAACGGAATCACCAATTACCAGTGTGCGCGGGCTCCATCGCAATTGTGCATTTTCAGCAAGCTCGTGGGATACGATCAGATTCTTGTCTCGTTCGATCTGGAGCACGGTGCAGGTCGCGAGATTACGAGAATTCCGAGTGGCTTATCTCACTGGAGTCTTTCTCCGGATGGATCGCGGCTTGCACTCGTCCTCGACCCGCATCGAATTCGATTTCTCTCACCGAACACCGGTGCCACACACGATGTTAGCCTGAACGACTGGCCGCTGTTTAACGTCGACTGGTCAGCCGACGGCGCAAGAGTCTTCATACGGAGTATCACGCCGGCAGGCGTCCCCGTGATTCTCGCCCTCAATGAGGCAGGGAAGGCGGAGGTGGTCATTGAAGGGCAACTGGGTTCTAATTTTGCCTTCTTCATTCAGTCTCCCGACGGGCGACATGGGATTTTAGAGATGCCAACCCCGGGCGACAATAATGCCTGGATGGTCGAGAACTTTTGAGTAGCCCGCAAACGACCAGTAACTACACATTTTCGGCTTTTTCTGACTACCGATATCGAAAGACCCCACTACAGTGCCGATCGCGGCCGGCCTGATTTTGATGATGTACCCGCGTTCACGCTCGTCCGTTACTGCACGAGGTTTTCCACAACAAGCGAGTGCTGCGCCTGTCGCCAGTGCAAAAAAACGCTCATCGGTCCGGTCCTGATGTTCCCCCTCGATTACGGCCCGGTACTTCTCCTCATGCCATTCGGATCCCACCTCACGGTGGACACCCTGCCTCCGGAGTACCACAAGCGGCGGCTTCAGGTCCGTCTTGGCTGTGTCCAGCCTTCGCCTTCGTGCCCATTTAAACGTCGCCATACCTTCCACTTTCTCGGCCAGCGAGGCTACGAACCCCGCTTTTGGATATGGCGCCCCTCATTTGAGCGCCAGAGGGACTTTAACCCTCCTGAACAACGTGCTGCTCAGCGCGCACTTCCATATTGCCGACCAACTGCCAAAGACACTGAAGAACGTTTCGGCTCTCATCTCCTCGGCCGAGCGTCAATCGGCCAATTTGACAATCGTGGAGGGGCCGCGCACACGAATATTGGGATTCATCATCCCTATGGTGTTTGGGACACTTCCTAGCAATCTTTGCCATGTCAGCCAACGCTGGAGCTGACAGAAAGTGCTTGCTCGATGCGTTCCTTTCTTGCCTGTGCACTCAAGGCAGTCGATCAGGCGATGAGGAATAAAGGCCGGCGGAGGAAATATCAAACGCCCGTATTCCCAGTACTTCCGTGCGCCTTCTGAGACTTGCTATACCTGGCGAGTGCCGCAGCCCTTGCCTTGGCACTCCGCTCCTCCGGCGTCAACTTCTCCAGCGCCACCGCCCGTGCCTTTGCCAAGTTCGCCGCGCTCGTCATCCGCCGCCGATCTCCCAGCAATGGGTTCAGCTCCGCCAGTTGGCTCACCAATTGCGCCGCAGCAGCCTTGGGCCCCAAACCACACCACTTTCCCGCGTCTTCGAGCGAATTTTTCCCGCAAAACGACGTAAAACGACCGCTTTTCTCAGGGTGTGCGGTATCTGTTTGCGGAATTGCAAGTTCGATGGACTGGCTGAGTTTTGCTGTCGGTGTGCAGTTGGCGATTAGATTCTGAATCAGCGGTTTGTTGCGCCTGAGTTCGTAAATGTCCTCGCGCACCCTTGTAAGGGAATAGCATCGCCAGACTCCATTGTGCTGGCGATTTGGGCGGATAAACTCCCGCCTTGAACGCTGCGCCCTCCACAAGTCTTCGCGTTTCTGGAACACAGTTCCGAGGGGATTGAAGTATGTCCAGAAGAGGTCACGACCGACTACGAGGTCTACCTGAATCCTGCGCAGATCGACAAATAATGGGCTCTGTATGAAGGTCTTTGAAGCTCATTGAAGCTCCTAAACACTCTTAGACACTCTTTGAAGTATCTCGAGCCTTGATGTCTCTTGAGAACTTTTCGTTCAATGTTCATGCGTAGTTCTCCTCTCTCAGAAAATCGGCTTCTTCCCCCTTCTCTGCGAGTTTTTCGAAGGTCTCAATCCAGCCCGAAGCGGCCTGGCGGAGCTCGGCCAGCCACCCCTCTGTGCGCCTAGTGCATGGCCTGTATGTGAGCCGCGCAACTCCGACCATCTGCGCAAATGGCCTCGTGTGCAGAACGGGGCAGAAGTGTTCGAATCCATCCTCCTCCGCGGTCGCCAGCGTGGACGGCAACGTGTTCTGCTCAGTGAAGTGTGCCGGTGCATGGGACAAGTCCAGATCCGTGCCGACGCTCAAGACGTTCCTGGAGGAGCGGTTTCTCAGCGATGCGGAGACGCGTCATAAAACCAAGCCATCCACCTATCGCTACTACAAACAAAGCTGCGAAATGCTCGGCAGATCGAGGTTGGCAAAGCTGCGATTGATGAATTGACCGAGGAACACTCGCAGCTTTACGCGGCTGAATTCCGGCATCTCTCGCCGTCGGGTATTAATCGCGGACTGCGGACGCTCCGCCGTGCTCTAAACCTTGCCTTCAAGTGGCAACTGATAGACCGGCCCGTGAAAGTGGAACTTGCGAAAGGAGAAGTGCAGCGGGATCGCGTTCTAAGTGATGAAGAGCTGGCTTCATACCTTAAGGCCTGTCCGCAACCGTGGCGGGACTGTGCCACGATCATCGCACATGAGGGAATGAGGCCGGGGGAAGTGTTGCGCTCCAATGGTCGCATATGCTCCTGAGCGACGATGGAAGTGCAACCGGCATGATTCAAGTGGTAGATGGGAAGAGTAAGGCAGCGCGTCGCGTCCTGCCTATGACTCCTCACGTCTTCGCGTTGCTCAAGGCACGCCACGAGGCAGGGGGATTTCCGCGTGAGGGCTGGATTTTCCCAACTGCCTCGCGGGAAGATCACCTCACTATCGATGCCATGGCGAAGATGCAACGCAAGAAGGCTCTGGAGATTTCCAGTGTCACTGCGTTTCCCCCGTATACGTTGCGCCACACGGCTCTAACGCGGCTGGGTGAGGCAGCCGGTGGAGACGTGTTCGCACTGGCCAGAATCGCCGGACATAGCTCAATCACAATCACTCAGAGGTACGTTCATCCCCAGGCGGAAACGATTGATCGCGTCTTTGCGAAAGCGTTGCAATTGCAGAAGAGCAATCAGCAAAAGACCCGTAAGAGGCCTATCGAAAAGGACCAGGGCACTGGCACACCCGAAATTCGGAGGGTGGGCACAGAATTAGGCACAGCCGGCAAATCGAAGAATCTGGCATTGCTTACTGGCGGTCAGCCGGTTTCACGATAACTGTAGCTGAATCAATAGAATGAGAAGCTACAAACTTGGTGGGCCCGGAGGGATTTGAACCCCCAGCCAAGGGATTATGAGTCCCAATTTTTGCACATTTGCACAGGGCTGCACTCACGCGCATTGACCAGCATAAGCCATTCTATTGCAATCTCTTATGACGAACATTGTTCGCGCTTCGCGCAGCACCCGAGCGCATCGAATTCGGGGAAAAAGTATCCCCAAAAGTATCACCAATTCAGCTTATGGCGAGGACACGAGCCAGAGAGTTGTTCGACTTCTTTGAAACTTCCGTCGGTCGCTGGATGGGTGATGAGTCAAAAGACGCAGAGAATTTATTCGTTCTTCGTGAGCGCAACCGGCTGGAATCGCAGTCGCAGCGCGACCGCATGCATTTGAGAGACCGTGGCAACACGGACAGAACCGGCCTCCAAAAGCGAAAGGTATGCCCGCTCCCGTTACGTCCGGAATGCCGGTGATACGCTCACAACCAAGGACTCGTCTATCAATGGAATCTGGAACAAAAATCCTCGCCGCCAGTCTATCTATCGCAGTCGTGCTGGGAAGTTCATCTAGAGCCACCGCCTACTGCAATGTCCCTCAACCTCGCCTTATTTGTGCGGAATATTTCGCCAGTCAAGTGGTGGTCGAAGCGATTCTCACTCAAGGCCGGGCAATCCACGATAAGGATGATCCCGATGGGATCGCGGCCAACGTTTACACCATGAATGCGGATGAGGTTCTGCGCGGCACTATCAGTTCGACATTTGAGGTCTTCGAGCCGAATGACAGCGGTCGCGCAACTTTCGATTGGATTCGTGGCAAGAAATATGCCCTATTTCTTTTCTATTCACCGCTTGAGAAGTCTTGGAGACTCGACGGCTGCGGTAATTCGGGTCTGCTAACCGGAAACAGTCCAGTCCGAACGGAAATTGAAGCGCTGAGGCACGCACACGGCCCCGGTATGATTCAGGGACTGGTCAGTCGGCAAGAACTCGATAAACCAGTTGCGGGAGTGCACGTCGAAGCCAAAGGCGCGACTGGAGTCTACAGAGCCGTGACAAGTGAGGCAGGCGCATTTAGGATTCAGGTTCCTCCGGGGGATTACGGTGTTGCTGCTATCGGCAATCGCTGGCTGTTCAGCAAGGCCGATATCAGTTACGAGAATCCGCAGAAAGTTCAGATTCAATCAGGCGGATGTGTCCAGATACAGTTTGTTCAATCGGGAACGCGGGAATCTCCACACTGAGGCTTCACAGCATCGCAAGGCCGTTAACTCACCGTTCTTCAAAGACTGGCTCGATCACTCAGCGGTTGCGAGGGAGGTTCTCCCCGGTTGGTCGGCAATACGGAAATTTCGCGGACACACCCCATTACTTCCGTATTGCTGGTCACTCGGCAGCTTGACTGATCGTTGGCAGTATGGAACTCTTCCGACGTGAAACTGCTCAGGTATATCGAACTGAAGAGCGGTTATGGAGACAATGGCCCGGCTTGGATCGGATACGTAACCTCGTCCAAAACCGGACGAACGCTCTATTTCAATGGGCGTGGTTTGCTGAAGCTGAAGGGCCAGCGTCGAGCTGACTCCGGCGGCAATTACATCGATGTTGAAACCGGCGAAGCATTCTGGGTATCCGGCGTGAAGAAGAATGGAGAGGATCGCCATTGGGCAGGATCGGGTAAGGTTTTGGTAGAAGCTGCTGCGTTGACCGAGTATCTGAAGACAGTTAGGGCGACCAGTCTGGACAAATCGCGGTACGAGGTCATTGATGCGATTCGTCAGACTGACATTGACCGGCTCTCAAGACTGGCGAACTTGCGGCTGGAGGGTTAAATCCCGCCCCGTACTTCCGTATTCCCGGTGATACGGCCAGCGTTATGATGAGCGTGATGCATGGTAAGCACTTGATCGAGTTCGTGCGACCGACGGCCGAAGTGATAGCAGGCGCAATAGTTGCTCTGTGCCTCCTCGCTGATGCATCGAAGCACAGAAAAGCAAACACTTCAGTAACGGACCGCATCGAGTTCACACCGAACCGGCGTGCCACGGCTGCGTGGCTGATCATGGCTGCATATTTCGTTTATCTCGTTCCTGTTTAATTCCGAAGAATGGGCGGCAACTTGTTATCCGTCGTGACTGCCGTATGCTTCGCGTCAATAGCCATCGCGCTCCTTACCTCGTTTCCGGGTACCATCCTCATCGATTCTAGGGGACTTCAACAGAAATTCTGGGCACGGAGAAACAAGCGGA
>Ga0210398_10005344_pt1 | contig 11943 bp, 11 predicted proteins | sample IncBWC4OmetaG_FD_161047 | JGI IMG/M metagenome (GOLD analysis project Ga0210398, IMG submission 161047) | Forest soil microbial communities from Barre Woods Harvard Forest LTER site, Petersham, Massachusetts, United States - Inc-BW-C-4-O | ecosystem: Environmental > Terrestrial > Soil >... | reverse complement strand
ATCGTGATTTCAGAACCTACACGGTCGAACGGATTTGCGCAGTGGACGAGAAAGAACTCGGCCGGCTTCTCTACCCGCTGCTCAGGGCCGATGACCGGCCCGAACCTGCCGAGATGCTGGCGGCCACAAGACCTCTTCTGGAGGGCGTTTTGGACCACACCCGTGAGGAAGCCTATCTCGTTGCCATCGCTTCCGGGAAATATCAGCCCCAGCTTCTTTTTCCGAAGCATCCCGAGATTGTGGAACGGATTCGGCTGCATCCTGCGCTGCTCTGGAAAGCGCAGAAAGTCGCTGAGTATCTCGCGCCATCCAGGAAACCCTCGTAGCGCAGCCGTTCAGAACGACTGAAATCAACTTCGGTTCCAACACCCTTGGCTGATACCAGAAACTCATTCGCATGCCCTTCCTGGCCAACTCTGCGCCTGAGAAGATTTCTCGGTACAGCTGGCACACGCTGAAATAGAGACGCCACTCGGACCGATACTGGCAATTTCAAATAAACGCTGCATCGGGAAAAGTAGTAGCAAGAGGCAAACAGCTGCATATTTACTGATGATTTTAGCTATGGCGGAGAGGGGGGATTCGAACCCCACCCCATCTGGCGCCGCCAACGAGAACTTGGGAGCCATTTCCCCCTTTCCAGTTTCACCAATCCTGCACCCAAATCTCTAACCATTTTGCTGCAGCCCGCAATCGCCCTTTTTTTGAGAGCAACCCGCGAAAGCACTTTCTTGGACGGCTAGCTTCTGTTTAATTGGCTAAGGTAAAATGACTTGAAAAATCCAGTTCCGGCTGGCGGGATTTCTACTTCTGGTGGCCCTTATGTGCCACCGCTAAATCTTGGGATATAGCGTATGCCTCGTAGAGACGCCAAAACATGTGGGTCTCCAACGGAATGCAGCAGTGTGCGGCTGATCCCTTCCGTGCTTCGTGATTCGGGCCGGAGAGCGTGAAGGATCCCTACGACACGTCCCGCTTAGGGGACCGTTTGGCTTTCGCTGCCAAATGCCGCCGTGTCTTCCGAGATTCCCGAAAATGATCGCCAAGATGCTTCCAGCGCAAACATATAACCGATCCAAAAACCGCGAGCGCGGCCAAAGCCCGTTCTTGTGATTGCGTCGTCCGGCACTCTCCAAAACAATGACGGCTTGTAGACGCGGATGTGCGTATCTCGATCGTAGATGTCACCGTCAACCTCTCCATCTATTCAGTTCCATGGCTTGCCCTATTCTTGACGCTCAGAGCATCGCTTTGCCCATCGCGTTCACCGGCCGGAAACCCGATCTCTCTTGCTCATGAATTCGTAAGTCCGGCTATCGCTTGCCGCAAAACGTCTTCCGACCGGCCAATAACCCCATTCTCCCAAGACTGTTCAGGCGGACAAAAAGCACATTTCAAATCCTCTTTGATCTTTCGCCCCAAGGCAGAATCTAAATTGCCGTAATGATGCAGCCAGTTCTCAGCGCACAGGGCGTGGAGTACGGTGGGAATCGAAACGGTGCCGAATTCCAGTGCTAGGAAGGTTGCGATCCTATCGCTTTTTTGAAAAGCGGCATCAATGGGACCTCCCACATCTGCTGATACCGACGTCACATTGACCGCTTGGCTTTTAATGGATTTTACGTTCGGTCCGAACCATTCCACTGCGCGCTTGTACTCGCCCGAAATCTCCGAAACAAAGGCTATGAGTTCTCCCGCCCCGGACGTGCCGAGGCCCGTATGATAGTCAATCACGCAAAGTGAACACACATTCTGAAATTCGATCTCAATGATCCTTTCAAGGATAATTCTTGACCACGCCTTCTGCCCGCCGCCATAAAACAGGCCTTTTGAGTGCCGATACTGTCCTATGCTGACAACCTCCTGGAATTTCTTCATACCCTCCGTCTTGATGAATGTCGCAATTTCCTCATCGCCTTCTTGCGGCTCGGTTTCCCGCCACCGTGCTGGATTAAGCGCAGCATTTAATCGGTGGTACTCCGGATTGTATCCGGCCAATGCAGCGTAATCGCCAACGAAATTTCGGTTTAAGTCTATGTTCTCTTCATCGACACGGCGAAGCATCGCAAAGCCGTATGGATTAAGACCATGGATGAGAAATACTGATAGGTCGGAGGGAAGAGCATTCCACGTAACACTATCCACGGCAGCAATCTGGCATGCTGAACCGCAGAATCCCTCGACACCATGGGTCCCCGCGATCAACACCAGGATCTTTGACGCATAAGCCGAACCAAATCTGGCCGTGTCGATCGCCAGTTCTTCCGGTAGTTTCTTGTTAAAGCCCTCGTACGGGTATGACCGGATTGCCGCGCCTCGGCTTCCACACGCTGCCAAGAATCGAGCTCTCGCTTCCGCGTACTCTCGCGAAAAGAATCTGCCCATCCATTCCCTCCTGCGTATTCGTCTTCACATCTTCATGCAAGTCCGACCCGAGGAGCACCCGCGTCGCCACGCCATTTACGGTAAATGTCGCTTGTACCACCAGAGAATCGATGTTTCGGTCGATGACTTCCACTTCGTTTAACCGTTTGCCGAACGGCGAATGCACGAAGAATTCCACCTCTTGCCCGCCCAACGAAAATCCTGGAATCAATTGCCCGGCGTCGGTGAACAGGTGTTGACGACTCTCCATCGTCAAACCTTCCCCTTCGAGCCACTCCTTCAGTTTGCCGGGACGAGAAAACACGCGAACTCCTTTTCCGTTGCGGAGCCGATGACGCGCTTCGGAGCGAATGATTCGATCTTCGTCCGTGCACCCTTCTTCGATTACGGCCGCGGCGGGAACCCGCTGGTTCCCTGATTTTAATGCGGCCTTCTCCCTGATATTTTTCAGCATGCTCAAGATGGAAAAACTCAGACGACTTGCAAATGTGGTCGTTGTCTAGATGTGTGAAGGCCACCACGTCAAAAAAGTCGCGATTCGCGTCTTTGAGATTCTTTCGTAGTTCTTCGCCGAGCGGGATCCGCAGGTCTTCGGCGTCGTCTTCGCAGCGTATATCCGCGTAGTCGAAGAGAATTTTCTGGCCGTTTGCCAAGTCAATCAGACAGCAGTCGGCGTTTCCCAGTGGATAAAATGTAAGCCTGTGCATGGCCGAGGTCCTCCACAACGTATGATTTGACCGTCTTCTGGGCGAGTATCACGCCCTGTATCAATGGTATAACAATAGTTTCCAATTTATGCCATATTGCGTTAATCTGCGGACCGGGGGTTGCTGCCGATGCCAAACCGTGATGTCCATCTTTCTGTCGGAGCTGTGTCTGGGGCCGCTTATGCTACCTACCATGCATGGGGACAGCCTGGACCTTATGATGTATTGACCGAGGCCGCTGGCGGGTTGGTTGGAGGCATCGGCGGAGGACTGCTTCCCGACTGGATTGATACTCCATGTTCTCCACGCCATCGCGCCGAAGCGCACAGCATGAGCATCACCGGCACGGTCGGCTACTACATGAACCAGCAGTTTCCCCAATGGCAGTCGAATCTTCGTGCGGAGGCGCAACGCTACGCGCAATTGCGCGCGACCTCAACGTCGGTGTTGCCCCAGATCGGATACGGCGCACTTGAGCTCATTTTCCGTTTTCTGTCCGGCCTGCTCGCCGGACTTCTCGCTGGTTATGCCTCGCACTTGGCATTAGACTCGCTCACTCCGAGCTCGCTTCCAGTCCTCTGTTAGGAGGAAATATGGCCATCGACCAAATCGAATTGGGCCGCCGAATCCGGGAGGCACGCGAATCGTGTGGCATGACGCAGGACGAGGTCGCAGAAAAGCTCGGCGTCTCCCGGCCGATTGTTGTGCAGATTGAGCAAGGCAAACGGCCTATCTCCGGTCTCGAACTCCAGACGCTTGCGTACCTCTTCGCCAGAGATATCCGCGAGTTTTTAGCCGATGAATTTGCCGAAGACGACCTGGTGCATGCGCTGTTTCGTTCGCACGAAGATGTGGGCGAAGATGGCGTCAAACAAGCGCTTCGCGATTGCATCGCGCTCGGACACGAGCTCACGAATCTGGAAGATCTTCTCGGTATCAGTCGAGCGACGGTCACCGTCGCCACTTACGCTCACGCGTTTCCCCGCAGCCGGTGGGAAGCGATTCAAATTGGCGAACATGTTGCCCTCGAAGAACGCCGGCGACTGGGTCTTGGCTCCGCTCCGCTCGGAGACGTTTCTTCCATGATCGAAGCGCAAGGCATAAGAACCGGAACGGTTTCCATGTTGGATTCCGTTTCCGGCCTCACGATCAGTCATCCAAAGGTCGGACCTTTCATTGTCCTTAATGGCAGACACTCTCGCGAAAGACGACGCTTCTCCTGGTGCCATGAGTATGCTCACGTCTTGTTGGACAAGGACGCGATTGGCATGGTGAGTCGCGAGAGCGAACGAAATGACCTCAGAGAAGTGCGGGCAAATTCGTTTGCCGCGAATTTCCTTCTTCCGGAAGAAGGTGTTCGTCAATTCGTCGCATTGCTAGGCAAGGGAGCAGCCAGTCGCATTCACGCGGACATTTTTGACGAGGCGGGGGTCGTCGCCATTGATTCTCGAACGGACCCTGGGACGCAGGAGATCCAGTTGTACGACGTTGTGCAACTCGCTCACTCCTACGGTGTAAGTGTCCCCTCGACCCTCTATCGACTGCGCAATCTCAAGCTTGTCTCCGAACCGGAATTTGAACGCCTCCGGACCATGGATGGGGATGGACGCAGCAAGAAAATCGCCGTTGCGCTTGGGGTACAGACGGACGAATCCCTGGAACAGCGTGGCGACTTTCAGAGACGGTTCCTAGCTCTTGGGCTGGAGGCATTGCGACGCGAGAAAATCAGCCAGGCGAAGTTTCTCGAACTGGCGGAACGCGTCGGCGTGGCTGAGTGGATTGCGCAAAACCTACTTGTTGATGCGGGAATCGATGACGCTGAGGCACAACCTGTCCTCTTGCCGGAGTAAGAATGTCTCCTCCCGGGTCGTCCATTGTTCGTGTCGTTGTAACCGACACGAACATCCTTATCAATCTTCTTCACATTGGTAGATTAGATCTGCTCGGAAAATTACCTCCTTATTCGTTTGTCGTCCCGGAAGAGGTCGTAAAGGAAGTCAGGGAGCCTCAGCAGGCACAGGCCCTTCACATAGCGATGTCCTCTGGCCTGTTGTCCGAAGTGCGGCTCGCGGACCCAGCGGAATTGAAAGTGTATGCGGATCTAGTCCAGATCTTAGGGTCTGGAGAAGCGGCATGCTTGAGCTTGGCGCAGTGCCGACAGTGGCTCATCGCCTCCGACGAAAAGAAGAAGTTCCACCGCGAAACGCTGGCCCGACTGGGAACGGGCCGCCTGCTGAATACTCCGGGCATTCTGACTCTTGCAATCACAGGAGGGGTTCTCACCGTCGAGGACGCCGACCAGGCCAAAGCGGTCCTCGAACTGCACCGCTTCGTAATGAGTTTCCGATCCTTCCGTGAGGTACTTCCCTGATGCTCTGCCTACGCTGGACAGCACATTTTCTCTCCTGCTCGATACCAAGTCCATTCGCAGATCTTAGTCATCTGAGACAAAAGCCGCTCTCTTCAGCATAGACAGAAGGAGAGCCGTTTGTTTGCTGCTCTATTTCCTTTGTTGTGGCGGCAAAGAAAGGGGGTTCTCCAATTGCACAAGCGGAACGGAGGAATTGGAGGTGTCGCATGAGGGACGCACTACACCTGTCGGTAACATCCAGAACAGCCACAAAATCCAAACTCGCTGATTCGGCGTCGCTCGACAGGCAGCAGGTCGTCCCGATGAAATGCGATTCGCCAGTTTCTCCTCTCCGTTTCTACCGGTGCCAGTGAATTTCTTCCCAGCGCGATCATGACTCTCAAACTGATCCTTGAGGCCAATGGCCATCGCCGGTTCCTTTCTCTCGACGAACTCGCGGAGGCTTTTCTCCAAGCGATCCAGACTGCTGTTCGCCAGGAAATCCAGCGAATTCACCCTTCTGGTTCGACTCCGACTCCACCCGAGGCGAAGAAATCCGAATTGGTTCGGCCTGTGGCGCTTTCGAAGGCAAAGGCTGCTCAGGCCTTAGGTGTGAGCGTTCGGAAAGGAAGTTGATCGAAGAAATAATAAGGCCGGCCCTGGCCTCCTCCTTCGATCTACATACACAAGAGGTACAACATATAGATCTGCAAGAGAACGTCAAATTCAACGGTTTCGCGGACCGTTGCACCGAAGAAACAGCGTACAGCACTGGAACCGAATCTGTCGCAAGAGCGCTGGAAGTTCTTGTAGATCAGTACGATTGGCTACCAGGTCCGCTGACCTTTCGGGTTGTGAAACGGCTCAAATTTTCAGCAGTTGGGATAGTTGGGATAACACTGGGATAAGAGAGCGGCCCAATTACTCGCCTGAACCGACAAGCGGATTCTTCCTAACTCCAATGCTGGCAAGAATCTGGCGGAGAGGGGGGGATTATATTGCTCCTTTTTCCGCAACTCTCTTGTTTTCTGTCACTTCATTCCTAAAACCCGCATTTTCTGTCGTTTAAGGCCGAGTCTCAGCAGTCTCATCCGTCTCAGCAATGCCCTCCAGTCTCTCCTATGGACATCAAAAGTGCCCAAAAAAAGTAACATGAGTAACAAGCGTTGGATTGTTCAAGCTGGGCAGCCGTACGTTTCGTGGCCCAAACGAAGTGGAACCTTCGTCTATTCAAAAATTGCCTTCAATCCCGCCCGGCAGGTCTCGGTCAATGTTTCAGGGCTGAGTTTCCTGCCGACCGCCATTTGCGCAGCGTCGCGAATCGTGTCGTCCACACCTCCAAACAGGGCGTCCGCGGCACTGCTCACTGCACGCGCCCTCTTCCCAAGCAGTTTGGGCCGGAGGTCCTTCGCAAACAGTCCTCGCAGTTCCGCCAGATTCCCGGCGAATATTTCAATCGTGTCGTGAATGTAGAGAATATCCTTCACCCGTTCTTTGCGGTCGCGTGCATCTTGAATAAGAATCTTCTGAGTTATAAAACTTACTGGATTTGCTACCTGCACTTGCTTCGCCGATGCGAATGGGTATCCGTTGGTCTTGCTCAGACGTATGCGCCAAGGTGCAAGCAATAGAATCTCGATGTAACGCAATTGTTGCGAGGAAATTCCTCCCACTTCCCTGGTGGCCTTGCGTTCTCCCTTCCGTCCATACTCGCTGCCAACAAGTGGACTGAGAAATTCCGCATAGAATCCGCTCTGACCAACCAGGTGGTAGTGCGTCGCGGGAGGCCGGTCCTCCCCTATGAACTCTTCCTGAAATCCTGCCGCCAGCAGGCAGTCCCGGATGCTGGTCTCCTTTGCTTCGATCTTCGACGGAACGGCGATATCGCTGTCGAGGGTTGTGAGCGGCGGATACCCTAGTCCCTGGGCCCGGGGGGCAAGGCGATAGAGCCTGTGTGCCCAGCCACCGATGAGAACCAGGTCCTCGAGCCAAGGTTCCAGAGCTTCGATGAGTCGTACAAACGGTTCGAGTTCCGCTTCCGCTTTCAACGTTTCTCCTTGGGCAGAAGAGCAGGGGCCAGAATCTTTCGCCAAATCACATCCGCTTGCTCCCTCCCTCGTGAGGGATGGTGCGCGACATCAAGCCACACCTGGAGTACGTCGCAAACAGGAACGCCGTCGTTCAGAACAACGGCGCGAAACACGGATTCGTCGTTCCGGGGAACGCGGACATACACGTCCGGACCGACATCTACGGAGCTTGCCGAGAACCCGAGCCTCTCGAGAATCCTTGGCTCCATACGCTCTATATAAAGGTAGGGCTGCACCCCGTGCACGAACCCGAGCCTAAGCGCTTCGGCGGCGGCAAACAACGCGAGACACGCCCGCGGCCGATGAACACGGGAGTCCTTGTCCCCTGCATGGCGGTGCTTCCTTTCTTCGGACCGGACATAAGAGCGGATCGCATCCCGAAGCGCGTTTTTCCTTCCGCGAAGAACCCAGCGAACTCCTATTTCGGGCACGCTCCTCTGATTGGCCGCCAGCCAACGGTTCATCAGTTCTTCGATCCGCACAACGCGTAATCCTTCGTGCTCTTGCTCAAGAAATCCTGCTTTCGAAAACTGCTCGATGAAGCGGAATGCGCTCATCACGGAAACAGCGGCCGCTTCCGCGAGTTGCGAAGCGCCGTGGTAGCGTCCACGCGGCGCAGAGAGATAAAGCTCCGGGATGTCTGGCGCCAGGAGAACTTTCAGCATCCACTGATTCAGATCAGAAAAGAGCTGAGGAGAAGGCATGCGATTGGCCGGCGATATGGCACTCCTCGCTCTCGGCCTCTCGGAATTGAATTGCTCCAGTCCATGGCCATCGAATGACCTCATGCCCTCAAGGTCCATCACCCCGACGGCGATGTCCGGCGCATGCCGGCGTGCAAACTTCTTTACCTGCAGGGCAACGGACTCCGGAATGTGGTTGGCCACGACGATAGCCACGGCGACAGGGTGTCCCGGCAGGTGGCGCGCCCCTTCTTGCGCCTGGAGAATTGCCTGAGACACGAGCGGGATCAGGCGGTCTTTCCGTCCCTCGGACGAACGTTTGATTTCTATGACGTATTTCTTGCCGCCGTGTTCAGCAATGAGGTCTGGTTTTCCATCTCCGGCATCCGGTTCTTCCCGGACCTTCCACCCTCCGCGGCGAAACACCTCGGCCACCAGGCTCTCGACTTGAGCCTCTTTGTCGCGCGGGGAATTGGCCAAAAACCCTGGCATGGTCTTATCATGGCCATGGGATATATCATGGCCGTGTTAATTATCTTGGCCATGATAATAGGATTTGAGCCCCTTGTCAATCCAAGAGCAAGTCGTAGTTATTACTGTAACTAATAATGTAAGCGTTATCAAGAGGCCCTCTGGACGGATTGTATGTAGCTAGCTAAGGATGATGCGCTTCGTGGGCACTTAAGGTCGTGTCCACGAGGAGATAAGCGGACACTTCAAATCGAGCAGGAGTTGAAAGAGGGCCGAGGAGAAAGCGTCGGACGGCAGAAGAGAAGCGCAGAATGGTTCAAGAGACTTTTGAGCCTGGCGCATCGGTAGCACGTGGGTAGCTCAGCGGCACGCCATCAATGCCAACCAACTCTTCCTGTGGCGCAAGTTGTATCGCGAAGGGCTGCTGGGAGAAAACAGCAATAGCGAGCCTGCTTCCGGTAAGCGTTTCGGGTGCGGCGGTGAGCTCCGCAGCTCGGGCCAGTGGCGAGCTGCCACCGTCGGTATCATCCGGTACGATCCACGTAGAGATTCCCAAAGGATATCCCGGCAAACACATCATGAAGGTCGACGCTTTGCACCGAAGCACCTATGTCGTTCGGTCAAAAAACTCGTCCGTGCCCTGGTAGCGTTCAGCAGTTTTCCAGATCTCGTAGATTCAGTGCGTTATATGATCATGAAGTTAAGTTAAATCAGCAACAGCATAGAAAAAATAGTAGCAAGACGCAAATACCCGCATATTTACTGATGATTTTAGCTATGGCGGAGAGGGGGGGATTGAAACCCCCATTGGTGAGTGGGAGGTGAGGGGTTGGTGAGCGCTGGTATGTCTCTTGTTTTCAACACGCATTTTTCATTTTCTCCAACCGCCAGATTCCAATGGGGATACAGTACCCTCAAATCAGTCGAAAGTAGTAGCAAGAGTAGTAGCACGGAAGGAGCGCCGGGGCTTTTCTTTCGCTAATGCTATCCTGACATAGCCGATGAACCGAAGGGTTCGCTGCGAACTTTCCAGATCGGGCTGCCTGATCCGGACCAACTTTTCGCACATCCTTATATGTATGGCGCGTGTGCTCAGGTGTGCTGCGCTTGACGTCAAGCGATGGACTGGTTGCTGACCAAGTCGGATACTCTCTCCAATATTCCGTTGGAGGAACCGCCATGCCCGTTACAGTGAAGAGCATATCCGTTTAGTGAAAAGAGGTTGAGGACAAAACCGGGCTCATTGCCCAAACGCTGGAGCCGCTTACTTGCGATGGCACGACCTGAATTTGAAGAGGTGCAGCGATGAAACATTACGCGACCAAAACCGGTGCCGCGCTTTTCCTTTTTTCCAGGTGATGGGGGCCAAGCGCGTTTGCGCAGAATACCGTTGACGAGATTGACATCCATTTGGTCGCGGCCAGAAGCGCTGCTGGCTTCGATTGTACCGGCACCCTGGCCCGCTTATGCGTTGCAGCACTGCCGGTTCCGACCACGCTGCGGGAAGTGGCACCCGGCCTGGGCCTCACCTACGATTACCCGTCTGTGATTCTGTAGTGTGGAACAATCTGCCTCAACTTCCGGATGGTTTTTGTACTAACCGGGCGTTTGATGGCCCCGGCGTGTATTATTCTGTTCCCTGCTGATCTTCGGAGTGGATTAAAATCAGACTGTCATGCAAATCGCGAGATTGGCCTCAGCTTTTGCTGTTACGCTCATCATTTTGTTCCTTGGTTGCCATCACGCGGCCACCGCCTACGTATTGCAGCGCAATGGGCTTGACCCGGTCGTCTTTCCACCTACGCGAAGCGATACCGCCTCGCAGATTCTCTCGGTTGCCATCAACGGCGCCCGAAAGTCGACTTCCAAGACAGACTGTGACATCCCTGGGGATCTAATCTCACTCCGTTGGCGGAGAAACACTGCCGAAATTTCATTCCGCTCTCAGGCGTTTTTCGCTACTTCCTCCGATCAATCGCCAAACCAGATCGGCCGTGGAATGTACGTTGACCCGCTTCTCGCGATAGACAAGTTCCGGTTGGCCTTGTCCGAGCGCCAGGCAAAAGGTTGCTTGCGGGAAATTGAAAACGAGCGCCTCCGTCGCACTATCGTCGAGTATCTCCCTCTTCCACCTGCCATCGCCTATTTCCTGCAAATGGGCAGCTACGACATCGCGGGCTACTTTGATCTCACTCCAGACTTCCGCATGCAGATCCCAAGCCCGATATACCCTCCCGGCACTGCGCCTTCAACCAAAACCCTACTGGGATATGAGACTGCCAACTACACTTTCGTTCGCGAGGGACCTGACAACCGGACGCGACTCCGATTGGCGTCTGCGACCGAAGTTCTCATCGGCGCCGCACCAATTGAAAAACGGACTCTGCGTAACGAATTGCCTTTTTCGGACTCTCCCTCGCACTTTCGGTTGCTATTCATGGCGGAGGAAACTGGCTCGGGTCGCATCACTCGCGCCGTTCTTCTATCCGCACCTGATGAGACGAAACTAATGCAAGCCGTCGCCCGCCGAGGAAATCGTCCGGATGATTTCTGCACTACGCTGTCCATCGCCGATGTGAAATGCACAATTCTGCCGAAGAATTTTGGAGTGAGTCCAGAACTCCGCGTACGTGTAAATCAAAAAGACGCATTCGTCAGGGTCGGAGGGATGGTTCAAGAAATACTGGATCTCGAAAACCCGCAAGCTGGTCCTCCTCCTTCGCTAAGGGTTCTTCGCCCATTTCAAGGCCGCCTAGTCCCGATAAACTTTGATCGGTCTAGCAGAGATATCTTGAGGTTAGTCCTGCTCCCGGGAGACCAAATAACATTTTAGGAGGCAAGTCAACGAAGAGAGACGGCTTTCAAGCCAGGTCCTGACAAACGCCGTACACCTCCAAGTGGAAACGAATCGCCACAACGTGTAAGTTCAACCGAGCGGGTTTTACCCTCTATGGTTCTGCTAGTGCTTTTCGCCTTGCTGGTTTCGTGGCAAACGGCGGATGAGATTCCTCCGATTGGAATCATTGACTATTACGGAATTCGCAGCATGCCTGAAGCACAAGTCCGCCAGGCACTCGATTTTCACGAAGGAGACCAACTTTCTAGCGATCAGTTCGGAAAGAAAATGCAGGCGGCCGAACGTAAACTCGAAGCCCTGCCCGGCATAAAAAAGGCGCGTCTCAGTTTTATCTGCTGCGCTGAGGGTAACAAGGGCATCCTCTTTGTCGGAATTCAGGAGACCGGCGCAACTTGCCAGG
>Ga0210398_10005343_pt1 | contig 11944 bp, 8 predicted proteins | sample IncBWC4OmetaG_FD_161047 | JGI IMG/M metagenome (GOLD analysis project Ga0210398, IMG submission 161047) | Forest soil microbial communities from Barre Woods Harvard Forest LTER site, Petersham, Massachusetts, United States - Inc-BW-C-4-O | ecosystem: Environmental > Terrestrial > Soil >... | reverse complement strand
GGTGCTGCGCCACGAGGAGCAGGCGCCGCCCGGAGCCGGCCACTACCTGCAGCACGGTCAGCGCCAGGTCGCCGCCGGTTATGCCATCTACGGACCGGCCACCATGCTGGTGATCACCGTCGGCAAGGGCACGCACGGCTTCACGCTCGACCGCGAGATCGGCAACTTCATCCTCACGCATCCGGATCTGCAGATCCCGGCCGACACCAGCGAGTTCGCCATCAACACCAGCAACGCGCGTTTCTGGGAGCCGCCGGTGCACCGCTACGTGAGCGAGTGCCAGGCGGGCAAGAGCGGTATCCGCAGCCGCGACTTCAACATGCGCTGGATCGCATCACTGGTCGCCGAGGTGCACCGCATCCTCATGCGCGGCGGCGTCTTCATGTATCCCAAGGACACGCGCGACAACAGCCGCCCCGGGCGGTTGCGGCTGCTGTACGAAGCCAACCCGATCAGCTTCCTGGTGGAGCAGGCCGGCGGCCGCGCCAGTACCGGCAGCCAGCGCCTCATGGAAGTCTCACCGCAGACACTGCACCAGCGCATCCCGCTGATCCTCGGCTCGCGCAACGAGGTCGAGCGCATCGAGCGCTATCACGCCGAGTATCTGAGCGGCACCGACCGGCCGTTCACCTCGCCGCTGTTCAACGAACGCTCGCTGCTGCGGCCCGAAGCGCTGATCTAGCGGCCCGACGCGCCCCTTACTATGTCCATCAAACATCCCGTCATCGCCGTGACCGGTTCCTCCGGTGCCGGCACCACCACCGTGATGAAGGCCTTCGCGCACATCTTCCGCCGCGAGGGCCTCAAGGCCCAGGTGATCGAGGGCGACTCGTTCCACCGCTTCAACCGCAGCGAGATGCGCGAGCGCGTGCAGGCGGCCGACCGCGGCGCCGCGGCGCCCATCAGTCATTTCGGTCCGGAAGCCAACCTGCTGCAGGAACTGGCCGACACCTTCGCCGAATACGGTGCCAGTGGCCGCGGCAAAGTGCGGCACTACGTGCACGACGCCGCCGAGGCCAAGGAGTACGACGCGCAGCCGGGCACCTTCACCGACTGGCGAGCGATGGCCGCCGACAGCGATCTGCTGTTCTACGAGGGACTGCACGGTGCCTATGTGGCCGACGGCGTCGATGTCGCGCGCCACGTGGACCTGCTGGTGGGCGTGGTGCCCATCATCAATCTCGAGTGGATCCAGAAGCTGCACCGCGACCGCAACCACCGCGGCTACAGCCAGGAGGCGGTGGTCGACACCATCCTGCGGCGCATGCCCGACTACGTGAACCACATCTGCCCGCAGTTCAGCCGCACCCACGTCAACTTTCAGCGCGTGCCGACGGTCGATACCAGTAACCCGTTCATCGCGCGCGACATTCCCACGGCGGATGAGTCGATGGTGATCATCCGCTTCGCCAACCCCAAAGGCATCGACTTCCCCTACCTGGTGTCGATGCTGCACCACTCGTGGATGAGCCGCCCCAACAACATCGTCGTGCCCGGCGGACAGATGGGGCTCGCGATGCAGTTCATCTTCACGCCGATGATCCTGCGCCTCATGGACCTGAAGCGGCGCGCCTGACACCCCCGGAGGGCTGACCCTGAACGCTCAAATCAAACCGCGCGCCGCGCAGCGCGCCGAGCTGTGCAACGCACTGCGCTTCCTTGCGATCGATGCGGTCGAAGCCGCCGGCAGCGGCCACCCCGGCATGCCGATGGGCATGGCGGAGATCGCCGAGGCGCTCTGGCGCGGCTACCTCAAGCACAATCCGGCCGATCCGCACTGGGTCGATCGCGACCGTTTCGTGCTCTCCAACGGTCACGGCTCGATGCTGCTGTACGCACTGTTGCATCTCACCGGCTATGACCTGCCGCTGGAGGAGCTGCGGCGCTTCCGCCAGCTGCACAGCCGCACGCCGGGTCATCCGGAGTTTGGCGTGACGCCGGGCGTCGAGACCACCACCGGGCCGCTCGGCCAGGGGCTCGCCAACGCGGTCGGCATGGCGCTCGCCGAGCAGCTGCTGGCGGGCGAGTTCAACCGTCCGCAGCACCGCATCGTCGACCACCACACCTGGGTGTTCCTGGGCGATGGCTGCCTGATGGAGGGCATCAGCCACGAGGTCTGCTCGCTCGCCGGCACGCTCGCTCTGTCGAAGCTGGTGGCGATCTATGACGACAACGGCATCAGCATCGACGGGCAGGTCGAGCACTGGTTTGCCGACGATACGCCGCGGCGCTTCGAAGCCTACGGCTGGCGGGTGATCCGCGCGGTACCCGGCCACGACAGCGCCGCGCTCGAGGCGGCACTTGCGCAGGCGCGCACCGACTGCGGCCGGCCGACACTGATCTGCTGCAAGACAGTGATCGGGCGCGGCAGCCCCCACAAGGCGGGCAGCCACGACGCGCACGGCGCCGCACTCGGTGCGCAGGAGGTCGCGGCCACCCGCGCCGCTCTCGGCTGGCGCAGCGCGCCGTTCGAGATCGCCGCCGAGATCCGCGCGGCCTGGGACGCGCGCGCCCAGGGAGCCCAGCGCCAGGCCGAATGGCAGCGGCGCTTCGAGGCCTATCGCGGCGCGCACCCGCAGCTCGCGCAGGAGTTCGAGCGGCGCGTCGTCCAGCGCGCGCTGCCGCCGCACTGGCCGCAGGCGCGCGCGCAGCTGCTCGCCGCCACGGCAGCAGCCGGCGCCAGCATCGCCACACGCAAAGCCTCGCAGAACGCCATCGAGGCGCTGCGCACGCAGCTGCCGGAGCTGCTCGGAGGCTCGGCCGACCTCACCGGTTCGAATCTCACCGCCGGCAAGAACGCGGTCGCGGTGCGCCGCGGCGGCGGCGGCAACCACATCAACTACGGGGTGCGTGAGTTCGGCATGAGCGCACTCATGAACGGCATTGCCCTGCACGGCGGCTTCATTCCTTACGGCGGCACTTTCCTGACCTTCTCCGACTACAGCCGCAACGCGGTGCGCATGTCGGCGCTGATGCGCCAGCAGGTGATCTACGTGTTCACACACGACAGCATTCATCTGGGCGAGGACGGTCCGACGCACCAGCCGGTCGAGCACGCGAGCAGCCTGCGGCTGATCCCGCACAACGCGCTGTGGCGTCCGGCGGATGCCCTCGAGACGCTGGTGGCCTGGCTCGCCGCGGTCGAGCGGCGCGACGGACCGACCTGCCTGCTGCTGTCGCGGCAGGCCCTGCCGCACTTCGCCCGCAGCGCGCCGCAGCTGGCCGACATCGCCCGTGGCGGCTATGTGCTGGCCGAGGCGCAGGCAGCCGAGCTGACGCTGCTGGCGACCGGCTCCGAAGTGGCGCTGGCGATGCAGGCGCGCGAGCTGCTCGCTGCACAGGGCATCCCGGCTCGGGTAGTCTCCATGCCCAACTGCGCCGAGTTCGACCGGCAGAGCGCGGAATACCGCGCGCAGGTGCTGCCGCGCGGCCTGCCGGTGCTGGCCATCGAGGCCGGCGTGAGCAATTTCTGGCGGGCCTATACCGGCTTCGGAGGTGATGTGATCGGCATCGACCGCTTCGGCGAATCGGCACCGGCGGAGCAGGTGGCCGCCGAGCTGGGCTTCACACCGGCAGCGGTGAGTGCGCGGGCGCGCGCGCTCATCGCGCGCCTGCGCGCCGCGTGAACGCCGCGGTGCCGCTGCGGGCGCGCGCCTTCAGCGCGCTGCTGTTCGATCTCGACGGCACGCTGATCGATAGCGCCGCCGACATCGCCTGCGCGCTCAATCGTGCACTCGCCGAGCAGCAGCTCGGCGGCCTGCCGGCGGCCACGGTGCGCGAGCTGATCGGGCGCGGCGTGCCGACGCTGATCGAGCGGGCGCTGGCCCGGCTGCTGCCGCCCGGGACAGCGGTCGACAGCGCACGGCTGCGCGCCGCGTTCGATGTGCACTACGAGGCGCTGTACGACCTGCAGCAGGTGCGCTCGCAGTTGTATCCGGGCGTGCGCGCCGGGCTCGCCGCATTGTTCGAGCGCGGCTGGCCGCTCGCGGTCGTCACCAACAAGCCGACTGCCGCAGCGCTGCGCCTGCTGCGCCACCTGGAGATCGCGCAGTATCTCGCGCTCGTGGTCGGCGGCGACCAGGGACTGCCACGCAAACCGCATCCACAGCCGCTGCTCGCCGCCTGCGCCGGGCTCGGTGTGCCGCCGGCCGCCGCGCTCATGATCGGCGACTCACAGACCGACGTGCAGGCGGCGCGCGCCGCGGGACTTGCGGTGGTGTGCGTGCCGTATGGCTACAACGAGGGCGCTGACCCGCGCGCGCTGCCGTGCGATGGCTTCATCGAGAGTCTGAGCGAATTGCCGGCGCTCATCGGCGCACCGCTGCCGCAAACCTCCTGACGTGATCCGCGCGCTGCTGTGGGACGTCGACGGCACTCTCGCCGAGACCGAGCGCGACGGTCATCTGCTGGCGTTCAATCGCGCTTTTGCGGCGCTCGAGCTGCCGTGGCGCTGGAGTTCGGCCTATTACGGCGAGCTGCTGCAGGTGAGCGGCGGCTACGAGCGGCTGCTGCAGGATCTGGCGAGGCGCGCGGACGCACCGCCAGGGGAGCAGGCGCGCGCCGCGCTGGCGCGCCGCATCCACACCCTGAAGAATGAGCTCTACGCCGCCATCGTCGCCCGGGGCGAACTGCCGCTACGCGCCGGCGTCGCCGAGCTCATGGCGGACTGCCGCGGCGCGCGCCTGCCGATGGGGATCGCCACCACCACCAGTCGCGCCAACGTGGATGCGCTGCTGCGCTGCCACCTGGGGGAAAGCTGGCGCACGCAGTTCGCCGCGGTGATCTGTGCCGAGGAGGCACCGCACAAAAAACCCGATCCGGAGGTCTATCGGCTGGCGCTTGCCGCGCTCGCGGTGCCCGCCGCCCAGGCGGTGACGATCGAGGATGCACCGGCGGGCGTGGCCGCCGCGCGTGCGGTCGGCATTCGAGTCGTGGTGACGCGCAGTCATTATTTTCCTGAAGATGGCAGCGCGGTACTGGCCGCAGGTCCCTCGCTCGGCAGCAGCCACGGCTGGCAGCCGGCGGCCGAGCCGGGCGCCAGCCGCATCGGGCTCGCGCAGATCGTGCGCTGGCACGCGCGCTACGGCTGGGAATAGCGAGGTTTCGTGCTACCGTTCTCGCCTTCCTATTCCCGTGGAGGAACACCGTGACGGCAGTGCAGCGCTTCGGACGGTTCGGCATCCTGGTGACATCCGCGCTCGCCGCGGCGGCGCTCGCGGCCACCGCGCCGGTGCCACCACCGGTGAGCCAGGCGGCGCAGACCTACATCACCCGCGGTGCGCTCGAGGCGACGATCCGCTTCCTCTCTTCGGATCTGCTCGAGGGCCGCGGCCCTGCGACCCGCGGCGACCAGCTGGCGCGGCTGTACCTGCAGACCCGGCTGGAGGGCATCGGCTACCAGCCGGCCTTCGCCAACGGCGCCTGGCAGCAGCCGTTCGACATTGTCGGCATCAAGGGGCAGTTTCCCAAGAGCTGGAGCTTCCAGGGCAAGGGCGGCCACGTCGATCTCGCCTGGCGCGATGACTACATTGCCGTCAGCGGCCTGCAGCAGGACCAGGTCAGCGTGAACGATGCGGAGCTGGTATTCGTCGGCTACGGCATCCAGGCACCCGAGTTCCAGTGGGACGACTTCAAGGGCATGGACCTGCACGGCAAAGTGCTGGTGATGATGAACAACGATCCCGACTGGGATCCGAAGCTGTTCGCCGGCAAGCGCCGCCTCTACTACGGCCGCTGGGTCTATAAGTACGAGAGCGCGGCTCGCCAGGGCGCAGCCGGTGCGATCATCATTCACACCACACCCTCCGCGGGTTATCCGTGGCAGGTGGTGCAGAGCTCCATGGGCGGCGAGCAGTTCGACCTGCCGGCCGGTCGTGAGCCGCGCCTGCAAGTCAAGGCCTGGGCCACCGAGGCGGCCCTGAAGCGCCTGCTGCAGGCCGGCGGCTTCGACCTCGACAAGCTCATCGAGAGCGCACGCTCGCGCGACTTCAAGCCGGTGGCGCTCGCGATCCGCACCACACTGGCCTTCACCAACCAGATCTCGCGCGTACAGACCGCCAACGTCGGCGGGATACTTCCCGGAAGCGATCCGCAGCTGGCCAAACAGCTGGTGGTGCTGTCGGCGCACCACGATCACTTCGGCATCGGTGAGCCGGATGCGAGCGGCGACCGCATCTATCATGGCGCCGTCGACAATGCTTCCGGCTGCGCGCAGGTGCTGGCAGTCGCGCGCGCGCTCGCGGCGCTGCCGCAGCACCCCCGCCGCACCATCCTCGCGCTGTTCGTCGCCGGTGAGGAGCGCGGGCTGCTCGGCTCGAAGTTCTACGCCGAGCACCCGTCAGTCCCCGCCGGTGACATCGCTGCCGATCTCAACATCGACGGCGGCAACATCTTCGGCCGCACCCGCGACATCACCCTGGTGAGCTCGGGCAAATCTTCGCTGGATGCGACCATCGAGACAGTCGCGCGCTTCCAGGGACGTGAGGTCAAGCCCGATCAGTTTCCCGACCGCGGCTACTACTATCGCTCCGACCAGTTCTCCTTCGCCAAGGTCGGGGTTCCGGGGATCTACCTGGATGACGGCACCGACGTGATCGGCCGGCCGCCGGGCTGGGGCAGGCAGCAGAAGGAGGAGTGGGAGCTGAAGAAGTACCACCAGCCTGCCGACAAGCTCGACGGCAGCTGGAACTTCGACGGCATGATCCAGGACGCTCAGCTCGACATGATGGCGGCCTGGCTCGTCGCGCAGGCGCAGGCGCTGCCCAGCTGGAAGCCGGGCGATGAGTTCGAGGCCGCGCGCAAGCGCGCGCTGGCGGAACTCAAGAACAACTGAGCGCAGGGCAGGCGTATGGCGTTCCCGCAGGACATTTTCACCGAGCCGGACAGCGATCCCGACACGCTCAACAACCTCGGGCCGCTGCGTCGGCTGGCGGGCATCTGGGAGAGTCGTGGCGGCGGCGGCCTGGACATCAATCCCAAGGCGGCAGGTCCCGAGCACAAACAGTTCAGCGAACGCATCGAGCTGCAGCCGATTGACGCCCAGCCGAACGGGCCGCAGCTGTTCTACGGCTTGCGCTATCACACCCGCATCCTCGCCACTGACGAACAGGCCACTTTCCACGACCAGACCGGCTACTGGCTGTGGGAGCCGCGCACCGGACTGGTGCTGCAGACCTTGTCGATACCGCGCGGCCAGGTCGCCATTGCCGCAGGTCAGGCCACGGCCGATGCGCAGCAGCTGGTGCTGACTGCGAAGCGCGGCGATCCAGGCTACGGCATCTGCTCGAACGCTTTTCTCGAGTACGCGTTCCGCACCGAGTCCTATCGCATCCAGGTGTCATTCAACGCCGATGGCAGCTGGAGCTACGTGCTCGAGACCGTGCTGCTGGTGCGCGGGCGCAGCGAGCCGTTTGTGCATCGCGACACCAACACGCTGGTGAAAGTCGCCGAGCCGACGCCGAATCCGCTCATGCTGCGGCAGCAGGCGTCGGCCGCTGCGCGCACTCTCTGAGGCGCGCGCCAGGCGCGCGAATTCGCTGATCTAGGTTACGGAGTCCGGTCCATGTTCGAGCGACTCGAGCCAGTCATCCCCGATCCGATCCTGCGGCTGATGGCCGCCTATCGCGCCGATCCCGAGCCGCGCAAGGTCGATCTGGGCATCGGCGTCTACCGCGATGACCGCGGCGACACCCCGATACTGCCGTCGGTGCGCCAGGCCGAGCGCATCATGCTCGCGCGCCAGGAGACCAAGAGCTATGTGGGCTCGGCGGGCAACCTGGGCTACAACGCCGCCATGGATCGGCTGGTGCTCGCCGCCGACCATCCGGCACTGGTGGCGAAGCGGGTGCGCACCATCCAGACGCCCGGAGGCTGCGGGGCGCTGCGCCTCGGCGCCGAGCTGATCCGCCTGGTGCGGCCGGACAGCATCGTGCACGTGAGCACGCCGACCTGGGCAAACCACGGGCCGCTCATCTGCGGCAGCGGACTGAAGCTCGAGCACTACCCGTATTTCGACGCAGCGAGCGGCGGGGTGCAGTTTGGCGCCATGCTCGCAGCGTTCGAGCGTCTGCCGGCCGGCGCGGTGGTGCTGCTGCACGCCTCCTGCCACAACCCGACTGGCGCCGACCTGTCCGCGGGGCAGTGGCGCGAACTGCTCGCTGTCGTACAGCGCCGCGGACTGCTGCCCTTCATCGACATGGCCTACCAGGGCCTGGGCGAAGGCCTGGAGGCGGATGCCTTCGGTGTGCGGCTGTTCTGCGCCGAGCTGCCGGAGGTGCTGTGCGCGGTGTCGTGCTCGAAGAACTTCGGTCTGTATCGCGAACGCGTCGGCTCGCTGCATCTGCTCAGCACGACCGCGGCCGCCGGCGATGCGGCCTTCAGCCAGCTGGTGCGGCTGGCGCGCGGCATCTGGTCCATGCCGCCGGACCACGGCGCGGCCATCGTCCACGACATCCTCGAGGACCCGCGCTTGCGCGCGCAGTGGCTGGAGGAAGTGAGTGCCATGCGCCGGCGCATCCAGGGACTGCGGCACGAGGTCGTGCAGCAGCTCAAGGTGCACTGCCCACAGCGCGACTTCAGTTTCATCGAGCGCCAGCGCGGCATGTTCTCGTTCTTCGGCATCAGCGTCGAGCAGGTGCAGGCGCTGCGGACGCAGCATCATGTCTACATGACCGATGACAGTCGCATGAACATCGCCGGGCTGCGTCCCGACAACCTCGAGTACTTCGCGCGCGCGGTCGCGCAGGTGCTCTAAGGGCTTGAGTCCGGCACTACGATGCGGTGCGTGGACTTCACTTCTTCCATGACGAAGTAGGTGTGCGTCTGCTGCACGCCGCGCACCGCGGCGATACGGTCGCCGAGGAAGCGGCGGTAGCTCTCCATGTCGGTCACGCGCACCTTCAGCAGATAGTCGAAGCCGCCGGCCACCATGTGGCACTCCATCACTTCGTCGTGCGCCAGCATCACCTGCTTGAAGCGCTCGAAAGCATCCGGAGTCGTGCGGTCGAGCGACACCTCGACGTAGGCGAGCAGCCCGAGTCCCAAGCGTGCCGGATTGAGGCGCGCGAAATAACCCTCGATGTAGCCTGCGGCTTCCAGGCGGCGTACCCGCTCCAGGGTCGGTGTCACCGTCAGGTGCACCTCGCGCGCCAGCTGCGAGACGGCGCTGCGGCCGTCCTGCTGCAGGCGCGCCAGCAGGCGGCGGTCGATGCGATCGAGGGCGCGCGTGGGCGCGCGTGTGGCAGGGGAGGTGGCTTTGGACGGCATGGCAGTTGAATTTACTACCAGGATCACCAAAACGGATAATTATTCTCTGGGCGTACCCCTAGAATGAGGCTAATCAACTGCTAACGGGCGGACGGTACATGGCGGCGAACATGCCAGGGTCGGGCGGTCAGGCGCTCGCGCAGCTGCGCGAGCAGCTGCGCGCGGCGACGCTGCGCCCGGAGATCGAGGCCTCCGGCGAAGCGGTTGCCGACCTCACGCCGCGGCAGGATGCGCTCGAGCGCGCTGCGCAGCGCGCGGCCCGCTGGGTCGAGGTCGCGCGCGCCGACAAGCGTTCGCGCCCGCTGATCGACCGCATGCTGGAGCAGTTCCCGCTCGACAGCGCTCAGGGCAAGGCACTGATGGGTCTTGCCGAAGCGCTGCTGCGCACGCCGGACAGCAAGCGCGCCGACCAGCTGATCGCCGAGCGCCTGGCCACGATCCGCGCGGCCGGCTTGCCGGGCGACACCGACCTGATGCTGCGTACCGGCTTCACGCTGCTGGGCGCGGCCGGCCGGCTGCTGCCGGACGTGGCGCGCGAACTCAGCGGGGATTTCTCGGCTGCCTCACTCACCAAGCCGCTGGTGGCCCCGGTAGTGCGCGCGGCGCTGCGCCAGTCGATGCAGCTGCTCGGTGATGCCTTCATCGTCGGCGAGACCATCGATGGCGCACTCAAGCGCGGGCGCGCGGATCCCGAGCTCGCGCTGTGCTCCTTCGATGTGCTGGGCGAGGGGGCCCGCACCGAGGCGGACGCCCAGCGCTATCTCGACGCCTACGCGCACGCGATCGATCTGCTTGCCCAGCAGAGCCAGGGTCCGACGCATGCGCGCTCGGGCATCTCGGTCAAGCTGTCGGCGCTCGAGCCGCGCTACACGCTGTTGCAGAGCGCACGCGTGCACGCGCGCCTGGCACCGCGGCTGGTGAGCCTGGCGCAGCGCGCGGCGCGGGCTCGCATCGGCTTCACCATTGATGCCGAGGAGGCCGATCGCCTCGACCTGTCGCTCGACATCCTCGAGACGCTGGCGCGCGATGCCAGCACGCGCTCCTGGGACGGTCTCGGACTCGCGGTGCAGGCGTACGGGCGGCGCGCACCGCTGGTACTCGAGTGGGTGGCGCAGCTGGCGCGCGACAGCGGTCGGCGCATGAGCGTGCGACTGGTGAAGGGCGCCTACTGGGACAGCGAGATCAAGCGGGCGCAGGAGCGCGGCCTCGCCAGCTTCCCGGTGTACACCTCGAAGGCGGCGACCGATGCGAGCTACCTCGAGTGCGTGCAGCAGCTGTTCACCATGACGGATGCGCTCTATCCGCAGTTCGCCACCCATAACGCCTACACCGTGGCTGCGGTGCTGGAGCTGGCCGCGCCCGCAGCGCCGTTCGAATTCCAGCGCCTGCACGGCATGGGCGAGGCACTGTACGCGGCCGCGCGGGCCGACGTGGCCGATTTCCCGCCGGTGCGGGTGTACGCACCGGTCGGCACCCACGAGGACCTGTTGCCGTATCTGGTGCGGCGCCTGCTGGAGAACGGTGCCAACAGCTCGTTCGTGCACCAGTTCATGAATCCGCAGATTCCCGTGCAGCAGGTCGTGCGTGATCCGCTCACCTCACTCAGCGCCGGCGCCGATCCGGCGAGCCGGGTGCGTGAGCCGCAGGCGCTGTTCGGAACTGAGCGCGCCAATTCCGTGGGCGAGGACTTCGGTGATCCGGCGGCACTCGCGGCACTCGCCGCCGAGGTGGCGGCGCATGCGGCGCAGCGTCACCGCGGCGGACCGCTCCTGAGCGGGCGCAGTGCCAGCGATCTGACCGTGGCGGTGACCGCGCCGGCCGACCATCGCGAGATCGTCGGCGATACGCGTGATGCGAGCGCGCAGGAGATCGATGCGGCACTCAGCGCCGCGGCGCGCGCGCAGCCGGATTGGGATGCCATGCCGGCGGCGGTGCGCGCGGCCTGCCTCGATCAGGCCGCGGAGCTGCTGCAGGAGCGGCGCGGGCTGTTCCTCAGTCTGCTGGTGCGCGAGGCCGGCAAGACACTGCCCGATGCGGTGGCGGAGCTGCGCGAGGCGGTGGATTTCTGCCGCTATTATGCGGCGCGCGGGCGCGAGCTGTTCGGCGCGCCCCAGGAGATGCCCGGACCGACCGGCGAGCGCAATCTCTTGTCGCTGCAGGGTCGCGGGGTGTTCGTGTGCATCAGCCCATGGAACTTCCCGCTGGCGATCTTCACCGGCCAGATCACCGCGGCGCTGATGGCCGGCAACGCCGTGGTCGCCAAGCCCGCGCCGGCGACTCCGCTGGTCGCGCACGCCATGACCGCGCTGCTGCACGAGGCGGGGATTCCGCCCGAGGTGTTGCAGCTGACGCCCGCCGACGGGCCGCCGTTCGGCGCCGTCGCGCTCAGCCACCCGGCACTGGCCGGAGTGGCCTTCACCGGCTCGACCGCCACCGCGGCCCACATCAACCGCGCGCTCGCACAGCGCCCGGGCCCGATCGTGCCGCTGATCGCCGAGACCGGCGGCGTCAACGCCATGGTGGTGGATGCCACGGCACTGCCCGAGCAGGTGGTGGACGATGCCATCACCTCGGCCTTCACCAGCGCCGGCCAGCGCTGTTCGGCGCTGCGGGTGCTGTATCTGCAGGACGAGATCGCCACGCGCGTCATCGACATGCTGATCGGCGCGATGCGCTGCCT
>Ga0210398_10005342_pt1 | contig 11947 bp, 10 predicted proteins | sample IncBWC4OmetaG_FD_161047 | JGI IMG/M metagenome (GOLD analysis project Ga0210398, IMG submission 161047) | Forest soil microbial communities from Barre Woods Harvard Forest LTER site, Petersham, Massachusetts, United States - Inc-BW-C-4-O | ecosystem: Environmental > Terrestrial > Soil >... | reverse complement strand
CCATCTTGCCGCCAAGCTCGAAATGCTCAAATGCATTGCTCCACGTCTCGATGGTGTCCCCGCCGAGCAGCGCATCCCACTGAAGTTCATCAATCGGAAACCCGGGATGCTCGATGGCAGAAAACACGCCCGCGAGGCGCACGTTCTCGATATGTGTGTCTGCACGAAACTGCACTCCCGCGAAGCGCAGCGTCACTTTTCCTTTTACCGTTCCGCCGAAACTTTCGGCCAGGAAGTCAGGAACCACAAGCCCATCGTTGTTGATGCCGTAGCTGCCGCGGCTAGTCAGTCCGGCAGCGTGAAAAATGTCGTAACTCAGATGGATATCTCGTCCCGCGTAACTGCCCGTGCCCTTGTACTGGCCGTCCTTAAACGTTCCTTCCCCCCGCACATCGACGTGTCCAGTCGGCGTAAGCGGAGAACGAAATGTCTCACGCAAGTCCAGCAGTTCCACCCATCCGCGGTAGCGGAAACTCCATTTTGGTTTTGTGAAATCCGACATTTCCGCCTGAGCATCAAGGTGCGATCGCCCGGCGCTCAACACTCCCTGCTCCAGTGTGAATCCTTCGCGCCACACCGTGAATTTCGCCGAGAGATTTACGGGCACCGGCACCATCCTCTCGGCAGTAAATCGGAGGCCCTGCCATTCCAGATTCCCGAGATACAATGGATGCTCGCTTGTCCCGCCTGCGTCGAGCCCCAGGCTCATCTCCCCGCCTTCCACGGCCAGCGGCACTTTCACTTCGTTGTACAGCAGCCACCCGTTTTCGATTCTCACCCGCCGCACGCGCAGATCGAAAAGCGACTCGCGCAAGGCCCTATCGGAACCGCTCGGTTGCTTGGGAACCGGCACGTTGGTCGAACCGTCTTTCGCCACACGGACGTGCACCTGCGGCTTCTTAACCAGGAGGTAGCTCAGTGATGCTTCTCGCCCCCAGAAAGAATCGATCTGCAATTCCGTCTGCACTTCTTCGGCTGAAAACAGCGGCTGTGTTCCGGCTGGCTCGTTCCCGTGGATCACCAAACCCTTCAGCGTGGTTCGCATCGAAAGCCACTGTATCGAAATGGCCCGCATTTCCACGCGGCCGCCTGTCGCTTTCTCCAAACGATGTACGATCCACCGCTCGAGGATTGGATTCCCCGCTCCGCTCCCAAGGAAAACGATCACGGACAGAATCGCGATGACCGTCAGGACCCACGGCGTGTGGATCACCCAATTCCATATCGGGTGGCGCTTCCGGACCTTCATTTGGCCCCTTCCTCTAGATACTTTTGCACGTGCAGCCGCGCACGGCTTTCTTTCAGCCAGCGATCCGCTTGTTCGTTGATGTCGCTCTGCACCAGAGCTTCCTGGATGATGTCGCGCGAAGCATCCAGTGTGGGAGGCTCCTGCCCGAGGGCCTTTGCTCTCGGCACAACTGCACTTTGATAGAAATCCACAATGGCCTTTTCATCGATCTGTACCGACGGCCGAAATCTTGAATCGAGGTAGTTGGTGAGGTACAGCTGCGCGGTCACAATCTTTCGCACTTCCCCGTCATTCAGCCCGCTTTGCTTCTTTCGCGCTTCATATTCCCCGAGTGAGGCGAACGACTTCACGACTCGCGAAACTTCGCGGTCCATCTCTGGGTCCTTCGGCTCTGGAAAGCGGGACAACGCCGCTTCCGACCTCACAATCCACTGGTCGATCAGCCGGTCCAAAATCGCGCTCTCGCTTTCGGATTTTCCATTCACCAGCTGCTGATACTCCTGGAGTTCTCGCACATCGCTCAACAAAATGACATCGTTCTCCACCCGCGCCACGATGCGGTCCACCACTTCCTGCCCCTTCAAAAACGAAGCCGTAACCAGCGCAAAGAAAATCGCGCCGCATCCGAGAAGCCGTGCTCGCCGCATTAAAATGTGGACCCCAAATTAAAGAAAATCTGCAGTCTCGGAAGCTGCGCGCCCTTGAGGCAAAGCGGAGTCACCGGCGTGCCCGTGGTGCTGGGGACGCACGGCAAAACAAAAAACGGCCGGTTGATTTGGTAACCCAAATCAATGCGGATCGGTCCTACCGGCGTCGCATAGCGGAGTCCAAACCCGACCGTATGCGCGAAATAATTAAGCTCGTTGGTGCAGTTGTAAACGCACACCGTAGGATTCGTCGCGCTCGCCGGCTGGGCGGGGTCTTGGAGCGCGAAAACTGGCTTCGGCGAGTACGCTCGAAGAGTGATGTGATCGAGCCGGCTATAGACGTTTCCCCCGTCGTAGAAAAACGCCCCTCCCAGTGACGTCCCGATGTACGGCAATCGCATGGGAAAGCGGAACTCCTGGTTGAGCGCCAGCAAGGCCTGCCCTCCCACGGGGAATCCCGTGCACGGATCGCGCGGTCCGGCCTGATTCAGCGCGAATCCTCGCAGCGACGTTCCGCCTCCAGCGAAGAATCTTTCCGGCAGCGGGATGATTTCCGGCGTCGGCCCGGGCGTAGCCTTCTCCGTGCATTCGTTCGCCGCGGGCGGCGGAAAGGTCAGTGACTGGGTATTGGCGAACGGCTCGAGAATCCCGATGCGGATAGAACGCGCAAAGCTGAAGCGCCGTTTGATTGGATGGTACGTCGAATTCTGAAAGGAAAATCTCAAAAAGCTCGCGCTCGAACCGATGCTCGTGCTGGCGATGTTGAAATCCGCGCTGTTGAAACTTCCCTTGCTAGCATCAGCCGGATTGTCCCGCTTGTCGCGCAGCCAGGTCACGCCAAACTCAGATACCAGCGTCGGCTGTTCGAACAGCGGTACCTCCTCCGAGGCAATATTCAGGTTCGAAACCAGCACTTTCCGGAAAGCATACCGGTACAGTACGGTCGTGAACGGTGTTACTTGGTCCGTCAATTGCCCCGATACTTCGTAGCGCATTTCCGTGAAGGTGTTGATATCCTGCGTTTTCTCCGTGTACGCCGTGGCTTGCGAGCTGAAGTGTGGACTCCCAAACGTATTGGGGATGGAATAACCGAGTAGCGCCCGGTCTTCGATCGTACTTCCGCGCACCTTCAGGGAAAGTGAGTCCGCCCTTCCCGTCAGGTTCACTTTCGTCAACTCAAAAATCCCTCGCGGGGCTGCCTGGAGCTCGCCGCCCGCCGGATTTGTCGTGCTGGCCAGTCGTTGCACCTCAAATCCTCCGCCGTAGGCCATGGTGTATCGCTTGGCCTCTTCCACCAAAACAACGATGTCTTTGTCAGGGTCTGACCCGTCTGGGTTCTGCGGTTCAATGGTCACTCGGTTGAATATCCCCAGGTTGTACAAACGCCTCTGCGACTCCACCACATCCCCTTCGCGCAGCGGAGCACTCGGCTTCACGCGAATCTCTCGCTGAATAACCTTTGTCCTTGTCCGTGTGTACCCGCCGAGCAGGATTCGCCTCACCCGCGTTTGCGGTCCTTCGGTAACGTGATAGACCAGCCTTACCGGCGCCGCCTGCACGACCTCCGGGTTCGAACTCTTTTCCCTGCCTTCCTCTTTCTTCTGGCTCTGCTCGTTTTCCGCGGCCCCGCTCTTCGGCACTGCTTTCCCACCCTCACTCTTTTCCGGAGTGACGCTTTCCGCCGTCGAAGTAAAACTAGCCTCCGGAAAACCTTCATTGAAATACAACGCCAGAATGTTGTCCCGGTCCGTAGTCACGTTAAAATCGGAGTACGGCTGCCCCGGCGTCGATCCCACGACTGCCAGCAACTCCTCTTCCTTGAACGCGTGGATCCCCTCGACCGCCAGCGAAGCCACGCGCGTCTGTTCCCCTTCCTGGACCGCGAATCGTACGTAAATGTCTCCTTTTTTTTCCTTGTAGTCGTCCAGGATTAGCCCATCCACCTTCGCATTCAGAAAGCCGTTCGCGTCATACAACCCGTGCATTGATTCCGCGTCTGCTTCAATCAGCCGCCGGCTGAAACGCCCCCGCGACCCGAATGCCGCTCCGTAAACTTGCAGCCGGCTCCGCAGCAATTCTGTACTGAAGTAGTGATTCCCCGTTATTTCAATGCCCACCAGCTTGTGCCGTTCCCCCCGCTCGATGTGGTAGGTGATGAGCTCTTCCGTGCCCTTCGATTTCTGTTCCTTGCCCTGGACTTCTTTCGTTTCCGTCGTGTAGCTCACCTGCGCGTCAAAGTATCCGTCCCGCTCCAGGCGCTCTCGAAGATTGCGTTTTCCTTCCTCCAGAAGGTCCGCATCCACCGCCCCTTCTTGATAGACGGGAACCAGCCTCTTCAATTCTCCCTTTGAAAATTTCGCACCGGTCACTGCCAGTTGCACCTGCGGTCCTTCGGTCACCTCCAGCTCCAGCGGCACGGTATTCTTCGCCGCGTTGTACTCGCCCCGCCGTACCGCCGCCCGCGCGCTGAGCCGCCCTTTCTTCACCAGGAATTTTCGGATCCGGTCGGTCCCGCGCTGTATGCGCGCCATGGTCAGCGGTTGTCCAGCTTTCATTTTCAGTCGGGAAAGAATCTCCGCGTCGCGGTATGCCGTGCCGTTCTTCAACTCCACGGTCTCCACACGCGCCCGCGGGCCCGATTTCACGTGCACCAAAATATCCATCTGATGGGTTTCAGGGTGCGGTTTGTTCTCTGCCGAGACCTCGGCCGTGTACAGGCCCTCGTCCTTTAAAACATCCCGCAGATGCCCTAACCCTTCGTCCACGTCTTCTTGTCGGAAGGGCCGGCCCAGCGTCAGCTGCATGGCCGCCGCAGCGGAGGAATCTGTTGGAGGTGGCGTCAGCCCTTCGATCCGTATCTCGTTGAAGAAGAGACTTTCTCGGACCACGAAATCAAGCCGCACGCCGCTGCCCACCGGGGTTACTACGGCTTTTAAATCCGCGTAGTCACCCAGCCCATACAGCGCACGCAGACTCCTGGCAACCTGCTCTCGATCGAGCGGTTTGCCAATCTCCACGGCAAGCCCGGCCGGCGATTCCGAGAGCACGCGCCCATCTTCGGTGACAATCCGCGCCGCAACCACCGGAGCTGTCGCCGCGCTCGCCCCGGCCTGGTCCTCCGCCTGTGCCTGTGCTTGACTCTTCGCGGCTCCGAAAAGCAGCGCGAAGACGACAACTCCCCCCCATCTTCTTCCCCAGCTCGATTTCATGCCCACTAACGCTCAGACGAAGCGTAGCACAAGGACGTTGCCCATCCCGCTATCTCTAGCGTTATGATGAATTAAGAGGGACGATGACCGACCGAGACCCGCCGCGCCCGCCGTTCGGCGACGCCATGCAGGAAAAGTACTCGCGTCAAATGCTCTTCGCCGGAATCGGCGAACAAGGCCAGCAGCGCCTGCTGGCCTCAAGCGCCGTCATCGTAGGTTGCGGTGCCATCGGCGCGGCCGCCGCCGCTCTACTCGTTCGCGCCGGCGTCGGCCGCGTCAGGGTTCTCGACCGCGATTTTGTCGAGCCCTCTAATTTGCAGCGCCAAACGCTCTTTGACGAGGAGGACGCCCGCGCCGCGCTCCCCAAAGCGGTGGCCGCCGAGCGCAAGCTCCGCGCCATCAATAACAGCGTCACCGTCGAAGGCCTGGTGAGTGACGTAAACCCCCGCAATGCTGCCGACCTGCTCTCGGGCTTCGATCTGATCCTCGATGGCACCGACAATTTCGAGACCCGCTTCCTCATCAATGACTACGCTGTCGAGTCCGCTCGTCCGTGGATCTACGCTGCCGCCGTCGCCAGTTACGGCGTAACCATGACCGTGCGACCTGGTCTCACGCCTTGTCTAGCCTGCCTCCTCGAATCCTCGCCAAACGGCCACGGCCTCGAAGAAACCTGCGACACAGTAGGCGTCCTAGGCCCCATCGTCAATCTCATTGCCTCGCTCCAAGTCGCCGAAGCCCTCAAGCTTCTGGCTGGCCGCGAACCAGCCCTCCACGGCCGCCTGATCTCTTGCGATGTTTGGAGCGGCCATTTCCAATCCGTCCGCGTCGCGCAAAATCCCGCCTGCCGTGCCTGCGCCCGCCGCAATTTCTCCTATCTCCAAGGACAAGCCCAGCCGCACATCACCCTTTGCGGGCGCGACTCCGTCCAAATTCACGAGCGCCGACGGACTCTCGATCTGGGAGCGTTGCGGGTGCGGCTCGCGGCCACCGTCTCCGATGTCCGCCACAACGAATTTCTACTCTGCTTTCGCGTGGAACCTTATCAAATGACTATCTTTGCCGACGGCCGTGCCATTCTGAAAGGCACAAAAGATCCCGCCATCGCGCGCTCCCTGTACGCCCGCTATATCGGCGCCTGATGCATTTCGTCTTTTCCTTAGGATTTAGGTTCTCTCGGGTGGGGAGTCTTAACCACCCGGCTCTAGCGATGCTGCCCGGTCCGCCCAAACGAACTTCGCATGTTGGCCCGGTCGAGGTTTTCCCGCAGGTTCATCAGCGTCAGAAACGTGCTCAGAATTCTGGCCTTCAAATCATCGGTCAGGTGCAAACCGCTGGTAGCCACCCGCGCCAGCCGTTCGCCGCTTTCTGTGATAAATCGCATGATTTCTTTTTGCCGTTCGTGCGGAGCGTTGCCCAGCGCCGTCTCCCGCCGCATCTCGGCGCAGCTTGCCTCGATCGATAGCGTAAAGTGCAAAACACACACCTGCTGCTGCTCGGCCAGGGCTGGTGGCGAGTCGTTCTTACATCCCGTTACTTTGCACGGCATACCCATAGGACGCCGAATCTGGGGCCAACAAGAAAGCTAACCACTCCTTGCCCTGAAAATCCAGTCCCCTGGCGCCCAGGGTTGCGAATCCTGCATAGCCTCTTATCGCACCCCGTATCCCTCCCGCCAATCCCTCCCGGTCATGCTCCGCGAAAAATGCATCGACGGTATTCAAAACAATTGTATAAACATGCAGGACCATGTATATTTGTGCCAGTCATGAGCGTCGGTAAAACATTTCGTCACGGTCAAATCCTGCGGCTCGTCAGCGGCCAGCCCATCGTCAGCCAGGAAGAGCTGCGCCGCCGCCTGGCGCAGCAGAAGATGCGCGTCACCCAAGCCACTCTCTCCCGCGACCTTCAGGAGCTCCGCTTGGTCAAAACCCAAGAAGGCTACAAGCCGGAAACCGTACTTCCTGAAGACAGCGGCGCGCTCCCTCTTCCTCCGCTCGCTCGCGCGCTCCGCGAATTCCTTCTGGATATTCGCCCGGCGGAGAATTTACTCGTTCTCAAAACTCCTCCCAGCGGCGCTCAGCCCCTTGCCGCCGCCGTGGACGGCTCAAAATTTCCCGAAATCGCTGGCACCATCGCGGGTGATGACACCGTCCTCATCATTACTCCCAATAAACGCACTCGCGAGTCGCTCCAGAAAAAGATTGAAGCCCTGGTGAAATGAGAGACTCTCGCCAAGTCGCCGTCGTAGGTGTCACCGGATACACCGGCACGGAGCTCGCCGATATTCTCCTGCGCCATCCCGCCGTCGCTTCCGCCACGTTTTACGTGCGCGAAACGCGCGGCGCCCACTGCATCGCCGAACTTTTTCCGCGATTCCGCGGGTGGCGACAAGCTGCCCTGCGCCCGCTTTCTCTCGACTCCATCACCGGCTCCACAGCGGGAACCGCTTTTCTCGCCACGCCCCATGAAATTTCTGCCGAACTCGCCCCTGCGCTTCTCGAAGCGGGCTTGCGCGTCATTGACCTCAGCGGTGCTTTCCGCTTCCGTCAACCGGAAACCTTCACGTCCTGGTACAAGCTGCCCGCGCCGCACGCCGATTACCTTGGCGAAGCCGTCTACGGCCTTCCCGAGCTGTACTCCCTAGAAATCGCCAAGGCCCGCCTGGTCGCCAATCCCGGATGCTATGCCACCAGCGTCATCCTTGCTCTACGTCCGCTCGCCGAAGCCGATTTTATCGCGGCGCACCAAAGCGTCATCTGCGACTGCAAGTCAGGCGCCAGCGGCGCAGGCAAAGATCCCACACGCGATCTGCAATTCGTTGAAGTGGACGAGAATTTCAAGGCCTACAATCTTTTCTCGCACCGCCACACGCCGGAAATTCTCGAACATACCGGCCTCGCCGAATCGCAGCTCGTTTTTTCAACGCACCTCCTGCCGGTGGCGCGCGGAATTCTCTCGACCATCTACGTCACCCTCTCCGCCCGGCAATCGCCCGATGTTGTCGAAGCCCTCTATCGCAAGTTTTATGCTGGCCGGCCCATGGTCCGCATCTGGCCCGCGGGCACTCTGCCCGAGTTGCAGCACGTCGCCCACACCAACTTCTGTGACATCGGTTTTGCCCTGGATAAATCCGGCCAGCGCCTGATCCTGGTCTCCTGTCTCGACAATCTCGGCAAAGGCGCCGCCGGCCAGGCCGTTCAGAATTTCAACCATGGCTTAGGCATTGAGGAGAAAACCGCACTGCAATGAAAACCGTAATCAAGTTCGCTGGAGCTTTGCTCGAAGACGACCTCACCATGCGCTCGCTGGCGCGCCAGGTTGCGGCCCTCGCCAACGAAGGCCACGAAATTCTCGTGGTCCATGGCGGTGGCCGCGCCTTCACCGAAGCCCTCAAGCGCATGGGCATCGAAAGCAAATTTGTCTCCGGCCTCCGCGTCACCGACCGCGAGACGCGCGACGCCGCCGTCATGATTTTCGCCGGACTGCTGAACAAGCGCCTGGCCGCGGCCATCTCCGCCGAAGGCTATCCCGCCGTGGGTGTCTCCGCCGCCGATGCGCAATGTTTTCTTGCCGAGCCCATGTCGCACGGCGAGGTGGCCGGGAGCCTCGGCTTCGTGGGCTATCTCACCGGCTTGAACAACGCTTTCCTCGAATCACTCTGGCGCGAGCGCCTCCTGCCCGTCGCTCCCTGCCTCGGCCTCGGCCCGGATAACGAGCTTTATAACATCAATGCCGACCACATGGCCGCGGCCTGCGCTGAATTTCTCGGCGCCGACCAGTTGATCTATCTCACCGATGTGGCTGGTGTTCTCGACGGCGAAAAGGTTCTCTCCGCCATCACCTGCGAAGAGAGCGAACGCTTGGTCCTATGTCGCGTCGTCTCCGGTGGAATGATTCTCAAACTGGAGGCCGCCAAGCGCGCTCTTGAAGGCGGCGTCCGTCAGGTGCGCATCGTCGGTGGCACGGCGCCTGATGCTCTTCTCCTGGCGTTTCACTCGGCGGAGCACGCCACCGAAGATCACGCTTCGCCGATTCCAGGCACACGTATTCTCCGCGAGTCTTTCCCCAGCGCCCAAACGGCTCTTTCGGCGGCGTAATGCGCAAGATCGACACCATAAAGAGATCGAAATCCGCTGTTCGAACGGCGAAGAGAGCGAAACCTAGCGCCTCGAACGCAAATTCCATTCTGCGCGATGCCGATCAGTTTCTTATGCCGACCTACAAGCGCCAGCCCATGGTCTTCACGCACGGACGCGGCTGCTACGTTTATGATTCACGCGGCAAAAAATATCTGGATTTTCTCGGGGGCATCGCCGTCAACGCCTTGGGCCACGCGCATCCGCGCATCGTCAGAGTCATCCGCCGCGAAGCCGCGCGCGCCATCCATCTTTCCAATCTCTTCCACAACTGTTATCAAGGCCCGCTGGCCCGCAAGCTCGCCGAATGGTCCGGTCTCGACCGCGTGTTTTTCTCCAACAGCGGGGCGGAAGCAATCGAAGGCGCTCTGAAGCTGGCCCGGCTTTACGGCCGCACTTCCGCCGACGCGCCGGGCGCCGCCGCCCCGAAGCACCGCATTTTGGCGCTCGAAAATTCCTTCCACGGCCGCACCTTTGGCGCTGTCAGCGTCACTGCCACGGAAAAATATCGCCTCCCGTTCGCGCCGCTCGTCCCTGGTGTCAAATTTGTCCGCTTCAACGACGTCGCCGATCTGGAATCCCAATTCGACGATACCGTCTGCGCTATCCTCCTCGAAACCATTCAAGGCGAAGGCGGAATCTATCCCGTCAGCGAAGACTTCTGGAACCGCGCGCGTGCCCTGGCAACAGAAAATGGAGCGCTGCTCATCGCCGACGAAATTCAGTGTGGCTTGGGCCGCACCGGCCGCTATTTCGCTTACCAGAAATTTTCTTCGAATCCCGACGTCGTAGTGCTAGCCAAGCCGCTGGCCGGAGGCCTTCCGCTCGGCGCCATCCTCACGTCGGAAGCCGTGGCCCAGCGCGTTTCCCCGGGCTTGCACGGCAGCACCTTCGGCGGCGGCCCGCTGGCTTGCGCCACGGCTCTCGAATTTCTCAGCGTCATCGAGGATGAAAGGCTCCTCGAAAACATCCGCGCGCGCAGCACGGAGTTGCGCGAAGGCCTCGCTGCGCTGGCCGGCAAATTTAGTTTCATCCGCGAAATTCGCGGTGAAGGCTTGATGATCGGAATCGAGCTTTCCATCGATGGCGCCCCCTTCGTTTCGCAAGCCATGCTGAAAGGCCTGCTCATCAATTGCACACACGATTTCACGCTGCGCTTGCTGCCGCCTTTCCTCGTCACTCGCGCCCAGGTGCGCCAATTCCTGCGTCTGCTCGAACAACTCTTTGTAAATACCCCGCAGAAGGCCGCCGTTCTGGAGCCCGCGAAGTCCGCGCCTCCATCGCATGCAGCCCTCGCCGCGGCAAGGTGAAAAAAATGACGACCTCGACGCTACTTTCAACTATTTCTTTGTCGAATGATTTGCTCACCGGAGCGGAATGGAGTCCCGCGCACACGCGCGACTTGCTCCAACTTTCCGCGGAAATCAAAGCCCGCCCGGGCCGTTACGCTTCCTCGCTAACGGGAAAATTCATCGCCTTGATTTTCGAAAAGCCGTCGCTTCGCACCCGAGTCACTTTTGATGTGGGCATCCAAAGCATGGGCGGCTCGGTCGTTTTCCTTGACCACACGCAGGCCTCTGCCTCTCTCGGCGCGCGCGAATCCATCGCCGATGTCGCGCGCAACCTGGATCGCTGGGTGCACGGCATCGTCGCCCGCGTGTACAAGCAAAAAGTCCTGGAAGAAATGGCCGCCAACGCTGGCATCCCGGTGATCAACGCGCTCTCGGATAAGTTCCATCCCTGCCAGGCGCTCGCCGATTTTTTCACGCTCGAAGAAAAATTCGGCGCCCTCCGCGGATTCAAGCTCGCCTACGTCGGTGACGGAAACAATGTCTGCCATTCCCTGATGTATCTCGCCGCGCGTCTAGGCGTTCATCTGCGTGTAGCCACACCGCCCGACTATCAGCCGCTGCCGGAAGTCGTCACCGACTCTAAGCGCGTAGCCAAGGAAACCCGCGCCAAAATCGAACTCGTGACCGATCCCCGCGAAGCGGCCGCCGGCGCGCAAGCCGTCTACACAGACGCCTGGACCAGCATGGGTTTTGAAGCCGAAAGCGAAGTCCGCAGTGCCGTCTTCGCGCCATATCAGGTCAACGCTGATCTGATGGCCCTGGCGGCTCGGGATGCCGTTTTCATGCACTGTCTTCCGGCCCACCGCGGCCTGGAAGTAACTCCCGAAGTCCTCGACGGCGCGCAGTCGGTCGTGCTGGACCAGTCGGAAAACCGGATGTACGTGCAGAAGGCCATCCTGCATACTTTGTTCTGATGTGCTGATGCGGGCCATCCCGTCGCAACTTTTCGTATTCGTAGGGGCACGCCGTGCCCGCACTCGACGACAATTAAACGCAAGAGGAGAATCGTGAAAACGCAATTGCCCAAACCAAAAAAAGTAGTCCTCGCCTATTCCGGAGGTCTGGACACTTCCATCATCATCCCGTGGCTGAAAGAAAATTATCAATGCGAAGTCATCGCCATGATCGGCGACGTAGGCCAGCAAGAAGACTTGGAAGCCGCCCGCAAAAAAGCCCTCGCGACTGGCGCCTCCGCCGCTTATGTTGAAGATCTGCGCGAGGAATTTGTCCGCGACTACATCTGGCCGACACTCCGCGCAGGCGCAGTCTACGAGCACACCTACTTGCTTGGCACCTCTATGGCTCGCCCCATTCTCGGTAAACGCCAAGCCGAACTCGCCCTCGAACTCGG
>Ga0210398_10005341_pt1 | contig 11949 bp, 12 predicted proteins | sample IncBWC4OmetaG_FD_161047 | JGI IMG/M metagenome (GOLD analysis project Ga0210398, IMG submission 161047) | Forest soil microbial communities from Barre Woods Harvard Forest LTER site, Petersham, Massachusetts, United States - Inc-BW-C-4-O | ecosystem: Environmental > Terrestrial > Soil >... | reverse complement strand
CGTTCACTCTTCGTGTTCTTCGTCCATGACCGCCGCCGAGGACTTGCTGAAAATCGTAATGCGTCGCTACGAGCGCGCCAGCACTTTGCTCACTTCGAATCGTCCCGGGACGACTAGGGCAAACTTCTCGGCGATAGTGCTGCCGTTACCGCCATGCTCGATCGCCTCCTTCATCATGGCCACGTACTTAAATGTGGTCCACGGAGTTGGCGCACGAAAACAGACTTGCCTCCTCAGGAGGCGTCGGAGTAAAACAACCTAGCCCCCGGCCACTTCCGTTGGCCGGTTTTGAAGTGACCACCGTTGGCCGGTTTTGCGGTGACCCCTGAGGGTCTTGCAGGCCCTCGGCCTATTCGGAGAGGATGCAATGAAATCTCAGAGTACCCACAAAGTCGTTGCCATCGGAGCCTCTAACTGGGGACATAGAAGCCTTTTTGCGCGCGCTGAGCGTCCTTTCCGCAGATGCGCCGGGCATGGCCGTGGTGCATGGAGGTTCCCCCGCCAGAAGTGCAAGTGGGCCAACAAGAAGGTGACAGGCACGCCTATCGCTCACGGCTCGACGCGGGCGCCATGGAGACTTCTGGGGACATCGCGGATGCACGCATTCTCTGGTCTTTGCCGCTCTTCTGGCAGTCGTGGTCACAGTTGTCATGTTCCGCCGCGGAATATGCGGGATCGGGCGATGGGCGATACTTGCATATCTATTTCTTGCGACCGCCAGCCATGGAGCGCTTGACGCCATGACGAACGGCGGGCTGGGGGTCGCGTTCTTCTCGCCGTTCGATAATCGCCCCTATTTCTTGCCGTGGCGACCAATTCTTGTTTCGCCAATCTCGGTTACACGGTTCTTCAGCCCTCGGGGCTATGCCATTCTCCGAAGTGAACTGCTTTGGATTTGGGTTCCCGCGATACTGTTTGGATCGATGCGCCGGAGGTGCCAACCGGACGTGGCGATGCCAAATGATTAAACAGATCGCAGAGAGCTGCACTTGTGCCGCCATTGCGAGACCACAACCCGGTTGTCGTTTTCCGTTATTGAGGTTCTTCCTCACTCACTTATTGCCAGCGAGGATGGAAATCACACTATAATCATGATCGAAGGATCCTTCGCCAGCGTCGAAGTTCTCAAACAAGGACTAGCGGGTCAATCGGGCGTTCGCTTTTATCCCATCAACCCTTGCCCCTTTTCGAAGCGGCGAAACCACTGCTAAGGATTGATCTGGAATACCACTCCGCCACCAGTAAAATAAGCGCTGGCAGTTCCGTACAGATTTCCTAATGAGTCTCGGATCAGTGGTGCCGCCGGTAGTTCTCCGTCATTGCCGTTGAAACTGTGCAGGATCGTCTCGACGCCTTGGCCATTCAGCTGTACTCCCCCGTCGGTTCGTACTCGAATTCGAGCGTGGAAGTCCGTCGTGAGGTGCCATCGGATTTGAAGGCCACCCTGGTCGCGCATTGCTCAATGACCACCCCCTCCCTCGCGAAATCCTGACTGGCTTCGTCCTTCTTTGCTGGTGATTGGGCAAGGGCGGCGGACACAGAAAAAAAGAGAACCAGAGCGAGGTGAGCTTTGAGGAAGGCAGCGACAGACATAAGTGGCTCTGCTGTCTTACCCCTCTGGGAAAACATGACAAAATCTACGGGAACGTTGTCACGGATGAAATGCAGCAAGCGCATTCAAAAATTGGCCTAGCCCTCTAACGGAGCGCAAGGCCAGCTAAGTCCTTTGTTTTGGCGGAAGCGAGTGGGGGTCGAATCTACACTCAAATGTAGTTTCAACAACATGCAGGTCAGCGGATGACACCTAAGGCCATGAAAAGCAATGATAGCCACGCAAACAGAGCGCAGATAGAGCGCGCGGGGAGATTGGACCGAGTACCGGATGAGGTCCGCTTCCCCAGTCAATCCAATGATTTCATCGGGCTGGCATCGGCCTGAAAATCTGCCGGGGCGGACTCGAGGTGTTAAGGTGCCTTCGCACGCCTGAACCGGTGGGCCTCAGTACAAGTGGAAGTCGACCTCAACGGCGATCTCGACGGCGACGTCGTGCCCATCCTTCTTAACTCACGTCGTACGGCTATGGAGCATTCAGCACCAGAGTTATTGACCGCGGCCCCTTGCCGAGCGAGACGTTCACGGCCTCGGAGTCCAACCGGGGCTCTCCAGTTGTGATGGCGCTCAAGCTGTACTCCAATCCTTCCAGAGCCGTAAACGAGAAGTGTCCGGCTGCATCAGCAGTGACGTCGTTCCCAGTAATAGCGTTCTCTGGAAGTTTCAGAATCTGAACGCGTGCCCCGACTGCCGGTTTGCCATTCGGCAGCAGCACGACGCCCCCTATCAGGTCGCTGTGTACTTCCGGGGGTAAGTGAAAGTCATAGTGGTGCGAGACCGCACTATCACCGATTTCAATTTCAGAAGCAGACGCCTCTCTGCTCGTTCCTGGCCAGTAGATTGTCGGATAGGGAGCCTCGGGAGTTGGAAAGCAACACGGATGCATAACGACTTTGTAACGTCCCGGTGCAACTCCGCGGAATGCATACTCACCTTGGTCGTTCGTAGTAAGGTCCTCCGCGAAGAGCGGCTGAGAGTCCTCATTCTTTCGCTTCCCTAAACGAATCAGCCGCAAATCGATTCCCGCAGTCGCGGGAGTGCCGTCGGACCGAATCAAGCGCCCTTCGATTGTGCTAGGCCAGTGCTTGCGTAGCGTCACATTGATAACTGCGCAGCCACGAGCCTCGACGCTGGCCGAAACGCCTTCCTGCTCGAAGGTGGGCATGCGGAATCCAGCCAGACTCGCTCTTACGGTATACTTCGCAGGTTTCAGGCCATCGAACGTGTAGTGCCCCTTGCTATCGGTGGTCGTGGTCGAGGTTTCATCCGGGCCACGGATCTCAACTGTCGCACCCGTTGCTGGATGATCATCCCCCGGTCCGTCTCGCCAGATTCCGACTTGGCCGAAAACCGATCCTGTGGGATGCGCTTCGTTGAGGCCGTCGAGGTATTTCAAGTCCTCTTCCGCGTATCTTACGTGCCGGCTGCGAGTGCAACCGCGGGCGGGCACTTCACCGTCCCCGTTGCGGTAGGTGTACATCAGGAACTGCTCTCCCAGTCGCATCTCCGGACCATCACACATGCCATCATCGAAGAGGATCAGAGTCGGTTCAGAAACTCCCTTATAACTCCGGTCGATCCGCATGCGAGCCCGTGCGACCCTACCATCTGGGGTCGCAAGCACTTCAGTGACCGTCCCAAGGAAGACGAGTGGTGACTGCCAGTACGCTTGACACGGTGGCGGTGTAGGCCCACACTCGCACGCGATCGCTGTCGGCAACGCAATGCTGACTTGCAGGGCTGCGACAACTACAGTCGACAACGCCGTTTTCCACCGCGCAATGCCGAGGGCTCGAAGACACTCCATCACATTGATATTTAGACAAGAATGCCTCGCTGGTTGTTCCAGGACACCAGCAGGTTCGCTAGACGACATACAAAAAGTATAGTCACCCGTCGAGGTGGATAACGGTTACGGTTGTACCCACGCCCGCATTTCACACTTATGCAACGGACGGGCTTCCTTTTTCGAGGGAGTGTTGCCGAAAACATCACTCACGACTCACAAGCCGGAATCGGCCGGGTCACCTCGGCAGTCTGACACTCGGAACTGACTATTTACTCAGACATTATGCCGAATGGCCGTGCCCTTCACGAGAAAAAACACTGGAAACTAATACCGACGCGGCATAATCCGAGAATCGGCGTTATGGGTCAATTCGTGGGCGAGGGTGGCGTAGTAGACTTCGGGCAAGCCTTCGATCTGCTCGACATTGAAAACCGTATAGCCCTTCATGTACGGAATTTCGCGCTCCATCCTCGCCGGTCTTGTCGTCATGCTCGGTGTGGGTGATAGCGTTGGCATAGTCTTTCTATTCCTCTTATTTACCTTGTTCGGAAAATCCGATTGAACCCAACATTGCAGGTTTCTCGGATCGCTTCTGGATTCAAGTTCCTGCCCTGGACGATCCGGGACGCGGCACGAATCGGATCACTGACTGCTCCGAAGAGCGTAGTGGCTGCGCTCTGCACCGTCCGCACATTGCTTACGTGCAACTGGTGTCGGATGTCGCTGAGCCATTCCACGCCTAAATCATCGATTCTCGTAGCGAACGTGTCAATCGTGTCATGCATGTAGAGAATGTCTTTCGCGCGCTCGTCGCGATTGCGTCTCCGGTGGATAAGTATTTTTTGTGCGAGGAAACTGACCGGATTTGCAATCTGCACTCCGGTTTCGATTTCGAACGGGAAGCCATTAGCCGCTGACAGGGCAACGCTCCAAGGTGCCGCTAAAAGGACTTCGATGTGGCGCAAGTTTTGCGAAGAAACGCCGCCCAAACTTTGTGTTGCATTCTGTTTCCCCGTCCTGTCCACGGTACCACCTACCAGCGGTGTAAGAAATTCCGCATAGAAATGAACGCCAAGGTCGCTCAGTCGATAGTGGGCAGCGGGAGGTCGGTGATGTCCTAGAAACTCGGCTTCAAATCCGTTCGCAGCGAGCCGCTTGTAAATTTCGTCTCCGGCGACTTTGATTCGCCTCGGAAGAGCTACATCCGCATCAAGTGTTGCCAGCGGTTCGTATTGCAGTGGTTGGGCTGAGGGATGCAATCGGTGTAAGCGGTGCGCCCAACCCCCAATGATGACCATCTGGTCTAGCCAGGGAGTCAACGATTCCACGAGCCTCGCGAAGAACGCAAACTCGGGATTCGCATTCATGCATTTGCCTTGTTAAGAATTTGGGAAAATACTCGTTTACGGAGAAGATCGGCTTGATCTTTCCCGCGTGCGGGATGGTTTGAGACATCAAGCCAGACCTGCAAGATATCGGTGGCCGGCACACCATCGCGTTCTACTGCCGCGCGGTACACCGCCTCAGGATTTTTCGGCACCCTCACGAATACATCTGCATGATGGTCTGCAACTTCAAGTGACAAGCCGAGTTCTCGGAGAACCTTCCTATCGAGCCACTCTATATAGAGATGCGGCTGGGTTCCATGCACGAACTTGAAGCCCAAAGCTTCCGCAGCGGCAAATAGTGCAAGGCAGAGCCGGGGCTTCGCTCTGCGCAGATGGTCAGTCTTAGAGTGTGGAGCACTGGATCGCATTCGACTTACATAAGATCGAAGAGCGGCATGAAACGTATCCTTTTCGCCGCTTAAGATCCAACGGGCCGGAGTTTCATGCATACGGGAATGACTCGCTCTCAGCCATCGTTCCAGCAGTTCCTCGGTTCGGACTAGCCTCATCCCGCCTACTTCGTCGAGAAACCCTTCCTCGGAAAGCTGACGCACAAACCGGAACGCACTCATCGTGGAAACACCCGCTGCGTCGGCGAGCTGAGAGACATTTTCGTAATGTCCACGCGGAGCAGAAAGCAAGGAATCCGGGATGCTTCTTGATAAGAGAATCTTCAGCATCCATTGATTTAGGTCAGAGAATAGGTTGCTCGGCGAACCCTCTTTGGGAGGGCCTTCGATGACGCGCGACCTCTCCGCATTGAGAACTTCCAAGCCCTGGCCCGCAAAACGGCGGAAGCCTCCGGCGTCAATAATTCCGACGGCGACATCGGGAGCATTGCGTAAGGCGAAGTCTTTGATGTGTCCTGACAGGGAATCCGAAACATGGTCGGAGGCCAGCACAGCGACCGGGGTTGCGCTCCCGGTAATCTGCGCAGCTGCTCTTCGGGCTTCCAGAATGGCCTGTGAAATCAAGGGAATAGCTCTGTCTTTCCTTGACTCCGATAACGCCTTAAGCTGGAAGACATAGATATTCTTGCCGTTGTGAGCCACGATGTCGGCGCCGTTGTCAGCGGATCGCGGCGAATGCTTGACCTGCCATCCCGCCTTCTGAAGCGTCTTGGTCAGGAGATTTGCAAATTCTGCTCCGCGATTTTGCTGATGCGATGGCATAAGAAAAGCTTTCAACATGGCCGCGATATGTATCATGGCCACGGTAATTAACATGGCCATGATAATTGGTGAGGTTTACGGCGTCAAGTTCTGTAAAATGTCGCGACTGGTTGAGAGCGTCCGGGATTCGTGGCAGAACACCGAGTTTTTCATAATGTAAATTGGGGCATTGAGTGAGTCTTCACAGAAAAACTGGAGCGAATGCCTCGCGCGAGTGCAGGTCTCGCGAAGGCACCCACCTGCGCACACCACAAGTGGTCCGCCGGTACCTGAACATCGGTGCGCCTCCTCCTTGGAACTGCGATTTCCATTCCGCCCATCGCAATGTTAGTTCAGGGAGAATTGATTCGAGATTCCTACGGGCATTCTCTCGGCTGTTCATTGGCAAGCGGAAGCCGACACCACACACACCCCACCTGCCAGCTTCGATGGGCATGACCTCTCGGAAGTACGATGGATCGCAGACTTCCCAAACCAGACCTGCCCGACCTCCGTCCGGCGCAATCACGAAGGCATCTCCCTCGTCGCAAGGTTCGGCCTCGAAATCGGTGATCTTGCCAAGGGTGAAACCATCGACAGCAACGTCGTCGAGAACGACGAAACCGTAGTACACGGGCGGGCGATGAAGGCTGGTTCGGTCGGCGAAGCACTCCGCGCCGTGGCGTCGATAGCCAGAGGGCGTCCTTTGGGAAGATCGTTCATCAGAGTCTCCCCTCTGCTGCCCATCTCCCGACCTCATCCTCTACCGAAAACATCCGGTGCGGGTCGGATTCAAAGCGACCGCCGAGCGTGTAAGCGTTCACTTCCAGCGGAATCGCTTCGTAGCTGGGCTACGAGCCTTGACACTTGGGCGATTTGGTCGGGCGTGAGTCGTGGAGTTGCCATCTGGCAATTACCTCCCCATCTTACCGAATTAGTATCACGTTGACCGCACCGCGCCTTCTCTTAGATGATCGTGACGCTTGGACGTTGAACGCATCATTGACGAGATTGAGCAGCTACAGGAAATGTTCGAAGCGCCGGATATTAGGCCACTCAGCGCAAGCGACATCTCTGCTGCGAATCGCAGGCACGACGAAATGCTCGGGCACAGCCCGTGGTTTCGCCTTCGGCAGCAGTATGGGCCACTCTTGTCATCGCGCCGCTGGCGGCTCTTGCGTGACCGGAATTCCGACTAGGGAGCGATAGAATGCGACTGCCCGGTTAACGGAGGAAGACTCATTTCCGGCAATCAGCCCGTTGGCTTTGCTTCCTGTACGCGCGATGCTGTAGTAGCGCCAGACCTTATCCGGTTCGCGATCCAGAAAGTACACTGACTGCAACTCACCCAAACAAGTAAAAGTGGCGGAAGCGAGTGGGGGTCGAACCCACCGGTGACGGGGTGACCCGCCGCCCGCCGGTTTTGAAGACCGGGACGATCACCGGACCGCATGCGCTTCCTCAGCACTGCCGCGAATTCCCGCAAATCCGAACAGAGCCCAGCACGCCTGAGGGAAATACGGGGATCCGTCAATGCGGGTTGATCTTGCGATCGAAACGCGGCTCTGTCCTCCTATTTCGGCTGCGGCACGATTCTCAGATATGGTTTGGGTGACTTCCAGCCGCCGGGATACTTCTGTTGCGCTTCCTCGTTCGATACTGACGGCAGAATAATGACCTCCTCTCCCTGCTTCCAATTTACAGGCGTGGCAACTTTGTGTTTCGCAGTAAGCTGCATGGAATCAAGCACGCGGAGGATTTCGTCAAAGTTGCGGCCTGTGCTCATCGGATAGCTGAGTTGGAGTTTAATCTTTTTGTCGGGACCAACCACGAACACAGTACGCACCGTGGCATTATCGGCTGCGGTGCGGCCCTCAGACCTGTTCCCGCTTTCCGCCGGCAGCATGCCGTAGAGCTTCGCGATCTTGAGTTCGGGATCGCCAATCATCGGGTAATTGACCTTGGCGCCTTGTGTTTCCTCGATGTCAGCAGCCCATTTGCCGTGACTGCTTACGGGATCGACGCTGAGGCCGATAATCTTTGTGTTGCGCTTGGCGAATTCAGGCTGCAGCCGCGCCATATATCCTAGTTCAGTGGTGCACACCGGCGTAAAGTCCTTGGGATGGGAGAACAAAACCGCCCATCCATCGCCGATCCAGTCATGGAAATGGAGCGGGCCCTGCGTGGTCTCGGCGGTAAAATTCGGCGCAGTGTCGTTGATGCGAGGGATTCTGCACGTTTCGGTTGCGGTCTCCGTGGTCATCTCTATCTCCTTTGAGGGTGAATGCAATTGGGTCGAGGTTTCGGAATTGGCCAGCCTGCGTTGGGATGGATATCGGATAAAAACGAAACCCACCCAAATCGCCGGGTGGGTTGGAAGAAATCTCTTTCATCCCCTACCCACACGGCCGCGGACACATACAACAGCACATGGCGCCGCGAGTGGACGGGAACAACACGTAAGTTAGGATAAGAGTCCGTACGGACCGTGTCAACCCGCGCCCGGCCGCCGCGGCCGATGGTTGCGAGTTTTTCTGCATCGCACAGCCGGCGTGAGCATCCGTGTGTTTGCGTGTCTCTAATCAAAGTTTTCGTTCCGAGAACGTAGATGAACCACTCTCCAAGGCGTCTAGCTATGGCCCAATGGGATGTTTTCTCCTCCCGTCCGCTCGAGGGCAATTCCCTGGCGGTTTTTCTCGATGGCCGCGGACTGACCGACGCCGAGATGCAGTCGATCGCCAAGGAAATGAACCTCTCCGAGACCACGTTCGTACTGCCCCGCGATCCATCGACGGAACAGGAGCGGGGCGTTCGCGTGCGCATCTTCACGGTACGGGAAGAGTTGCCCTTCGCCGGTCATCCCACTTTGGGCACGGCATTTGCCTTGCGCGGCCAAAGCGGCGCGGAGCGGGTGGTGCTTGAATTGAACGCCGGCAAAGTGCCGGTGCACTTTCAGGATATTCCCGGGGAGTCTCCCTTCGGCGAGATGACCCAACCCGATCCAATCGTCGGGATGCAGCACGCGCGCCAAGCGGTCGCGCAGGCAACTGGCTTGAGCGTGCACGATTTCGACGATTCCTTGCCCATTGAAACAGTTTCGACGGGCATCCCGTACATCGTGACGCCTCTGAAATCGCTGGCCATTATGCGCGACTCTCTGAAGATTGATCAGGACCGCGCCGCTGAGTACCTAGCCAAGACCGCCGGAAAGTTTTTTTATTTCGTCACCCGCGAAACCGTGGACCGCGCGGCGCGTCTGCACGCCCGTATGCTCTTCTACAACGGCGAAGATCCGGCCACCGGCTCAGCCGCCGGTTGTTCCGCGGCCTGGATGGTGGCGCACGGCGTGGCGAAATCCGAGGAGCGCGTGCTGATCGAACAAGGCGCAGAAATGAATCGTCCCAGCCGGATTTTTGTGCGTGCCTCACTGAACGATAACCGTGTAGTTAACGTACGCGTCGGCGGACACTCGGTTGAAATTATGCGCGGCGAAGTTTTCCTCTGATCAATCACGTGCAAGCATCACAGAATCATGCCTTTCACAGCCTTGCAGAATTTTCTATGGCCAGAGTATGCCATTTGCTTCCACGGTACTTTACAGTGCGCATTGCTTACCGTTAGCATCACATCGCCCTTCAATCCTTCGCGAATAGAGAAATTCCCGCGAGATGCGGCTTACACCTGCAGCTTTCGGGGACGAGTGGTGAATGAAACCTAAGCGCACGATCCTGTGTGTTGACGATAACGAACAGTCGCTCTCCTATCGCAAAATCATGCTCGAGACTCGCGGCTACCGTGTGGCTAGTTGTTCACGGGGCGAAGATGCCCTAGAACGCTTCAAGCAAGGCGGCATCGATCTTGTCGTTACTGACATGGCCATGCCCGGAATGGACGGCCCACAGCTGATTGCGGCGATCAAGACTTTGTCGCCGCATGTGCCAGCGATCCTGATATCGAGCAAAGTGCGCGTCTACGATCACGATTCGCAAGCCGACGTTTTCTTGGCGAGAGGCATGTACGCGCCTGCTGATCTTCTCGAGCGGATCCGTCTCCTTCTCGTGCGGAAGCGCGGCCCACGGCGTATGCAACAGCGCTCCGCTCCACGTCCGCGCGAAGTCGGAGTCGCCTGAACATCCCAACCGCTCTTTCGTCGGGTCCTTCCCTGAACCCTATCGTGTAAGATCAAGGCTGGCATGGGCGCATTTATTGAAGCCATTGATCTACATAAAACGTATCGCGTGGGAAAGATCGACGTACCCGCGCTCCGCGGCGTTTCCTTCGGCGTGGAAAAAGGTGAATTTGTCACCGTGGTCGGCCCATCCGGCAGCGGCAAATCCACTCTCTTCTACCTGCTTGGTGGCTTGACCCGCGCCGATTCCGGCAAAGTGGTGATGGACGGTGACGACTTCGCCACTCTCTCCGATGCGGAGCGCACTCGCATGCGCAAGCGCAAGATCGGCTTCGTATTTCAGAAGTTCAACCTGCTGCCCACCCTCGATGCCCGTTCGAATATCGCGATCGCGCAGGAGATTTCCGGAAATGGAGACCGTGACCCCGCATTTTTCCTCCGCATCTGCGATTTGTTGGGCATCAGCAAGCGCCTGAATCATCGACCTTCTGAACTATCCGGTGGCGAACAACAGCGCGTAGCCCTGGCTCGTGCCCTGGTCAACCAGCCGGCGGTCGTGCTCGCCGACGAACCCACGGGAAATCTCGACACGGAAAATTCGGACACCGTTTTGAAAATGTTGCGCCAATCCAATCAGGAGTTCGGCCAGACCGTGCTGATGATCACTCATAATCCTGAAGCTGCCAAGTTCGGAGATCGCATCATTCACATGCGCGACGGGCATGTTGTACGGCCGGAAGAAGATCCGCAATGGGCGCCACACTGAAGCCGCATCAGGTCGCTATACGGACCGCGAACCCGGGCGACTTGCCAGTCTTGACTCCACTGATCAACCCGGCATTTGCGACTAAGACTTTTCCCGGCGGCACCGCAGGCCCTCGCGAGAAAAACATTGCGAACGGGATTACTCCCGCGGTGAACAATAATCCCACCACCAACACGGTCTTCAGCGCCCGTTCTGTGTCTGTCGCGCAACGTCGAACTCGTTTTTATAGTCCTCCCAGCGTTGCCGAACTCCAGCCATTATCGTCTGGTACTCCGGGTCGGCACGGAGACCGTCGTAGTTCTTGTCCCGCGCAAACCACGGGTAGTTCACATTTCCTAGCCCCACCGAGCGCTTGAGCCAATCGAGCGCACCCTGTTTATCGCCGAGCAAGGCATGGATTCCGCCCAACCAGTAAGCGCCATCGCCATCTATGATCTGTGCGGGACGGTATTGGAGCAGGCGGGCGTCAATGTTCTCCCTTCGTCCGCGTGAGGCGTATAGAAACGCTGCCAACAGACGCGCTGTGTCGTCCTCGGAATCGTGACCGAGCACGACCGCCCGATCCAACACGGACTCGGCTTCATCAGTTTTGCCTTCGTAATAGAGCATCATTCCCAAGTAGGCCAAGGCTTTGAATTGATCGGGATTCGCCGCGACCACCGTGCGCATTTCTTCTTCAGCATCTTTTGTGTTGCCGGTGTACAACAGCATGCGAGCGTGCATCCAGTGGGGCTGCGGGGCAGGATCCAATCTGACCACTCGACCCCACGCTTGCTCAGCCAGTTCGTTGAGACCTGCGTAGTAACACGAATACCCCAGCGTCTGCCAAGCGACTGCGCTGTTCGGTGCCACGCCGACCGCTTGCCGTGCGGTACGTATCGCATCTCCCTCTTGACCCCCTTCGCCGTAAGCAAACGCCAAGGCGATCAATCCTTCTGACGACTGGGGGTTGATCCTCAGGGCGTTCTGGGCCGCATCAACCGCCCGCTTGACGTTTGCCGCGCCGTCTTTGGCGAAGTTTGCAGCTTGATACCCATAGAACTGCGCGAGCAATGCGTAGGCGTCGGCGAAATTCTTGTCCAGAGAAATTGCGCGCGAAAGCAGTCGCTTGCCTT
>Ga0210398_10005339_pt1 | contig 11952 bp, 8 predicted proteins | sample IncBWC4OmetaG_FD_161047 | JGI IMG/M metagenome (GOLD analysis project Ga0210398, IMG submission 161047) | Forest soil microbial communities from Barre Woods Harvard Forest LTER site, Petersham, Massachusetts, United States - Inc-BW-C-4-O | ecosystem: Environmental > Terrestrial > Soil >... | reverse complement strand
TCTTCCATAGCCTCCATTCGCCCCGGTTTCACTCGCCGCGTCAAGCCACCCGCAAGGGCGGCGACGCATACCGGCGGCGTAAAATTGCCAAATTCGCAGCCTATGAACCTGGTTTCACGCAGGACGGGGAGGGGGGTGGGCTTTGTTGTCGAGGAGGTCAAAATTGTCGGCGAGGGAGATGGGCGGGGGGCGGCGCCGGATCGGGGACGGTCCTCCGAATCGGCGGGATTCGATGTCGCCGGCCCATTCCCGGTCGGGCCGATTTAATTCCCGGTTCGGCGAATATGATTCCCGATTACGACGCCAAAATTGCCGTTTACGCATGCTACGGGAATTCGCTCGCAAGCGACTGATATAGCGCGTCGTTTTGACGATCAAATCGCGCTCTCGGGATGAAGCTCCCGAATATTTCCCGTTGAACCGGGAATTCGGTCGAAGCCCGACCGGGCAAGGCCGGGATCTCAAGATCACCGGCCGGGATGAAATTGTCGCGGCGTGCGGGTTGGCGGCGGCTTGTTCGGGGGCGGCAACAAAGGGCACAATCGCCGGACTGCGGTGTCGCAACCAACCGGGGGATAAAACCGATGGCCGAAAGCGAGCTTTATAGCAAAGGAGCGGCGATGCGGCGCCGGCTGATGGGCGAGGCGGCGGTCGAACGCTCGGCGCGCGAGATCTACAGCGACCCGGTCATGAAGAAATTCATCGACCTCGCCACCGAAACCGTGTTCGGCGCGCTGTGGACGCGGCCTGGTCTCGACCTCAAGACGCGCGCGCTGATCTGCGTGATCTCCGACACGGCGACCGGACGCGAGCCCGAACTGGCGTTGCATCTGCGCGTGGCGCTGCGCCAGGGCTGGACCGAGGAGGAATTGACCGAGGCATTGCTGCACCTCTCGGGCTATGTCGGGGTGCCGATCATCCGCGAAGCGATGATGGTGGCGAGCAAGGTCTTCGCCGAGCGTCGCGACGAGACGGCGGCGGAGAAGGCCGCCGATTGACCAAGCACATCCTGGTGATCCCGTCCTGGTATTCGAATGGGCGGGGGTCGGGCGGCGGCTACTTTCGCGATCAGGCGCTGGCGCTCGAGGCGGCGGGATTCCGCGTGGCGATGCTCGCGCCCGACATTCACACCTGGCGCGACTTGCGAACCGGCCGGGTCAGGCGCCAATGGTGCGACGCGGTCAGCGTCGAACACGATGGCGTGCCGATCTATCATCGCAACGACTTTACCGCTATGCCGCGCCTCCCCTACCGCAATCCGTTGGCCTGGACCCGCTGCGGGATGAAACTGGCGCGCCGCTATTTCGACGAAAACGGGCGGCCGGACCTGGTGCACGCACATAGCTGCTTGAATGCCGGCGTGTTGGCGCTGGCGATCCGCCGGCGCTACGGCATTCGGTTTGTCGTCACCGAGCACAGCACGGGTTTTGCTCAAGGCCGGCTGCGCTGGTGGGAGCGCGACCTGGTTCGGCGCGTCATAAAGCAGGCCGACCGCTGCATTGCCGTCAGCCCGCATCTCGCCGGTCTACTCCATAACCAATATCCGGCGTCGTCGTGGCAATATGTGCCGAATATCCTCGGCGAGGCATTTCTGAGGGCGAAAGTCGCGGCAGCGCGGCCGGAGGCGGACCGTCCGTTTGTTTTCCTGTGCGTCGCCCGACTCTCGCCGCAGAAAGGGATCGATCTATTGCTGGAAGCCTTCGCCGCAGCGTTTTGCGGCGCTCAGAACGTGCGCTTGCGGCTGGTCGGCGACGGGCCCTTGCTGGCGAGCCTCGAACATCTGGGCGCCCGGCTCGGGATCGCGCCGCAAATCGACTTCGTCGGCGACTTGTCGGCCGACGGAGTGCGCGCGGAAATGGAAGGGGCGGATGCCTTTGCGCTCGCCAGCAGGTTCGAGACCTTTGGCGTCGTCGTCATAGAGGCGTTGGCTTGCGGACTGCCGGTCGTCAGCACCGCCAGCGGCGGCCCGGACCACCTGATCGATGCGAGCAACGGCCTGCTGGTTCCCCGCGCAGATGGGGGCGCATTGCGGGACGCCCTGCTGCAGATGCGGCGCGAGGCTCCGCATTACGACCGGGCAGCGATTCGCGCCGCCGTCGTCCATCAATACGGCCCCGACGCCTTCGCCCGCCAGTTCGCGGCGATCATCTCCTGACCGGCCTCGAAAGCACCCTTGAACAAGCCAGAACCGCGCGATGTTGATCCTCAGTCTGCACAGCGGCCCGCACGATTCGTCGGCCGCGCTGTTCGACGACTACCGGCTGCTGGCGGCGGTCGCCGAGGAGCGGCTGAACCGCGTCAAATGTTCCGGCGGATTTCCCGAACAGTCGATCGCCGAGGTGCTTCGCATCGCCGGCGTGGAACGGCGTCAGGTCGACGTGCTGGTATCGACGCGCGGTTTGTTCCAACGGCATTATTTCAATCACCGGGGACCCCACGAGCGCCTGCGCGAAGAGGTGCGGCGGCTGACCGGCCGCTCCAAGCAGCACGAAATCAGCCTTGTGTTGCGCAAGAACCCGGGAAATCGGGCCGCGGACATTTTCAACTCCTCGGCGCTGTTGGCCGATCTCGGGCTGCGCCGCGATGCGCGGGTGTTTTTTTCGAACCATCATTTCAGCCACGCCCTGCCGAGCCTGTTTTTTACCGACTGGGACGAGGCGCTGCTTTACACCGCCGACGGCAATGGCGACCAAGTCTATTACAGCCATTATCTGCTGCAGGAAGGCCGGCTCTTCAATCTCTACGGCGACGATCGCTGGCTCGTCGAGGCCGATGATGCGGGCAGCCTCGGCCTGGCCTATGGCTGCTTTACCGAAGCCCTAGGCTGGAAGATCAATCGCCACGAAGGCAAATTGACCGGGCTTGCCGCCTATGGCGAGCCCACGCTGCTGCCCCAAATGCTGCGCCACTACAACGTTTCGGATGACGGCAGAATCACGATGGATTTTGCCGACCATCGCGTGATGCGGGACTGCTTTCACGCGCTCGCGCTGAGCGAAACTCGCGAGAACGCCGCCGCCTCGGTACAGGCGCTGCTCGAACACTGCATCAGCGCATCGCTGCGCCGGCTGCTGGACAAGCACAAGGCACGTCGGCTGGGCCTCGCGGGCGGGGTTTTCGCCAATGTGCGGCTCAATCGGCTGCTCGCCGAGAGCCTGCCGGTGGATGAACTCTTTGTCGTGCCGCCGATGGGCGACGACGGCCTGGTGATCGGCGGCGCATTGCAATTTCTGCTCGAACGCGACGGCTTGCCGGCGTGGCTGTCCCATCGCCGGCGACTGACCAATGTCTATTGGGGCGCCAATCACGATGCCGAGGTGAGCGAGGTCTTCGGCGCCTCATCGGCGGTCGCGCGCAGCGGCGGCGACCCGGCGGCGAGCGCGGCCGAATGGCTGGCGCAGGGGAAGATTGGCGCGATCTACAACGGCCGCATGGAATATGGCCCGCGCGCGCTCGGCGGTCGCAGCATCCTCGCCAATCCGGCCGATCCGGAAATCAACCAAAAGCTGAACCAGCGGCTGAAGCGCAGCGAATTCATGCCGTTCGCGCCGGTCGTCGGCGAGGACGACGCGGGTAAGGTGTTCGACATCGGCGCCACCAACCGCTACGCCGCGCATTTCATGACAATCAGCTGCGGCGTGCGCCGCGAATGGCGCGACCGCATCCCCGGGATCGTCCATGTCGACGGCAGCGCCCGGCCGCAGATCATCGAGCGGACGGACAATTCGTGCTATTTCGACATCCTCGCCGCCTTCAAGGCGCGAACCGGCCTACCCGCATTGGTCAACACCAGCCTCAACGTCCATGAGGAGCCGATCGTCAACCGCCCCGAGGAATGCCTGAAGACCCTGGAGGAGGGCCGGGTCGATTTCGTCGTCACCCCGCAAGCGGTGTGGACGCGAAAAGCCGGGGGCTCAGGCGCGCAATAGCGAACAGACATTGCGCCGCAGGCGTCGACGCGAAAGCCTTCCAGCTGCGAGGCGGCCAGGTGCGCCGTTCAACGATGGCTGCGCTTTATTAAGCACGTGCTTTGAGCGACGAATTGCGGCGGATCGGCGAATCGGGGTCTTGCACTGCAGCGTCGCGGGGCCACAATCTGTGTCATGCAGACGACAAACGACATCCGCACCGCGTTTCTCGACTATTTCGCCCGGAACGGCCATCAAGTTGTGCCGTCGAGCCCGCTGGTGCCGCGCAACGACCCAACCTTGTTGTTCACCAACGCTGGGATGGTGCAGTTCAAGAACGTCTTCACCGGCGTCGAAAAGCGGCCCTACCGCCGCGCCGCCACGTCGCAAAAATGCGTGCGTGCTGGCGGCAAACACAACGATCTCGAAAATGTCGGCTATACGGCGCGGCATCACACCTTTTTCGAGATGCTCGGCAATTTCTCGTTTGGCGATTATTTCAAGGACCGGGCGATCGAGCTGGCCTGGAACCTGATCACCCGCGATTTCGGTTTGCCGCGCGATCGGCTGCTGGTTACCGTTTATTCCGAAGATGACGATGCGGCGAAATTATGGTCTAAGATCGCCGGGTTGCCTGAAGAGCGCATCATCCGGATCGCGACCTCCGACAATTTCTGGGCGATGGGCGATGTCGGCCCGTGCGGCCCGTGCTCGGAAATCTTTTGGGACCACGGTCCGGCGATCCCGGGCGGCCCGCCAGGGAGCCCGGACGCCGAGGGCGACCGCTTTGTCGAGATCTGGAACCTCGTCTTTATGCAGTACGAGCAACTGGGTTCGGGCGAGCGCGTGCCGCTGCCGCGCGCCTCGGTCGACACCGGCATGGGGCTCGAACGCATCGCCGCGGTGCTGCAAGGCAAGCACGACAATTACGACATCGACCTGTTCCGCAGCCTGATCCAGGCGTCGGCCGACGCCTCCGGGGTGGCGGCCGACGGCGCGCATGCGGTGTCGCACCGGGTCATCGCCGACCATCTGCGCGCCTCGGCTTTTTTGATCGCCGACGGGGTGTTGCCGAGCAAGGACGGGCGCGGCTATGTGCTGCGCCGGATCATGCGGCGGGCGATGCGCCACGCCCACATGCTTGGCTGCAAGGAGCCGCTGATGTGGCGGCTGGTGCCGGCCTTGGTGCAGCAGATGGGCGCTGCCTTTACCGAATTGGTGCGGGCGCAACCGCTCGTCACCGAAACCTTGCGGCTCGAAGAAACCAATTTCAAGCAGACCCTCGACCGCGGATTGCGGCTCTTGGAGGACGAGACGGCGCGGCTCCGCCCCGGCGAGGCCTTTCCGGGCGAAACCGCATTCCGGCTTTACGACACCTTCGGCTTCCCGCTCGATTTGACCGAGGACGTGTTGCGCGCACAGGGACGCAAAGTCGCGGTCGAGGGTTTCGAGGCGGCGATGGCGCGCCAGCGCGCGGAGGCGCGGAAGAGCTGGGTCGGGTCCGGCGAGGCGGCGGCCGAGGCGGTCTGGTTCGGCCTGCGCGAAGAGACCGGGGCGACCGAATTCCTCGGCTACGAAACCGAAACCGCCGAAGGGGTCGTGCTGGCGATCCTGCGCGACGGCGCCCGCGTGAGCGAGGCGAAGGCCGGCGAGGAGGTTGCGATCGTCCTCAACCAAACGCCGTTTTACGCCGAGTCGGGCGGGCAAGTCGGCGACACCGGCGCCATCTTTACCCCCGCCGGCGCCGAGCTCGCGGTCAGCGACACGGTCAAGAAGGCGGGCGATCTGCACGTCCATCTCGGCCGGCTCGCCCGCGGCGTGCTGAGAGAGGGCGACGCCGTTGAGTTGCGCGTCGACGGCGCCCGCCGCCGTCGGGTGCGCGCCAATCATTCTGTGACGCATCTCTTGCACGAGGCATTGCGCCGCCGGCTCGGCGCGCATGTGACGCAAAAGGGTTCGCTTGTCGCCCCCGACCGGATGCGCTTCGATTTCAGCCATCCAAAGCCGCTCAGCGCCGATGACACTCGGGCGATCGAGGCCGAGGTCAACGACCGCATCCGCGCTAATGCTGAGGTCGGGACCCGCCTTTTGACCCCGGACCGCGCCGTGACGGAGGGCGCCTTGGCGCTGTTTGGCGAGAAATACGGCGACGAAGTGCGCGTCGTTGCCATGGGTGGTGTCATCGACGGCGAAAGCCGCCCGTTCTCGGTCGAGCTGTGCGGCGGCACCCACGTGGCGCGCACCGGCGACATCGGGTTGTTCAAGATCATCTCCGAAACCGCGATCGCCTCGGGCGTGCGTCGCATCGAGGCGCTGACCGGCGCCGCCGCCGAAACCCACCTGGCCGAGGAGGAAGGGCTGTTGCGCCAGGCCGCCGCGGCGCTGCGGGCGAGCCCCGGTGAATTGCCGGCGCGCATCGTCAGCCTCGTCGACGAGCGCCGCCGGCTTGAACGCGAATTGGCCGAGGCGCGCCGCGCGCTGGCGAGCGCCGGCCCGGCGTCCAAGGCAAGCGCCAAGCGGATCGGCGAGGTCGCCTTTGACGGGCGGGTTGTCGACGACGTATCTGGGCGCGAGCTGAAGTCGCTCGCCGACGACCTGAAACGCCGGATCGGGTCGGGCATCGTCGCCGTCGTGTCGCGGGCCGAGGGCAAGGCGGCGATCGTCGTCGGCGTTACCGAGGATCTTACAGGCCGGTTCGACGCGGTCGAATTGGTGCGCTCGGGAGCTGCGGCCTTGGGCGGCAAGGGCGGCGGCGGCCGACCCGACATGGCGCAGGCCGGCGGCCCCGAAGCGGCCCAGGCCGATGCAGCGTTGGCCGCGGTTGAAGGTGCCGTCGCGGCAAAGGCACCGACGGCCCAAGGGATTGCCGCACCGGCCGCCGACTGATCGCCGATTCGCCCCCGATGCGCGGGCGCTGGCTACCGGCCTATTCTTCGAAAGCATTGAATTCCATACGATCGTCGAGGTTCGGGACGGGTTTTTGACGCTTGGATAATGATTGTGCCCAAGGCGGCTATTTGTTGGCGAGACTGGCATGGGTAAGACGACAGTCGGAAACTGGCGTCATTTTGGTAGATTTCGTCTAATCGTATTTTTGGCGATTACTTTGCCGATTATGGCGATTGCCGGCTGCCAGCCGTTTCCGGCCCATCTCGACCCTCTGAGCGTCAATGGCCGCGACGGCGGTGGTGCGCCGCCCTCCTACGCCGCGCTGATGCGGATCGGCGACGCCGCGCGCACCGGCGGCGATTACAGCAATGCCGTATCGGTGTTTCGCCGGGCGGCGGAGATCGAGCCGCGCCTGCCCGATCCGTTTGTCGCGATTGGCGACACATTGTCGATGCTCGGCGCCGTCAACGAGGCCATCCTCGCCTATAACTCGGCACTCGCCCGCGATGGCAGTTGCCTGCCGGCATTGCGGGGCCTGGCCAAGGCGTATATCGAAACGGGCCGCCCCGAATTGGCGCTGGCGCCGGTCAACCAGGCGCTCGCGCTGAGCCCGGACGATCCCAAGCTGCTGGTGCTCCTCGGTGTGGTAACGGATGTCGAGGGGCGGCATCAGCAGGCGCAAGCCTACTACCAGCGGGGTCTGCAACGGGCGCCGGGTGACCCGCCGCTGACCGTCGATCTCGCATTGTCGCTGGCGCTGAGCGGCAATTACCCGAACGCGATCGATGTCTTGCAGCCGGTCGCGATGGCGCCTTCGGGAACCGCGCAGGAACGGCAAACCTTGGCGCTGATTTACGGTCTGCAAGGTAGCACCGCCGAAGCAGCACGGCTCGGCCGCATCGATCTCGACGAAGCCGCGGTCGAGCACAACCTTGCTTACTACCAGACATTGCGCGAGCTGTCGCCGCAAGCGCGCGACCGAGCAATCTGGTCGGCCGGGGTCAGGCAGCCGCCCACAAGTTCGTCTTGAGCCGCGCGGCCTTCACGCCGACTTCGGTCAGTGCTTGGCGAACGTATCCATGATGTTGATCGCGGCCGGACCGAGCAGCACAATAAACAGCGTCGGCAGAATGAACACGATCATCGGCACGGTCAGCATGGCCGGCAGCCGCGCCGCTTTTTCCTCGGCGCGGGTCAATCGCGCGGCGCGCGATTCAGCCGAGAGGACGCGCAACGATTGGGCGAGCGGCGTGCCGAATTTGGCGGTCTGCTGCAGCGTGTTGACGATGGCGCGAATGGCGTCCGAATCGGTACGATTGTTGAGATTGTCGAACGCCATCCGGCGGTCGGGCAAAAAGGTCAGCTCGGCGGCGGTAATCGCGAGCTCCTCGGCAAGCTCGGGGAAGCTGTTGGCGAGTTCGCGCGAAACCCGCAGCAGGGTGGCATCGAGGCTCAGCCCGGCTTCGGCGCAAATCACCATCAGGTCGACCCCGTCCGGCAGCGCCAGCTGCAGCTTTTTGGCACGCTTTTTGGCGGCATTGGTCAGATAGATCTTGGGTGCGTAGAAGCCGAGCACCGCCGCGCCGATCGCCGGCACAAAGCGAAGATCGTGCGGTATCGGCATGAGATTTAGCAACGAATCGTCCATCAGCGCGGCGGCGGCGCCGATCGACGGCAGGATCAGCCGGCCAAACAAAAACGCGACCATCGCATCGGAAGACCGCATCCCGGCGCGGGCGAGCAGCAGGCGCGCTTCGGTAGCGTGCCGGGAGCGCAACAAATCGAGGCGCGTTACGGCCGCGCGCATCAGCCCGACCGGGCGACGGGATTGCCGGCGGGTGCGAGCCGCGAGCGCCGCGCGCCGCATCGTCTCGCGGCGCTCGACGACCCGTTGCAGACGCCGCTCGAACGCGTCTTTTGGCCGAAACGTCTGCCACAGCGCGAGGAACATCGTCAGCACCGCCAGCGCGGCGAGCATCGCGATCGCGTCGTCGAGCCCGACCCCGGCGGGAAGCAGCCGGGCGATACCGAAATCTTGGGGGTGGCCTGCGTTCACCGGACCGCCTTCATATTTCGAACCGCGCCATCTTGTTCATGATCGTCACCCCGGTGACCAGCATGGCAACTGCGATGCCGCACAGAATATGGCCGCGCGGGTCGCGAAACAGCGGCCGCAGATAGTCGGGCGAGGTCAGCATCAACAGGCCGATGACCACGACGGGCAAACCGCCGAGGATCATCGTCGTCGCCCGCGTCTCGCTCGACATGGCGCGGACCTTGGCGCGCATCTGCCGGCGCCGGCGCAACGCCTCGGCGAGATTGGCCAGGGTCTCGGCGAGATTGCCGCCGGTCTCGCGCTGCACGCTGAGGGCAATGATAAAAAATCGGAACTCCGGTGCGTCGATGCGCTTGGCGATGTCCCACAACAAAGCCTCGAGGTCGCGCCCGAGGCGCATCCCGCTCTCGATCAGGCGCAGTTCGCCGCCGACCGGATCGGCGATCTCCTGGCCGGCGCCGACGATCGCCTCGCTGATCGGCAGGCCCGAGCGCAAGGCGCGGACCATCAAATCGATGGCGTCCGGGAACAGCGCGATAAACGCCGCGACCCGACGGCTCCCCATCCGGCTCACCACCAGATATGGCAAGGCCATACCGAGGAACAGGCCGACCAACGCCGCCGGCATCAGCCCGATCGAGGTCAGCCCGATCAGGGCGACGGTTGCGGCCGCCGCCACGCCGATCATCGTCAGTGAATATTGCCCAATGGTGATCGCGCGCCCGGTGCGGGCCAGGCGCGCGGCGACGATCTCGCGGCGCGGCAGCCAGCGGCGGGCGACGCGGTCGATGTTCGGGGTTGTGCTCTGCACCCGCGCCAGCGACTGCGTCGGGGTCGTCACCGCGCCGCCGCCGAGTTGAGCGTGATCGTAAATCGATTTGAGGCGTCGCCTGTAGCGCCGCCGCGCCACCCGGCCGACGACCAGTATGAGCGCGGCAAAGGCCAATAACGCGCCGCCAGCCGCCAGCAACGGCAACAAATCGTCAGGGTGCAGAATCATCACGGTTGCGCATTGCCTGTCTCAATCGGCGGGCCGAAGCGGCCCATCCCGCTCTCAGCCTCCGACCCAAAGGAAATACTAAATATCGAACCGTTGACCTTCTTTCGGCCGGACACTCAAATGATTTCCAGAAGCGGCCGGTCGAGCCCGAAATATTCGGCGCGGGGCAGGAAATGCGGGCGCAGCCCGCTCGACTTGAAGACGCCGCGTAGACGCCCGTCGGTGGTTTCGCCCTGGAATTGATAGCTGAACAACTCCTGCGTCGTGATGATGTCGCCCTCCATGCCGACGACTTCGATGACTTCGACGACGCGGCGTATGCCGTCGCGCATCCGGCTGATTTGCAGGATCAAATTGACCGCGGCGGCGATCTGGGTGCGCACCGCATGCGAGGGCAGGTTGATCCCGGTCATGCCGACCATGTTTTCGAGCCGGGTCAACGCCTCGCGCGGGCGGTTCGCATGGATCGTGCTCATCGAGCCGTCGTGCCCGGTGTTCATCGCCTGCAGCACGTCGAGGGCCTCGGCGCCGCGGATCTCGCCGAGGATGATGCGGTCGGGCCGCATGCGCAGGGCGTTGCGCAAAAGGTCGCGCATCGTGATCTCGCCGGTGCCTTCGAGATTGGACGGGCGGGTTTCGAGGCGCACGACATGCGGCTGCTGCAACTGCAATTCGGCGGCGTCCTCGATCGTCACAGTGCGCTCCGCGGTGTCGATCAGCCGCGACAGCGCGTTGAGCAGGGTCGTCTTGCCCGACCCGGTGCCGCCCGAGATCAGGATGTTGAGCCGGCAGCGCGCGGCGATCTTCAACAGCGTCGCCATCTCCAGCGAGATGTTCGCCTGCTGCGCCATCGTGTCGAGAGTGATCGTCTTTTTTGAGAATTTGCGGATCGAGATCGACGGCCCGTCGATCGCCAATGGCGGGATGATGATGTTGACCCGGCTGCCGTCGGCGAGCCGGGCATCGACGAGCGGACGGGATTCGTCGATCCGCCGGCCGATCTGCGTCACGATCTTGGTCGCGACGTTCATCACGTGCTGGTCGTCGCGAAATGCGAGGTCGGTCAGTTCGAGCTTGCCGCGGCGTTCGACATAGACCTGCTTGGGTCCGTTGACCATGATGTCGGTCACGGTCTCGTCGTCCATCAGCGGCTCGATCGGGCCGAGCCCGAGCATGTCGGCGATCAATGATTGAACGAGATCGCGCTGCTCCGAGAAATTCAGCTGGATCTTGGTCTCGGCGAGCAGTTCCTTGACCCAGCCGGAGAGCTGCGCCTCGAACGTCGCGCGCGGCATTTCGGCGGCGGCGGCGACATCCATGTGTTCGAGGACGAGCGGCTGGATTTGCGCCTTGGCGGCCTCGATGACGGCGCGGTTCGCGCGCCGCTGCGCCGCCGCCGGGTCAGGGTCCGCCTCCGGCGCCGACGGGGCCAGCAGCTGCTGAATCAGCGCGGTGACAAGATCGCGCCGTTCGAGCGCGTTGGCCTCGATGGCGTGGCGCAGCAGATAAGCCTGAACCGCGGTGTCGACCAGCTTCGCCAGCTCGCCGCGGCTCAGCAGGTGGCGCCGCTCGGGGCGGATTTCGCCTTTGAGGCGGGCCACCAGCTGCTCGCGCGCCGCGAGCAGCCGATCCTCCTGCGAGGCGAACGACCCGGGTTCGACCTCGGCGAGCGCGGACCCGGCAACAAGCGGCGCCGGCATGCTCAAGGCGCGGCGCGAGGTCAGCCCGGCGATGCGCGCATCGAGCGCGCTCTCGCCGTCGGGGCGTTTGTAGAGGCCTACCATAGCGAGCGGATGGCAAAGAGGCGGCGCTTGGGGGCGGCTGCCACGGGACCGGCGACGAGTTCCGCCAGCTGGCGCAGCTCGCGCACGACCGGGCTGCGCGGGGCGGCCACCGGCAATGGCTGACCGCCATTCACCGCGGCGCCAGCCGATTTCGGGTCGAACGAGACCACCAAATCGAGCGCTTTGCCGACGCCTTTTTCGAATTCGCTCTTGCCGATCAGCGCGCGCTGGCCGCTGGCGCCGGCCTCGACCAGCCACAGCCGCACTTGCGGCGCCTGCTCGCGCATCAAGGTCTGCAGCCGGATCGTGTCGCGC
>Ga0210398_10005338_pt1 | contig 11955 bp, 10 predicted proteins | sample IncBWC4OmetaG_FD_161047 | JGI IMG/M metagenome (GOLD analysis project Ga0210398, IMG submission 161047) | Forest soil microbial communities from Barre Woods Harvard Forest LTER site, Petersham, Massachusetts, United States - Inc-BW-C-4-O | ecosystem: Environmental > Terrestrial > Soil >... | reverse complement strand
ATGTCCAGGCCTGTGATGGGGACTTGCTGTGACGCGTAACCGACGAAGGAGACAACGAGGGTTTTGGCTGAAAGGGGGACTGAGAAGTGGAAAACGCCATCGGAACCTGTAATGGTGCCTCCGGTCGCGCCCAGCGCGACAACGGATGCGCCCGGGATGGGGGCGCCTGTGGCGTCGGTAATCTTTCCTGAGACCATTCTGGTTTGGGCAGAGGCAATGATCCCATTGAGCAGTAGCAGGCAACATATTGCCATTTGCACAAGCAATCGCTTTTTTCTCATATTGGCAATTCTAGTTTTAGTGTGTTAACGTGTAACTTTTACACATTACTCTGTGTAAAGAATACACAATGTTAGGAACAATTTTCGTTTCCCGCAATATTCATTGCAGAATTCATAAAAAAATTTTTTGTTAACGCATGGGGTGGATTTCGGCCGGGATAATGGTTTAACGAGTGAAACCTCGCGGGCGGGGCCGGATCGGAAAGGTCGCGGACGGGACGACGGACCGGGGGAAGTCAGGCGTCTTTACAAATATACGGTTAACAAATGCAATCGGTTGGCTAAAAACGGGCGGGAAACCGGCTAAAGTGCGCAAACGATGCCGGAAAACCCAAAAAGCCTCAGAAATCAATCCCAAACCATTTCTTCCGCTCCTTTTTCTGGTATTTCTCATAGTTGAAGCGGTAAAGCTTGCCCGGCCGGTGGGGGACGTCGGTCTCGAGCTCGCCGGTGTCTTCGAGCAGATCCATGGAAAAGAACTTTTTACGGAAGTTCCGCCGGTCAAGTTTGACGTCGAGGATTGCTTCATAGAGGTTCTGTAGCTCGCGGAGCGAGAACTTCTTGGGCAGGAGGCTAAAGCCAAGGGGGTGTTCCTGAATCCGCTTTTGGAGCCAGACGTAGCAGGCATCGAGGATCTTCCGGTGATCGAAGGCCATTTCGGAGAGGGTGGTCACCCGATGCCAGTGGAGCTCGTTGGCAAGGATCTTCAGTTGATGGTGCTCGATATTGATGAGAGAGCAATAGGCAATGGTGACGACGCGCGCAGCGGGGTGACGGCCGGTTTGCCCAAAGGCTTTTACCTGTTCGAGGTATACGTCGTCCATGCCTGTCCGTTCCCGGAGGACCCGATAGGCTGCCTCATCGAGGTCTTCGTGGTTGTTTACGAGGTCACCGAGGAGGCTCCACTTGTTCTCATATTGTTGGAAGTCCGACTTGATGAGGAGGACTTTCAATTCGTTGTCATCGAAACCAAAAATGACACAGTCCACCGATATCCCAATGATGCCTTCACTCTCCAGTTCCTTGAGGATGGTCTTGATATCTTTCTGGCCGCCGGCGGCGTCTTTGGATGCAGTGCCCTTATTCGATAGAATCTCAGTGTTCATGACGACACGAAATTAGTCAATTCGAATCCTATTCGCTTAAATTTACACTAATAATAATTGACCTATGTACTCTTCGGACCAGGTGCAGCGTATGCAAAAATTGTCTGCCGACTTACTTTCCCGGGTTAAATCGAAAGGTTTGGATAAAGACCGGCTGGAGGAGCTAAGAGATGTGCTGCGTTTTCATGAATATCGGTATGCGATTCTCAATGACCCGCTCATCGCGGATTTCGAGTATGACATATTATATAAGGAGTTGGAAAAACTGGAACGGGAATACCCGGAACTCGTGAGCGCAGACTCCCCCACGCAACGGGTAGCAACCCAGTTGACAAAGGATTTCCCTACGGTGGAGCACCTTGTCCCGATGTTGTCCCTGGAGAATTCTTATAATGAGGACGACCTGTTGGATTGGGACCGCAAGGCACGCGAATTAACCGGCCTTGAGGTAATGGATTACTGCATCGAACCAAAATTCGATGGCGCCAGTATCTCGCTGACCTATGAGAACGACCGGTTGCTCAGGGGAGTGACGCGGGGAGATGGGATTGCCGGCGATGAGATCACGACCAATATCCGGCAGATCCGTTCCGTTCCGCTGGCCGCTTCTTTTTCCCGCTATGGCATTCAATTGATCGAAATCCGGGGTGAGGTGCTGATGAATAAAAGCAATTTTGCCAAATACAATGAGCAGCTCGCCGAGCAGCAGCTTCCCCCATTGGCCAATCCCCGAAATGCAGCCGCAGGGTCGTTGCGGATCAAAGACCCGAAGGAGGTAAGTCGGCGCAACCTGGAGGCCTTTCTGTATCATGTTGCCTACTATACGCCCGCGACGGATGATCCGGCGCTTACTACACACTCCGGCAGCCTCCGGATGCTATGGGACCTTGGCTTTCGGAGTCCGCAAAAAGAGCTAAAGATTGTGAAGGGAATTCAGGCGGTAATCGACTATTGCCGTTCTTTTGAACAAAAACGGGACGATCTGCCATATGAGATCGACGGGATGGTGATCAAGGTGGATTCGATCGCGCTGCAGGAACGCATGGGGATGACCACGCATCATCCGCGCTGGGCCATTGCATTTAAATTCAAAGCCCGGCAGGCAACCAGTACCCTTCGGAAGGTAGAATTCCAGGTGGGCCGTACCGGGAGTATCACCCCGGTAGCCAAAATCGATCCTGTTCCGCTTAGCGGAGTCACCGTCAGTTCGATTTCCCTATTCAATGAGGATGTGGTCCGGGAAAAGGATCTCCGGATCGGAGACAAGGTGCTGGTCGAGAGAGCAGGAGATGTGATCCCCTATATAGTCAAGCCACTCGCTGAGCTCAGGACCGGGGATGAAGAAGCTATTGTATTTCCTACACATTGTCCGGTTTGTGGGGACAAGCTGGTCAAGCCTGAAGGCGAAGCGGTTTTGCGCTGTGTCAATATCAACTGTCCGGCGCAGGTAGTAGAGCGGATCATCCACTGGTCCGGAAAAGATGCCATGGATATCCGCAGTTTGGGTGAGGCAAACGTCCGCAAGTTCTATGAACTTGGGTTTGTGAAGGATATCCCGGGTATCTATCGCCTGCCGTTTGATAAGATCCGGCAGTTGGAGGGATTCGGGGAGAAGAGTGTGAGCAATCTTCAGTCGGCCATTGAGGCGTCGCGGCAGCAGCCGCTGCACCGGCTTATTTTCGGGCTGGGTATCCGTTATGTGGGAGAGACGACCGCCAAGGTACTTGCTGCAGCGGTGACACACCTGAACGATCTGGCACGTTACTCGCCGGAAGACCTTCAGAATCTGGAAGACATCGGCCCCAAAGTAGCCGGCAGCGTGTACCAGTTCTTTCATAACAAGGATAACCTACACTTAATAAAGGAACTGGAGACCCTGGGGTTGACCCTGGAAAGCCAAAAATCGAAAGCAGCTGCGGGAGGCAACCTGGATGGCCAAACGTTTCTGTTCACCGGCACCCTTAACCGGCTTAAACGTCAGGAAGCGGAAGAGGCGGTCGAAAGGAATGGCGGCAAGCTCCTGAGCGGAGTTAGCAGTAAGCTCAACTATCTGGTAGTCGGCGAGGATGCAGGGAACAAGCTGGAGAAAGCCAAAAAGATCGCTTCGATTCATATACTCACGGAGGACGAGTTTATTAAGTTGCTCGACGCGCGGTAAGACGTCTAAACATATAAGAATATTTTCTTACGTTACTGGTAATTCGAAATTCTTTTCCGTAACTTTAAGAAAATTGCCAGGAATGATCAGAAAATTTACCGGCGAAGTGTGGAAACCATTGCAGTTTCCCGGCTGGAAACAACTCCGAAAAAAATACGCACTTTCTTCTCTGGGTCGCGTTGCCAGCTACTCGGAAGATGTGCTAGCCGACGGCAAATTGCTGAACGGCAGCCTGACTACCGGGTACAAGACCCTGAATCTGCACCGGCCAGGCAACAATGGAACACTCTACATCCATCGGGAGATCGCCCGGCTTTTCCTAAGTAAGGCGTCGCCAAAGCACAAGTATGTGATCCATCTAAATCACAACAAGCTCGAGAACTCCGCAAGAAATTTGAAATGGGCGACGTTGGAGGAGATGATCGATCATCAACAGAAAAGCCCTGCAAAGATCGCCTACAAGAAAGTTCAGGCAAACCGTACGGTTGGATTGAAGCTTACCGCGGGCCAGGTAAAGACCATCAAGAAGACCTTATCCAGTAAACACCGGCAACTGACCATCAAGAAACTGGCGGAAAAGTATCATGTCAGCGAGATGACCATGTACCGCATCAAGAGCGGCGAAAACTGGGGGAGGATTAGGTGAAAACTTCTACTTTCAAATTTCTCAAAGACCTCAAAAAGAATAACAACAAGCCCTGGTTCGAAAAGAATAAATCCGGTTATCTGGACGCAAAAGACGATGCCGAGCATTTTGTAGCGCAGTTGATTCAGGGCTTGGGAAAGGTGGATGCCGATATCGCGCCACTGCATGTAAAGGACTCCACCTACCGGATCTATCGCGACGTTCGCTTCTCCAGCGACAAGACCCCTTATAAGACCCATATGGGCGCCTTTCTCAATAAAGGCGGCAAGAAAATGCCGACCGCAGGGTATTATTTCCATGCACAGCCCGGGCGCAGCATGGCAGGCGGCGGTTTGTGGATGCCAATGCCCGCGGAGCTGAGCAAGGTCCGTCAGGAGATCGACTATAACTTTGCCGAATGGACGAAGATCCTGGGTGATCGCAAGTTTAAGAAATACTTCCCCGAGGGTCTGGACCAGGAAGAGATACTTTCCAGGCCGCCAAAAGGATATGATGCGGAGAACCCGGCCATCGGGTTCCTGAAGCTTAAGAGCTTCGTAGTGACTCGTTCACTTACGGACTCGCAAATGACATCCCCCTCCATCCTGAAGGAAGTGCTGAATACCTTCGCAACCATGAAAGCATTTGTCTATTTCCTCAATCGGGCGCTGGAATAGTTAAAGCAGACCTTTCCCCACCAGGTATTCCGCGATCTGGACCGCATTCGTTGCAGCGCCTTTTCGGAGGTTGTCGCTCACTACCCACATGTTCAGCGTATTGGCCTGGGATTCGTCCCGCCGCAGTCTTCCTACAAATACCTCATCCTTCTCGTGTGAATTCCGGGGCATGGGATATTGCTGGGCCGCGGGGTCGTCGATGACGATGACCCCGGGCGCCTGACTTAGGAGGGCGCGGACTTCATTCAAATCGAAATCTTTATCGAATTCGACATTTACGGCTTCACTATGCCCACCCATCACCGGAATCCGAACAGTAGTAGCCGTTACCCGAATTTCATTGTCACGCATAATTTTCCTTGTTTCGTTCACCATTTTCATCTCCTCTTTCGTATAGCCGTTCTCCAGGAAGACGTCGATCTGCGGAATGGCGTTGAGATCGATCGGATATTTATATGCCATTTCGCCCTGGATGCCTTTGCGTTCGTTGTGGAGTTGCGCTACTGCCTTGACGCCGGTGCCGGTAACGCTCTGATAGGTGGACACGACGATCCGCCTTATATGGTAACGTTTGTGAAGGGGGTTGAGCGCGACGACCATCTGGATGGTGGAACAGTTGGGGTTAGCGATGATTTTGTCTTCCCTGGTCAGGACGTCGGCATTGAGCTCGGGAACGACCAGCTTCTTGGTTGGATCCATCCGCCACGCGGAAGAATTGTCGATTACCGTGATCCCCGCAGCGGCGAACTTTGGGGCCCATTCGAGGCTGGTGCTGCCGCCGGCAGAAAACAGGGCTACAGCCGGCTGTGCTGCAATGGCATCGGCGGCGCTCACTACCTTATACTTCTTTCCTTTAAATTCCACTTCTTTTCCGATCGACTTTTCAGATGCGACCGGGATCAATTCAGTGACCGGAAAATTCCTTTCTGCGAGTACCTGTAACATTTTGGTGCCTACCAGGCCGGTGGCGCCGACGACTGCAACTTTCATTTTTATTTGTTTTTATCGGTCGAACCGGACCGGGCCGGTCTAAAACAAAGAGCCTTCCCTGCGGGAAGGCTCTTATTATCTTGTAACACAAAACAATCAAAACCTTCCCTGAACAGGGGGCATCTTGATCTGCTTTGTATTTTTTGTCATGCTCATTCGGGCCCAAAAATAGTCACTCCAACGGGCTTTTCAAAATTTTAGACCAACTTAATATCAAAATTAACCAGGTCGACGAACTGACGGATCCGGGCATCGATATCGGCCCGGGTGATCTCCTTAAGCCGGGTGGGGCCAAACTTCTCCACGCAGAAGGAGGCCATGGCGGAGCCCACGATGATTGCCGTCTTCATATTTTCGAAAGAGATATCTTTTGTCTTTGCGATATAGCCCATAAAGCCCCCCGCAAAAGTATCGCCGGCGCCGGTGGGATCGTAAACGTCCTCCAGCGGCAGGGCGGGTGCGACAAAGACTTTGTCCTCATGAAAAAGCAGCGCACCGTGCTCTCCCTTCTTGATGATCAGGTAGCGGGGTCCCATTTGGAGGATGGACCGTGCCGCTTTTACCAGCGAAAACTGGCCGCTGAGCTGGCGGGCCTCGCTATCGTTGACCATGAGCACGTCGACCATGGTCAGAAGATTCTTCAGGCCTTCGAGCGCGTTATCCATCCAAAAGTTCATGGTGTCCATGGCAATCAGCTTCGGGCGTTGGCGCAGCTGCCGGACGACACTGGTCTGCAAGCCGGGATCGACGTTGCCGAGTAGGAGGAATTCACTGCCCTGATAGCTCTCCGGAATAACGGGATTGAAGTCCAGGAGTACGTTGAGGTCGGTAACCAGGGTATCGCGCGTATTCATATCGAGATGATATTTCCCCGACCAGAAGAAGGATTTTTTATCTTTTTTCCTTTCCACGCCTTCGAGATTGACGCCGCGCTTTTCCAGTTCATCCATTTCCTTTTGTTCAAAATCATAGCCGACGATGGAGACCTGGTTGATAGGTGTGACAAAATTGCTTGCCGCGTAAGCCGCGTAGGTCGCTGCTCCCCCTACGATCCAATCTGTCTTTTCGAACGGCGTCTCGATGGCGTCATAGGCCATGGTCCCGACCACAATTAATGACATGCTATTGCTATTTTGGGCTGCAACCTACATAAAATATGCGTATCTTGCGCACTAACACTCGTTAGTAGCCCCGGGGAGCCGCTGGCGGTCGTTTCCATCGAAGTATGGCTAAAATTCAAAGCAAAAAGAACAGCACCAAAAAGGAGGTGATCATCGAGAAGGCGTCGAAGCTCTTCCGGGAGAAAGGTTTTGGTGCTGCCAGCATGCGGGACCTCGCGGAACATGTCGGCGTGGAAGCGGCCAGTCTGTACAACCATATACAATCCAAATCGGAGATCCTGCAGGCGATCTGCTTCAGGGTCGCCAATGAGTTCATGACGAATCTGGAAGCGGTCGAGGCAAGCCATCAGACCACGCTGAGGAAAATGGAGGCCATTATCCGGGTGCATATCCGGATGATGCTGGACCAGTATGAATTCGTCTATATTGCCGATCACGAATGGCGGCATTTGCCGGAGCCTTATCTTTCCAATTTTCTCAACCAGCGCCGGAGCTACCGTAAAAGGCTGGGTGATCTGATAGAGGAGGGGATCGGCAAAGGGGAGATGAAGGCGATCGAACCGTATACGGCCGTACTGGTCATCCTTTCGGCGATCAGTGGTATCGACTCCTGGCAGCGGTCAAGGAAGAGCACGAGCGCCGAGGCGCTGGAAGCGAATATGGTCAAATTCCTCATTGAGGGGTTGAAAAAGTAAATGGCGGTCCGCGGCTCCGGCGGATATAATCTATGGCTACCCATTTCAGGACATTGACGATCGAAGATGTGCGGCGCGAGACGGCCGAATGCGTTTCCGTGGCGTTTACGATCCCGGCTGCATACCGGGAAGAATTCCGTTTTGTGCAGGGTCAGAATATTACCCTCCGGATGAGGATGGGTGGTGAAGAGGTGCGCCGATCCTATTCGATCTGCGGCAGTCCCCTGGAATCCGAGCTTCGGATGGCCATGAAGAAAGTGCCCGGCGGGGTTTTTTCGACGTGGGCGAATGAGCAGCTGGCGCCGGGCCATCAGATCGAGGTCTTGCCACCAAGCGGCAGGTTCAATACGGAGCTCCGGCCGGAGAACCGGAAGCATTACCTGGCGTTTGCAGCCGGCAGCGGGATCACACCGATCCTGTCGCATCTCAAGACTACGCTGAGCGTGGAGCCGGAGAGTCATTTCACGTTGGTCTACGGGAACCGAAACCGACTGTCCATCGTTTTCCGGGAAGAACTGGAGGCATTGAAGAACCGCTATATCGACCGGTTCTCCTTATATCATATTCTCAGCCGGGAGGAAATGGATATTCCGCTTTATCAGGGGCGGATCGATGTTGCAAAATGCGCCGAGCTCTGCGGACGGCTGATCGATCTGCGATCGGTGGATGAAGTCTTTCTTTGCGGGCCCGAGCAAATGATCTTTTCCCTCAAGGACTGGCTGGAGGGTCAGGGGATGGAAAGAAAGAAGATCCATTTCGAGCTGTTCCATACGCTGGAAGGCCGCCCATTCACCCCATCCGCTTCATCCACCCCATCCACTTCATCCACCCCGCGACCGGTGATGACGGAGACGCACACAGCGTCTGAGCAAGCCCGGGTAAGCCACGTCACAATATGGTTGGATGGCATGAGCCATTCTTTTGATCTTCCCTTCGATGGTTCCCCGGTGCTGGAAGCCGCCTTGATGGAGGGGGTCGATCTTCCTTTTGCCTGCAAGGGCGGGGTATGCTCCACCTGCCGCGCGAAGTTAATCGAGGGCAAGGTAGAGATGGCCCAAAACTATGCATTGGAGGCAGACGAGCTTGCCGCGGGCTTTGTCCTCACCTGCCAGTCCCATCCGCGGTCTGAGAAGTTGGTGATCGATTTCGATTCGAAATAACGGCGCGGGCCGGCTTCGCCGGCCCGCGCCTCAGCCTACCAGGTCTTTTCGTCGTTCTTCATTTTTTCCAGGGTGGCCTGGATTTCTCCCTTTTGCCCATCGGGTAACATGTTTAATGCCTTCGTCTCCAATGCGATGGCATCGCCTTTCTTGCCCAGCTTATAAAGGATATTTGCATAGGTGTCCATGACGCCGGGATCGCCGGCTTCCTTCAAGCGCCTGCTCCAATCGAGAATATCCGAAACACAGGTCATATCGGGGCATTCCTCGAAAACAGCCCAGGCCAGGCTGTTGAGATCTCCGATGCTCATCGTCTCACCATAGGTCTTCATATAGGCGACTATGACTGTTTCAAAGTTGGTCCAGTCTTTTTTCCCGCAATAGAAATTCACTTTGATGCGGGCTGTCATCTCGTCGGCCGCAGCAGGCATTTTCACTGCAATCAGCTTATGGACCTTCTTCCAATCCGGCTCTTTCTTAGCTGCTCTTGCCAATTGTGCCCCCTCTCGGAGAAAGATTGCCCTCACTTTCGCCTCGGCCTTGCCGTCACCCAGTACTTTGTCCACCTCTGCCGCATGATCGGTGTACACCGTAAAGTAGGTATCCGTACTCGCGTTCGTCAGTACATCAACAATTTCCAAAGCATCCCGGCTATAGAGATCCGTCTGCCTAGCCAGCCAGGCATTCCCTATCACCATGAGGTTTGCCAGATCATAGATGTCATCGCACCGCATCGCCATCCGGTGAAGGAAGGCGGAATCGCGTCGGCCGTTCTCATATTGATTTAGCAGGGTATAGTATTGCTGCGTGCTGTCAAAAGACGCGGAAACGTCTGCGATGAAAGTTTTTGCGTTCAGTCGCGAGCCAACCATCCGATGGACAACATGCCCATCCGGTGCGAAGATCAGGTAGGTCGGATAGGCACGCACCCCGAACTTCGCCGCGATATCATGACCGTCGGCATACCATCCCTTGACGTCATCGGCATCCTTGGCAGTCGTATCAAGCTGCACAGCCACGCTGACAAACTTATCATTCATATAATCGCCCGACTCTTTTTGGGGGAAGATCGCTGTCGACATATAACGGCAGGGGCCGCACCAGGTGGTGAAGCAGTCCATAAATATATACTTATTCTCAGCCCGGGCTTTTGCCTTGACAGCAGCCCAGCTCAGCCCGTGTTCGAAACGCACGCCGGTGTCTACCTGCGCGCGCAGCCCGAATGGAACGACGAGAAGCAAGAAAGTTAACCTTTTCATTGAAATCGAGTTGAAGTGCTAAAGATAACGGAATTAAGCCAAAAAAGCCCCGCCGAAGCGGGGCCGTCAGTCGCGCACGCAGTTGGGAATACCGCGCTGGAAACCGGCTACTGGTAGCCGGGATTCTGTGTCAGGTTCTTATTGAGCTGGAGATCTTCGGAAGGAATGGGAAAAATATATTGATGCTTGTCAGTCGCCATGTCATAATTCAGGTTGTTGCCATGCGAGTCAGTCTGACCCGCCATAAGCGTAACGATGCTGAGGATTCCGTTGGCATCAGCCCGTTGAAGATCATTCCAGCGGGTGCATTCAAAGACCAGTTCCATCTGCCGTTCATTCAGGATAGCCATCGCGAGGTCGCTCTGGGTAGATGCCGTGGTATTCGGCAATCCCGCGCGGGTCCTGATCTGGTTCAGTTCCGTGGCGGCGGCCGTCGTATTGCCCAGCTGGTTGTTGGCTTCGGCGGCCAATAAAACGATGTCCGCCAGCCGGATCAGCACGATATCATCATTGGAATTGTATCCGTCGGCGTCCGGGTATTTATTCATAAATGGGATCGGGAAGTTGGGATCCCAGGCATTGGGAGGCATGGTAAAAGCCGCTCCGGGGATCTGCCAATTGAAAGTGGCCTGGTAACGCACACCCGTGTCCCCCGCCGCCTTGAACGCGTTGATCAGGTTGGCGGACCCGATATCGCGCTTGGGGTATCCATCGGAAGCCACGTAGTCAAATATCTCGAATCCAAAGAATCCATATGCCGTCCCATTGGCCTGCAATTCAAAGATAGACTCTGAATTATTCTTGTTGGCCGCGCCCCAAAGGTTGGCAAAATTGGGCACCAGTGAGTAGGTGCCGCTGCTGATCACTTCGTTGCAATAAGTAAGACAATCGGCATAGTCGCCCATCTGGGCATAAGTCTTTGCCAGCATGGCTTCGGCAGTCCCCTTGGTCGCTCTGCCCAACTGCCCGTTGTAAGGGGTTGCACCCAAAACGCTGTCCGCATATTTCAGGTCGGTGATCATTTGCGCATATACGTCGGCGACCTTATTGCGCGCGGGATAGAGATTTCCCCCGTTGGATACCGAAAGGATGATGGGACATTCGCCCCACTCCGTGACCAGCCAATAATAATGATACGCACGGAGGAACCGCGCCTCTCCAAGGATCTGAGCCTTCCGGGTGGCCGTCAACGCCGGATCGTTGATAGCCGGAACGTCATCCAGTACGGCATTTGCGGCCCTGATATCATTGTACAGCTCCTGCCAGTCCCGCTGGACATTCGTGTTCGATGAGGTCACCGTGGAAAAATATTCCAGCGGTTGCTCAGCCGTAACGTTATCACTGTTGACATAGCAATTGTCCGATTTGCCGTCGGTGTTCATGAAATTATCATACTGGTAAAAATTCGTGTAGTATACCATCCAGTCATAGGCCCCGGTCAATTCGCTTTCTGCATCGGTTGCCGAGAGGGGAAAATTACCGGTAGTCAGACTGGACTCCGGCGTTTTGTCCAGGAAACTTTTGGTGCACCCGGCCAGGGAGATCAATAAGACAGCCGTGAGCGCAAGATATCTTGATGACATATTTTTAGGCATATAAAAAAGGTTTATAGTTCTCATAATTGAATATTTGCACCGATAGTAATGGTTCTTGCCGCGGGATAGGCGCCGGCGTCTACACCGATGGAATATAAGGATGGTCCCTGACCGGCATTTACCGCCTGGTTGTTGGTACCCTGCCCAAAACTATCCAGATCGGGGTAATACCCCTTGTACTTCGTGATGATTCCCAGGTTTTGCCCGGTAACATATACCCTCAGGCCCGCAATACCGGCTCGCTTCAGCATTTTCTGATTGAGCTGGTAGGAAAGCGTGGCGCTTCGA
>Ga0210398_10005336_pt1 | contig 11958 bp, 13 predicted proteins | sample IncBWC4OmetaG_FD_161047 | JGI IMG/M metagenome (GOLD analysis project Ga0210398, IMG submission 161047) | Forest soil microbial communities from Barre Woods Harvard Forest LTER site, Petersham, Massachusetts, United States - Inc-BW-C-4-O | ecosystem: Environmental > Terrestrial > Soil >... | reverse complement strand
GGTCTTGCCGGTCTGACGGTCGCCGATGATCAGCTCGCGCTGTCCGCGGCCAATCTGCAGCATCGCATCGATGGGCTTGATGCCGGTTTGCAGCGGCTCTTTAACCGGCTGGCGCTTCATGATGCCGGGGGCCTTGATCTCGATGCGGCGGGTCTCGCTGGTCTTGATCGGACCCTTGCCGTCGATCGGCTGGCCGAGCGCATTGACGACGCGGCCAAGCATCGCATCGCCGACCGGAACTTCCGCGATTTTGCCGGTGCGCTTTACCTCGTCGCCCTCGCGGACCGATTCGGGATCGCCAAATAGAACGGCGCCGACGTTGTCTTCTTCGAGGTTGAGGATCATCCCCATGACCCCGCGAGGAAATTCGAGCAGCTCGCTCTGCGCGGCATTCTGCAGGCCGTAGATGCGCGCGATGCCGTCACCGCACGAGAGCACGCGGCCGGTCTCACGCGTCGAGATACTGCCTTCGAAGCCTTTGATCTCGTTCTTGAGGATTTCGCTGATTTCTGAAGGTCGAATGTCCGCCATCTTTTTGGGTCCGTTTCTCCGGGTCGCTGCCTGCCTAACTAGCCTGCCAGCCGATGCTGCGCTTCAATAAGACGCGTCGCGAGGCTGCCGTCATAAATCTTGCCGCCGAGTTCCGCCATCACGCCACCGAGCAGAGCGGGGTCGACCTTGACGGTGGGAATAATTTTCTTGCCCGCGATTGCTTCAAGTCCTGAAACGACGCGCTGTACTGTGACATCATCGGGCTGAATTGCGAAAGTCAACGTCGCGCGCGCGCGGCCGAGCTGCTCATCGAGCAGGTCCTGATACGACTGCGAAACCGCGCCGATGGCCGCGATCCGGCCGTGACGGGCGAGCACCACCGCGAACGATCGCAGCGGGAAACTCAAATCGAGGCGCTCGGCGATTTTCTGCATCGCCTGCTCGCGCGCCTCTTGTGGAAGCTCGGGCGAGGCGAGTCTCGATATCAACTCGGGAGACTCGACCATTTTCGCGAGCCGCTCGAGCTCGGCGCCCCATTTCTCGGCCTGGTCGCGCGGCGCCACTTCGAGCAAGGCGAGCGCATAGCGCTTGGCTACCCGGTAGCTCTTCATTGCGCGGCCTCGAGACGAACCTTGTCCATGAAGTTATCGATGAGGCGGGCCTGGTCGGAGGCTTCGAAGCTCTTCGCAATGAGATCGCGCGCGATATGGGCGGCATTGGCGGCGAGGCGCTGACGCACCCGGCGCTGCGCGGCTTCCACGATCGCGGCGCCGGTCATTTCGGTATCGTGGCGAATCCGCTCGGCGGTCGTCCGCGCACCTTCCTGAATCCGGTTCACCAGGAACGCGGTCTCGTTTTCCATTTCGGACTTAAGCTGGGCGGCATCCTGCTCGAGATGAGCCATCCGCTGCGCCGCACGATTGGCGAGGTCTTCTGCTTCTCTAAGCGCCGAGGTCAGCCGCTCGAGTTGCGAGCGGATGCCGGTCGCGCGATCGCGAAAGAACGCCGACGCCATCGGACCGGCAAAGTAATAAATGATCCAGGCGAAGAGCACGAAGTTGATGGTGAAAAACATGGTGCCGAGCCAGCTTCCCGAACTGGCGGCGGCCTCTTCGGCGGCGAACGCAAACGAAGGCGCGGCAATCACCGCGCCCATCGTAAGCAAAACCGTTGAATTCCTGGCTAACTTCATCAAGGTCAAATCAATTCGATGCAGGTCCACCTTGCGAGCCATTTAGCGGACGGCCGAGGACACGCTCGGCAAGTTCCCCGGCGAGACTGCGTCCCATCTCGTCAAGCTGGCGTTCCGCGTTCTTCAACTCCTCTTCGATACGCGCGTGGGCTCGCTCCAGGGTCGCGCGAGCGTCGGCCTTGGCCGCTTCGAGGACTTCGTGCGCCTCGGCTTCAGCGAGACGCCGCTGGGCCTCGCGCCGTGATCCTTCCTCGCGCCGGACCGCGAAGAGGCGCTGTTCGCGCGCCTCATCTGCCGCTTGAGCCTGCCGGATTAGCTGCTCGGTGCGCTCGCTTAAATCCTTAAATCGCTGTTCCCGCCTGGACATCAGATCGAGAAACGGGCGAAAAAATATCCGGCTGAATATAAACCAAAAAACCAGAAAGGAAACAATCAGAACGAAGAAGGTTCCCCAATTCGGCGGGATGTGCATATTTCGGCGTCTCTCCCTAAGCAGGCGCTGAAGGCGATTTTCACCAGCCCGCACTCACACTGTGGAATCTCCCGGCCGGCGGGACAAGCTGAAAGAACGCAGCTTTCGAATCCACGGTGTCGAGCGCAATTCACTCCGGTTCACCGTAGACCATAACCCGCCAATGGGGTCATGGTCCAAGGCAATCTCATCTTAATGAGAACTGGCGGGTGGTGAAACGCTTGCGCGGTCTAAAATTCAGGCCGGTTTTTGCCCTGCGGCTTGGGCCAGACGCTCCTCCTTGGGGAAGACGGTCACTTTGCGATCATCGTGGGATTCGGCCTGCATTGCGCAGTGCCCTTCGAACAGCGCCCCTTCATTGATGACCAAGGTGGGCGCGGTAATGTTGCCCAGCACCTTGGCCGAGGGACGAATCTCGATGCGATGGACGGCGATGATATCACCGCTCACTTTACCCGCGACGATTACCGAATCAGCCTTGATCTGCGCTGCAACGACTGCGCTCTCACCGATCGTCAGGCTGTCCTTGGCGTTGATTTCGCCATCAACCTGACCATCGATACGCGCGGGCGTTTCGAAACTTAGCTTTCCGCTGATCTTGGACCCGGCATCGAGATAAGCACCCGAACTGCTCGCGGTCGTAACCGGCGTCGTAACCGGCTTGGCGACGACTCCGTTGCCATTGGATGGTTTGGACTCCATGGTGGCAGCGGGAGGCGGCGGAACGGGCGCAGCGTGCACCGGCTGGACCTGCGGAGACGACGCTGACTGCGGCTTGGCGTTCTTCTCCGGCTCCTTATTAAAAAGCGACATTTACCACACCCTCCCTGAAAAAATGACGAGAAGACCCCCAGGCGGCGGCTCTGTCCCAAAATGATACAGGTACATTAAGCGTATTAACTGATGGGGCCGATAGAGTCAAATTTTCTCTGCCCGATTGGAAGCTTCTTCGTTCGCGATGCTACTTTCTTCTTCATGAAAAACATTCCAGATAAGTTCACCGACCTCCTCAGCGATCAGACCAAGGCCTTCGCCTCGGTCGCCACCGTCATGAAAGATGGCTCCCCGCAGGTGACCCCGGTCTGGTTCGACACCGCGGGCGACCTCATTCGCATCAACACCGCCACTGGCCGGGTCAAGGCCCGCACCATTCAGGAGGGGCGCAAGATTGCCCTGGCGATAATGGATCCGGCCAATCCTTATCGATACATGCAGGTTCGCGGCACCGTGAAGAAGGTAACTGGCGACGGCGCCGATGCCCACATCGACAAGCTGGCGCATAAGTATATGGGCACCGACTACCCGTTCCGACAGGCTGGCGAGTCCCGCATCCTTATCGAGATCGAGCCCGAAACCGCCCAAACGATGGGTTAGCGTCACATCAACTTGCGGGACGGCGTGTCCTTGATGATGGTGTCGCCGCAGGTCGAGCCGCAGTGAGGGCATACGTACTCGTACTTGTCGCCCTCGGGCAGAATGAGCAGGAGACGCTTGCGTACCGCGACCGCGCGGCGGCACTTTGGACATGCGAGCAGGGAAGCTTCCATCCGCTCGAATGCTGGTTTGCGCTCCTGAGGCATAGCGATCCTGAAGAATAATCGCGCGCCAAACGAAGCAGCAAGAGTCCCGGCACCTGATTGTTTCGCGGCGGTCGCGTGGCCTAAGATTCCAACACCCACGTGACCTCAGAAGCTGACATCGAAGCCCAATCTGCGCACGCGCCCAAGGTCTACCTCGAGACCTACGGATGCCAGATGAACGTGGCCGATTCCGAATTGGTCACCGCCGTCCTGCGCCGTGCGGGATACGCGAGCGTCGCGCGTCCCGATGATGCCGACGTCATCCTGCTCAACACCTGCGCCATTCGCGAGCATGCCGAAGACCGCGTGCTCGGCCGCCTCAGCTACCTCTATCGCTTCAAGTCGGCGCGCCCCGAAGTACGCCTCGGGCTCCTCGGATGCATGGCGCAACACAATCGCGCGGCGCTGGTCGAGAAGGCATGGTACCTCGATCTCGTCGCCGGTCCCGACGCGTATCGGCGCCTGCCCGAGATGATCGGCGCGGCATCATTCGATCCTCAAGTCGATGTGCGCCTCGATCGCGCCGAAACCTACGCTGACATTCCCTCCGCGCATGCTGAGGGCGTCCGCGCTTACGTCACCGCGATGCGCGGATGCGACAAGTTCTGCGCGTTCTGCGTGGTGCCATACGTGCGCGGGCGCGAGCGTAGTGTGCCGCCGCATGACTTGCTCCGCGAGATTCGCGGTCTTGCCGATCGAGGAGTTCGGGAAGTGATGCTGCTGGGGCAGACGGTGAACGCGTATCGCTTTGATGATGTCGACTTCGGCGCGCTGCTGCGCATGATCGCGCGCGTCGATGGGATCGAGCGCATCCGCTTCACCTCGCCGCATCCATCCGATATGAGCGATTCCATCATCGATGCAATGGCGACCGAGCCAAAGGTGCAGCCCTACGTGCATCTGCCGCTACAGTCGGGATCGGACCGGGTGCTCCTCGCGATGGATCGCGGCTACACCGTTGATGAGTATCTCGCGTTGGTTCTGAAGCTGCGCGCGGCAATCCCGGGCCTCGCGATGTCCACTGACATCATCGTCGGCTTTCATGGCGAGGACGATGCGGACTTTCGCGCCACCCTCGAGGTAATGCGCACGGTCAGCTACGACAGCGCCTACACCTTCAAATATTCCATCCGCGAAAACACCCGCGCCTACAAACTTGGCGACACGGTTTCCGAGGGTGAGAAGCAGCGTCGCCTCAACGAGGTGATCGCGTTGCAAGAGCAGACCTCGCTCGCGCGCAACCGCGCGCTCATCGGACAAACCTTCCCGGTGTTGGTCGAAGGAACCGCCCGTCGCGGCGAGGGGATGCTCGCGGGCAAGACTCCTCAGTTCAAAACGGCGGCGTTCCCCGCCTCACCTGGTATCGATGCAGGCGACATCGTTGATGTACGCGTCGCCTCCGCGACTGGCCACTCCCTGACTTGCACCCCTCTCCCGTAGGGAGAGGTTGGCCCGGAGGGCCGGGTGAAGGTCCTTATACAGCGCGCGTCCTCGCGCGCGATTCGGGAATCCTTTTTCTGTCTTGATTTAGTGGCACAGGGTTTTTGGCTGTGGTGCTGAATTGCCGGCGAAGACATAGGCTGAAGCCTGTGCCACTGGGATTCAGAAGGGCGCACTGCTATCGGTGATGCGCTTCGAGGGTACCGACGACTTTTTTCGCGGATTCGCAGGTATGCCTTTTCTCCGGAAACCGTGGCCGAGATCGCCGACATCTTCGGCCGACGCCACCGCTTTGGGTTGTACACGTTTCTAGACCTGCCAGGGATTGGATGAAATGATGTCACAGGCTGCTTGATTCTCACCGCACGTAGATCGGGTTCGAATAGATCCACGGATGCCCTCCGCGGTAGGCCTCGACGCGATACACGCCCGCGCCTGCAACGTCAAAATCGAAGGTTGAAACATTGGTGCCCGATGCGAACTCGCTGCCGTTACCGAGGATTACAACTTTGTCGGCCGCGGCCGGCATCTCCACTTTGAGCTTCAAGCCGGGCGCCATCTCGATTTCGTCGCCCATCATCACTTTGCGCTCGCCCACCTGGGCGTAGAACGCAAAGTTCGGCACATAGCCGAGGAAATCGAAACTCACGTAGGCGTGGCCGTGCTTGAGCGCATCCATGATCGGATCGGCCTGCCGCTCGCTCGCGATGATGTGCGTCGTGTAAATCTGGAAAATCTGCTCGAAGGTGCCGACGTGCGCGCTCATCACGTTCATATTTGGCGCCGCTCCGACGCCTGCCACCAGCGCCACGCGCGCGCCCGCGATGCGATCGTAAATGGCGACGTCGTCGGGCAGCGTATCGAGGCTCGCGAAGAAATGATCGGCGCCGAAGAACACCCCCTTCAGATAAAGCGCGAGCGAGTTGTGCGCATGCCACGCGCGATCGAGGTTGTAGATCTCGACCGCATCGGCGAGCGCGTACTGGTCGGGCGAGTTGAAGGCCGCGAGATTCGCCGCGAGTGCGAGCGCGTGCTGATCGTGAATCTGGCCGATGATGTCTTTGGATTCATCGATGGGATGCTGGAGATTGAGCGCGACGATCTCGGCGCCATCGTTGCCGATTTTGTATGCTGCGCCAGGGAAGAACAGCACGTTGTTGGTGAAGCCGCCGACGCCGAAATCGGTGGAGTCCTTTTCCGCATAGTCACCGAGGAAAATGAAATCGATCTGCGCGGCGACCGCGATTTCCGCGAGCTTGCTCTGATCGATCCCGGAGTCGCGAATCCGGCAGTCAACAATGCCGCGATAGTCGCGCAGCTCGGGAAACTCCAGCGCCGGCGCGACCTCACGCCCGCTGGGCAACTCAGTGCTCGGAATCGAACCGCTGCAACCCGTCACCAGGCAGATCGCAAGAATCAGCAACAGCGCGCGCAGCGTCACCATCCGCATCGCTACTTCAATGCTTCCTGCGGTTGCGCCAGCGACGCCTGGTAGCGCTTGATCGCGAGGTCGAGGAATTCCGCTTTCGTGTCGATGCCGATGAAGCGCCGGGCGTGACGCGTCGCGGCAATGCCGGTGGTGCCGCTGCCGACGAAAGGATCCACGACCAGATCGCCCGCGTCGCTGGAGGCGAGGATGATTCGCTCCAGCAGCGCGAGCGGCTTTTGCGTCGGATGCGTGCCGAATTGTTTTTCCGCGCCGGTCGGTGAAGTGAAGCGCCACACCGATTTCATCTGCCGATCGCCGTTGTGGCTGCGCATCAGCTGGTAGTTGAATTTATGTTTGCTCCTGGAGTCGCGCGCCGCCCACAAAACCGTTTCCGTCGAATGGGTGAAATAGCGGCAGCTCAGATTCGGCGGCGGATTGGGTTTTTCCCAGGTGATTTCGTTGAGCAGCTTAAACCCGGTTTCCTGCATCGCGAAGCCGACCGAAAAAATCACGTGGCGGGTGCCCGAGACCCAAATCGCGCCGTTGGCTTTGAGAGCCGCCTGGCAGGTCTTCAGCCACGCGCGATTGAACTGATGCATCGCCGCGATCGATTCGAGCCGGTCCCACCCGCCCTTGTTGACGGAAACCATCTTGCCCGACTGGCAGGTGACGCCGCCGTTGGAAAGGAAGTAGGGCGGGTCCGCGAAGATCAAATCTACCGATGCGGCGCAGACTTTCGGCAGCAGTTCGAGCGCATCGCCCTGGTAGAGAACGAAATCCTGCAAATCGGAAATGAAGTAAGGCGCCGGAGGTTGAACCGCCGTTTCCGATGCCGCCTGCGCGTGCGTGATCCTCGCCTTCCCCACCAATGCTCCTGTGAAACCGATACCCTGCCCGATCCTTGTCTGCAACAGGCATATCGGATGCGCTTTGCGCGATTAGGATTTTACCGGGTCGTTCGCGACCGACCCCCACCAGGAAAAAATTTGCCGCCGATTGGGGGAGACGGCGGGCATGGTGATAAGATCGCGGATTATCGATTTGGAGGAAGGAATATGGCCGGTCTGGTTTTGCGCGATGATAAAGACGGGCTCGCGACGCTTACCCTCAATCGCCCCGACAAGCTCAACTCGATCAACGTCGAAATGTTCGTCGAGCTGCGCGCGCATATCGATGCGATCGCGAAGGAGACCGACCGCGTCGGCCTGGTAGTCGTGCGCGGCGCCGGCAGATGCTTTTCCGCGGGCCACGACCTCGCCGATATCGCCAAGGGTGAGCGCCCGCCGCGCCCCAACTTCCAGTCCGAGACCGTCGAACGCCTTGCTGATTTGCCACAGCCGGTCATTTCCGCCGTCCATGGTCATTGCTATACCGGCGCGCTCGAACTGGCGTTGGCCGGCGACCTGATCGTCGCGGCAGCATCGGCAAAGTTCGCCGATACCCATGCGCGATGGGCGCTCACTCCGATATGGGGGATGAGCCAGCGCCTGCCGCGCCGGGTGGGGCTGCCGAAGGCGCGCGAGATGATGCTCACCTGCCGCACCTATTCGGGCGCCGAAGCCGAGGCGATGGGTCTGGCGAATGTCTGTTTCCCCGACGAGATCTTCGACCAGGAGTTGCGCGCGATGGCCGATATGATCCTCGCCAACTCGTGGTTCAGCCATCGCGCGAACAAGCGTCTGCTGATCGAGACCGATGGATTGCCGCTCGATGCCGGCCTTTCCTACGAGGTGTACAAGAATCCTGGCGTCGGCCCCGACATGCGCGAGCGCATCAGCGCGTTCAGCAACAAGACCGCGAAGAAAGTTTCGTGAGCGCAGTGAGCCACGCGTAGCGGAAAAGGCGATCTCCAGGTGATAAAGTTCGCGGTCGAATCATGGATTTCCGTGGATCGACATCGATGCGAGCTCGTTCGCATAGTATTTTCCCGAATGCGCTGAAGCGGGCGTTCGCAATTCTGCTGATGGTCGTTGTCGCCGTGACGATGATCGCCGCGGCGCCGTCTCCCGCGCCCTCCAAGGCCCCCGGCGCATCGGCCTCGCCCGGCGTGACCACGTTGCCGGCCGCGCAACAGCCCGATGCTCCCGCAGTTATCGGATTCCTGAGCCAGGTGATCGGATGGTATCGGCATCTGGCGATTGAGGAAGGGCTGATAACCGATCCGGCCGAGATGCTGTTCGTCTCCGAAGATCGGCAGATGGCCGATCAGGTGCTGAATCTCTCCTTTGAATTCGCCAAGGCCCAGGCGGCGCGGCTGACCGCGGCCCAAAACGATACCGTAAGCGGCAAACCGCATGCGGTCGCCGGAGCGACGAGCCTTGATGCCAGCGCCGAGAAGGCTGATGCCGACATCGCGGCGGCGCAGGCTCGCTTGAAGACGTTGCAGGACCAGCTGGCCAATGCCGGTACGCGCAAACGCGATGACCTGGCGCCGCAGATCGCCGCCGCGCAGAGCGAACTCGACCTGGCCGAGGCGCGCGGCGAAGCGGTCCACACCATCCAGCAATTCGAGAGCGGCAACTTCCACCAGGAGACTGGGCTAACGGCGTCCGGGCTCACCGGTCAGATCGAGGAGCTCGAAAATTCGGTACCCGAGGCCGAGCGCAATGCCAAAACGGCCGCGCCCACTGCCGCCGCGCCCGCGCCAATCGGCGGCATGGCGGGTATCTTCGAGCAACTCCTGACCCTGAGCAGGAACTCCAGCACCCTCGATGACACCATCGATGTGACCAACGCGCTCGTGCAACAAGTGGAACGGATGCGCGCGCCGATGCTCGATGAATTGCGCGACATCGACACCCAGGGCGACGCGCTGGCGAAGGCGAGCGCCGGCGACGTGGGGGCGTTACGGGCGCGCAAGGAGGCTTTCCAGAAGCTGATCGAGCGCCACAAGCTGATCTCCGCGGCAGCGATCCCGCTGCGCAAGGCAACCGTCATCCTGACCTTGTATGTCGGGAACTTGCAGCGCTGGAAGAATTCCATCGACGGACAATCCAAGCTCGCGTTGCGCCATCTGCTGGTCAGGCTCGGGGTACTCTTCGCGTTGCTGGCGGCGATTTTCGCCGCGGCCTCGCTCTGGCGGCACTTCACCTTCCGCTACGTGAAGGACACCCGGCGGCGCTACCAGTTCCTGCAGGCACGGCGCATCGTGCTGGCGATCGTGGTGACGTTCGTCATCCTGTTCAACTTCGCCAACGAGGTGGGCGCACTCGCGACGGTGATGGGCTTCGCCGCGGCCGGCATCGCGGTCGCGCTACAGAACGTCATCCTGTCGCTGGCAGGATATTTCTTCCTGATCGGCAAATTCGGCATCCGAGTGGGCGATCGCGTGCTGATCTCGGGCGTCACCGGCGACGTCATCGACATCGGTCTGGTGAAGCTCTCGCTGATGGAGCTCGGCGGTAACGGCAACGATCGGCAGCCGACCGGGCGGGTGGTGGTGTTCTCCAATGCGATCGTGTTTCAGCCGAGTGGAAACTTCTTCAAGCAGATCCCCGGCACCAACTTCGTGTGGAACGAGGTCACCCTCACGCTGTCGCCCGAGTGCGACTACCGGCTTGCGGAAAAACGCCTGCTGGAGGCCGTCGACGAGGTTTTCGGGCGCTATCGCGAGGCGATCCAGCGTCAATACATCGAGGCCGAGCACCAGCTCAACATGGTCATCGACGCGCCCAAACCACAGTCGCGGCTGCAGCTGAGCCAGGATGGATTGCGCATCACGATTCGCTATCCGGCCGAGACGCGCAGCGCGGTGCAAACCGCCGATGAAGTCTCGCGCCGCCTCCTGGATGCAATCGCGCGGGAGCCGGGCCTGAAGCTGGTGGTTTCGGGAATCTCGAATATCCAACCGGCAACGCCGCCGCCGGAGGAAGCATCGGGGGAGGCCGAAGCCGGCAATGGAGTTAGCGTCGAGAGCAAGCCGGCCAAGTGATGGATCAGGTTTTCACGGAAAGCTCGGTTCCGCCCCGAAGCGGCAGGAGAGTCGAGACAAAGCCGTTGGCCGGCCGCCGAACAAAATCCAGAAAGGCGACGAAGCTTTTTGGAAAATGCCCCACATTATCGCAGACGACGATCGCGCCCTTGCGCAGTTGAGGCGCCATCAACTCGATGATGGGTCGGGCGAGTTTGGGGAAACCATCCACCAGCAGAAAATCGACCGGACCGCCGCAGTCTTTGAGCGTAAGGAGAGCATCGCCCTCGCGCAGTTCAATCAGATCGGCAACTCCGGCTTCCGCGAAATGGTTGCGCGCATGGCGCGCCTTTTCGGGTTCAATTTCCGTCCCGATGACGAGGCCGCCGCCTTGATCGCGCATCGCCGCCGCAAGGTAGAGGGTAGAAACCCCATACGAGGTTCCGAACTCGACGACCCTGCGGGCCCCAAGGCTGCGGCACAGCATGTAAATCAACCAGCCTTGGCCCCGGCCGATCGGAATTAGTTTGTCGCGGACGTATTTCGCATCGGCATCATCCGAGGATTTCGCACCCACCAGCCCCTTCAACGCCTCCAACCCCAAGTGGAGTGCCAGCCCCGGCAACTCCCGCGTGGCACGGGCGTGGAGCCGATCGAGGACATCATTGATCCGTCGATCCGTGATCGGATTCGACGACGGGGGGTCATCGGTGGTTCTGAAGTCAGACTGCGATGCGCTGAGCATCCAACTAAGGATTGGGACCGGCCACCTGATCGATCACGTTGGAAAGTTCCGGGATGCGATAGCGCTCGCCCGAATAGGCCTTGTACATCAGGAACAACCAGAAGACCGCGAAGCCGAGATTGACCAGTCCCTGCAGGAAGCCGAACAAGCCGCCGAGCGCGCGCGGTAGCACCGCGACGAAAACTCCGAAGATAACATTGATGGCGAACCACGCCACCGAGAATCCGATCGATTGCCGCGCGTGAAAGCGCACGAACTCATCTTGATTGTAGGGCTCCAGGTACAGAAAGATGATGCCGGTGACGAAACCTAACAGGTAGGTCAACGCGGCAATTGGTTGCGATGGTCCCCGTACGCTGTCGCCGTTCATGACGCGCCTCCTCGAACCCCGACAAGTTCAGCAAGTCCCGATATGTGTAATCGAAGGCCGCGGGGCGAGGCAATGCCGCGCGGATGCTGCGCTCGACCGCTAGTGGCGCGCTTACTTCTTGCCGGCGCTGTCGCGCGCTACTTCGATGCGGCTGAGTGCGTCGTCGATCGAGCGCGCGGTGGCGATTGTATCGAGTTGGGCTTTGATGCGATTGGCGAGCTGCTTGCGGAACACCGGTTTGGCAAGGAAGTCGCTGACCCCGACCCGCATCCCCTCGGAACGGGATTCGATATCGTCGCGTGCGGTGACCATGATGATGGGAATTTCC
>Ga0210398_10005334_pt1 | contig 11959 bp, 8 predicted proteins | sample IncBWC4OmetaG_FD_161047 | JGI IMG/M metagenome (GOLD analysis project Ga0210398, IMG submission 161047) | Forest soil microbial communities from Barre Woods Harvard Forest LTER site, Petersham, Massachusetts, United States - Inc-BW-C-4-O | ecosystem: Environmental > Terrestrial > Soil >... | reverse complement strand
TCAATCGTCGCCTAAAACTGCCCCGGCTGTTGCTTGCCCTGTCTTCGACAAACGGAATAAGCAACGACAACGACAAAATCAACCCCACAGACTCAGAGGGATTGACAGGTCACTCCATATCAGGTTGTGTTGTAGTGATTAGCGAACGTCCCGTTGCGAAGACCAAACCATCGTTTGGACGGTGCGGTTCCCCGGTGAAAGTCCGGCCATAGGATATGGGGTGGCAGAAAGGGCCGCGAAGGAGCCGTTCGCAGGTGCTTCGCTCACTTGCTCGGCTAGAGAAGCTTGCCGTCTAACATGAAATTGAACTGGACCTCGTTCTCTGCGAACGTAAATTTCTACCCCGAGTTGGCTGATTGCTCGAAGAATCCCTGCTGTTCGGCGGCCTGCCGCAAAGCAGCGTAGCCATCCACATGGGGCGGCAGCCAGCGCTTAAGTCCCTCGGCCTCGAGGATGGGGCGATGAACCGGGTTGTCGTAGCTCATCGCTGAGAGCGCTTCGACGAACTGGCGCTCCCGCTCTGGGCCAAGATCGGGCTGTGCCGTGAACATGCAATGGCTATATGGCGGAGACGACCATATCTCACGAAGGCCGCCTTCGGGCACCCGCTTTTCACTGCGAACCGTGCTCCAGAAAGGGCTGCCGATTGCACCGGCGTCGGCCCGCCCGTCGAGGACGGCGCGCACCACTTCCACTTCGCTGGTCCCGGTATCGCCATGTTTGCCTAAATCGCTGTTAAAGCGCAGCGTGCGGTAATCCTCGCCCTCGCGCATCCCTTGCTGCTCAAGAAAGTGAACGGGCAGAATCGCTGCGTGTCCGCTGTCGCGGCTGCCCAGCGCGAGTGTTCGATTTTTCAGATCGGGAAGCGTAGAAATGGGACCTCCGCTTACGGCAACGATTTTTGTCATCCAGCCGAGATCAGTGTCGCGCATGGCAATCGCGCGGCAGGCGTGGCCGCTCCACTCATCGGCTTGCAGGTAAGCAAGGTTGGTATTCCATGCAATGTCGATACGCGGCACGGCCTCGCCCGGTTGGGCGAGGAGGGCCATGACCTGCGCCTCGTAGCTCTGAAATAGAACGACCTCAACGGGTAGATGCGCTTCTTCGTGGAAGTAGCGTCGCATCGCCTCCCAGATGGTCACCACTTTCGGATTGTAGGCGACAGCTCCCAACCAGATTGTCTCGCTCATACCTTTCACGCTTTCTCAGAATTCATTGAACCTTCAAGATTCCCACCCGGTCGCGCAAAAAGCAACGAGACTAGGGCGGGGCATCCCAATTTCAGAAGAGCGGTATCCCCAATAGCGACTTCCCGATGAACTCGCGCAGAACGTCCCCCGTTGGCGCCATCACAGCGCCCGCGTGTGCGTCGCGGAAGAGGCGTTCGATGCTCAAATGCTTTGAGAACGCCGCACCGCCGCAAGCGTGCATTGCCGCTGAGGTAACGCTGATCGCAACGTCGCCTGCTGCGGCTTTGGACTCGAGCACGCGCAGCATAGTCGTCTCCCGCGGCTTCTCAAGATGGTCGACCAAATCGTCGATGCGCGCCGCCAGTCCATCGGCATCGATCTGCATGGTAGCGAGCTGCGCCCGTAACGTAGGCAAGCTCTCGCCGAGGCTCTGGCCGAGATGCTCGAATTTCGCGCTCTTGAGGTGTGACGCAGTTCCAGCGACTGCCGCTCGGCACAATCCTAAGGCCACCGCTGCCGCCCCCAAACTAAACAGCGGGAGCACCACGTTCAGCATGGCCGGAAACCCGGCGCCATCCTCGGTGAGTTGAAAAGCGGATGGGACTTCGCAATCGTCCAGCGTAACGGGCGCGGAGGCGTTGGCCCGAAGTCCCAAACCGTCCCAAGGTCCTGCCACTGAAAGGCCGCAGGTCTGCGCCGGAAGAAGATAGAGGGTCGAATCGGTGGGCCCTGCTCCCTCAGGGGAAAGCGCAGAAGCGACATAGCTCTGAGCATGACCGGCGCTGGTCACCCACGATTTCTTGGCGCTGATTCGGACGCCGTTGCCATTCCGCTGTGCGCGGGATATAGGCGCCCAGAAATGACTGCGCGAGCCGGATTCACTGAAAGCCAGAGTGGATAAGTGCCGGCCCGCAGCGATCTCTTTCAGTATCGGCGCAAGTGCCTGAGCCGCGCTTGGACGCGCCGCCAAGATCGCCGTGGCGCCGAGGATGTGCATGAGATAGACCATGGCGACCGAAGCATCAGCCTCGGCGAGCGTGCCGATCACAGCCGCAAACGTGCGGGGACCTAACCCTAAACCGCCAAGATCCACGGGCAGCATCAGACCAAGCAGCCCGGACTCGCCAAGCGACGCAACAGCCTCAGTAGAGAATCGTCCCGTCTTATCGTTTTGCCCCGCGGATGGCGCCAGCACGCGGCTGGCGATCTCCCGGGCTCTCAAGATGGCCGCGTCATGAGTCATGATCGCCCCTATGATCCACAAATCTACTGCATCGAGTCAGCATTGTCGCCGAGGATGCGCGGACTGGTCAAACGGTCTCTGCCGGTCGCTCCCGGTCGTTAGGCCACAAGGCCGAGGCAACGGAAAGCGCACCGCAAAGATTAGTAATGGGAAGTCGCTTGTGGGAAGTGATTGTGACTGACATTGCATCACTCGTCTTCGCCGCAAACAGTCCGATGAAACACTTGTTGCGCCTCTGGAAGTGTGCGCGCCGTGTGCCTTTCTTGCAAAGCAAGGGCGACAATCTCTCGTCAAGCCGGCAATTCAGCCAAAGTTCTGCACCTTAACGAACTCGTGCACGGCCTCTTATCAGTGGCCCGCTTGCCGCCGTGCGGACATCCCAGGCAGCGAGGCCTGTGGCCCTGCGTTTTTGTCGGGTGCCAACCCAAACGCGGTGCTGAGATTCGCGGAATCTCAGTGGAGGATGGCAAGTTGATTCACGCTTATCGGTGGCGAAGGTTGTCCGTTGTTGGCCTGCGTCCAGGCGCAAGGGAAGGCTCGCGGATTTCATGCGCGCATTCAACGGACTCATTCAAGCGTCACAAGATTGACTTGACTCGATGTCCCGGTCACAGTCTAGTTTGAAAATGTCCGCGTATAAGACTTGCAAAGGCGGCAAATGTTCACCGGAAATATCCTCCTTCAGGAGGATCAGAAAATCGACATCGCTGTAGATGTCGAAATCGCCAACTGCGAAAGAACCTTTGCGGATATGCGCCGATGAAATTATCGCCCAGCACATTCCGGACCTGCGTGACGAGGTCACGTAAGACGACATTAAGATCTGCATAGGGAGTCGGTTGTCTTGAAGGATCCACGAAGAAATTCCTTTTTGCACGATTGGAAGGTGAGTTGATCCATGCAGCAATCGACAACGAATGTAACAATTGGCACTAACAGTTTACGGGCAATAAAAGAAGTCGGACTAAAACGCTCCGCGGTATAGTCACGCCACGATCACCGGCTGGGGTCGATGACTGCGATGGGCACTTAGGGCCCTAAGATTTAACGACATCAATTAGTCAGGTGAATCAGACCTGCATCTGTTTTCTGCGGGACCCCACGGCGATCAGGGTAAGGACACTCACCAGCAGCGGGAACCACACCTGTGCCACCCACGGCACCGGGATGAGAAACAGCACGTCGGGTGCGGTGAGAGAACTAGGCCAACGTATTGTGGCCCAGAGCCCGGCGTAGTAGCTAATATCCCACAACGCAAATGTCCACAGGAAGACTGCGCTCCGTTCTCTCGCTCTGGCAGCGGCCAACATCGCAATACTGACGAGCATAACAATGGTGGCCCCTTCACGCAGCACTTCGACGGTAAGCAAGCTTGGGGGGAACTGAGTGATAGCTGGCGGATACAGAGCGGTTCCTCTTCCCAGGCGCTGCACTTCTGACAGGGTTCCTCCGTAGCCCGGCAATAGGCCTGTGGCCGCACGCAGATAAACCACCACCGCAGCTTCCACAAAGCCGAAGGCCAGCGCAAAGAGGGTGGCGAAAAGCAATTGGCGCCCAGAAATCTCGAGGCCCTTGCTTCGCCAGGCGATAAATAGACCCAGTGGAATGAACACGAGCAGATTGACCCACGCCGGTTGAGCCAAAAGCTGGAATTGTCCCATAGTCCAGCATTCTACTGCCGCACGGGGCCGTATCGCCTTGAGCAATCGGTATCGGTATGAGTGCCTAGCTTCGCCTATTACGGGACGACAACAGGAGAAACTCCGGACGATATCATCTCGTGTTTCTCCAAATAAGCCTGTCCTACTTCAATCCCTTCACCACCTAGGCCGCCAGACAACGTCTGGACGTAGCCGTAGGCGTACGCGCTGCCGTCGGCGGAGAAGAGCGCTCCGTAGGCGCTGGCTCCTGAGGGGAGCCCTTCGCCGAATTTTTTCGTGGGCTCCATCTTTCCAGTCGTGGCGTTCACACACTGACGGCCGATCAGTCGTTTTCCAATTAACTACCGGTTTGCCCGTGATCCGCCCTGAACCCACAGTCCACTCTGCTGCTCGCACTCTTGGCGCGCCGCCAGCACCGATAAGCAAGAAGGCGTTTCACATCCTGAAATAGTTGCGTGAGTTGACAGTCGGCACAAAAAAAGGCACACTCGCCGTTCCGCCGCGACTCAGCGGCATCAAGGATGCGCATGAAGACCCGCCGCTCTGTTGTGTTTATCATGCTTGTTGCATCACTGGCAGCACAGGACGCCACGCAGCCGGTCGGCTCGCAGAAGCGATTCCTCACTGAAAAAGATCTCTTTGACTTCGTGTGGGTGGCCAATCCTCAATTGTCACCCGATGGCGTCCGCGTCGCATTCACCCACGTGACTGTCGACGAGAAGCGCACCGGCTATGAGACCTCGATCTGGATCGCGGCCACCAATGGCAAGGAAAGACCCGTGCGGATGACGAACGGCAAGCACGATACACAGCCGCGCTGGTCGCCCGACGGCAGGCAAATCATCTTCGTTCGTGGCGGTGACAAAGATGAAAGCGGCAAACCGAAGCCTGGTCAACTCGCAATGCTGTCGCTCACTGGAGGTGAAGCTTCGACGATTACCGATCTGCCCAAAGGTGCCTCGAACCCGGTCTGGTCTCCCGACGGCAAGCAGATCGCCTTCGTGAGTTCCACCACGCAAGATGACATCCAGAAGGCCCAGCGTAAGAAGAACGCGAAACCCGGTGATAATCAGGCCGAGAGCGAACACGAGTCCGACGTGCATGTGATCAATCGGGCAGTCTATCGCAGTAACGATGAGGGCTATCTTGATTCCAAGCGCCACGCCCATATTTGGCTTGTCGAGACACCCGCGGCCGGGGATGAACTCCCCAAGCCGGTGCAGCTCACCAACGGGAATTTCGACGAGGGCCAACTCGTCTGGAGCCATGATGGCTCACGCATTTACTTCCTCACGCGGCGCGTCGACGAGCCCTATTACGAACTCCCGAGCACGGATATTTACTCGGTGCCTTCAGTGGGTGGAAACTCCGAAAAACTCGCCACCATTCCGATGGGTACCGGTGATCTCGTCCTCAGCCCAGATGGCCGCCAATTGGCCTTCCACGGCTCCGTCACTCAGCCGGTTCGCTCTTATTCTCAGCCCGATCTTTGGATCATGGAAGTGGCCCCTGGCGCGAAAACGCAAAACCTTACCAGCGCCTACGACTTCGACATGGGCAGCTCGGTTGGCGGCGACAATGCCCCGCCGCGCGGCGGCCGCGGACGCACGCTCTACTGGTCGCCAGATGGTCGCTGGCTGTTCGATATCGTGGAGAAACAAGGACGGTCGCCCATCGCGCGCGTCGACACAAAGACCGGCGCCGTGAGCGAAGTCACGCGGGGCGATGAGGCGGTGCTCGATTTTTCGGTGAACGCGGGCGCCAGCACAATTGTCGCCCTGGTCTCCTCCCCCGTGATGATCGGCGACCTCTTCGCCATCGCTAGCGACGGAACGCAAACCCGCATCACCGACTTCAATGGCAAACTCTGGTCCCAACTCAACCTGACGGCGCCGGAGGAAATCAATTACACCAGTTTTGACGGCAAGCGCATTCAGGCTTGGGTCCAGAAGCCGCCCGACTTCGATCCGCACAAAAAATACCCGCTCATTCTCGACATCCACGGCGGCCCGCACTCAGCCTATGGCTGGACCTTCGATCATGAGTTTCAATGGATGGCCGCTAAGGGCTACGTCGTCCTCTACGTCAACCCGCGCGGCTCGACCAGCTATGGCCAGGAGTTCGGTAACATCATTCAATATCACTACCCGGGCGACGACTATCGCGATCTGATGATCGGCGTCGACGAACTTCTCAAGCGTGGCTACATCGACCAGAAGAAACTCGGCGTGACTGGCGGCAGCGGTGGCGGTGTGCTGACAGACTGGACCATCACGCATACCGATCGCTTCGCCGCCGCGGTGTCGCAACGAGACATCTCCAACTGGGCCTCATGGTGGTACACGGCCGATTTCACGCTTTTCCAGCCCAATTGGTTCAAAGCACCGCCTTTCGAAGACCCGCAGGACTACAACAACCGCTCGGCGATCACGTTTGTGAAGGACATCCACACTCCAGTGCTGTTCGTGCTGGGGGAATCCGATTTCCGCACTCCGCAAGACTCAGGCGGCGAACAGTTGTTCCGGGCGCTCAAGTACATGAAACGCCCAACGGCCATGGTTGTCTTTCCACGCGAGACGCACGAACTCTCGCGTTCAGGCGAGCCTTGGCATCGGATCGAACGTCTTGAATATATTGTGGGTTGGTTCGATAAGTGGATGATGGGCACAGCTCAGCCTGAGTTCGATCTTAATCCGATGCCGCCGGCAGCGACATCTGCTCCCTAGCGTACGCGCCAAAACAGCACGGGCTCACGCGAAGGTTGAACAGCCTCTGTGAAATTGAGCTAGGTAGATACCAGACACCATATTTACGTGGTTCTTGGCGAGTGGTCGGCTATTCGGAAGTTGGAACAAAATTTATTTTCGAACTCTGTGTGCGCATTGTGTGCCAGATTCCGAGGATACTCAGATTCGGAGAAACGGCCAATCTGACTCACGGCCCATCCGTCGTCGGTCTTTCCGAGCGACTGAATCAACCAAAGAGCATGGCTAGGGTTACACGATTATATTCAGCGTGTACACATTCCTCGGGGCTTGGGGCGGATCGCAAAGCAACTCCGAGTTGGTTGCCGCAGTATCAAAGTCGCGCGACACACCAGAATTCCACACTTGGGTATGTCTGGGTGTTCCATCTCCAAAAATTCGTGCGCCGAGCCGAAAAGCTCGAACTGCAAGCCAACGGAGTGGAGCAATCGCCGCAGGGCTCTACGGACTGAATGATCATCCTCGATGACGAACACGACACTAAGCAGCAGGTTCATCTGAAGTGTCTGCCATTGGTACGGTGAATTGGAAACGGGCTCCATGTAATTCCCCTGGCGCGGCCCATAGGCGGCCACCATGGGACTCTACGATCGAGCGGCTGATCGATAGTCCCATTCCGATGCCCTGAGGTTTGGTGGTAAAGAATGGCTCGAAAATACGATTGCCCTGTTCCGGACGGACACCTGGTCCGGAATCTTCAATCTGAACCAAAATGCCTTCTGGGTTCTTTGCTGACCGAATCAGAATTTCTCGAGGCCTGTCCCCGGACATGCGCAATGCATCAATGGCGTTCATGATCAGGTTGATCAAGACCTGCTGCAACTGGACCGGATCGCCCTGCACAGGTGGCAGGCCAGGCGCAAGCTCCGTGCGCAAGGAAATGCGGTTCCGGTTCAGCTCGTAGCGCAGCAGAAGGATTACGTCTCGAACGACTTGGTTGAGGTCTACCTCGATCGCTCTCGGAGCGCCGCTCATCAGCAAGCCACGAATCCGGGAAATTACCGCGCTCGCGCGTGCGCCGTCGTTCACAATCTCTGTGATTGCCCCTCGCAATTCATCCGGATCCGGAGTCGCACTGTTTAGCTGGCGCAAGGAAAAGTTGGCGTTCGTAACGATGGCAGTAAGGGGCTGATTGACCTCATGCGCAATGGCGGCGGCCAGTTCGCCCATCGCCACGATGCGGGTTACGCGCGATAGATCCTCCTGCGCCTGGCGCAGTTGTTCCTCTGCTCGTCTTTGCTCGGTCACATCAATACAGGAGCCTATGTAGCCGGCAAAAGAGCCATCCGGACTAAAACGTGGCACCCCGATATCGGAGACCAAGCGATATTCGCCGTCGTGGCGCCGCAGTTGATACTCCACCCTGAATGCCTCCCGGCGATCAAAGGCTCGATTGTACGTATCCAAACATCTCTGCAAATCCTCCGGTTCGACCCGCTCCGCCCAGCCTTTGCCAAGCTCGCGGTCGATGGACCGGCCGGTGAAGTCCAGCCAGGGCTTGTTGAAGTAGGTGCAGAGCTTGTCAGTCCCCGACATCCAGATCATCACCGGAGCACTATCGGCCACCAGCCGAAAGCGTGCTTCACTTTCGCGCAGTTCGGCCTCCGCCCGCTTTCGCGCGGTGACGTCTCGGCCGATGCCAAGGGTCGACCCGTCGGAAAGTTTTACGGCATCGGCGGCCATGTCTATCACCCGCCCGTCCCTTACCCTCACCTCGAACTCGGCGCGTCCACCAGTTGACAAGACAACGTAGTTCCGGGCCATTTGGCGGTACTGCGGATCGGGGTAGAGTTCAGCAAATATGTCCAGATTTCGTTCACGTATCTCTTGCAGCGTCCAACCTGTGGTGCGCTCCCATTCTGGATTGACGAGCTCGATGCTGCCATCCGTGCTGAAGAAGGCTATCATCACGGGGATATGCTCGAATATCTTCTGGAAGATTTCCTTCTGCTTTCTTAATTCGTCTTCACCGCGCTTCTTTTCGCTGATATCGCGGATAAAGCCGGTAAATACCCTGTGCCCGTTACTGGTCATTTCTCCGAACGACACCTCCACCGGAAACTCCTGGCCACTCTTGCGCAGGGCTGTAACCTCGGTGCCTTGCCAGTTAAGATGCCGCTCGCCAGTCGCCAAATATCGTCTGAACCCAGCCTGGTGCAGCTTCCGCATGAATTCCGGCATAAGTACGGTCAGGGGTTTCCCGATCAACTCGGCCGGATCGTAACCAAAGATTCTCCCCGTGGCGGGGTTAGCCACCAGGACGCTGCCACTCTCGTCCATGCTGATCACGGCATCGCTGGCTGCTTCGACAATGACACGATGCTTCGCTTCGCTGCGCTTGAGTTCCTCCTCTGCCCGCTTGCGGTCTTCGATGTCAACACTGGAGCCGTACCACTTAACAATGTTTCCCTGGCCGTCGCGAGCCGGCAGCTTGCGAAGGATCATCCAGCGATACTCCCCGTCCGAGCGTCGTACCCGGGCTTCAGCTTCGTAGGGTTCACCAGTGGCCAACGAAGAACGCCACTTGGCTAGGATCCCTTCAACGTCTTCGGGATGAATTGCGGCGGTCCAGCCCCAACCAAGTATCTCTTCCAAAGGAAGTCCTAAGTAATCCAGCCAGCGTTTATTGAAGAAATCCAGACCACCGTCAGGTCGTGCGCTGTATAGCAGAGCGGGAGTTGTATCGACTACGAGTCGAAGGCGATCTTCGGCCCGCTTTCGATCCTCGATATTCGTACTCGTGATGTACCATCTGACGATGCGTCCTCGAGCGTCCCTCAGCGGCACGCCACGAACTAGGAACCAGCGATACTGCCCGTCGTCCCCGCGATCACGCACTTCTTGTTCGAACGCCGTTCCTTTCATCACCGACCCGCGCCAAGCTTTCACCACCCGCTCCAGATCGTCGGGATGAAGCATGCGCTGCCAACCGTCACCTTGCAGTTGTTCCAGCGTGAGACCAACGTAGGAACGGAATTGCGCATTGCAGAAATCCAGCGCACCATCGGGCGGGCAGCTCCAGATCTGCTGTGGGATGGTGTCGATCACAAGTCGCAAGTGATCTTCGCTTTGGCGCAATGCCTCTTCCGCTCGCTGACGCTCGGCAATTTCCTCTCTCAGAGTCCGGTTGACCTCTTCCAGTTGTGCGGTGCGTTCGGCGACGCGACGCCCCAGGTCCTGATTGAGCCGTTGAATTTCGGCGCTCGCCCTCCTGTCCACAGCCGATGTGACGATTGCAACCACCAGCACCAGCAAGGTCGCAATGACAACTCCAAAGTTGCCAAAAGGAGGAATGCTGACGGCGTGGGAAAAGTCCGGAGGCGAAGCCGGGAGGAAACTTGCGGCCGCCATTCCGGTGTAATGCATCGCGGAAACAGCGATTCCCATCAAGATGGCACTGGCCAGCCTGCGCGGGATGCTCCATCTCGCCTCCTCTCGTAGACCGAATGCCATCAGCAGCGCAATCAGAGAAAACAAGATTGCGAGCAGGATGGAACACGTGACCAGCAGGGGAGAATACCGGGTAATGGCAGGTAATCTCATCGCGGCCATCCCGATGTAGTGCATGCCAGCAATACCGCCGCCCATCATGACGCCGCCGGTCAAAGCCCGCACTCTACCCGTTGTCTCCCGGCTTGCCGCATAGAGCGCGAACGCCGATGCGAAGATGGCCATCCAGAGCGAGGCCAGAACTGTCGGCCAGTGATATTTCACGGGCACAGGCAGGTGAAAGGCCAGCATTCCCTTGAAATGCGTCGCCCAGATGCCGATGCCCATTGCAAGGGCGCCGCCGCTCAACCACCCGAGGCGAGCCCGACCGCGGGCGGCGGTTACGCGCCCGGCAAGATCGAGTGCGGCGTAGGAAGCGGCGATGGCTATCAACACCGAGCGCGCCACGTCGCCGTAGTCGTAGTAGCCGGCCATTGCGGTGTAATTGGAGACCAGCACAAAATCTCTTTGGCCGAGGATTTCGGGATCCCGTTGACTTCATGACGGAATCGTTAAACTGCCGTAGAGCGCCTGACTGGAGGGCCCGCACTGCTGCGAACGAGAGTCTACATCACAACCTAAACAAACAGGAAACTATTGGGTTACGGTGGCAAAATCCCTTCACGGCTAATACCCCGGTCTATGAATATCGGGCGACACACGCAGCGGGAGTAAGGCCCGAGAGGCATCGGATCGGGAGATCGGGAATTCGCGGGAGAATCGCGGAAAAATAGTTGCGAACCGGAACTTTCAGCCTGCGGCAGCTTTTCCACGACAGACGGAATCGCCGCAACCGTCGGTCCCGCCAGTGGACTGCCGATGTGTATCCAGTTCTTGCGAGTATCGAAATACTTCGATACTCGAATTATCTTCACTTCCGAGTTACGTACAGTCGGCCAATCGCGGCGGCGCTAAGACTTACGACAATCATTCACAGGCACACGACTCGATTTGATTTGTGGGTGGCATTCCTTTCTGCTCTGGGTTTCAGCACTAAGGTGCGTAGTGCGTAAAGACAAGGTCGCTCGCTTTAGCCTTCTCGTGACAGGGGAAGCAGCTTTTCATAAACGCCGCGTCGCCAGGTTTGCCGTCTTGGAAGTGGGCGAACCCCCAGCCGCCGGTTGCGGCGTACTTTGTTGAGTCCTTGACCATAAACTGAATGTTCGTGGGAGAGCCAGGAACGAAAGATTGGGCACGGCCGAAGACTTTGTTGTTTTCCTCCGACGGGAGGTTACGGTAATGCAGAGCAGCAATGATCGTGCCGTCCGGGAAGGGAAGCTTGCCCTGCCGGTAGGCGTCGATCGCTACATCGTTGCCCAAGACAGCACCTAAACTGTTGAGGTTGCCTGCTTCGTGGGCCACAGCGATCCACTTCCAGTCGCGGTACCCGTGAGGGATTTCGGTAACGAAGATCGGGGAGGGCCCTCCATCCGCGCCTCCAGGTGCAGGGGCAACTACGGCGACAAGGCCGGCCATTGTTGCAACTGCAACCAGGAAGAATATGAGGTGTTTCATAAGGCTTCCTCCATTCGGCCCGCACTCTACCCCAATCCAATAGGGTTTGGCAAGACTGCCCGGGACAGGAGGGGCAGGACAGGAGGGCCAGGAATT
>Ga0210398_10005331_pt1 | contig 11960 bp, 9 predicted proteins | sample IncBWC4OmetaG_FD_161047 | JGI IMG/M metagenome (GOLD analysis project Ga0210398, IMG submission 161047) | Forest soil microbial communities from Barre Woods Harvard Forest LTER site, Petersham, Massachusetts, United States - Inc-BW-C-4-O | ecosystem: Environmental > Terrestrial > Soil >... | reverse complement strand
AGTTCGCTCCCGCCGCAATCGAAGTGGGATTAAAGGAAGCGGTCGCCCCCGCCGGCAGACCGCTGGTTACGCCCAGGCTCACTGTTCCCGTGAAACCATTCAGCGCAGCAGCGCTCACCGTGTAAGTCGTGCTATCACCTTGGATAACCGATTGAGTAGCGGGTGAGGTCGAAATTGAGAAGTCCGGCATCAATAAGACGACCGGCACGATCTGTATGCCATTCACCGGAGCCCGCTCAAACCCGTCCGAAGCCGTACTCGGAATCGCCGACAGGGCAAAGCTCGCTACGTTCGGAATCGCCAGAACGACATAGTTCCCGACTGGATTGCTCGCCGTCGCCTGTGTAAATGTCCCGGCGAAATCCGAGTTGTAGGTCAGGGTTGCACTGGTGGTTGCGATTCCCGCCCCGCTGATCTGATAGACTCCCGTGTTGCCTGAGTTGTTGCTGTCACCATCCGCGTAGATGTACACATTGTAGCCGTTCCCGTTCGTTGGCAATCCACTGACGGTCACCGTTGTGGTGTCCATCTCTCCGTTGTCCAAATAGCCCCTCATCATGCGCAGGTTGCCGGCCTGATCCTCAACGGACGACATGTCCCACACGTCATCGGACGTCCAACTCACGGTGGCCGTCGTGGGATTCCCGTTCTGATCCACCAAAGCGAGCGGAGAAGTCCTGCTGGCTCCGGCCGCGTCGTTCCAGTTGCCCAGAGCCACCACGCCAGCGACTTCCGAGCTAGCCATAGGCGTCGTTTCCAAACCCACGAAGTCTATGCTGATGGCACTGGCCGAAGAGGCGGATGCGGTGATGTTCAGAATCACGTTGGCGGAATGCGTTAATGAGCCACTGGTGCCGGTAATGGTGAGAGTCGGGCTTCCCACCGGAGTGTTTGAGCTCGTAGCAATCGTCAGCGTTGAGTTCGCTCCCGCCGCAATCGAAGTGGGATTAAAGGAAGCGGTCGCCCCCGCCGGCAGACCGCTGGTTACGCCCAGGCTCACTGTTCCCGTGAAACCATTCAGCGCAGCAGCGCTCACCGTGTAAGTGGCACTGCCTCCCGCGTTCACCGAGGTCGAGCTGGGTGTGGCTGACACAGCGAAATCCGTGACGCTGAGAACCACCGTCGTGGAGTTAGTCAGGGAGCCACTGGTGCCCGTGATGGTCAAAGTCGAGTTCGCGGCCGGAGTGCTCGCCGTGGTGGTTACCGCCAGCGTCGAACTGGCCCCCACAGGAATCGACGGAGGATTGAAGGAAGCGGTCGCGCCGTTGGGCAAGTCGCTCGCAGATAAGATCATCGTACCCGAGAATCCGTCGAGGGCAGCCGTGCTCACCGTGTAGGTGGCGTTGCCTCCCGGACTTACCGATACTGGACTGGGCGTGGCCGAGAGCGTGAAGTTCGGAGAAGAGGGAGTTCGTAGGCGAAGAATGTAAGCGGGGATGTCGCCGTCGTTAACGACCACGAAGACGTCCGGTCCAGGGAAATATTGGAAACGCCCAAACGTCCCGTTGGTCGTATTGGGCAGGCTACGATGGGCCGAGTTCGGCGGCCCATTGGCGAAGGTTAGTTTCTGGCAGGTGAGGCGCTGGTTGACTGTGTCTGGCGTCATGATGTACACGCTATCGCCCTGGTTCGGCCAGCCCACAAAGTCGTTCGCCACGCTGTCGAACGCGATGCCGGGAGTCCCAGAGCCAATCGGATTGACGCCGCCGTTCAGAAACTCGGCACAGTTGGGATCGGCCATAGTTGCCGCCGTCCAGTCTTGCCGCGCCGTACTGGCTGGGTTGCTGATGTCGGCGACTAGGACGCCATTGTCCGCTGGGCAGGTTCCTTCCGAGCACCCTCCTACGAACACGAAAAGTTTGCGAGTCGGGTCAATTGCCCCGTACACGTACCCGGTAAAAAAGCCCTCCACCGGAGAGATGAGCGTGTACGTGTTTGTTTGATAGCTATAAGTATAGATCGAGGCACCATCGTTGACGAAGACCAGGCCGCTGTTGGGATCGTAGGCAGCGATGTTACCGTAGGAAGATCCTCCGAAACCGATGAAGGTGCCCGGCTCAGGCCCCGTCAACGTAGGATCCTCATGCACCCAGGAACTGGAGCTGGAGATATTGTTGAGCGGGATGGTCCAGGTGGCCACGCTCCCATTGCCCAGCCCGCACGCCAGCGAGCCATTCAAGATGTACATCACATCAGGAACTGGCAAAAATACCATGCCGCCGTAGCTTTCCCGCGAATTGGGGGCGAAGTCTGAGGTGCCAGGAGGGATGCTCTCGACGCAGTTTTCAGAATTGCTGTAGTTGGTGGGAACCGTCGGATCCTTGAGGCGCGTCATGGTGATGGGGTTGGCCATGAGATTCAGGGAGTAAATCTCGTTACCGTAATAATTGTTGTGGCCGCCGCCCCAGATGATCAAGCGGTTCGCCGTGGTGTCAGCGATCCCGCCGCCCCAAGCGCGGATGACGTTTTGGCAGGCCGCGGAGAACTGGAAGGGGTCACCCTCGAAGTTATTGGGAGGACAAGCGCCGCTCGCCGTCAGCGCCGTCGTTGCCGACAGCGGCGTCCACCCAATTGTTGTTGGAATTTGAGCATGTAGCGGCGGGGAAAAGGCCGCCAGCAAGACAAGGATGATTATGGTTGGAGTGATGGAACGCGTGAAATGCAGTACCTCAAGACGAGGGGACCACCTACCTTGCCACCCTGGGCCAAGTTGCTGAGCAACAATATTTCCATCGGTTTCCGGCATTTGCGACACCCCCACTCGAGGGCGGGAATGCACAGAGAGGAGGTAGTTACCAGCGGGGTCTAGCGAAAACCCGTAACCGTGCAGTAACCGCGAGGAAATCTTCTACTAACAATGCGTCCTATTTGCAAGTCTTTCCTCTCGTTACAATAGCCTGGCATCTTAATAGCACCGACCCGCACTTTGCGAACGTATTCTAAGCAAACCCCCTTGACGCGCCTGGCGTACTGGTACGTCATGAAAGGAAGAACGGCCAGGGCCCCTCGAACAACCAGCGCTCCGAGATACTTGAAGACTAGCAGCAGGGCCACATTCCATATTGAGGTCGAATTGTTAGTCTGATAACCTTGGGCGACAGTGGGTCGGCTGGGATAGGTTCAGTCCCAAGAATCTCGTAACCCAAAGAAAGTGAAGCCTTTATATTCAGACACTTGCCAGCATGAAGTGGACGGTGGCAATCTTTTCCTCGCGTGAAACGCTTGTAACTCTGTCGTCGTCAATCGAGGCCGCTCTGGTTGCCAGCTCTCGGGCCGACACCACGATTGATGTGATTGTGAATGGTAACCGCGTTCTCGCGGAAGAGGCGGGGTCCTACGTTCGATCGCTCCACGCACTGGGTAGAGCTTCAACGATCGTGCGCGCATGGTACGTAGCTGTTGCTGACAAGGCCCACGCTTGGAATCAATACCTGTACGAGATTTGGCCCGAGTCAGATATTGGATATTTCATCGATGGATATGTGCAAGTGATGCCCGATGCGCTCAAAATGATCTGGGAAGGTCTTGCAGCTGCGCCCAGAGCGATCGCGGCGTCAGGCGTTCCAACAACGGGCCGGTCGGCAAAGGCTTTGCGAGAGCGTCTGCTGAGAGAGGGTGGCGTGCACGGTAATCTTTACGCTCTGCGAGGCACCACCATGGCTCAGTTAAAATCACTGGGCTTCCGACTTCCTCTTGGAATCTATCGGACTGATCCGCTCCTGATCGCGGTGATCTGCTTTGGTCTGGACCCATCCAGAAACGAGTGGGACGTCAGCCGCATTCTTGTGCACCCCCAAGCCACCTGGCGGTTCCGTCCGCTGAATTGGTGGAGTCCAACCGATCTTCGAACTCATTTCAACAGAGTCGCCCGGCAAGCCCAAGGTGCACTTGAAAATCTGGCGATACGCGAGCATTTCGCCGTCCAGAAAAACACGGCTCAGAGTTTGCCGGGGACGACCTCCCAGTTGGTGGGAGATTGGGTTGATGATTTTCCGGCCGCTGCCAGCAGAACCTTCCTAAGAAACCCGCTGTGCTTTCTGGCTGCACGCAATCTGCGCCGGCCTCGAGATTGGTCACAAACGAAGACATCACCCCAGCTAATCGCACAGATATCGCTCTAAGATCGAGCGCGTTTGTCGAACCTCTCGGCGTTCACCCCGATCGCTTACTTTCTAGTGCCGTGGAATAAATCACGGAATAGGCAGCAGTCGTTTGCTCCCAAGTGTGGTGCTGTCGTACCCAATCGCTTCCTTGCACTGACAGGCGGCTGCGCAATGTAGCGTCATCAAGGAGATGCCCAATTGTTTCCGTCAAGGAACCAACATCACCGGCCTTGAAGAGCAAGCCCGAGAAGCCATCGCGAATTAATTCGCGATGGCCGCCGATATCACTGGCGATAAGCGGCTTGCCCATAGCCATGGCTTCCAGAGGTTTTAGGGGCGTCACGAGCTCAGTCAGGCGCATCGAATAACGCGGATAGACCAGCACATCCATCAGCGAGTACACACCGGGAATTTTCTCGTGCGGAATCCTTCCGGGAAAGATCACGCTACCCTGCAGTCCCAGTTGTTCGACTTGTTGCCGAAGTTCGCTCTCGGTCTCCCCGCCGCCAACCAAGATCAGTACAACATCGTTTCGCGTCGTCTTTAGCTTTTGCATCGCCTTCACGAGTAGATCGAGACCTTCGTACCGGTAGAAGGACCCGATAAACCCGAGCGCTTTCTTGCCAACGATCCCATGAGCGGATGCAAACTCCACATCAGGGCTACCCGGGCGAAATTCTTCTGGATTGATTCCATTGAAAACGATGGTCAGCTTCTCGGGCGGAATCCCTCGCTGTATCAGATCTTCCCTTAGGCCATTACAGAGCACGGCAACCTGTGCGGCACGTCGGCACACCCACGTTTCCGTGGAGCGCACTGCTCGGTATTTCCAGGACCCCTCCGAAAACGTCCCGTGGTCCACCGCAGCATCCTCCCAAAAGGCGCGAATTTCGTAAACTACGGGAATCCCCAGTTTTCGACCAACCCAGAGACAGGCTAGAGCATTTAAGACCGGAGAGTGTGCGTGGAGCAGATCCGGCTTTTCGATCTTGATTACCTCCTCGAGGCGCTTGGCCAAACACCTCACGAGCTGAATTTCATGCTGGAGCGGGAGCGATCCTGTCTGCAATGCGCCCGTGCGGTAGTATCGAATCCCCTCGAACGTCTCTTCACGCTGAGGCGGGCCGTCCCAACTTGCTTCGTGTTTGGGTGAGGTAAGGGCAACCGGGTTCCACCCTACATTTCTCTGCTGTTTCAGAATGTTTTGCGTTCGAAAAGTGTAGCCGCTATGTAGAGGGAGTGTGTGATCGAGGATATGAAGGATTTTCAGAGATATTCTCCCTGGTGCGGATCGTTGCGGTTACTGTTCAGGGTCCTTGCCCGGCAGAAGTGTCAAGCCTTCTCCAGGCAGGAGTTTCGAATGCGATTCACCCTGCTTGAACTTTCGTCCGAGCTGCGCTGGCGGACGCCCCAGAGTCCTGCTCGCCGGAAGGTGACTTCTGTCCCGCCAGCGCAACTACTGGCGCTTCGCGGCACACCTTGAAGGCTTCTAGGATGGTTCGGACAAGAGCTTCGGCATCCGATTGACGTCACTTTTCTTTTTTGCCATCAGCTGCTGATGCGATCTTCGCAGGGGTCTGCGGGCGTCCCACGACAACTTTGACGGACCCGTCGTTAGCATCTCGGAAGGCTATGTAGATAGTGCCTTCGGAATCGATCGCGATGTCGCAGAACCGGTTTGACTCAAGCCCACGAGCAGAGACCAGTTGAATCTTCCAGCCCGAGCCGTCCCAGAAGGCATGCTCCACTGCTCCGCCATCTTCGTAGACGATATGGGGATTGCCCTGAGGGTCGAGAGCTTGCCGGCTGCGAAAGCCGAGCCAGCCGCCATTGGTCGAGATTTGATTGACGGTCTCAATTTTCCAGGATGTGGGCGTCTGCCATGCATAGAGCAACTTGTCGTCGTGTTCGTAACTGACTTGGGCTTCGCCGTCCCGATTCACAAGAACGCTGTTGCCCATTCCGCCTCCCCCGCTGGGGTCCACGATGCTGACATGCCATTCCTTGCCATTCCAGAGGGCGTATTTTAGCTGGCCCTTGAGGAAAGAGTCGTAAGTGGCATGCACCATTCCCTGAGCATCAATACTGATAGAATTCCATTTTCCTGTCTGTCCTTCGAAATCGATCGTCCGCGCCATCCAAACGCCATTTTGCAAAACAGCGTGTTTCACGTGAAGGTAGTAACCGCCTCCCGGAACTCCGTATTGATACCAAACGACGTGTTGCGTCCCATCCGGGGCGATTGCCACAGAGCAGGTGAACGAAACCAATCCAATACCCGGGTCAATTTGTTGGACCGACCACCGCTTCCCATCGAAGGATGCGTACTTTAATACTCCCGGAGTCAAGCAAACATGAGGATTACCCTTCGGATCCAGCGCAATTCTCGTGGGCATGTGCGAATTGCCCTCCGTCGGAGTGCCCGGGATCTCCATGGTAAACCAACGAGGGGTGTGAGCCGGCCGAAACCCATACCTCACCATTTGATTTCCGGCCAAATAGCTCATGTGGAGGTTGCCATCCAAATCCGCTGCGATCGAGATCGACTCCCCTGATGCGTCTACCGTCTCGCTCGTCCACTCCCAAGTCTGCCCAAGTACTCTGGTGGGAAATACAAGAAAGAACCAGAAAGCCAGGAATCCCAAGCCCTTGCCGGGGAAAGCCCGAAACGATTCCACAGCCGTCTTATACATCTTCACCCTTTTGGCTGGTTCGGCCAAAACATCCAGCTCGACCGCCTCGCTCGCCCTCAGGAAAACGCGACCGCTCACCCAGGCGGGCTTTCTTCTTTGCAGCCCCATCTCGCCACACCCGCGATCAATCTCCAGCTTAGCATGGGTCCCTGCTGCTCGGGCAGAGTACTGCGAGCCTTGAAGTTTCATCGATATACGGATATATGCATGAGAGTAGGGTTACCCTTGAAAGATCGATCGATACAATCATCAAGATCGAGGTGAACGAAAATAGGATTGGGTTCCAAACCTGTTTGCCCCACTTCCGCCGGGAGCCGCTGTGCACAAACAATCCTCGGGCCGGGTGACCGCCCGATTTTGGGCCCACCGACGGGGCGCTTCTGAGCGCTACCCTGACGGATGGCCAAGCAGAAAGCTGGGATTGCTAGGAACAACCGGAAGAAGTTTGTACGCTGGCTTGCCTACTTGGTTAGACTTTCGTTCGTTTGAAGGCCAACCCCAACCTTCGGGGCGCGGTTGACGATTCGTAGCCCGCCCCTGAAGGCCCGCCGCAGAAGGAAAGAGGCAAGAATTAATGTCGCACCCAGAAGTGACAAGGCGCCCGGTTCCGAAACATAGTTTCCGAATATCATGCCTGAAGGTAAGGCATGTTGTCCTCCAAAGGGCCTGTTCTGTAAGCTGTTTGATTACAACATGTTGGATAGAAGGGAAGCCACCGAGGCGCCTTCTGCAGGAAAACTGATGGTCTAATTCTGCATCGTTTTTCCCAGGGCTGCTCGGGGACCAAGAGGACTTAAGCGTCTCCGTCCGTAGGTACACCTCCCCTCCTGACTTTAAGGGTCGCAAACTTCCCCGCGACGATCTGACTGCCCTGGTCTAGCCAGGCGGGTCCCAAAACCCGCCCATGGAGTGACTCCCAACACCGGCAGGCAGATTCCAAAAATCCAGGGACTTGCGACTGCGAATCCGTTCGATTCCGTCAGCGAGCGCGAGCCCTATCGCAAAGAGATTGAGTTGCGACGAAGCCGAGGCGCAAAACCATACCAGCCCGAGAGCCACTCTCAGTCTTACATAGATTTCAGCTACGCCGGGGCGACTACCTTGTCGCTCCGCGTCGATCAACACCATTTCTTGCCCAGAAATCATTCCACAAAACTTTCTGTACAGTTGGGCTGCCTATCCTATACTCAAACAATTCACTAGGGTCGCTGCCATTTCAGTCGGGCCGCCATCAAATGGGCTCACGAAATGCAACTCCCTAGATTGGAAAGGGCTGGGACGCGATAGATTGAAAATGATTCCTCAAGCTCATTTGTCGGAATGGCTTGTTCCGGGGTTGCGGCCCATGGGCAGGCCCGCTTGCTATTCATAAGCAATGTTCTTCGACTCTACGGCCTACATTGTCTTCCTGACTGTCGTAGTGGTGATATATTGGCGTCTTTCCTTTCGTTCGCAAAATTATTTCCTGTTGGCGGCGAGCTATTTCTTCTACGGATGGTGGGATTGGCGCTTCCTGTTTTTGATGGCCGGTTCGACTCTGTTTGATTTCCTGATCGCACGCAGTATCGGACGCTCGAACGACCCCGCTCACCGCAAACGCCTGCTGATTCTTTCCCTGGTCCTGAATTTCACGTTTCTCGGCATCTTCAAATATTTTAACTTTTTCGTGGGGTCATTTGTGCACCTCACGTCTGTGCTCGGGCTTAAAAACATTCCGGTAAGCCTCTGGAGCATCATTCTGCCGCCCGGCATTTCGTTCTATACCTTCCAGGAAGTCGCCTACATCGTAGACGTCTATCAACGGAAGCTCGAGCCGGCAGATTCACTGGTCGATTACGCTCTTTTCATCAGTTTATTTCCCCACTTGATTGCCGGACCGATCCAAAGGCCTTCCCATCTGTTGCCCCAGGTTCAAAGGCCGCGCTCGTGGAATTCAGACAAGGCCTTCAATGGGCTGATCCTTATTCTCGAGGGGCTGTTTCGCAAGGTGGTAATCGCCGACAACTGCGCCCTAATCGCGAACGCTGCGTTCGATGGACGGCTGGAGGGGCCGAATCTGATGGTCCTGCTGCTCGGAACCTACGCCTTTGCCTGGCAAATTTACGGAGATTTCAGTGGATATAGCAGCATCGCGCGCGGCAGTGCTCAACTGATGGGCTTTCATTTTATGGTCAATTTTCGCCAGCCATATCTTGCCGAGAGCCTGCAAGACTTTTGGCGTCGCTGGCATATCAGCCTCAGCACATGGCTCCGCGACTATCTGTACATTCCTCTAGGCGGAAACCGCCTGGGAAGTCTGCGTACCTACATCAACTTGATGCTTACTATGCTTCTCGGCGGCTTGTGGCACGGGGCTAATTGGACGTTTGTGGTGTGGGGAGGGATCCATGGCGCCGGCCTGGCGCTCGAACGACTGCTCACCGGAACGCGTGAGGTCGCGAAGTCCTCCAGCTTTGCGATGCGGTGGCTCTGGCGAATCGTCATTTTCAACCTGGTATGTGTAGCCTGGGTCTTTTTTCGAATTCCTTCCATTCGTGGAGCGTATGAACAAATCCTGAGTGCCGGCACCTGGCATTGGCTTCCCGTTTACGGAGTCGCGCTCGAGTTTCTGGCAGTTTATTCTGTGATTCTGTTCCTTGTGGATCTCCAACTCGAGGCTTCCGGTGGTGAGTATCTCTTCGAGACTCGGTCTTTGGGCCTGAGAGTTGCAACAGGCCTTGTATTTTGCGTTCTGATAACACTCTTTGGGGCGAATCAAGAAAATGCATTCATCTATTTCCGTTTCTAACGAAGGAAATACGGCGCAGGCATTAAAGGTGCTCCTGGCAGCACTACTGCTCTACTGTTGCGTTCTAGAGGTAGTCGCGCAAGCAGGCTTTCCACGCCTCAGCCGCATTCAGCGCCGCATCGCGAGCGGAAAACGCGACGCACTCGCCCTGCAGCCCACGTCAGCCGAGGGCGCGAAGACGGTGCTCTTACTGGGGAATTCCCTGGTAGTCCATGGCGTCGATACTCAATTGCTCCATAAAGAGATGGCGCCCCGGCTTCAGAGTAATGTGTTTGCGATTGAAAATACCCAATACCTGGACTGGTACTTCGGGCTCCGCCGGCTCTTCGCCGAAGGCTCTCACCCCGGCGTCGTCGCCCTATGCCTTTCGACCCGCCAGTTAATTTCAAAGGGCACCGATGGCGAATACTTTGCCCACTACATTATGCAGGGCCGCGACCTCCTCTCAGTCAGGAAGGAAGCCAAACTAGACGTCACGACAACTAGTAACTTCTTCTTTGCGAGTCATAGTGCGTGGCTGGGGAGCCGCGCTTCGATTCGTAACTGGCTTCTCGGAGAATTGATGCCTAATGTCGAGCAGCTTACGGCGTACCTTCCCCAACAGGTATCCGCAATGCCGTCCGGGGACGTCGTGGTCGGGGAAGGCATGCGCCGACTCCAGACCTTAGAGGCTCTCTGTGCAAGCCATGGCACGCGCTTCGTGCTCGTCATCCCGCCGTCCATGAGGCCCGGTGACCGGTCCGACGAGCTGCAGGCGGCGGCAGAGTCAGTCGGCATCCGTGTGGTGATACCCTACCGCGCGGCCGAAATGCCCGCGAGTTATTTTGAAGACGGCTTCCATTTGAACTCCCAGGGCGCTGTCGCGTTCACGGAAAAGTTGGCACTGGCCCTTCTTGAAGAAGAACCTCGCAATTGACCTTCTGCTGACGAAACAAGTCGTCATGGCGTCCTGTTCTGAGGTTCCAGAGGTTCCTGTCCTGGGACTACTGAACTAAATCTGACCCGCTGACCAGTTTCGCATCCTTATCCTTGGCTGTAGCTTGGACTTGGGCGGCTGGCGCTGCCGAAATGCGCCTTTCCATGCCCTTAGATCTTAGAAATGAAGGCTCGATCATGTTCGCAAAAAGATTGGTGACACAACTGGCTGGGACGATGGCCCAGAGGCTATGGCTGCTGGTCCTGCCCTTGGCCATGCTCACTACGGCCTGTGCTGGACTCATCGGTTCCACGAGCAAACCAGCAATCGTGGATACAACGCCTCCGACCGTTTCGATCACCTCGCCCACTCCTGCAGCAACTGTCTCAGGAACCATCACCGTCACCGCCAATGCCTCCGACAAAGTTCCTGTGGCCAGCGTGCAGTTCCAGGTGGACGGTTCGAATTTTGGTGCCCTCGATGCGAGCGCTCCCTACTCTGCATCTCTTAACACAGGCACACTGACCAATGGCAAGCACTCTCTGACAGCCGTTGCGATCGACACAGCAGGCAACAAAGCCACCAGTTCGGCCGTCTCCGTTACCGTAAACAATGCAGACACGACTCCGCCTAGCGTTTCCATTACTTCCCCCGCTTCTGGCGCGACGGTCTCGGGAGCCATCACCGTCACCGCCAATGCTTCCGACAGTGTTGCATTGGCCAGCGTGCAGTTTCAGGTGGACGCTTCAAATTTTGGTGCCCTCGAAACGAGCGCTCCCTACTCTGCATCTCTTAACACGGGCACACTGACCAATGGCAAGCACTCTCTGACAGCCGTTGCCATCGACACAGCAGGCAACAAAGCCACCAGCTCGGCCGTCTCCATTACCGTAAACAATGCTGACACGACTCCGCCTAGCGTTTCCATTACTTCCCCCGCTTCTGGCGCGACGGTCTCAGGAACCATCACCGTCACCGCCAATGCTTCCGACAGCGTTGCAGTGGCCAGCGTGCAGTTTCAGGTGGACGCTTCAAATTTTGGTGTCCTCGAAACGAGCGCTCCCTACTCTGCGTCTCTTAACACGGGCACACTGACCAATGGCAAGCACTCTCTGACAGCCGTTGCCATCGACACAGCAGGCAACAAAGCCACCAGTTCGGTCGTCTCCATTACCGTTAACAACACTGACACGACTCCGCCTAGCGTTTCCATTACTTCCCCGGCTTCTGGCGCGACGGTCTCAGGAACCATCACCGTCACCGCCAATGCTTCCGACAGCGTTGCAATCGCCAGTGTGCAGTTCCAGGTGGACGGTTCAAATTTTGGTGCCCTCAATACGAGCGTTCCCTACTCTGCGTCTCTTAGCACGGGCACACTGACCAATGGCAAGCACTCTCTGACTGCCGTCGCCATCGACACAGCAGGCAACAAAGCCACCAGCTCGGCCGTCTCCATTACC
>Ga0210398_10005327_pt1 | contig 11966 bp, 9 predicted proteins | sample IncBWC4OmetaG_FD_161047 | JGI IMG/M metagenome (GOLD analysis project Ga0210398, IMG submission 161047) | Forest soil microbial communities from Barre Woods Harvard Forest LTER site, Petersham, Massachusetts, United States - Inc-BW-C-4-O | ecosystem: Environmental > Terrestrial > Soil >... | reverse complement strand
GATGTGGGACTTCTGCATCGCCAATGCGCGCTATCTCTGCCCGGTCGGCGGCAATGCCGAATTCAACGTGCTGGTGTTCCCGCGCGAGGGCGATCCGACCTGCTTCGTGCTGATGCCGACCTTCCTCGAAGGCTGGCGCAGCGCGCAGGATTGGGTCGGCGACATCCGCGCCCGCAAAGGGACATGGGCGGACAGCGTTGCCGAGCGCATCAAGGAGCTGAAGCTCGACCGCGGACGCATCGGCATGGATGGCTTGGCCGGCCCGCTCGATCCCGACGGCTGGCTGCCGCACAGCGTTTATCTGCGCCTGCAGGAGCTTTTGTCCGGCGCCAAGCTCGTTGCTCTCGACGACATGCTGGAGAAGGTTCGCACCATCAAGAGCGACGAAGAGCTTGGCATCCTCGCCAAGGCGGCGGAGCTCGGCGACCTGATGTTGGCGGCGTGCCGCGACACCGCGCGGCCCGGTGTCAAGGAATGCGAGGTCTACGGCCGCATGGTGGAGACCATGCTGGCCCATGGCGGCGAGGAGCCGACTTTGTTCCTGTGGGCCTGCGACCGCTATCCCTACCCGCATCCATTCCGCGTGCCGACCACACGCAAGCTCGAACGCGGCGACCTCATCATCTGCGAGCTACATCCAAAGATCGGCGGCTACTTCACCCATGTCGAGCGCACGTTCTGCCTCGGCGAGCCGGAAGCCAAGCAGCGCGAGATCTATGACGGCTGCGTCGCTGCCTACGAGCGCGGGCTTAAAGAGTTCGGGCCGGGCCGCAAAATCTCAGAGGCGATGGGAGCGGTGAAGCAGACGATCGAGGAGCGGAAGCTTGCGATCTGCGAAACCGGCATTCACGGCCACGGCCTCGCCTCGCTGGAATATCCGCGCTACCGCTTCCACGCCTTGCGCGCCGACCAGGACGCGCTGAAAGTCGTCGGCGACGAATTCCGCCCCGGCATGGTGTTCGCCTTCAATATCGACCTTTACGATCCTGCCTGGCGCAACGGCGAGACCGGCTGCGTGTTTGCCGAAACCGTGCAGATCACCGCGACCGGCGCGCAGCGCATGCACGGTTTTTCGACAAAATTTCAGGCGATCCCGATCTGAATAGCCTAGACGGCTTTCAGGTGCGCATCCCGGCGCTTGTAGAGCTCGCTGTCGGAATAGCCCATCGGATCGGGCCGGCCGCGGCCGAGCATGATCTGCACATAGACCGGGGCGAGCGATTCGTTCTGATAGCCGTGGATCACGCCGGCCGGACAGGCGATGCACTCCCAGGGACTGAGCCGCGTGGTGATCCGGTTGCCGTTTTCGTCCTCGACGAACACGTCGAGGATGCCCTGCAGCACGAAGAAGCATTCCTCGACCTCGTGAGTATGCGCGGCATTGCCCTGGCCGGGATTCACGTAGACGATCGACAGCGTGAAATTGCCCGCCGGAATGATGTTCGGATCGTCGTGCTTGCCGGAACCGCCGGCGCCGATGAAGCGGTGCTGAGCGCGCTTATAGCCTTCGATCTTGGCGTCCTCGAAGGCGGCCCAGTCCGGCTTCTTGTCCTTGAAGCGGCCGACGTATTTTTTCATGATGTCTTCGAGCGGAACGCCTTCGAGTTCCTTCGGGCGCGGATGACGGGCGACGGCCATGGCTTGCTCCTGATCGTGCGGGTTGGGCTTGAATCTATTCGAAGCGCCGGACGATGTCATGCCCCGGGAAGGCGCGTTACTTGCGCGCGTCCTGCACCAGCTGCCACACCCGCGACGGTGACAGCGGCAGATCGCGCGGCTCGACGCCGAGGGATGAGAGCGCATCGGCGACCGCATTGGCGATCACGCCGCCGACCGAAATGATGCCGCCTTCGCCGGCGCCCTTGGCGCCGAGCGGATTGATCGGTGAGGGATGCGACTCCATCATAAAACCGCGGATTTTTGGAAAATCGCTCGCGGTCGGGATGAGATAATCGGCCAGCGAGCCGGTCAGCAGCTGGCCGTTCTCGTCATAGGCGAGATGCTCCATGAACGCGCCGCCGAGGCCCTGCACCACGGCGCCGACCAGTTGGCCCTTGAGCGTCAGCGGGTTGATCATGCGGCCGCAATTCTCCACGGCCACATAATCGATGAGCGCGACGGCACCGGTCTTCGGATCGACCGCGACGTGGGCGGCATGCGCGCCGTAAGCCCAGGTGTGCTTGTGGTTGGAAAACGCGCCTTCGACCGACAGCGGCTCCGACGCCAGCTCCGCCCATGACACCGATTTGCCGTCGGGCGCCGTGGCGCGGCAATCGGCGAGCACGACCTCGGCCGAGCCGCAGTTGAGCTGCCGCGCCGCCTCCGCGCTCATGGCCGCCCGCAGTTTTGCCGCGGCATCGAGCACGGCCGAGCCGCCCATGACGATCGAGCGCGAGTGATATGACCCGTAGCCGTCGCTGACGTAAGCCGTCGAGCCGTGGAACACCTGATTGATGCGATCCATCGGCATGTCCATGGCATCGGCGGCGATCTGCGCGAACGCCGTCTCCAGCCCCTGGCCGACGCCGGACGAGCCCATATAGACGGTGAGCGTGCCGTTGGTTTCCAGCACCAGCCGCGCGCTTTCTTTCGGGCCAGCGGCACCGCCTTCGATGAAGCAGCAGACCGCGAGGCCGTGATAGCGGCCGTCGATGAGCTTGCCCTTGAGCTTTTCTTTCTCCGCCCAGCCGAATTCGGCAAGACAGCGTTCAAGCGTGACCTGATAATCGCCGCTGTCGAGCTCGTCCTTGCTTTCGAACGGCGCGATGGTCGCGACTTTGTAGGGCATGTCGGCTTCGCGGACGAGATTGCGCCTGCGGAATTCGATCCGGTCGATGCCGAGGTCGCGCGCCGCCATGTCGAGCAGGCGCTCGCGGAAAAAATCGGTCTCGAACCGGCCGGGCCCGCGATAAGTGCCGACCGGCGTCTTGTTGGTCAGCAACAGCGAAACGTCGAGATCGATGTTGGGAACCCGATACGCTCCCGACATGAACTGCGCGATGTTGCGCGCGCCGACGGCCCCGTTGGTGCGCATATAGGCGCCCATGTCGACGAAGGCGTGGCCGCGCAGGCCGAGGATGGTGCCGTCGCGGGCGCAGGCGATCTCGACTTCGCATGCCGCCTCGCGGGCGTGGTTCATGGTCATCAAATGCTCGCGGCGATCCTCGGTCCATTTCACCGGGCGGCCGACATGGCGCGCCGCGAACGGAATCAGGAAATCTTCCGGATAGAATTCGCCCCGCGCGCCAAAACTGCCACCGACGTCGTACTCGACCATGTCGATGGCATCGACCGCGAGACCGAGCTGTTTGGCCAGGATGCGGCGGTTGGCGAACAGCACTTTTGCGGCGCCCGACAGCGTCAGCCGCCCGCTCGCCGCATCCCATTCGGCGAGCAGGCCGCGCGGCTCCATGGGCAGCGCGGTGTGGCGCTGGGTGCTGAAACGTTCGCGCCGCGTATAGGGCGCGTGTTTGAACGCCGCGTCGGCATCGCCGAGCACGGCGCGGAATTTCATCGTGACGTTGCTGCCTTTGTGCTCGAACAGCAGCGTTTCGCCTTTCGCCGCGCTTTGCCAATTTGCAATCGCGGGCAGCGGCTCGATATCAATCTCGATGGCGCCGAGCGCGTCCTCGGCAACACCGGCGCTGTCGGCGAGCACCATTGCGAGCGCCTCGCCGACATAGCGCACCTTGTCGCGCGCCATGACCGGCTGACCGAAGGCCTCGAACTCCGGCATCGGCTGCAATCGCATCGGCACCAGCGGAATGCGATCGCCGAGATCGGTCGCGGTGATGACGGCATGCACGCCGGGGACTTTTTTCGCCCGCGACACGTCGATAGCGCGGATGCGTCCATGGGCGACCGAGCTGCGCAGGATCGCCGCGTGCAGCATGTCCTTACGCGCGAGATCGTCGATATATTGGCCGCGGCCGCGGACGAAGCGAAAGTCCTCCAACCGTTCGATCGGCTGGCCGACGAACGCGTTGACCGTTCTCATGCGCCTTTTCCGTCGCGCTTATAGGCCGCGCGGGCGTCGAGCACCGCTTCGACGATGGAGATATAGCCGGTGCAACGGCACAGATTGCCGGACAGCACTTCGCGCACGCGATCGGCATCGCAGTCCGGCTCCTCGCTGAGCAACGCATGCGCCGTCGTGATCATGCCCGGCGTGCAGAAGCCGCATTGCAGCGCGTGATGCTTGCGGAACGAGGCCTGCAGCGGCGTCAAGCCTTCTTCGAGCGAGAGGCCCTCGACCGTCACCACCTTGGCGCCTTCGGCCTGCACCGCGAGCATGAGACACGAGCGCACCGCTGCGCCATCGACCAGCACGGTGCAGGAGCCGCACACGCCGTGCTCGCAGCCGACATGGGTGCCGGTGAGCCGCAAATGATGGCGCAGGCAATCGGCCAGCGTCAGCCGCGGCTCGACTTCGACCTCGACCGGCTTGCCGTTGACTTCGAATCTTACCGGCATGGTTTTGTTCGCTACGCCGCCGCACTTTTGAGCGCGCGCTCGACCATGACGCCGATCAGCGCTTTGCGATAGGCGCCGCCGGCGTGGATGTCGTCCGCTGGTTCGACGGACGCGGATGCCGCGGCCTCGGCATTGGCGATGACGGCCTCGTCGATCTTATTGCCGTTGAGGACTTGCTCGACCGCGGGAAGCCGCAGCGGCAGATCCGCGACGCCGATAGCGCCGACATGAGCATTACTCGCCTTGCCGCCATCCTCGTCATAAAACAACATCGCTGCGGCCAGCGCAAAATCGCCGCGGCGGCGGGCGAATTCCTGGAAACCGAAACGGCGCTTTGTCGGCCACGCCGGCAGGCGGATTTCGGTGATGATCTCGTCGGGCTTCAGCGCGGTCATCAGCGGGCCTTGGAAGAAATTCGCCGCGTCGATCACCCGCGCGCCGGATTTACCGACGACAGCAATCTTCGCCTCGCAGGTCACTACGATGCCCGGCATCTCCGCGGCAGGATCAGCGTGTGCAATGCTGCCACCGACGGTGCCGCGGTTGCGGATCTGATAATGCGCGACGTGTTCGACGGCCGCGACCAGCAGCGGATGTGCAGTGCGTAGCCGCGCATCATCGAGGATGTCGCGCCAGCGTACCATGGCGCCAAGCGTTACGCCGTCGGCAGCGATCTTGATCTCCCGCAACTCGGCAAGCTTGCGCAGATCGACCAGCAGCGACGGCGAAGCGACGCGGAACGCCAGCATCGGCACGAGACTCTGGCCGCCCGCCAGCGGTTTTGCTTCGCCGTCATGGGACGCCAACAGCGCAACCGCTTCGGAGATCGTCGTCGGGCAGGCGTATTCGAAGGGCGGTAATTTCATATCCCGGCACGCTTCCTTCGAACCGCAGGAATGGCTGCTTTTTCAAACATTTTCTAACACCGGGGCGAGCAACCGGTCAACGTGCCGCGGCCATTGACGAGGTCTACTTCGCGTCATGACGCGTCATTGTTGCGGTTGTTTGCGTCTGACAGCACCTTCCACAGCGCAACCCCGTAGTTCACGATGTGCTCTTCCTGGCAATGTTCGCAGCGATAGGTGCGCATGTCATCGCCCGACATGGTGCTCTTATCGATCATGTCCATTTCCCGACCACATTTGGGACAATCCGTCAGCAACGGCGGCCGCGCAGGTTTGCGGCTGTATAGGCGTTTGATCCAAGACGGCAGCTTCATCGGAATCCCTCTCGAAGCCGGAATTAAGGGCGCGCCCCTGTCTTTGGTTGCCGCGCGGCTTGAATCATCTGCCACACCCGCGGCGGCGTCAGCGGCAATTCGTGCGGCTGCACGCTCAGTGAGCCCAGAGCCGCGGCGAGCGCGTTGGCGACGACCCCGCCGACCGGAATGATGCCACCCTCGCCGGCACCCTTGGTGCCCATCGGATTCAATGGTGACGGCTTTTGCTCGAGCGCCACGGCCCGGATGCTGGGGAAATCGCTCGCCGTCGGCATCAGGTAATCGGCGAAAGATCCGGTGAGGAATTGGCCGTTCTCGTCATAGATGAAGTGCTCGAGCAACGCGCCGCCCAGGCCCTGCACGACGGCGCCGACGCATTGGCCGTGCAAGGTCAGCGGATTGACGATGCGGCCGACGTCTTCGACGGCGACGTAGTCGATCAACGCGACCTGGCCGGTCCTCGGATCGACCGCGACATAGGCGGCATGCGCGCCATAGGAATAAGTCCGCTTGTTGCTCGCGTGCGTGCCGTCGGCGGTGAGCCCGGCGAACTCTTTGAAATCAAGCACGGCCCGGTTAGGTCCGACGACCGTCTCGTTGTCGAACGAAATTTCGTTCGCCGCGCAGCCGAGCCTTTGCGCCGCGGCCTCGCGGATGAGCGCGCGCAGTCGAGTGGCGGCATCGACGATGGCGTTGCCGCCCATGACGATGGACCGCGACGAGAACGAGCCGAACCCTTCGGTGACATAATCGGTCGAGCCGTGGAACACATTATTGATGCGCTCCATCGGCAGTTCGAGCGCATCGGCGGCGATCTGCGAAAACACCGTCTCGACGCCCTGCCCGACCGACGAGGAGCCGACGAACACCGAGATCTTGCCGTCGGCCTCGATGAGGAGCCGCGCGTTCTCCCGCGGGCCGGTACCGCCGCCTTCGAGATAGCAGCCAATGGCGATGCCGTGGTAGCGGCCGTCGATCAGTGCGCCTTGCAGCTTCGACCGCTCGGCCCAGTTGAATTCGGCGAGGCAGCGATCGAGCGTCATCTGATAATCGCCGCTGTCGCATTCGCTGACGATGTCGAGCACCTGCACTTTCGCCAGCGCATAGGGCATGTCGGCTTCCGCGATCAGATTGCGGCGACGGAATTCGACTCTGTCGATGCCGAGATCGGCCGCCACCATGTCGAACAGCCGCTCGCGGCAGAAATCGGACTCGAAACGCCCTGGCCCGCGATAGGTGCCCGACGGCGTCTTGTTGGTCACCACCATGGTCACGTCCATGCGCACATGGGGGACGCGATACGGCCCGGACATGATCTGGGAAATATTGCGCGACGCCGTGGCGCCGTTGGTGCGCACATAGGCGCCGAGATCGGTATAGGCGTGGCCGCGCAGCGCGAGGATGGTGCCGTCGCGGCTGCAGGCGATTTCGAGATCGCATGCGGCATCGCGCGCATGGCTGAGCGACATCAAATTCTCGCGCCGGTCCTCGACCCACTTCACCGGACAGCCGACAACCCGCGCCGCGAACGGAATCAAAAAATCTTCCGGATAAAATTCGCCGCGCGCGCCGAAACCGCCGCCGACATCGTATTCGAGCATGCGCACCGACGCCTCGGGTAGCTTCATCATCTGCGCCAGCGCGCGCCGGTTGTTGAATGGCACTTTGCACACGCCGGAAACCGTCACGCGTTGTTTCGTGGCATCCCAATCGGCGACGAGCCCGCGCGGCTCCATCGGCACCGCGCCGTGGCGCTGCACCTTGAAATGCTCGCGGCGAATGTAAGGCGCATTCTTGAACGCCGCATCGGTGTCGCCAAGCGTGGCCGTAATCGTGCCTGCGACGTTGCTGCCGGTTTCTTCGAACAGGAAAACATCGTCCTTGCGTGCCGCATCGCGGTCGACCACCGCGGCAAGCGGCTCGATATCGACGACGATCGCCTCCAAGGCATCTTCGGCCAGCGCAACGCTGTCGGCGACGACGACGGCGATCGGCTCGCCGACAAAGCGAACCTTGTCGGCGGCGATGATCGGCTGCACGTAACGCTTGGACGACGGCAGCGGATCGTGCCGCAATGGAATCGTCGGTATCTCTCCGATGTCGGCCGCGGTGATCACCGCATGGACGCCCGGCCGCGCGCATGCCGCCGCCGTGTCGATCGAGCGGATGCGGCCATGCGCGACGGAGCTGCGCAGGACCACTGCGTGCAGCATTTTTTCGTCGGTAAGATCGTCGGTGTATTGACCGCGTCCGGTGAGAAAGCGCAAATCCTCGAGCCGCTCGATCGGGCTGCCGATGAAGGCGTTGGTGGCGCGGCGCGTCGTCGGGACGGTCATATGACGATTGTAGCATCCAGATTGATCAGCGCACGCGCGACGCTGAGCGCCGCCAGCGCCGAGGTTTTGGGATTGCTGCGCGACGGCTTGCCTTGCAGCTGGATGGCAAAACGCCCGGCGGCGCCGTCGGCCTCGATCTCATGCACATTGCCGGGCGCATCGGGATCGGCGACCAGCTCGACCTCGGTTTTTTCAAAACCAAGGCCGGCGAGCGCCACCGCGGCGGCAACATTGGCGTTTTGCGGATAGAGAAGCGCCGCCTCGCCGGCAGTGCCGCGATAGAGCACGGTACGGCCGGTCAATTGATCGAGGTCCGCGACCTTTTCCGCCGGCGAGCCGCGCCACGCCGCCGGCGGCTTGCGCGAGCGGTAGCGCACCGCATCGAGTCCGCTGACCCGCATCGCCGCAATGGCATCGATGCCGCCGATGGCGCCGGCCGGCAGCAGCATGCGGCTTTTGCCCTCGCGTGCCGCGGCTTTAAGGCGGTCGAACAGCGCCGGATCGGCGAGCGCGCCGACGGAAATCACCAAAAGATCAAACCCACGGCGCAACACCTCCGGCCCATGCTCCGCCACCGCCTGCTGCCCGGCGACTTCGGCGACGATACCCGGACGCAACGCCAGCAAATCAACAAGCGACTCGACGACCACGATATCGCCAAGTGCGGCGCGTGCTTTGGCGGCGCGACCGGGCCGGCACAGCACACCGACAACTTTGGCGTCGCCGGCCTCGCGTAGCGCCGCGATCACGTCCTGCGCGATGCCGCCGTAGCCGATCAACCCGATCGAGGTCATGCGGTTTCGTTTCCGGCTTGCCGCATCAATTCACATCGATATGTACGCCGGAGGCTTTGACGACGTCGCGCCACTTCGGCCGTTCGGCGGCGATGAAGGCGGCGAATGCGTCTGGAGTCATCGGCGCCGGCTCGCCGCCGACTTTGGTCAGCGCCGCGACCACATCGGGCGCCTCGAAAACGTGCTTCACCTCGGCTGCAAGTTTTTCCACGATCGGCCGCGGCGTGCCTGCCGGCGCGAACAGGCCCTGCCAACCCGTGATCGAAAAACCCTTGATGGTCTCGCCGATGGTCGGCAGGTCGGGCGCGCTAGCGAGGCGTTCCGCGGTTGTCACCGCCAGCGGCCGCACCGCGCCGGCCTGCGCCTGCGGCCACAGCGTGGTCATGCTGTCGATGGCGAGGTCGACATTGCCGCTCATCATGGCGGTCAATTCGTCGGTGGTGCTGCGGAACGGCACGTGCGTCATATGCGTGCCGGTGGCGAGCTCGAACATCACCACGGAGAGCTGCGACGACGTGCCAATGCCGGACGAGCCATAATTGAGTTTGCCGTCGTTGGCCTTCAGATAAGCAATCAACTCTGGCACGGTTTTCACCGGAACATTCTGATTGACGACCAGCAGATTGGGCAGATGCACGAGGAGCGAGACCGGCTGAAAATCGCGCTCCGGATCATACGGCAATTTATCGAAAACGAATTCGTTGAGCACGTTGCCGCTGAGCGTGCCGAGCAACAATGTATAACCGTCGTTCGGCGCCTTCGCCACATAAGCCGTGCCGACGCTGCCGCCGGCGCCGGACCGGTTCTCGACCACGAATGGCGAATGGAAATCCGCCTCCATGTGCTGCTGCAGGATGCGCGCCAGAAAATCCGCCGAGCCGCCGGCCTGGAACGGCACCACGATCGTCACCGGCCGCTGCGGCCATGCCTCCTCGGCCCAGGCCGGCGCCGCGATGGCGAGCGAGATCGCCGTGACCGGTGCCAATGCGAAACGCATAAAAATTTTCATTTGGCGCGTGGCTTCGACTTCGGCCCCATCGGCTCGGGATGGAACGGGCCGTCGCGCGCTTCCAGATAGGCCTTCAGCCCGCCGGCGCGCTGCGCTTCGAATAGCCGCTGGCGATCCTCATTGTGCGACGAATGCACCAGCGCGCTCAGCGCGCCCTCGAGCAGCAGCGCCGCGTGCACGCCGGAGGCCTGCGGCCCTGCATGGCGATGGCCTTGTTGAGCCGGATCGAAGGCTCCGGCACCAGCGCGATGCGGTTGGCGAGCGCTCGCGCCCGCGGCATCAACTCGTCATGGGGCACCACCTCGTTGACCATGCCGATACGCAGTGCCTCCTGGGCGTCGAAATGGTCGCCGGTCAGCGCCCAGCGGTTGGCCGCCTTCCAGCCGCACAACGCCGTAAGCAGATAGCTGGTATTGGAAACTTGGCGCACTTCCGGCTGCGCGAATGTCGCTTTGTCGGAGGCGATCGTGATGTCGGCGGCCAGCTGGTACCAGAAGCCGCCGCCCATGGCCCAGCCGTTGACCGCGGCGATCACCGGCTTGCCCAGGCCCCACATATGCTCCCAATGGTTCACGCGGCTGCCATCGAGCCGCTGCCAATGCTCGATGTATTCGGCGTGGCTCTTGCCGTGCGGATCGAGCGGCCGGACGCCCGACGCTGGCGCCGCTTGCTGATCGTAACCGGCGGAAAAGGCGGCGCCGTTGCCGGTGAGGATGATGGCCCGCACATTGCGGTCGGCATCGGCCTCGTCGAGGGCACGGTGGATTTCCGCCTCGAGATTGCGCGACAGCGCATTCATGCGCTCGGGCCGGTTCAGCGTGATGGTCGCGACCTTGCCGTCGACGCCGTAAAGCAAATCCTGGTAGCTCATAATCCCTCCCGCGTTCGTGGCCGCAACGCTACACTGTGGCGCGTGCCTGTGGGAGGTCGCGCCCGGACGTTTCGGCATGGCTGATCCGGGCAACCGGCGGTAGTTTCGGGGCGAATTGCCATGTCCATCGCGGGCGAATGCTGCTAGCTTCCGCGTGGATTCCAATGGCCTTAAATCACCGGCCCGATCACAAAAGCTGCTCCAAGGGTGGAGGACATCGATGTTGACCAAAACGCCGCGCAACGGAAAAAACGGCAAAGGCATTTCGCGCGTCACCGAGCTGCCGAAGATCAGCACCACGACCGACACCCGCGAGATTCTCGCCCACGCCGCCAAGGAAGCACGCCAAGACAATTATTTCATCGTCGACGTCGACGCCCACGTGACCGAAACGGCGTTCTGGTCCGACGTGGTCGATCGCATGGAGAGCGACGTCTACAAGCAGATGGCGCGCGCCTTCAAGGAACGCGGCAACGCGCCCGGCTTGATGAATTCGACGCCCGGCATGCTGTACCAAGACGTATTCGGACGCATTCCGCATCAGCAGCGCCTCGGCGAGGCAGTGCCCGGTGGCCATACCCACGCCCAGGTGACGCTGGTACAGCGCGCCATGGATTCCATGGGTATCGACTACATGGTGGTGTTCCCGACACCGATGCTGGTGCTGGGCATGCATCCGCAGGTCGAGATGGAAGTGGTGATCGGCAACGCCTTCAACAAATGGCTGACCGAGGAAGTGCTGCCGCAAGATCCGCGCATCAAGGCGATGTTATATCTGCCGTTCAATCATCCGGAAGCGTCGGTGAAAGCGGTCGAGATGTATGCCGACAATCCGAGCGTCATCGGCTTCTCGGTGACGTCGACGCGCTTCCGCGCCGTCAATCACGACAGCTACATGCCGCTGTACTCCGCCATCCAGGCGACCGGCAAGCCGCTGGCGTTCCACTCCGGCTTCCACTGGGGCGACCAGTCGATGCAGCAGTGCAATAAGTTTATTTCCATGCACGCCATCTCGTTCGTCTATTACAACATCATCCACATGACGAACTGGATCATGAACGGCCTGCCGGAGCGCTTCCCGAAGCTCAAGGTGGTCTGGATCGAGAGCGGGCTCGCCTGGGTACCGTTCCTGATGCAGCGGCTCGATTCCGAATACATGATGCGATCCTCGGAAGCGCCGCTGCTCAAGCGCAAGCCGAGCGAATACATGCGCGAGATGTTTTATTCGAGCCAGCCGCTGGAACGCTCCAATATCGAGCTGACC
>Ga0210398_10005326_pt1 | contig 11968 bp, 11 predicted proteins | sample IncBWC4OmetaG_FD_161047 | JGI IMG/M metagenome (GOLD analysis project Ga0210398, IMG submission 161047) | Forest soil microbial communities from Barre Woods Harvard Forest LTER site, Petersham, Massachusetts, United States - Inc-BW-C-4-O | ecosystem: Environmental > Terrestrial > Soil >... | reverse complement strand
GGGCGATGCGTAGCGCCGTCGTCTCAGCGAACGGCGCCGCGGCGATCTGAAGCGATAGCGGCATTCCCTCGGCCTGGCTGAACCCGCACGGTATCGTGAGCGCCGGGACGCCGCTGATACTGAACGGCATGGTGATGCTCGGCGACTGCACATGGCGGTCGGGTTGGTTCGGGTCGGCGCGGTCGGCGATGGTGCGGGCGCCCGCGGTGATGAGCGCGTCGAATTTCTGGAATGCCGTCGCCTGCTCCCGGGCGAGCGCTGTCCGCCAGCGCTGCGCCGCGAAATAATCCTCACCGCGGATCAGCGCGCCGGGCAGCACGCGGTTGCGCAGGATGCGGCCGAAATCCTGCGGCCGGGTTCGCAGGTCGTGCTCGTGGATCGAATAAAGCTCGACGCTCGAAATCGTCGTCTTGCAGTCGGTATAATCGTGCAGGCTCGAGAGCCTCACCGGCTCAACGACTGCCCCAAATCCTTGCAGCACCGAGACCGCCGTGGCGACGGCCGGACCGAGATCGGGGTGCGCGCCGGCACTCTCATGCCAACCTTCGATCAGCCCGAGGCGCAGCCCCTTGATTCCGCCGGCCAGTGCGGCGCGGTAATCGGGCACCGAACGATCGGCGCTGCCGGGATCTGCGGCGTCGAACCCGGCGATGACCTGCAGCATCAGCGCGATATCCTCGGCACTGCGCGTCATTGGGCCGATATGGTCCATCGTGAAGGTGTTGGGAAAGACGCCGCGCCGGCTGACCCGGCCGTAGGTCGGCTTCAGCCCGGCGATGCCGCAGAATGCCGCAGGCCCGCGGATCGAGCCGCCGGTATCGGTGCCGATCGCGGCCGGCATAAAGCCGGCGGCAACCGCGGCGCCGGGGCCGCTCGACGAGCCCCCCGGCAGCCGGCTCGGGTCCCAGGGATTGCGCGCCGGCGGCCACGGCAGGTCAAAGCTGGGCCCGCCCAGCGCGAATTCCCACGTCGCCAGCTTGCCGAGCAGGATGCCGCCACCGGCTTTGAGGCGGCGGACGATCTCGGCATCCTCGGCCGGGACATGATCTTGGCGCAGCTTGGAATGACCGGTGGTCGGGATGCCAGCGGTCTCGACAATGTCCTTGAGGCCGTAGGGAATGCCGTGCATCGGGCCGCGCCGCTCGCCAGCCATCAGCGCGCGCTCTGCGGCGCGCGCCTCGGCCAGGGCGATATCTTCGGTGACGCGGATAAAGCTGTTGAGCTTGCCGTCATGCGCGGCGACGCGGTCGAGTAGGGCGCGCGTCACCTCGACCGGCGACAGCTCGCGCTGCTCATAGGCGTGGCCCAATTCGGCGATGGGCAGGAAGGGAACATCCATCGGTACGCCCTCATAGCTTGGCGGTACACCCGTCTAGGGCCATTACTCTAACCGACGATACCGCGCTCGTGCAGATCGTCGACCAACGCCGCGGCCAGCACGTCCACTGTTTGCCCGACCGTATACAGCCGCAGCTCGGGGTTTTGCGGCGCTTCATAGGGCGAGCCGAGACCGGTGAAATTCGGGATCTCGCCCGCTTTGGCTTTGGCGTAGAGGCCTTTTGGGTCGCGCCGCATGCACTCGTCGAGCGGCGTGTCGACAAAAACTTCGATGAATTGATGTGGCGCGACGATCTCGCGCGCCATCTCGCGGTCGGCGCGGAACGGGGAAATGAAAGCGGTGATGACGATGAGCCCGGCATCGGCCATCAGTTTCGCGACCTCGCCCAGGCGGCGGATATTTTCGACCCGGTCGGTGTCGGTAAAGCCGAGGTCGCGGTTGAGCCCGTGCCGCACATTGTCGCCGTCGAGCAGCATCGAGTGTGCACCCATCGATAGCAGCCTCGCCTCGAGTGCGTTGGCGATGGTCGATTTGCCGGCGCCGGAAAGTCCCGTCAGCCAGATCACCGCGGCGCGCTGCGCCTTCAGCGCCGCGCGGTCTTTGGGGCTGACGGTCAGTGCCTGCAGATGGACATTGCTCGCCCGACGCAGGCCGAACGCGATCATGCCGGCCGCGGCGGTCTCATTGGTGATGCGGTCGATCAGGATGAACCCGCCGGTGTCGCGGTTCTGCGCGTAGGGATCAAAAGCGATCGGCTGAGTCGTCGAGAAATTGGCAAAGCCGATCTCGTTGAGCGCGAGATTGCGCGCGGCGACATGCGCGCCGGTATCGATATCGATCCGATGCTTCAGCGCAGTCACTGTTGCCGGTACGGTGCGGGTGCCGATCTTGAGCCAGTAGGAGCGGCCGGGGACGAGCGGCTCGTCCTTCATCCAGATCATGTGTGCCGCAAACTGGTCGGCAAACTCGGGGCGAGCACGTGGACCGGTCAGCAGATCGCCGCGCGCGGCGCCGATTTCCTGTGCGAAGGTCAGCGTCACCGCATCGCCGGTGTTTGCCCGTTTGATCGGCCCGTCGAAGGTCACGATCTCCTTGACCGTCGTTTCGACGCCCGAGCCGGCGACGACGATCCTGTCGCCCATAGCGATCGACCCGGCAGCGACCGTGCCCGCGACGCCGCGGAAGTCGCCGTGCGGCCGGCTGATCCATTGCACCGGAAAGCGAAACTCGGCGCGCGCGTCGGCGCCTGGGATATCGACGGCTTCGAGATAATCGAGCAGGCTCGGGCCGTTATACCAGGGCATGCGCGGCGAGCGGCGGCTGACATTGTCACCGTCGCGCGCCGAAATCGGGAAGGCCTCCAGCGAGCCAAACCCGAACTCGCTGACATAGCCGCGAAACTCATCCGCGATCGCCTCGAACGCGGCGCGGTCAAAGCCGACGAGGTCGAGCTTGTTGATCGCAAGCACAATATGCCTGATGCCGAGCAGCGAGCAGATCAGCGCATGCCGTCTCGTCTGGGCGACAACTCCCTTTCGCGCATCGACCAGCAGTAGCGCCAGATCGGCGGTCGAGGCGCCGGTCGCCATGTTGCGCGTGTACTGCTCGTGGCCGGGCGAGTCGGCGACGATGAATGAGCGCCGCTTCGTCGCGAAGAAACGATAGGCGACGTCGATCGTGATGCGCTGCTGGCGCTCATCCTCGAGCCCGTCGAGCAGGAGCGAGAAGTCGATATCGTCGCCCGTCGTGCCGAAGCGCTTCGAATCTCGCTCGAGCGAGGCGAATTGGTCACTGAGGATCGCCTCGGACTCGTAGAGCAGCCGGCCGATCAGCGTCGACTTGCCGTCGTCGACCGAACCGCATGTCAGAAACCGCAAGAGCGCCTTGTCCGCGGCCTTGGATGCGCGGGAAGCCGCCGGCTTGGCGGCCATCAAAAGTACCCTTCGCGCTTCTTGCGTTCCATCGACGAATCCTCGTCGCCGTCGATCAAGCGCCCTTGACGCTCCGACTGCCGCGCACCACGCAGCTCGGCGACAATATCGGTGACCGTGACAGCATCCGACTCGATCGCACCGGTCAGCGGGTAGCAGCCGAGCGTCCGGAAGCGAACCCGCCGCAGGTCGGGCTTTTCGCCTGGTTCCAGCGGCAGGCGATCGTCATCGACGACGATCCAGCTTTCACCGCGCTGTACGACCGGACGCTCCTTGGCGAAGTAGAGTGGCACGACTGCGATGTCCTCGGCCTCGATGTAGCGCCAGACATCGAACTCGGTCCAATTCGACAGCGGAAACACGCGCATCGACTCGCCGGGGCGGAGCCTGGTGTTGAACAGATGCCACAATTCCGGGCGCTGATGCCGGGGGTCCCAGCCATGGCCAGCCGCGCGGAACGAGAAGATGCGCTCCTTGGCGCGGCTCTTCTCTTCGTCGCGGCGGGCGCCGCCGATCGCCGCATCGAAGCCGAATTTGTCGAGCGCTTGCTTCAGCGCCTCGGTCTTCATGATCTGGGTGTGCAACGCGGAGCCCGAGGCGATTGGGTTGATGCCGCGGTCGAGTCCTTCCTGATTGGTGTGCACGAGAAGCTCGACGCCGAGCCGCTGGGCGGTCGCGTTGCGAAACGCGATCATCTCGCGGAATTTCCAGGTCGTATCGATGTGCAACAGCGGAAAAGGCGGCTTTGCCGGGTAGAACGCCTTCAGCGCGAGGTGCAAAAGAACGCTCGAATCCTTGCCGATCGAATAGAGCAGCACCGGCTTGCGGAACTCGGCGGCGACCTCGCGCAAAATGCCGATTGCCTCGGCTTCGAGCCGCTTCAAATCGGCGGGGAGGGGCTGGGCGCGGCGTTTTGGTGAAACAAGACCGGCGGTTCCAGCTCGCGCGGCACGAGCCGACAGAGCATGGCTCATCGACTGTTGCTCACCCTCAACGACCGCTCTTTTGCGCCGCGTGTTCCGCCTTGGAGAGGGTCAGCTTCTCCGGGTGGACGATCGTCTTGTTGACCGCGTTTCGTGCCGCGCCGAGATTGGGAAATTCGCCGTCGATGCCGTCGCGCTGCAGCACATAGCTCTGAGACACCGGCTTGCGGGTGATCTGGTCGGCGACCGTGCGTTTGACGATCGTCCAATGCACCCGGCGTGTACCGGTCTCCTCTTCGACATCCTCAAAGCCACGGTCGACGACCGAGTCGATCGCATACAGTTTGCGTTCGATCTTTTTCGGGCCATCGCCGCGGCCCCGGCCGTCCCTGTCCCTGCCATCCCTGCGGCCGCGCGGTCCGTCGCGCCGATCGGAAGTCCCGTCTCGCCGACGGTTGCTGTCGCGTGGGGCCCCACCAAAGCGGCGCTCGCGTTCCGGCCGCGCCTCTTGTGTGGCCGTTGCACTATGCTCGCCGGCGGGCTGATTACCAGGTCTATCCCCTCTGGGCCGGCGGTTACGACGGCGCGGATTGCGCCGGTTGGGATCGGCAGCCGCGGGAGATGAACCATCGGCTCCGGGTTCAGCCTGGGCGACGGCATCGTCTTTCGCGCCGCCGAGCTGCGGCGGCCGCCGGCGGCGCCTGCGCCGGCGCAGCGGCTGACCGTCAGGCCCGAGCCGGGGCGGTCGCGGGGCGGCTATCGCCGCTTCATCTGCGGGCGCTGCGTCCGCAGGTGCAGAATCGGCTGTAGCCGGCCTCGCTTCGCCGTCTGCCACTGGTTCCCCGGTGGGTGCCACCACGTTCGGCCGACGGCGACGGCGACGTGGCGGTCGGGTGCGCAGTCGCAGCGTGTTCTCGCCCGGCGCTCGGGAGGTGGCAGTTTCGACTGGGACAGCAGGGCCGCCACCCTCCGCAGCCGCCGACGAATCTTCGGTTGCGGATGCGCCTTCGGTCGGCGCGACCGGTCGCTGCCCGCGGTGTCGCCGTCGCCGACGACGATGACGCGGCGCCTCGGCCGAATGGGCGGCTTCCGCCGTGGCGCCGGCTTCATTCGGCGGGGCGGGGTCGGGTTTGACCGAGGGCGCGGGAGCGCTCTGCTCGTGGGTATCGTCTTCGCTCAGGATCCGCCCCTCGAAAGCGGCCGCCGCCGCGACTAGCCGCTGCTCAAATTGATTGCGGGCGCGATTCTACCGCTGACCATAAATCAAGGGAAGCGTCGCCGCCGGAAGGGGCGGCGTCTTTAGCCGACGGGAGGATAATGCGGTTGCTGGCGATGGTGCCGTCGGCGCTGTCGCAAGGATTTTTGCTGCAACCCCGCGAGACCGTTGCGATCAAAATCCGCTTGCCAGCCGGCAAGCTCTTCCTCGGACAAAAGATAGCACGCGCGGACTTCGGTCGCGGTGATGATGCCGTTGCGGACGGCGCGAAGCACCGCGACCTTCTGCCAAGCGGTCCATCGCATCGTACCGGGCGGCGGCAAATTCATAACCCTATACCGGTCGTCGCCAATGCCATCGCAGGGCACGCGACCGACTGGGATCGGGTCAGTCGTCGACGCGTGCGAACCGCCTTAACGGAACCTTCGAGCGTGCCACTGCACTGCGAACAAACAACTCACTTCTACTGTTGTTCCGCAGTTCGGGGCGGTTGTGCTTTCGGTGAAGCGCCCGCTCGTCCATATTCGGGAAGGGGCGTCAGCCGCGCGTGACATGCGCGGATACGGCGAGCCACCGGCCATTTTGGCGCGTCCAGACATCGGTATAGCGACCCGATTTGGCCGTCCCGTCGGCGGTCTTATAGATCGTTTGGGCGTGGATAATGGCCATGTCGTCAAAGAGGCGGATTTTGACATCGCGCGGCTCGAGTCCGGAAACCGTTACCGGCCGCGCCGTCTGCTCCAGGAACGCCGCGCGGTCGACTAGGGACCCATCCGGATTGGAGCAATAGAAGTCCTCCGCGAGAATTTCCTCAAACCGCCGGACGTCGGAATGCTGCACCGAGGCGACGTAATCGCGGTTCAGCTGCTCGAGAATTTCGCTGTCGCTCGCCATCGTATGCCTCCTGGACGCGCTGATCCCATGCTAGCACCACGCGTCGAATGCATGGGGGCATTCGCTTCGGCCACGCTCGAAATGGGAACGCGCTGCTATAGTGGCGCTAATGGAACGACAACATGGGGATGGGAGCGCGCCATGAGCGAGATCGTCGGCCAGGGCCAATACCGCTACCGCGTCCATTGGGACTGGCAGCACGCGCCTGAAAATGTCGAGGTGCGCGCCTGCGCGGTGTCGGTCGACTCGCAAGACCGTATCTACTGCTTCAACCGCAACAAGGATCATCCGGTCGTCATCTTCAATCCGGATGGCAGCTTCGCGGGGTCATGGGGCGCCGGACTCTTCCAGTTCCCGCACGCAATCCGCTTCGACGCCGACGATAATGTCTGGTTGACCGACGAGCATTACGGTCAGTTTTTCAAGTTCACCACGGACGGCAAGCTGCTGCAGACGATCGGCGAGCGCGATGCGCGCTCCGACACCGGCGTCCCCAATGACGATTACAGCTCGACCGTGTGGCGGAAAGTCACCCATGGCGGCGGCCCGTTCAACCTGCCGACCGACATCATCCAAGCCGAGGACGGTTCGTATTTCATGTCGGACGGCTACGGTAACGCGCGCGTCCATAAATTCTCGAAGGATTTGCAGCTCGTCAAATCCTGGGGCGAGCCGGGCAACGGGCCGGGTCAGTTCAACCTGCCGCACGGGTTGTGGATCGACCGGCGCGGCCGGCTCCTCGTCGCTGACCGCGAAAACGACCGCGTCCAGGTCTTCGACCAGGACGGCAACCTCTTGTCGATCTGGCCGACCGAGCTGATCGGGGTCGCGTTCTTCTATGTCGATGACGAGGACGTCGTTTACATCCCCGAGCACAACGCCGGGCGGATCAGCCTGGTGACGCTCGATGGCGAGCTTATCGCGCGCTGGGGCGACGAGATCCACAAATCGACGCACGGCATCTGGTGCGACTCGCAGAAGAACATTTACGCCGTACAGCCAGGTGAATGGGGTCGCATCCGCCGCATCGTCAAATACGAGCGGCTATAGCAGGCCCAGGTCCACCAACTCCGCGCGCAGAGCGTCCGGGCTGGTGAAATGGATGCCGTGAATGCCGAAGGCGCTCGCGGCTTGGGCGTTGATCGCCATGTCGTCGATAAAGATCGCGCGGGCGGGGTCGATCGCGAACCGCTCGATCGCGAGCTTATAGATCGCCGGGTCGGGCTTGATGACGCCGTGTTCGCCCGAGACGATGCCATCCGCGAACCAAGATAGGAACTCAAAGCGGGTCAGCGCCAGCTTGTAGGTCTCGGCGGAATAATTGCTGAGGAAATAGAGCTTTGTGCCGCGCTCGCGCAGCTCAGCGACGATCGACACTGTGCTCTCGATCGGTCCGGCGATCATGTCGAGGTGCCGTCCGTAATAAGCCTCGATGAGGTGCACTTTGTCGGGATGTTCGGCCGCGAGCACCGCGCAGGCTTCGGCGATCGTCCGCCCAGCATCCTGCATGCGGTTCCAGGCGCTGTTGCAGACATGGGTGAGGAAATGCTCCATCGCCGCCTCGTCGCCCGGGAAAAGCTGGCGGTAGAGGTGCCGCGGGTTCCAGTCCAGCAGCACCCCGCCCAGGTCGAAGATGACGGTGTCGCGTTGCATGGCTGACGTTGCGTCCTTCGAGACGCGCTCCGCGAGCGCTCCTCAGGATGACGAATTATTATGATGGCACAAAGAAAACCGTCATCCTGAGGGTGCTTCGCGCAGCGGAGCCTCGAAGGACGCAGGGTCGATCATCCAGCAAAGGAGGACGCCATGTCGCACACCATCCGCTCCGTTGTCGTCGATCCCGCCGTGCCGGGTCGGCTGGCGATCAAGCCGGTCGAATTGCGCGATCCCGACCGCGACGAAATCGCCGTCCGGGTCACCGCGATCTCTTTGAATCGCGGCGAGACGCGGCGCGCGGTGCAGCAGGCCCAGCCCGGCTGGCGGCCGGGCTGGGACTTCGTCGGCGTGGTCGAAGGTGAAGCTGCTGACGGCAGCGGCCCGCCAAAGGGTACGCGCGTTGTCGGCATTCTGCCCTCGGGAGCCTGGGCCGAGCGGGTCAATTGCCGCAGTCACGCGGTAGCCGCACTGCCCGACGCGGTCAGCGATGCACAGGCCTCGACCTTGCCGGTGGCCGGGCTCACCGCGCTGCATGCGCTGCGTCAGGGCGGGCTGCTCCTCGGCCGAAAGGTGCTGGTCGATGGTGCCTCCGGCGGGGTCGGGCATCTCGCCTGCCAACTCGCGCTGGCGGCCGGGGCGATCGTCTGGGGTCATGTGCGACGCGAGGAACAGCGCGCGCAGGTTGCCGAATGGTGCGGCGGCCGGGTCATCGTCGGCCGCGATCTCGGCGCCGCGAAAGGCGAGGGGCCGTATTGGCTGATCCTCGACTCGCTTGGCGGCTCGGCGCTGTCGGCGGCGATGGGGATGCTTGCCCCCAATGGCACTTGCGTGACCTTCGGCATTTCCGAGGCCGGCACCGCCAATGTGGAGAGCCGCACGTTTTTCGGGATGGGCGGCGCGCGGCTCTATGGGCTGACGTTATTCCACGAGCTGATGAGCGTCGAGCGCGGCAGCATAGGGCTCGCGCTGCTCGCGGCCGAGATCGATGCTGGCCGGCTCAAGCCAGAAATCGCGGTCGAGGCGGGCTGGACCGAGGTCGGCGCCATCGCGCAGCGGCTTATCGACCGCGACTTCACTGGCAAAGCGGTGCTGCACGTCAGCTGATTGGAGCGTGCCGCTTCGGCGGCACGCGGACGGAGCGTCGGCTAAGCGGCGCCCTGGCAGACGTGGATTTCGCGGTTCGCGAGCAGGTCTTTCGTCTTCGCGCCGTAGGCGGCCATATGCGGTGAGGCAGCGTGCGCCTTCAGGTGGTCGAGGCTCGCCCACTTCTCGACGACGACAAACGTGTCGGCGCCAAATTTCGCGCCAAAACCGCCCTCGGCGTCGATCACCGGCCCGTATTCGACGCAGCCGTCCTCGGCGTGGACGGCCGGCATATTGGCACGGAACAGCGCCAACACCTCGTCGCGCTTGCCGGGCTTGGTTGTGATAATCGCCAGCACATGGATCATCGAGTTCCTCCTGGTGTCGCAATGCCGGCACCATAGGCGGAGGGCGCGTGCCCGGCCACCGAATTGCGCCGCCGATCTACCAGGGCGTCAGGCCTTACTCGCCAGTATGGCTTGCACCGCCGATAGAAAGGCGTCGGGACGCATCGGCTTCGCGAGCACCGCGTGCGACGCCTGCTCGAGGCCGGTTGTATCGCCGGTCACCACCAGCACCGGAACGCCCATGGCGCTTGCCTGCGCGGCAAGCGTCAAGCCGCTGCCGTCGGGAAACCGGCGGTCGGTGATCAAGAGGTCGAAGGCCGCTCCGCTGTCGAGCAAAGCCGCTCCGGTCTCGTAGGAGCCAGCGGCATCGACCTCGTATCCGACATCGAACAAGATTTCCAAGAAGACGAGGCGGACGGCCGTATCATCTTCGACCAGCAAAATGTGCGGCATGGTCGATCAAGCCAAAGTTTCGTCGGGTCAACGCCATTTGCGTTGCCGGTGTTCCGTCCGACGGCGCGGCGCGAGGACGACACGTGCGGCTGTTGGTCGAACCCGCCCGACCAATGGCAACTTTCGGTAGGAGAATTTTTACGATCGACGGTGACGATGCAGCCGGTTCACCGGGAGGCATACCGTGGACTCGATTTTCGCCCGGCTTCAACCGGCGTCACAGAAACTTTGGGCGGCATGGTCGCGATTGCCCCGGCCGGATATCGTGCCGGCGCGCAGCAGTTTCGACCCCTGCGACATCCCCAGCATCCTGCCCTTTATCAGCCTGATCGAGCGGACCGAGCGCGACGAGTGGCGGGTGCGGCTTGCCGGCACCGAGCTCGAACGGCGCTGGGGACGCGAGCTGTCGGGCCTGATCTACGCCGAGGTCCTGTCGTCGCAGGCGGTGAAGGTGACGCATTGCGAGTTCGACGCCATTTGCCGAAAGCCCTGCGGATCGTGGTCGTTGCGCCATCTCGAGCTACGTTCAGGCCGTCGACTGCAGACCGAGACGCTGCGTCTGCCGCTCCGTGACAGGGACGGCGGAATCAATCTGATCATCAGCTGCAACGGCGAATTGAGCCCGGATCTAATGCGCGAGACTGATCAGCCGCGCGAGATCGTCACGGTCTTCGAGCAGGAGTTCTTCGATATAGGCGCGGGAGTCCCGGCTTTCAGTTGCGTGCCGGCGTAGTTAAGACGCCAGCGCTGCGGCCTTGCTGTTGAGCGCCTGGATCAGCCCGTTGATGCCTTGCGTCCGCAGGATCGCGCCGAACTCGGAGCGCCGCGTCGCCAGCTCGCTGATCGTGCCGTTGAGGTAGACGTCGGCGATCTTGTCGTTCCGCATCAGGTAGTTGATGTTCGTCGGCTGGCCAGTCGAATCGACGATCTGGCTCAAGATCACGGTTCCGGCGGGCGAGGCTTGCTCGCCCGTCACTTTGAGCTGCTCGCCATCGTATTTGTGGAAGCGCTCCGCATAAACGGCGGCGACATAGCGCTCGAAAGCCTGCGTGACTTGCCCCTGCTGCGCCGGGCTAAGCGCCGCCCAGTCGGGGCCGACGGCGATCCGGGTCATCAGAGGGATGTCGAAGTTCTGCTGGATCGCCGGCGTCAGCTTCGCATAACGCCCTTGCGCACCGAGTTGCGGGCCATTGCGCATCGTATCCAGCAAGGTCGAATAGAAGGCCTGCACGGTCGCGGCCCCGGCGCTCGTCGTCGCCGTCGCGTGCTGCACCGGCAACGCCAGCCCGGCGCACAGCGCCAAACCAGCAAAGAACAGGGTCCGTCGGGTCGTGGGCTTGGAGCACGTCATGTGGGGAAACTCGCGGAGATGTCGAAGAAATTTTCGGAAGAGCTATTCTCGGTAGCCGGGAATGCAAGCGCATGGCTGGGCTGCGCTCCCCGGCTCCGGAACGGCCTTGCAGGACGCACGCCAAATATCATCGGTTTTGCGCGCTTCACGCAACTTTCCGTTTAGAGGATGGCTCAGCAACATGGCGTCATTCGGCCGCTATTGTGGTGATTTCTTGTCGGGTTCGACTGAGCGTATCTACGTCGCCCGGTTCGGTCTGGTTTCTGTAACGGCGCGCAACGCCAATTGATCCCGGTCATGGGCAAGGTGCTTTCGGTCGGCTAGAGTTGGCCGGAGATCGCCCGCAGGGGAGCGCCGCCGTGTCATATATCTATTTTGTACAAATGAACATCCCGGAAAGTCTCGACGCTGAGTTGAACCGCATCTACGACACCCAGCACGTGCCGATGCTGTCGAAGGTGCCGGGGGTCAACCGAGTGACGCGCTACCGACTCGAGCAGTCCAACGACAGCCGGATGCAGAAATATCTGGCGATCTACGACATCGACACCCCGTCTGTGGTCGAGTCGAAAGCGTGGGACGAGGGCAGCGCCTGGGGCGACTGGGCGAGCAAAATCCGGCCGCATACGACGAGCCGCCACCACAGCTATTTCGAGAAGATCGGCGAGTTCGGCCCGGGACGCGCGGCGACGCCGCACATCTACATCGTGCAGATGGACATCCCGGCAAGTTGGGAGGCCGAGTTCAACCGCATCTACGATGCCGAACACGCCCC
>Ga0210398_10005325_pt1 | contig 11969 bp, 11 predicted proteins | sample IncBWC4OmetaG_FD_161047 | JGI IMG/M metagenome (GOLD analysis project Ga0210398, IMG submission 161047) | Forest soil microbial communities from Barre Woods Harvard Forest LTER site, Petersham, Massachusetts, United States - Inc-BW-C-4-O | ecosystem: Environmental > Terrestrial > Soil >... | reverse complement strand
CGACCTGCGCAGTTCGAGTTTAGCATGGCGACCGCGAAACCCAGGAACGGACCAGATTGACAAGCCCCAAAGCAGTGCGTACATTCCTGCGCCTCGCGTACGGCGGACCCATCTTGCCCAGGTGGCGGAACTGGTAGACGCGCTGGTTTCAGGTACCAGTGAAGCAATTCGTGGAGGTTCGAGTCCTCTCCTGGGCACCACCACAATCTGCGCGCGCGTTCACTGCCGCGAGGCGCGGCGAATTCCGGAAGTGGTCAGGAACCTCTCTTCGGCGAAGCGCACGAGGTCGCGGCCATCGTTTTTCGCGACATACAATGCGGCATCCGCGCGCGCTACCAACTCATCCAGCGAGCGCGTGGGTTTTTCATTCATTGCGAGGCCGGCGCTCAAGGTGACGCGCAGTCCCGCGCCGGATGGCGGCAGCACAATCCCAAACACCAGGGTGCGCAGGCGCTCGAGCGCGGTGATTGCGACATCTGCGGTCGCTTCGGGCATGACGAGCAGGAACTCCTCGCCGCCCCACCGTCCCAGCACATCGCCGGCGCGCAGTGACTCGCGCCCCATGCGGGCGAACTCCTTCAAAACATAGTCGCCCGTGGCATGACCGCAGCGATCGTTGATGAATTTGAAGTGATCCATATCGATGATCGCGATGGTCAAGGGCTGCTGCGTTGCGTTGGCCTCGGTCAGCGCGGCGCTCGCCAACTCCACGGTGCGGCGCCGGTTGGGCAATCCAGTCAATCCGTCGGTGCTCGCCAAGCGCACCAACTGCTGGCGGAAACGCAGGTTGGTCACCAAGAAATAAATGAGCAGCGCAATCACCAGCACGCCCGACACAGCCGCAATGGCATTCCAGCGCAATTGCTGCGCTTGACGCTGCGAGCGCTCCTGGGATAGGTCCAGTTCCCGCTTCAACAAACCGTTTTGCTCGATCTCACGGTCGGTCTCGAAGCGCGCGCGCAGCGCCGCGGCTTGCTTGTTTCGATCGCCGTCGTTGGTGGCGGTGTAGCGGCGCAGGTATTCGGCCAGGTCCGAGTAGGCGTCGCGGTAATTGCCGAGCGCCGCGTTGGTGCGGGCGCGCCACTGGTACAGGTCGGCCACCCGTCGCGGCTGCACATCGGTGCCGCCATGATCGAGGACTTCGTTCAATGTCGCGAGCGCTTTCTCAGGATGGCCTTCCGCGAGATCAATGCGCGCCAGCAGCGCCTGCGTTTCCTTCATCTGGTCCCAGAACTTCGACGCGATGAACGTGGGCAAAGCGGCCCGGCACGCTGCCTTCGCGTTGCCGAGCTGGCCTAGTTCGACGCGCGCTTCGCAAATGTGCAGATCCGCGAAAGCGACGCCCTGGGCATCGTCCAATTGCGCGCTGAGCTTTCGAGCCTCGCCAAATTCATCGAGAGCCTCGGCATGCTTGCCCATCAATACCAGAATTCTGCCGCGCAGAAATCTGTTGACCGAAAGCGCCAGCGGCGCGTGCTGGGCGATGTCCCAATCGACCGCTTCCTGGTTGAGCGCGAGCGCCTGTGGGTAATCTCCCATACCGCGCAGCACCGTGGATAACACACTCGCGGCCAGCACCCGCGGCTCGTTGAACGCGGGCGCCGCGCTGGCGTTGTAGGCCTGCGTCAGGCTGCCGATCGCCAAATCCTCTCGATTTTCCCGGTACTGCAGCAGACCGCGGCCGATGAGCAAGCAAATGTCCGCAAGGGATCCGCGTTTCTGGGCGGATTGCGCCGCTTCGGTGGCCGTGACCGCCGCGGCGATGCCCGCTTGGTCATAGACGTTCTCCGCATATGTTGACAGCAAGTCGACGCGCACCGGGTCGGTATTATCGGTGGCGAACTTGAGCCCGTTAAAGACGGCGTCCCGCGCCTTTGACTCCAACTCCAAGATGCTGAAAGCCTGCGCCTGCACGCCGTACAGAGCGGCCAACCGCCGCGGATCGGGGTGCGCCAAGCCGGCCTCCGTATCCAGCAGCACCTGACCTTTCTTCAGTGCCGCATGTGCGTCCTGATCGACCAGCGTCTGTAATGCGCGTATTGCCGGGTCGGCACTGGGCAGACAGGCGGCCGGTGCCGACACGGGACCAAAAGTCCACGCAACCAGCAGCGCGGCGCAAAGCCGTCCCACCCCCGCTCGGGAGGCGCGCCGGCCCGAATAAATGGACGTACACATGTGTGAGGAGAAATTACGGGTTTCCCCGAATTCGTACGCCACTGAATGTCACGGTTTTCACCGCAGAGCATCGCGCGACGCAGTGCTCAGCGGGCCAATGTGACCCAACTCTCAGGCCGATGGGCCGACCTGCGAACGTTCTGGTGGCAAGCTTGCTGCAAGTGGGGCATATTGCTCATATATCTTGCCGCGCAACAACAACGAAAAGGAACGGGCTGCTTATGTCATCCACGTTTTTTGATCGCGAAAGCACGATAGCCGGGCCCGGCTTCAACCGCTTCATGGTGCCGCCCGCCGCCCTTGCGGTGCACCTCTGCATCGGCCAAGCCTACGCGTTCTCGACCTTCAATCTGCCGCTCACCAAGCTGATCGGACTCACGAAGTCGGCCCCGGGAGACTGGAATCTGACGGAACTGGGTTGGATTTTCTCGCTTGCAATCGTTTTTCTGGGATCCTCGGCCGCCGTGTTCGGACGCTGGGTGGAACGGGTCGGACCGCGCAAATCGATGTTCGTAGCGGCGCTGTGTTTCGGCGGCGGATTTCTGGTGTCGGCGGTGGGCATTCATCTGCATCAGCTGTGGATCATTTACCTGGGCTACGGCGTGCTCGGCGGCTGCGGGCTCGGCATCGGCTACATCTCGCCGGTTTCGACCCTGATCAAATGGTTCCCCGACCGCCCAGGGATGGCCACGGGTATGGCGATCATGGGTTTTGGCGGTGGTGCGTTCATTGCCGCGCCGCTGTCCGTGCTGCTGATGACGCATTTCAAAACCGCAACGTCCAATGGCGTGCTCGAAACCTTCGTCACCATGGGCGTGATCTACTTCATGTTCATGATGATCGGGGTGTTTTCGGTGCGGGTGCCTGCCGATGATTGGAAACCTGCCGGCTGGACTGCGCCCGCCCAGCCCAAGAAGCTGGTGACGACAGCCAACGTAGCGGTCGAGGCGGCTTGGCGGACGCCGCAGTTCTGGCTGCTGTGGGTGGTGCTATGCATGAACGTGACCGCCGGCATCGGCGTCTTGGGTCAGGCCTCGCCGATGATCCAGGAAATGTTCCCCGGCCGGGTATCCCCTGCCGCCGCCGCGGGTTTCGTCGGCTTGATCAGTCTGTTCAACATGATTGGTAGATTCTTCTGGGCCTCCACCTCCGACTACATCGGCCGCCGCAACACCTACATGGTGTTCTTCCTGCTCGGCATTGCGTTGTATGCCGCGGTACCGACGCTGGGCCATATCGGCTCGACTTCTTTGTTCGTTGCCGCCTTCTGCGTCATTCTTTCCATGTACGGCGGCGGTTTTGCCACCATTCCGGCCTACCTGCGGGATATGTTCGGTACTTATCAGGTCGGCGCCATTCACGGCCGGTTGCTCACCGCTTGGTCGGTGGCCGGCGTGCTGGGGCCGGTTCTCGTGAACTACATTCGCCAGTACCAGATCGACAACGGCGTGCCCAAGGCGCAGGCCTATTCGATCACCATGTACATCATGTGCGGATTATTATTGGTCGGATTCTTGTGCAATTTCGCGATGCGCGCGGTTGATGCGAAATACTATTACCAAGCTCCAATGACGCCCGAGAGACACCCATCATGAAACTTCGACTCGCCGTGCTGTGGATCGCGGTTGGAATCCCGCTCGCCTGGGGAGTGTTTAAAACGCTGCAGAACGCGATGAAGTTGTTTCAGTAGCCACACGCGGCAAACGCCGCCTCAAACGGAGTCATCCATGCACATCCACTTGGGTCTCGCGCCGCTGGTTTCGCTGATCGCCGGCATCCTAATTCTGGTGATGCCGAAACTGCTGAACTACATTGTCGCACTGTACTTGATCGCAATCGGGTTGATCGGCTTGTTCGGCGCCGGCGGCGAATTACACTTCGTGTGAAATAGATCGCGCTACCGGGCGTCGGCTCAATCGAAGGGATTTTTGCGAATGATGGTTTGGTCGCGATCCGGACCGGTGGAAATGATGGTGATCGGCACACCGACCAAAGCCTGCAGTCGCTCCAAGTAGCTTCTGGCGTTTGCCGGCAGATCCTCGTAGCGCGTAATGCCGACGCTGCTTTCCTGCCAGCCGGGCCATTCTTCGTACACCGGTTCGCACTCACCGAAGTTCTCCGACAGCAAGGGCGGGGAGCTGCTGATGCCGTCGGCGGTTCTGTAGCCCACGCAGACGCGAATCGTGTCGAGGCCATCGAGCACATCGAGTTTGGTCACACACAGCATGGAGCAGCTGCTGTGCACGATGGATCGCCGCAAGACTACCGCATCGAACCAGCCGCAGCGCCTGCGTCGCCCGGTAACGGCGCCAAATTCATGGCCGACACGGGATAAATGCTCGCCGTACTCGTCGAACAGCTCGGTCGGAAACGGACCCGCACCGACGCGGGTGGCATAGGCTTTGACGATGCCGAGCACCTCGTGCAGCCTTCTGGGACCCAAGCCCGTGCCGGCCGCGGCACCGCCCGCAGTGGTGGTGGAAGATGTGACGTAGGGATAAGTGCCGAGATCGACGTCCAGCATGGCCCCCTGCGCGCCCTCGAACAGCACATTGCGGCCGTCGATACTCAATTGTTCGAGGATGCCGGTAACATCCGCAACCAGCGGTTTCAGGCGCTCGCCGAGTTCCAAGTTCGATTCCAGCACCTGCTGGAAATCCACCGGCGCCGTTTGGTAATAGCGCTGCAGAACAAAGTTGTGGTAGTCCAGGATCTCGCCCAACTTCGCCGCGAAGCGCTCGCGATGAAATAGATCCGCGACCCGCAGCGCGCGGCGCGCCACCTTGTCCTCGTAGGCAGGGCCGATTCCGCGGCCGGTGGTGCCGATCGCCTTGGCACCCTGTGCCTTCTCGCGCGCGCGGTCGAGGGAAATGTGCGAGGAGAGGATCAGCGGGCAGGCGGGGCTCACGCGCAGGCGCTCGAACACCGGCACTCCCTGCCCGATCAGCATCTCGGCCTCTTTGAAAAACGCCTCGAGCGACAGCACCACGCCGTTGCCGATCAAACATTGCACGTGCGGGTGCAGGATTCCGGAGGGGATCAGCGACAGCACGGTTTTCTTGCCGCCGATGACCAAGGTGTGTCCGGCGTTGTGGCCGCCCTGGAAACGCACCACTGCCTGCGCCTGATCGGTCAGCAGATCGACGAGTTTGCCCTTGCCTTCATCGCCCCACTGCAGACCGATCAAAACCAGGTTCTTACCCATTGCGCGCCATCCACAGCAATGCGAGTCCGGCCACCATGCTGATGAGTCCTCCCCAGCGCAGCTGCGACGGCTCGGTTGCCGCGAGCTTCGCCATCAAGCGCTGCGCGGCGGCCGGGTTGACAAAAGGCACTATGCCTTCGAGTACCAAGTACAAGGCGAAGGCGCCGCCGAGATAGCGCGCAAGTTCGGACCAACCAATGTCCATCATCGTGTAGGTCTAGCGCTGTGGCGGCTGCGGCTGCGGCTTGTTGAAATACTTGAAGTAGGCATTGTCGGGGGCAACCAGCAGCACATCGCCTTGCGTGCCAATCGACTCGCGGTAGGTCTGCATGCTGCGATAGAAGCTATAGAACTCGGCGTTCTTTGAATACGACTTGGCATACACCTCGCTCGCGGACGCATCACCCTGACCGCGAATCTGTCCGGCCTGGCGCGCCGCATCCGCCAGGATCTGCGTCTGTTCCTTGTTGGCTTCGGCGCGCGTGCGCTCCGCGACCTCGACGCCTTCGGCGCGCAGCTTGGCGGCCTGCGCCTTGAATGAGGCGCGCATGCGGTCGAACACCGAGTCCTGCACCTGTTGCGGCAGATCGATCTTGGTGATGCGCACATCGACGAGTTCGACGCCCAGCTGCTCGGCGAGCGGCCGCGCCGTTTTCATCATGGCGCCGGTGAATTCGGCGCGCTCGGCCGTGATCACCTGCTGCAGGGTGCGCTGCGTGACCACGCTTTTGATGCTGTCCTTGACGGTCTCGCCGAGGCGCGCATTGGCCACCTCCTCGCTGCCGCCTGCCGTTTCGTAGTAGCGGCGCAAATTATCGATGCGCCACTTGACGTAGAAATCCACATTCAGCTGTTCCTGCTCCAGCGTCAGGAAATGCTCCGCAGGATACATCTGCGTGAGGATGCGCTTGTCGAAGCGGGTGACTTCGTTGACCAGGGGAATTCGAAAGTGCAGCCCGGGCTCAAAATTCGATTCCACGATATTGCCGCCGGTCGACTTGATCGCGAGCTGTCCCTCGCTCACCGTGAACATGCTGGCGCGCGCCACTAAAATGACGGCCACCAGTCCCAGCAAGATATACAGCAGTCGGTTTTGCATCAGCGTTGTCCACGCGCGCGCGCCGGATCCTCGGCTGGGGAGACCTGGATCTCCGGCAGCCGCTGCGGAGCGACGGTCATGGTGTCGTTGGGCATGGAGATGGCGTCGCGTCCCGGCGCGATCAGCTTATCGAGCGGCAAGTACAGCAAGCTGTTGCCGGTTTTGGCATCGACGATGACCTTGCGCGAGTTCTTGTAGACATTTTCCATGGTCTCGAGATACATGCGCTCGCGCGTGACCGCGGGCGCGTGCTCATACTGTGCGAGCACCTGGTCGAAGCGCGAGGTTTCGCCCTGCGCGAGGGCAAGCACTTGCAGGCGATAGGCCTCGGCATCGAGCAGATTCTTGGCGGCCTGGCCGCGGGCGCGCGGCACCACATCATTGCGATAGGTCTCGGCATCCTGCTGATAGCGCTGCCGGTCCTTGCCCGCCTTGATGGCATCGCGCTGCGCATCCTGCACCGGCTCGGGCACGATAACGTCCCCGAGTTTGACGCTGATGATGCGGATCCCCATGTCGTAGTTATCGAGGGTACGCTGCAGCACCACGCGGGCGCGGTCGGTGATCGAGGGATCGAATGCCAGCGCCTTGTCGAGCGAGGCCTGTCCAACCGCCTCGCGCATGGCGCTCTCGCTGACCTGAACCAGCGTCTCCTCGACATCCTTCACCCTGAACAAGTACTTGACGGGATCAGGCTGGGTGTACTGAACCGCGGATTTGACCTCGACCAGGTTGGTGTCGGCCGTGAGCATTCTGGCATCGTCGGTCACGCTGTACTGCTGCGACACATTCACGATGCGCTTTTGTTCAATCGGCCAGGGCAGATGCCAGTTATAGCCGGGACCCGTGGTCTGCTCTAACTTGCCGAAGCGCAGGATGACGGCGCGCTCCTGCGCGTCCACCCGGTACAAGCCGCTGCCGATCCAGACCGCGCCGATCAGGACCAGAATGCTGCCCAGGCTGCGGTTGAAGCCGGGGGACCCCTGGCCGCCGCCGATCCCGCCGCCGCCGCCGCGCCCAAACAACGATGCCAAGCGGCGCTGAAAATTGCGCAGCACGTCGTCCAGATCGTTCTGCGATTGTTGCGGGCGGTTCCAGGGATTGCGTTTTTCCCCGCCAGGTTCGTTCCAAGCCATCAGTTATGCCTAGTTAAAAGTTGCGCAATATCGGGTTCATGGATGCGGAGCCGAGCATTCTAACAGGCGACTCGCCGCCCACATAGAGAACTCAAGCGACGCGCTGTTCGCGGGCTCTAGGCGTGCTACCTAAGTTGACGCCCTTGGCGCCAAGCAATTTGGCAACTTCGGTTAAATCGAGTTCAACGTCCATCTCCCAACTGCCATCCTCACATTGCCGCTCGGCGCGCACGGCGTTGCGCTTGTACAGTTCGGATCGGACCGCAGCAGCTTTGAGATCCAGATGCAACGTACGGCGCACCTGATTGGGCCGCACCGCCTGCGCCAGCGATTCGCACAAGCTCTCAAGCCCAGCACCGGTTACCGCGGACACCCAGGCCTGCGTCGGCGCGCCGTCCGACCCCAGAATTGTTCGCGGCGCATCGTGACTCAAGTCGATCTTGTTGAATACCACCAGTTCGCGGATCTCGCCCGCGCCGATGCCGCGCAGCACCTCGCGCACCTGCTCCATGCGCTCGTCGCGCAACGGATCGCTGGCGTCCACGACGTGCAGCAGTAGATCCGCATCGCGGGCTTCCTGCAGCGTGGAGCGAAATGCGGCAATCAGTTCGTGCGGCAGAGCGCGCACGAAACCGACGGTGTCGGCCAACACCACCTCGCCAATGCCCGCCAACTCGATCCGGCGCACGGTCGGATCAAGCGTCGCGAACAGCTGATTGGCGACATAGGTGTCCGCTCCTGTCAGCGTATTGAACAGTGTCGATTTGCCCGCATTGGTGTAGCCGACCAGCGCGACCGTCGGCACCGGCACCTCGCGCCGGACATGGCGCCCGGTGTCGCGCTGCCGATCCAGCTTTTCCAAGCGCGACCGCAGCGTCCGAATACGCTTGGCGATCAAGCGCCGGTCGGTCTCCAGCTGAGTTTCTCCGGGACCGCGTAATCCGATACCGCCTTTCTGACGCTCAAGGTGAGTCCAGCCTCTGACGAGGCGGGTGGCCAGGTGCGAAAGCTGCGCGAGTTCAACTTGCAGTTTGCCTTCAAAGCTTCTCGCGCGTTGCGCAAAAATATCCAAAATCAAGCCATTACGATCCAATACTCGACGTCCTGTCAGCTTTTCCAGATTGCGCTCTTGGCTGGGAGTAAGGGTCTGATCCACCAGGACCAGATCCGCGTGATGTGCTTCCGCAAACGCGCGGATCTCTTCGGCCTTTCCGGAGCCGACAAAGTACTTCGGATCCGGGCGCGCACGGGCCGCCAGCACCGTACCCAATCCCACGGTACCCGCGGAGGCGGCCAGTGCCGCGAATTCAGCGATATCGGTAGGGTCGACCGGATGACCGATGCCTACGCCGACTAGTACAGCGCGCTCCCCGCCCCGTGGACGTTCAAACAATTGCAGAGTGCCACCCACTCATTCGACGATAGCCGGTTCCGTCACTTCGCCGTCTTCGCCGGTGGGCAGCCGCACATTGCGCGCAGGCACCACCGTGGAAATGGCATGTTTGTACACCATCTGACTCACGCTATTTCTCAGTAACACCACGAACTGGTCGAATGAATCGATTTGTCCTTGTAACTTGATGCCGTTCACGAGATAAATTGAAACAGGCACCCTTTCTTTGCGCAGGGCATTCAAAAATGGGTCCTGCAGAGACTGGCCACGGGCCATGGGTAAAGCTCCTTGTTTTTAGTGTCGTTTGTACTGCCGTATTACTTCCATGCGGCCAGGCACACACCTGATCAATGCTAGCACAGCGCGGCTCACGTTATATGGAAGACCATTTCGCAAATCCGCCCTTGGACAGTGCATCAAATATCGCGCGTGCAACCTCCGGATGCATGGAATCCAACCACTGTGCGGCGGCCCGCCGACGAAGCCATGTCAACTGGCGCTTCGCGAGTTGTCGCGTCGCGGCAATCGCCTGTTCAGTCGCCTGGTCCAACGCACACAGTCCTGCCAAATGTCGCCATACCTGTCGATATCCGACCGCACGCATGGATGGATGTTCCGCACTCAAATCGCCCCTTTCGTACAGACTTCTCACCTCGGCCACGAAGCCTGCATCGAGCATCGCCTTGAATCGCAATTCAATGTTGGTGTGTAACTTGGCGCGTTCAAGGGGGGCAATGGCAAATTCGATGACCTTTACGTCAGCAAACGCCGACAGCCGCTGCTGCTGCAGTTTCGTGATGGGCCAGCCTGTGAGCCGATACACCTCCAGCGCCCGCTGGATGCGCTGCGGATCGTTGACATGAATACGTGCGGCCGCCTGCGGATCGACCCTGGCCAGCTCAGCATGCAGCGCGGCCCAACCCGCCTCCGAAGCCTGAGCGTCGATCGCCGCACGCAATCCAAGGTCTGCCGGGGGTAGCGGCGCAATGCCGGCGCTCAATGCGTGAAAGTACAGCATGGTGCCGCCGACCAGCAGGGGTTGCCGCCCGCGCCGCCAGATGTCTTGCATGGCCAGATGTGCGTCCCGTGCAAATTCGCCGGCGGAGTAGCTCGCCTTGGGATCACGTATGTCGATCAAATGATGGGGAATGCGCGCGCGCAGGGTGTGATCCGGCTTGGCCGTGCCGATGTCCATGCCGCGATACACCAGCGCCGAATCCACGCTGATGATCTCCAGCGGCAGCTGTTCGGCCAGGCGCACGGCGAGCGCGGACTTGCCGGCGCCGGTGGGGCCCATCAACAGCACCGCGCAACGGCGGTCGGCCGCCCCGCGCATCAGCGTCCGCGCAAAAATAGCCGATCGAGGTCGTTCAGCGACAAGCGCACCCAGGTTGGGCGACCATGATTGCATTGATCGGCGCGCTCCGTACCTTCCATTTCACGCAACAGCGCGTTCATCTCCGGCAGGCTCAAGGAGCGCTGCGCGCGAACCGCGGCGTGGCACGCCATCGTGGCGAGCAAGTGATTGATCGATTCCTCGACGCGCCGCGAATGGCCCTGATCGAGAAGATCGGACAGGACGTCGCGCACGATACCCGCAGGGTCGCGCCCGGCGAGCAGAATTGGAATGGCCCTCAAGGCCAATTGATCCGGCGCCAAACGCGTCAATGCAAACCCGAGCGCGGCAAATTCCTGAGCGTGGCCTTCGGCAATGTCGGCCTGTGCAGGGGTCACGTTGATGATTTCAGGCATCAGGAGTTGCTGCTGCGCCGTGTGTCCCGCCAGGAGCTTCTTCATGCTCTCGTACAAGATTCGCTCGTGGGCCGCGTGCATATCGACCAGCACCATGCCATCGGCGGATTGCGCCAGGATGTAGACGCCATGCAGCTGCGCGATCGCATAGCCCAAGGGCGCGCCGTTGGCGGAGCGGTCGGGGTGCGCCTCGTCTCGCACGAGCGCGGCGGCCGTGCCCACATAACTTCGGTAGGCATCCGCTGCGAAACGCGGTGCTGCTTCCGGCAAGGTGAAGCGCGCTTGGTTTGGACTCGCCACGTAGCTTGCGCGCGCACTGCTCGCGAGCCAATCCAGCGATGCACTGCCGGCAGATTCGGCGCTGGGACGCGTATTGCTCAGCACCTTTTCCAGAGTGCGAAATACGAATTCATGGATACGGCGTGAATCCCGAAATCGCACCTCCAGCTTCTGCGGGTGCGCATTGACATCCACCTGGGCAGGATCCAGATCCAAGTAGAGCACGTAGGCGCAAAAGCGGCCGTGAAACAGTACGTCTTGATAGGCGAGGCGGGCTGCGCCGGCAATCAGCTTGTCGCGCACGAAGCGTCCATTCAGGTAAGCGAATTGCAGATCGGACTGGCTGCGCGAGAATGTCGGCAGCGCCGCCCACCCTGACAAGTGCAGTGTCTCGGTGTCATGGTGCAGCTCGATGACATGGGCGGCAAACTCATCGCCGCAGACCGCCGCAACGCGCTCCAGGCGCGCAGGTGTGCTTGCCGCCGCCGCCAGGGTCCAAATCTTCTTGCCATTGTGGATCAAGGTAAAGGCAACATCGAAGCGCGACAGCGCCAAGCGCTCCAGAATGCGCACGATGTGCTGGTACTCGGTGTTCTCGGTGCGCAAGAATTTGCGCCTGGCAGGCACGTTGAAGAAGAGGTCGCGGACCTCGACGCTGGTTCCCAGGCTGTGCGACGCCGGCGCCGGCGCAGTGACCACCCCATCGCGAGCATCTACTGCCCAGGCATGCTCCCCGTGCGCGGTGCGCGACATCAACGACAACGCGGAAACGGAGGCGATACTGGGCAGCGCTTCGCCGCGGAACCCCAGGGTCGCGACGTTTTCAAGATCCTCGAGCGAGGCAATCTTGCTGGTGGCGTGCCTTGCCAAGGCCAGCGCCATTTCGCGAGCTTCGATGCCGATGCCATCGTCGCGAACGCGGATCAATCC
>Ga0210398_10005324_pt1 | contig 11970 bp, 6 predicted proteins | sample IncBWC4OmetaG_FD_161047 | JGI IMG/M metagenome (GOLD analysis project Ga0210398, IMG submission 161047) | Forest soil microbial communities from Barre Woods Harvard Forest LTER site, Petersham, Massachusetts, United States - Inc-BW-C-4-O | ecosystem: Environmental > Terrestrial > Soil >... | reverse complement strand
ATGTTGAGCGGCGAGGCGCAGTTTCGTGTCGTTCTTACGATGTGAAGATTCACTCCAATCGCTTGCCGTTGGGGCGCGAGCGCCGTGCGTAGACGCATGGGTCGCCTTTGGGTACCGTGCTCATCCGGCAAACTACCGAGCGGCCGGCAGGTTCAAATGAAAGGTTGCGCCGCACCCAGGGTTGCCGACTGCCCACAAGCGCCCACCATGAGACTCGATGATTGACCGACTGATGCGAAGCCCCATGCCCGTGCCGTGGGGTTTCGTTGTAAAGAAGGGGTCGAATATCTGTTCCGCCTGCGGCGGAAGCCCTATGCCTGTATCACTGAACGATACAAGAATCTCTTTCTCAGTTCGCCACGACTTGATGACTATCTCTCGTATTCCATCGACGTCCTTCATCGCTTCAATGCTATTGACGATAAGATTCATTGCGACCTGCTGCAGTTGCACCCGATCTCCGACGATCTGAGGAAGATCGGCTGCCAGCTCCATCCGGACCGTTATGTTGTATCGCACTGCCTCGTCGCGCAGGAGGGCGACCGTCTCTCGATTGATCTCGTTTACATCAATAACCTCTCGATTCGGGGCGCCCCTCAGAAATTGTGAACGGATCCTGCCGATGATCTCGTTCGCCCGCTGTGCATCTCTTGCAATTCTGGTGACAGCCGTGCGCAGCCCATCGAGATCGGGTTTATCATGCCCGAGCTTTCGTAGGCAGGTGTTGGCGTTGGTCATGGCGCCGCTGATCGGTTGACTGAGTTCATGAGCCAGGGATGCCGTTAACTCTCCCATGGTGGTCACGCGGTTGATGCGTGCCAGATCGTCCTGCGCTAGGCGTAACGTCTCTTCGGCCCGCACGCGCCCTGTAACGTCGCGAACCGCCCCCACAAACTCGAGATCGCCTGAAGAACTCTGCAACGCCCGGCCCATGATGTGGACGTGCTTGACTCGGCCATCTGTCATGACGAAGCGAACCTCGAAGTCCAAGTCCGTCTTTTCCTTGGTCGCATGGTCGAGAGTCTGCCGAAAGTAATCTCGATCACCGGGATGCACAAGCTGAAATCCCGCGTCGAGTAGAGCTCCCGCTGCTCGATCCCATTCCAGGATATTCCAGAGTTCCTCCGACCAGTAGACTTCTCCGCTGGTAACATTCCAGCCGAAACTTCCGGTTTGGCTAATGCGTTGTGCCTGTGTCAAGAATGCTTCGCTACGTTGCAGATCGCTATAGAGGGCTGCGTTCTCCAGTGAAATGGCAGCTTGCGACGCCAGCAGATCCAGTACGGTCACGCGATCCGGTGTGAAGGCGCACGGAGTCAGACTGTTCTCCAGGTATAACGCACCGACGAGCTTCGCTTGCTTGACGATAGGCAGACATAGGACGGACCTTGACCGGTTGAGCCGCACATATTCATCCTTCGAATACACATCATCGGTCGAGGCATCATCTAGGAGCACGCTCTCGAGTGTACGAATCACGTAATGGAGCGCAGATTGCGGGAGGTCAGATGGCGCGACCGCTGCCTGTCGAACCGCAACCTGGATCCTACCGTGGCCCGTGATGGCTTCCGCTTCGATTCGCGGTTCGCCGCCCCGAAAAAGAATGAGCAGACCCCGCTCCGCGCCGGCGTGCTCCACCGCGATTCGCAGGAGTTTTTCGATCAGTTCGGGAAGGATCATCTCACCCGAAATCGCCTGCGATGCCTTCACGACAGCAGCGGCATCCAATTGCCCGACTGGCGGCGAAACAGTGGCCGAACCGCCAATAGTTCGCGCCTCGCGCAGGCGCGGGTGGCGTTCGTCGAGTTGCTTTACTTTTCCGTGGGCTCCCCAAAGGTCGTAGCAGTTCCGCGCGCCGCGGAGGTGAGCGTAGCCGGCCGTTTCGAGGCCGCTCGCCAGGCAGTACTGCGCCGCCAGTTCGTGAGCCAGACCCTCGTTCTGAACGAAGCCGTGCTCACGCGCCGATTGGATGGCATGCTCGTAAAGACGTTGTGCATCGACATCTCGCTTCTCCAAGCGGGCAATCTCGGCCGATACCAGCATGTACTTGTCGCCGAACGTTGGTGGATAGTTTACGGACCATTCACGCAATTGTTCCTGGAGCTGCACTTTCAGGAGTTCCCGCCACGCCTGCTGCTCATCGGCCGATGCCGTGTCGTAGAGCGCGCACACCGTCAGCGCCGCGTAGAGATAGTAGTCGAGCACCGCAACCTGGCCGACGGAGGCGTTGAGCAACGGCTTCGCCTTGGCGGCCGCTGCCAGTGCTGCGGCGAAGTCGCCCGAGAGGAACCGCGCCTTCAGTTTGAGAATCCAATACCAGCCGATCAAGATGGGCATCCGGACCGGTGTGAGCCCGGCCTCGAACGCCGCCTCGTCGAATTGCGCATCGCTAAAGGTAGAGAAGGTCGCTGTCCGCCCCTGCATCGTTGCGATGAAGCGCTGCTGGATCACGACGATGCTCTCGATGTCTGCGTATTTGGCCCTCCGCGTGAAGTCGAGCGCCACCTCCGTTTCCCGCCATACCGCATCGAGCGGATCGTTTCTCAGAAGCAGATACACGATGGGTTCATACAGACTCGTGCATGCGAAGTACAGGTCACCCGACTCGATCGCGATGCGGAAGGATTTCCTGAAAAGATCGATCGCGGGAGCGATCGGCTGAGTCCAGACGGCACAGAGTCCAAACCCGAGGTAAGCGTTTGTTCGATGTTCGATAAACCCGTGCTTCTCTGCCACGTCGCATGCCAGCTTGCTGAAACGATAAGCGTCGCGATATCGGTGATAGAAACCGCTGAGCATGGTGCCCATGGAGCCATAGCACATGATGCAGGCGTTGCTCGTGCCATGCTGCAGGATGAGCTTCATCATGCGGCAGATATGCGAGCGCCAGAAACGGAAGTTTGTAAAGTAGGCGGGGCCGGTCAGGATCGAGAAGACCCGCATGGCCGCCTGCAGTTCCGGATCGGTCAGCAGCGGAAGGTCGATCAGGCTCTCGATCGGGCGCGCATCGAGATCCTGCCGGAGGGTCTCGTATTCGGCTTGGACTTGCTCCTCGGTGGGGTGGGCTGGTATCTCGAAGCCGAACCGGCGCAGGCACGCGAGCGCGGTGGCCACCGCCTGCGAGTCATCCGAATTCATGATATGGGACTGGATCTTCAGACGATAAACGGCGGCCTCGTCGATTCTTGTCGCCGCGCGTGGCAACAACTCCGCAATCAGTTGCTCGGCTCTTTCGGTGTCGCCGCACACAAGCTCGCACTCTGCACATTCCAGCGACAGATTGAACTGCAACTCGTATTGACGGCTCCAGTCGGCTTCGTCCAAGAGCGCCATCCCGTCCGCAAAATACGCGCGCGCCGAGGTATACGCGGCGGCAGCCTTGGCTTTACGCCCCGCCCTCAGATCAATCGTGGCCACCTGCACTTTCTCGTCGTGATCGATCAGGAGGTCTGTGCCCCGATTCAGTTGGTTGGCGACGTTGAAAAGATGTTCGGGGAGGCCTCCCGCGGCCATGCTCGAGAGCAGCACCCGTCCAATCCTAAGGTGTACTTCGGCGCGCGCGCTTTCCGGAATGAGCGCATAGGCCCCCTCCAGAATCCGGTCGTGAGGGAAGGCGTATGATCCATCCAGGCGAAGAATCAGTCCGTTGTGCACGGCTTCCAGGAGCGCAGTGTGGATTTCATCTTCAGATTGTCCGAAGACCATTCTCAGTGTCGCGATCTCGGCCACGTTGCCGAGACAGGCGATTTGGTGCAGAGCTTCCTGCGCCGTGTCGGGCAATCGCTGGAACTTCTCCACCATCAGATCCACCACATTGTCGGAATAGCCCTTGGCGCGAATCCGTTCCAAGTCCCAGATCCAGCCGGGCGCATTGCGGTCTAACCGGAGCAACCCCTCCTCGGCCAGCGCGGTGAGTAGCTGGATTGCAAAGAACGGATTGCCGCCGGTCTTCTCGTTGACCAGGTGCGCCAGAGGCGCAGCGGAGCTTCCATCGCAACGCAGTGACTCGGCGACGAACCGCTCGACATCATCGAGCCTGAGAGGCGCCAGCACGATTTCCTGCGTCCTTGCTCCCGCTTCGCGGATCGCAGCCAATGTGAGCATCAGCGGATGAGACGCACTCACTTCGTTGCCGCGGTAGGCTCCGATCAGCAGCAGGTGTCGCAAGTCGGGATCGGTAACCAGGCTCTCGAGCAGATCCAGAGTCGCCGTGTCCAGCCATTGCAGATCGTCAAGGAATAGCGCCAGAGGGTGCTCGGGGCGGGCGAAGGTGCCGAGGAGACGTCGGAGGACCAACTGGAAGCGAGCCCGCGCCTCTTGCGCCGGCAGTTCTGCCACGGGCAGTTGTTTCCCGATGAGGAATTCGAGTTCGGGTATGAGGTTGACCATCAGTTGGCCATTCGGCCCCACCGCCTCGAGAAGGGTGTATCGCCATTCGACCACCTCAGCTTCGCTCTTCACCAGGATCTCACGCACCAGCATCTGGAATGCCTGAGCGAGGGTCGCGTAAGGTACGTCGCGCTTGTACTGGTCAAACTTCCCTGCGGCGAAAAGCCCCCGCGGTGGAACCAGCACCTTGTGCAACTCATTCACCACGGAGGATTTGCCGACGCCCGAGTATCCAGAAACCAGCACCAGCTCGGTGGTTCCCTGCGCCACCACCCGGTCGAACGCCGCGAGCAGCGCATCAACTTCACGCTCCCTTCCGTATAACTTCTCGGGTATGAGCAATCTGTCCGACGAGTCCTCCGCTCCCAAAGTAAATGGATCGATGCGACCCTGTGATTGCCACTGGGTCAGGCATCGCCGAAGATCGGCTTCCAGACCCGCCGCGGTCTGGTAACGTTCCTCTGCATTCTTGGCGAGGAGCCTCATGATGATGGCAGACACCGGCTCGGGGGCCTCCCGACGACCGATGGGCGCTACGGGTTGACGCGCGATGTGGCAGTGGACCCACTCCAAAGGATCGGCGGCAGTGAATGGCAGCTCGCCGGTCAGCATTTGATACAAGGTGACGCCCAACGAGTAGAGATCGCTGCGGGAATCCATCGAGCGATTCATCCGACCGGTCTGTTCCGGGGAGATGTAGGCGAGCGTGCCGGGAATGATCTCGGGCGGCGCGGGGACCTGGCGTTCGTGTCGCAGTTTGGACGCGATCCCGAAGCCGGTGAGCCACACGCGATCGGAGTCGTCGACCAGTGCGTTCGCGGGCTTGAGATCCTTATGGATAAGGCCCTGCCGGTGGGCTTGGCCAAGTGCAGCCGCCAAGCCGATGGCAATGCGCAGGAAGCGGGTGAGATCTTGCCCTTGGCGCTGATCGATCACCCGATCCAGGGGTTCACCGCCAGGATCCTGGAGAACGAGGATCGCGCGCCCTTGGTGACGAGCCAGCGTGAGCGGCTGAGCGGCCCATGTCGCATCAAGCTCGGTCGCTAGCGAGTATTCGTGTTCGAGCCGGCGGATACTTTCAGGCGAGGGCTGCTCCGCGGCGACCGCCAGCGCCAAGATCCGCCTTTGGTTGGCGCGCTCTTTGCCGCGGTAGAGAGTGAAGTCCGCCCCTTCGCGAAGCGGCTCCAATACGTACTCTGAGTCTTCTGTCATTGAGAGCATTCGATATTTGTCAGGAGCTCGACAGAGGGAGCAATCGGCTTCCCAATTTTTTCTATTGTACGATGGTATTGTTCATTTACTTCATTTGCGAGTGATATAAGAACCTCTGGATACGAGTCCATTTATGCTGATAAAGTTCAGGCGGTGTTCATTGCGGAGCCCCTGACAATCCAGCTTTTTCCGAGCGGGGCCGTGCATCGGGAGGGCGCGCATGGGGTCCGATTCTCGACCCGCTCGGTCGTGAGATTCAATTGCGATCGCTCAAATGGTTCACGGCAGTGGCAGGACTCGCCCTCGGGACAATTGGAAACATGTGCGCCGCAACAGATGCGGAAACGGCGCCGGGTGACCAATCTGGCGCCCTCGACGAGATTGTCGTGACCGCTCGACGGCAGAGCGAAGACTTGGAAAAGGTCCCTGTGGCCGTAGTCGCATTGTCGAGATCCGCGCTCATAGAGCAGCACGTCACCAATGAGCAGGAACTGCAAACGGCAGTACCCGGCTTGCTGACCGTGGCGTCGACATCGACCAATCAACTCGCATTCTCGATCCGTGGGCAAGCGCTCGATGCTTACTCTTTCACCTCCCCCACCGTGCTTGCGTATTTCGATGAATTCCAGACGGGAGGGGTGACTTCCACCACATTTTTCGATCTGCAGTCGGTGCAAGTTTTGAAGGGAATTCAGGGGACGCTCTTTGGCCGCAACGCGACGGGCGGCGCTGTCTTGTACACGACCACGCAACCCGGCAAGCAGTTGGAAGGTTACTTCAACTATACCGCCGGGAATTTCAATGAGCAGAAGGTGGAGGGTGCGGTCACGATCCCGCTCGCTCCGTGGGCGTCGGTTCGCTTAGCCGCGGTAGATGAGCATCGCGATGGCTATGAGCACAATATCTATCTCAATATCGATGAGGGCTCGATCGATAACCGGAATTTCCGGGGCACTTTGTTGCTCACTCCTTTGGACGCGCTTCAGAACACGACTACAGTTCAGTACGGCAGACAGGGCGGCAACTCGGGCGCACTCAAAATCGTGAGCGCCAACGTCGACTGTCCGCCGAGCCCCAGTTGCGTCGGCGCCGAGCTCTTTCCGCCGGGGGTGCCGACAGGAGGGATGTATCCGGCGAAGCTCGCGTCGTATAACGGGCTGCTGAACTTCATCACCCTGGAGAGTAAGCAACCTTTCTGGAATGTCTGGAACCACAGCGACGATGGCCACGACGCGCAACTCAAGGAAGCAGTGAACAAAACCACCTATACGGTGAACGATGACCTCTCGATCAAGAACATCGTTGGCTACAATCAAGTGATCTCGACTGATCGACTCGACGTTGATGGCAGCCCCTTTCAAATACTGCCGGTCGGAGCAAACATAGAGGGTCTTATCTATTCGACCGAGCAGTACTCCGAGGAACTGCAGCTCGCCGGTACCGCAGTCGCCAAGCGCCTCAACTACCTCGTTGGCGGCTACTACGATCGCGACAACGAAGGGCAAAATACCCCTGTGAATGTTGGCTGCGGCTCCTTCGCGTTTCCCGTGACTCCGGAAAATCCCGAGGGATGCGAGGTGCCCGGTGGTTTTCGGTATAACTTCGAGAACGATGAAGAATCGCGTGCCTTGTTCGGACAAGCCAACTACGAGCTCATCGACAATCTAAGGGCGACGGCGGGCTACCGCGAAACCTGGGAAGATATCAATTTCCGTTACGTAGACGATGGCAGCGTACCTGAGGATGCCCACCAGTTGGCTGGCGTTCCCTTGCCCCCGATACTCAGCGAGCGCGAACCGAGCTGGACGTTGGGACTCGATTATCGGCTCACGCCGGAAACCTTGCTCTACATCGCACAACGGGGAGGCTTTCGCGCGGGTGGCTTTAACGGCACCAGTATCGTTCAGACGAGCACGGGCGCAACGAATATCGACTCATTCAAGCCGGAGATCGCCCGTGACCTCGAACTTGGTGTCAAGTACGCGGGACGACTGGGCGTCTTCCCCATGCGCATCAACGCGGACATCTACGAGGAAAGAGTGAGGGATGCGCAGCGGGTCGTCTATGCCGGTGTTGCTGCCTTCACGCTCAATGCCGACAAGACTCAAGTCGACGGGTTCGAGCTCAACGCACTGATTGACCTTGCCTCCTGGGTACAGGCAGGACTTAATTATGCCTATACCGACGCGCGTTATACGGATGGCAGCACTCATTTCACGCAGGTCGACGCCATCACGGGTGCCATCGACAACCGCACCGTTATCTTGGGACCCTATGGTGATGCACCGAGAAACACGGGCTCTCTGTATTTGCGCATCGCCCACGAGTTGCCGAATTCCCTGGGCCAACTGGTGGTGCGCCAGGACATCTACGCGCAGAGCTACTTTTATTATACGAACTTCGCCGCGAGCGTGAACGTTCCTCCCAATGGGATCGGACCGCTCGATCCCAACACCAAGATCGGTGGCTACACCCTCCTAAACGCCCGGGTGGAGTGGAATGATATTGCTGGATCAAGGGTCCACGTAGCCGCCTACGTGAGGAATATGCTGAATAAACAATATGAGGTCGGAGGTGTGGGCTATGGCGCAGTTATCGGCGTGGATTCCGTAGTTCTTGGTACCCCACGCATGGCGGCGCTTGAGGTCGGATTCACGTTCTGAGAGTCCGAGCTGGGAATTGGGCGCGGTGGCAAACCCTCAGATCATCCTATCCGCAGTACTTCTCCAACTACCTCGAAACCCAGATCCAAATCCGCGCGGATCATAGGCTAGACAATCCTGATGGCGCCCGCTTTCCGCACAATTCACATTGCCTTCGGAGCAGAGGCTGCGTCGAAGAGAGCGCGCGACTCCGCGAGTATTGTGTGCGGGCGCCGCTAGGCACCTGGTGCCGCCCACGACTTCGAGTTTGCAACCAACGTGTCCTGAACTTTCTCCCGAATCTGCTTGAGTGCCGGGAGCAGACGCATGACATTCTCGCGCAATGACCACTCAACCATCTCCCTTGAGGCACGCTCGCTGATCACCTGCTGCAGGGCACCGCGGACACCGGCGAGTTCGTTAACGACCCGCTTGAGCTCTTCGAATTCCTTATACGGCATCGGCGGGTCTGTTCGAAGATGCGCCCTCAGCGCGTGAGCCGCGTAGCCAGACGGCGTCACGCCGCGACCCTGGGCACGTGCCTCGAGAAGTGCCGCATCGATCCCCATCAACCGCACGGTGTACTTTTCCGCCGGCTGTCGATCGTCTTGCCCCTGCGTCGCCGAACGCCTCACAGTCGGCTGAGAACTCTCTGCAAGCGCTCGCTCAACCAACCCAGCGAGCAATCGAGAAGCTGACAGCCCTCTCGCGTTAGCCAATTGAGCAAAGCGTTCCCGCTCGTCAGAGGAGACCGAGGTAAGGAGTCGCACACATGCCGCCATGACAGAGCGCCTCGAGTGATGATTCAAATGCTGGCTGATTCACAATGAATCATATTGCTGGCGCTAGCCTATCCTGCCCTCAAAACTTCTTCAACGAAAAAGCCAGCATTCTGCACGCGACAAAAAGTTCGGCGGCCGAACTTTCTCAAATAGCTCGAACCGCCTCCGCTCGCCGACCGCCAACTCGCGCACGATTCGCTTCGCATTGCGATCGGCTCCGACAGAGAAGATCTTGCATCGATAGTTCGGCGGGCCGAATCTCTCACGAGCCGCGGCTTGAAGAGGGTTTCCGGGTGCGCTACCACCTTGAAAAAGTTCGGCGCCGAACTTTCCAACAGCCTAAAATTTTCGCAGAAACTCCCTTGCCCTAATTTCGAAGTGTGGGCGACAATGTTTTTGTGGTCGACTTTCCCGGCGACTACGCCGCGGAATCGCGCTGATCTCTTAAGGCCACTTACCCCAAGCAAAACACCAGGGATCATCCATGCAAGACCGAACGCTCTACTCCATTCACGAATCACGTAGGCTATTGGGTGGCATCTCTCGCAATATGATCTACCAGCTTCTACGCACGGGGCGCCTTGCCAGTGTAGTGATTGGCAGTCGCCGGTTCATTTCAGCCGAAGCGATTGCAGATCTGATCGAGCGATCGACTACCACCGTCAGTCCTTCCCTGAGAGCGACTCGACGGTCCGCGGCGCCTGAGCAGATCACGCTGCCTCTCCGGCTACCCTCCTCTGTCCGCGCATGCATTGGGGCTGGTCCCGCGGGCGGAAAGCCCGGATCTTGCTCCGCTGATACGACGACAATCGGCGGGCGCGACTGAAGAACGGCCGGTTCTCTCAGCACAGTGGTCATACTCGAAGTGCCGCCCGCGTTCCTATCCGTTGCATAACTAGTTCGGCCGCCGAACTTTGGGTTGGCGGAGTATTATCGCGACCATGGCGCGAACTCCCAAGGACACCCGGACGTTGGCAGAGAAAGCAGCCGACACGCGAAATATCGTCGGCAGTCTGATGCACGAGGGATACATACCGACGCCAGAGGCTGAAGCGATTCACGGCCAAGTGGCACGCGGGGAAATCACTAGCGAGGAGGCGATCGAGATCTTTCGCCAGCGCGCTATCGAACTCGACCGGAGGCTCTCGCGAGCCAAATCCGAGTGATCAGTGCCTGCAAGCGCGCGTCGTCGGGGCCGGCGTCACCTTGACCAGGAATCTCATCTGGCCGCCCCGTCGCACAACCCGAATCCGGAAGGCAAAAATCTGTCTTTCGATTTACCCTCGGGGTCGCGCATCTCTCGCGGCGCGGATCACCGGCTCGAGAAAACCGCCGAGGAACGCAACGACTTCGCTGAGGTCCGCCGGCGCCGACACGAGCCGGTTCTTGCTCAAAAATCCCCGCCATTGCTCTCGCTTGGCGGGCAGCGCCGAGAAGCCCGGCGTGAGGGCAATCGGCAACTCTCCCGGGATCGCGGTCCCCCGGCGTTGAAAGGTGGCGCGCACTGCCTGAACGAGGTCATTGCCGAATTCTTGATGCTTGGCAAGCGCGAAGACATCGAAAAAGTCGCGCATGCGACTATTCGCCTCGCCGAGCACCACCATGGCGTGAAGTTTCTCGGCGATGGCCGTCTCGGGTCTGTACGCTCGAAGTCGTGGTCGAGGCAGGTCAAGCAGCGCTGGATAATCGAGCCAGTCTGGTTCTGGGACGACCGCATCCCCAACGCCAACGTCAACCTGCACGGGCAATCGGGCATTGCCGAGGCGCGCTTCAATCGTCACCCGCAGTCCGCCGTACACATCCTCGGCCCGTATGGGTGCGACACGGATAGAGCTCGACAGATACTGCAGGCCATCCGGCTCCACATGGGCTACACACAACTCACGGAAAATTGAAGCGAGCGATTGCTCCGAGAGGTCACCGAATCCGAGCAGGTCAGCGTCCCGGGTGGGGCGAATTGTTTCGCCCAACCAAACGAGCATGAGGAGTGCGCCTTTGAGAACGAAGCGTTCGGCATGCGCGGACCGCGACAGGCGATAGAGAATCCGCTCGGTCGCGTAGCGTGTGAGCACGAGATTTGGGTCGACGCCAATCTCCTTGGCGTGCCGGACGAGGCGCGTCTGGATCGATACCGGCAGGCCCTTCGGTGCGGCCATCAGGCGGCGAGTGCCTCGAGGTACGGACGCATGACGTGCTCCACCCGGCACACGCGGGCGTAGCGGTAAATCTCGCCCATCGTGAATCGACGGTCACGCCACGCCTCACGCAGCGCTTCGAGCGCGACATCCAGTCCAATCTTGTTGCGGTATTTGAAAACGTCCGCGAGGGTCTTCGCCACGTTGTACACACGCACGGTCGCCCCCTCGATACTGTGACTCTCGATGCCTTCGGAGAGCGCCGGGCCACCAAAGCGCACCACGTGCAGCGGCGGATAGCGAAGCGCCGGCCGGCGTGCGCGACGATCGAGAGCAATCCAAACCTCAGCGGGAAGCTGCGTGCCGATTCGGTGGAAGTTGAGTGCAGATATCAGGCACACGATGCCCCGGGGCACGGCCGCGGCCACGAGAGCAAGGCCGTGGTGCTCGGTCACCGTAGCATCCGGAAGGCGATAGCGTCCCCGGCTCACTCGTTCAAGCGCCCCGTCCGTCACCAGTCGGCTGAGTGCTTGGGTGTGAATGCCGGCGGCTGCAATGTCCCGCCGCGTGACGGACTTGGCCGCGCGCGCGAGCTTAAGGACACGAGCCGAAGCGCTGTCGTTGGGCATGTGGCATATTGTAGACATTAATTTACAAATGTCAACGATATGCCACAATGTTCACGCGAGCCGCTTGATCCCGACGACCTTGGCGCCGGCGCGGAGCCCGTCTAGGTAATCCGCCCAGGCCTGCATCATCTTCCGACGTTCCGGGAGGCGTTGAGCCTTGTTGTAGGCCGCCCGCACTTTG
>Ga0210398_10005323_pt1 | contig 11971 bp, 8 predicted proteins | sample IncBWC4OmetaG_FD_161047 | JGI IMG/M metagenome (GOLD analysis project Ga0210398, IMG submission 161047) | Forest soil microbial communities from Barre Woods Harvard Forest LTER site, Petersham, Massachusetts, United States - Inc-BW-C-4-O | ecosystem: Environmental > Terrestrial > Soil >... | reverse complement strand
GTATGAATGTGGGCCGCGTCAGTGCAAATTACCGCGTTGTAGGACTCTGTAAGCGCTTTCAGACTAAGGCAATTGGCCGCGGTGCCGTTAAATACGATGAAGACTTCCACATCCGCCCCGAAGTGACGCTTGAACTTCGCGATGGCTGCGCGGGTGTCGGGGTCGTCGCCATAGCCTACCGCGTGCCCGGCGTTAGCGCGTGCAACTGCTTTCAGGACATCAGGATGGATGCCGGCGTTGTTGTCGCTGGCGAAGCTGCGAACCGGTTTCATGGCACCAACAATGTAGCAGAGGTGGCGAACACAAAATGATAACTTTCTCTTTCTTTTCCAGTCTAACCGTGCTTGATTAGGATGTATTTTACTGTCGGGGGAGCGGTCGAGCTTGGGCCTCGATGCTTGGGTTGAAAATCCAGGGTTACGTGTTAGGGTACGGGGAATGCAGCGAACTTCTGTCACTTTCGCCGAAATGGAGGGCCTCACTCGGACACTAAGGCTGGGTTGCGCCCTGGCTGCCGGAGTGCTCTTGTCAGCATGCAGCAGTTCGTCGGTCAAAGGTGCTTCGTCGCAGGACGTGCCCAGCATTCCGGTCAAGATCGCGGTTGCCCGCTCAGTTTCCCTGAGCGATACCACCGATTATGTGGCCATGCTGAAGTCGCGCGACTCGGCCATCTTGATGCCACAGGTGGAGGGACAGATCACGGAAATACGCGTGCACTCTGGGGACCGGGTGTCCCCAGGCGCTGTCATGATGCAGATCGATCCCACGAAACAACAAGCTACGGTGAACAGCCAGGAACACAACCGTACGGCGCAGGAAGCGAACCTTAAGTGGGCCCAGTCGCAGTACGAACGGACCAGCGGACTCTTTGCGGCGGGCGTGGTGTCGAAGCAGGATCTGGATCAGTCGAAGTCCGCTTTGGACAATGCGCAGGCGCAAGTAAGGGCACTGGATGCACAGGTCCAAGAGCAGCAGGTCCAGCTCCGCTACTACCGGGTTACCGCTCCTACCAGCGGCATCGTGGGCGATATTCCGGTCCGCGTGGGCGATCGCGTAACTACGACGACCATGCTCACGACGGTGGACAAGCCCGGCAGTCTTGAGGCTTACATTTACGTGCCCGTCGAGAAGTCTCCGCAGCTCAAGGCGGACATGCCGGTGCAGATCATCGACGGTACGGGCGATGTGTTGGCCGACAGCCTTATTAGTTTTCTTTCGCCGCAAGTGGACAATACTACGCAGACGGTGCTGGTGAAGGCGCGTATTGCCAACAATGAAGACAAGCTGCGCAATCTGCAATTCATCCGCGCCCGGGTGATTTGGGGAATGCGCCAGGGCCCGGTGGTTCCAGTTCTGGCGGTCACGCGAATCGGCGGACAGTATTTCGTATTCGTGGCTGAAGAGCAGAATGGAAGGCTGGTGGCGCATCAGAAACCGTTGCGGGTCGGCGAGATGGTCGGCAACGACTACGTCGTGCTCGAAGGCATCAAGCCGGGCGACAAAGTGATCGTTTCCGGAACCCAATTTCTGGTGGATGGAGCGCCGGTAGCGCCGCAGGGATAGCCAGAAGCTAGAAGCTAGAAGCCAGAAGTCTTTATGTTCGTCGATTTCTTCATTCGCCGTCCGGTTTTTGCGACTGTCTGTGCTCTGCTGATCATCCTGGCGGGCGCGGCGGTGATTCCCACTCTACCGGTCTCGCAATTCCCCGACCTGGCTCCGCCACAAGTTTCGGTATCCAGCGGATATACCGGCGCCAGCGCGCAGACCGTGGAGTCTGCGGTCACCATCCCACTCGAACAGCAGATTAACGGCGCGCAGGGGATGAAATACCTGACGTCAACCAGCGGGAACGACGGTTCCAGCAACATAACTGCGACTTTCGATCTGGACCGCGATCCGGACCTCGCCGCCGTCGATATTCAAAACCGGGTGAACACGGCTCTCGGACGGCTGCCGGCCGCGGTCAAGACAACGGGTGTCACCGTCGCCAAGTCGTCGCAGAATTTTGTGCTGGGCGCGGCGGTATATTCCCCGGATGGCCGTTACACGCCGCTGTTTATGAGCAATTACCTGGACGTTTATGTGCGAGACACGCTCAAGCGTGTCCCCGGTGTTGCTGATGTTTTTGTTTTCGGCGAACGCAAGTATTCGATGCGGTTGTGGCTCGATCCCGAGCGCATGGCGAGCCGTTTGCTGACTGCGACCGATGTGGTCAATGCTCTGCAAGAACAGAACGTAGAAGTGGCAGCCGGACAAGTGGGGCAGCCGCCGATCAAGATAGGGCAGCAGTTCCAGATCAGTGTTCGTGCCGTGGGCCGGCTCAGCGAACCGGTACAGTTCGAAAACGTCATTCTAAAAACCAATGCTGACGGCACCCTAGTACGGCTGAAAGACGTTGGCCGGGCTGAACTGGGTGCTGAGGACTACAGCTCCGACCTGGTCTACAACGGACACGATTCCGTGGGCATCGGCGTGACTCAGCTCTCGACCGCCAACGCCATCGATGTGGACCATAAAGTACTCGCTAAATTGGATCAGCTTTCGAAACATTTCCCGCCGGGAATAGTCTACGAGAACGCATTCGACACCACGGAAGCGGTCACTGAATCAATCCAGGACGTGCTGGTCACGCTGGTTGAGGCCATCGTGCTGGTGATTCTCGTGATCTTCATCTTTCTCGAGGACTGGCGCAGCACCATCATTCCAGCGATCACGATTCCGGTTTCGCTGATCGGGACATTTGCGTTCGTCAAGTTGCTGAATTTCTCGGTCAACACGCTAACTCTCTTCGGCATTACGCTGGCGACGGGATTGGTGGTGGACGATGCCATCGTGGTAATCGAGAACATAGAGCGCCATATCCAGGAAGGCGAGGCCGACCCACACAAAGCGGCGTCCGTCGCCATGAAGGAAGTCGCGGGCGCGGTGATCGCAACCTCGCTGGTACTGGTCGCCGTGTTTGTGCCGGTGGCTTTTTTCCCGGGCACGACCGGCATCCTGTTCCGTCAGTTTGCGCTGACCATCGCGTTCTCTATATCCATTTCGGCATTCAACGCTCTGACCCTGACACCCGCTCTTTCGGCGATTTTGCTCGGACGCACCCATGGCGAGAAGATCTGGCTCTTTCGCGGAGTCGACAAGGTCGTCACGGCAGTAACGAACGGATATCAATCTTCGCTGCGTGTTTTCCTGCGTTTCCGCATGGTCGCGGTGGTGTTGTTCTTCGCCGGGCTGGGGCTTACCTATTTCATCTTCCAACGCGTGCCTAAAGGCTTCGTGCCTGAAGAAGACCAAGGTTGGTTTCTGATTGCGATCCAGTCGCCACCCGGGGCTTCTACCGAATACACGCGCGCCATCGAGGATCAAGTTACGGCGATCATGCAAAAGGATGGCGACATTGAGAATATGTTCGCGATCACCGGTTCGGGTGTGGCCGGGAATGCACCGAATCAGGGCGTAATCTATGTGGGGCTGCAGCCTTATTCCAGGCGCAAAGGACCGGAGCATTCGGCGGATGCAGTGGTGAACCGCTTGCGCGATCGAGTGTCTTCTATCTCCGGGGCGCTTGTGCTTCCCTTCTTGCCCCCAGCAGTCAACGGACTCGGCCAGATGGGGGGCTTCCAGTTCGAGGTGCAAGACCAGGGCGGACATACTCTGGAAGAACTGGCTAAAGTCACCCAGGATATGGTCCAGCAAGGCGGTTCGCGCAAGGAACTTGCTGGCTTGTTCGCCAGCTTTACGGCGGGCGACCCTCAATTCCTGGTTACCATTGATCGCGAGAAGGCCAAGAGCCTGCACGTGCCTCTACAGCAGATTACCGACACGCTGGGCGTTTACATGGGATCGGCGTATGTAAATGATTTTGATTTCAACAATCGGTCTTATCGAGTTTATGTGCAGGCCGACCAGCAGTTCCGCGCCCAAGCCCGGGACATGAAGCAATACTACGTGCGCTCTGACGGTGGAGCGATGATTCCGTTGGACAACCTTGTGTCGATTTCGCAAACGGCATCGCCGACGGTCATCAGCCACTACAATCTTTTTCGGTCCTCGGAAATCGATGGATCGGCCGCGCCGGGTTTCAGTTCGGGGCAATCCATTGCGGCCATGGAGGACCTCAGCAAGAAAATTCTGCCCCAGGGATTTAACTACGAGTGGTCGGGGATTTCGCTTGAAGAGCTGGCTTCCGGCCATACCACGATTCTCCTGTTCGGCCTGGGAGTCTTGGTGGTGTATCTGACGCTCTCCGCCCAGTATGAAAGTTTTGTGTTGCCGTTCATCGTATTGCTGGCGGTGCCGATGGCGATGCTGGGCGCATTACTTGCCCAGTCTTTGCGCGGCTTGCAGAACGATGTCTATTGCCAGATCGGATTGGTGATGCTGGTGGGGTTGTCCAGCAAGAATGCCATTCTGATTGTGGAATTCGCCGAGCAGTTGCGGCAACGCGGCATGCCGCTGGTGGAAGCGGCAGTGGAAGCCGCCAGAATCCGGTTGCGCCCCATTCTGATGACGTCGTTGGCATTCATCCTGGGCGTGGTGCCGCTGATGGTGGCGCATGGCGCCGGCCAGGAAGGCCGCCATTCGGTGGGGACCACGGTGTTTGGCGGCATGATCATGTCCACCCTGCTGAATCTGTTTTTTATTCCGGTGCTATACCTCATCATTGAAGGCTGGCGTGAAGCGCGCGGAGTAAAAATCGGACACATGGTGCCACTGCCTTCTGAAAGCCCGGGGGATTAGCAGGCTAGTCCTTTCCTCTTTTCCTCTTTGTCAACTGCGGTGATCAAATTTCCCTTGACTGTTCTCCGTTCGAGCGCCAGAATGCTGCACACGTCCAGTCTTGTTAATTGGCAATGCGTTTTTGTACATCCCTAGGGAATCCTGGTTCAGAACTACGCCCCCGGTGCAACACCCGATTGATTCATTGATACGCGGAGGGAAAACATGCAAAAGCGTGGAATCAGCCTTCTGGGTGGCATTCTACTGTTCTGCTGGCTCGGCGCAACGCTAAGCTGTGACTGCCTGTGCGGCGAGAAGGTAGCCGCGACACCCCCACCTCCGTTGCATGTGCCCGCCAAGCCTGCCCCGATTGAGCCTGGCAAGCCCTGGCAGTTTGCAGTTTCCGGCGACTCACGCAATTGCGGCGATGTGGTTATGCCCGCCATCGCCCAGGGCGCGGATCACGATCATGCGCAGTTTTACTGGCACCTCGGCGATTTGCGCGCGATCTACGACTTTGACGAGGACTTCGTACAGGCCGCGAAGTTGAACGGGCAGCATATGACCATCGCAGGTTACGAGCAGCTAGCATGGCGTGATTTCCGCCAATATCAAACCATCCCGTTTGGAGGGATCCCCTTCTTCCTCGGGATCGGCAACCACGAAACTGTTGCGAATCTGAAAACGCGCGAAGAATTCACCCATGAGTTTGCGGACTTCCTTGATCTCCCGGAACTGCGGCAACAGCGCCAGAAAGATGCAGGGAAAGGAGCAGCTGGCCCTCCTAAGACTTACTTTCACTGGGTCATGGCCGATGTGGATTTCATTAACCTGGACAATGCGACACCCGATCAATTCGATGCTGATCAAATGAAGTGGGCACTGGAACGGATCGACAGCGACAAGCAGAACGACTCAGTCCACACAGTTGTCGTTGGCATGCATGAAGCTTTGCCCAATAGCATCTCCTCCAGCCATAGCATGAATCAGATGCTGGACGGTGGAAAGAGTGGAATACAGATTTACCAAGACCTGCTTGAGTTGAGGAAGAAAAAAAAAGTTTACGTTCTTGCCAGCCACTCCCACTATTACATGGAGGACATTTACAACACCCAGTTCTGGCAAAGCAATGGCGGCGTCCTCCCCGGCTGGATTGTGGGAACAGCTGGCGCGCACCGCTATCGACTGCCAGAACCGAATACAGCCAAGGTCGCCAAAACCAACGTTTACGGATATTTATTGGGCACGGTCAACCCGACCGAGCAGGATGCAGGCGCCGTTAAGTTCGAATTCAAGCAACTAGATGAGAAGAATGTTCCCCCGGCTATAGTTCAGGCATATTCTCAGGAGTTCGTGCATTGGTGCTTCGTGGAGAACACCGACGTGCCAAGCAGTATCAGAGGTACTAACAAGCACGAGACAGCAAGTGGTCATATTGAGAATCTGGTGGCGAGCGGTGGGCGGTGCTCGAAAGGGCTTGCCAAAAAAACCAATCTGACGGCTCCAAACGTAGACGAGAAGAGCTCAGTCGACGTGGGCAGGAGCGTGGTCTACGTCTATCACTAAGGCCGCCGTCCGGGAGAGCTTGCGCGTGGCAAACTTTAACAAGAAATTCAATTGAGTGTGAAGTATCGTTCAATGGCCCAATCAACTTCAGCCGGTTGTGTGCTATCGTCAACCACCGCTGCCGCCTCGTTCTTGCCGCGTGCTGCCGTCACTGAAACTACGTAGAGACCAGCTTCGCCGACAGAGAATGCGAACGATGCACGGTTGTTGGCGTTCACCTGACACGAGAGCCCATCCAGCTTTTTATTTGGGTTTTGAGGGGATTCAAAATCGAATGTTCCAATGGGATCCCTAGCTTCTTTTCCGTTCGCAAACCCAACACGAAACAAGTGAATCGGGGCGGCCCCGAACTTTAGCAGCGTGTTGCCGGTACCGACATTCTTTACAACAAGTTCGCCAATGGCGACCCTGTGGCCTGAATTCTGATTAAGGTCCGCCTGCCTCACCTCTAGTGTCAGTTCTAAGCGTGGCTCTAAGGTCAGTTTGGATAAGTAGAATGTCCAGCCGCCACCAACAACAACCGCCACAGCCAGAATGATTGATTGAACTCCCGAGGAAATCTTCTGAAAGCGGTCGGCGTCTGCAATCATGGGCGTATCTCCTTGATCCAGTCTCCCCAAGACGGTTCAGAATAGGTCGCCGCGTATAATTGCACAACCGTACCCGATGAGCAACATCTTTCCGTTCGGCACGTTCTTCGCTGTGATTCTGCTCCTGTCTTTTTCGGCCATGCCAACAGACGCACCACTCCCCAAATTCGCCGATGTCGCTCAACAAGTCGGCTTGACCGTCTCCCACATCTCGTCGCCGGAAAAGCATTACATCGTGGAATCCATGAGCGGCGGCGCCGGACTGATCGACTGCGACAACGACGGCAAGCTCGACATCGTCACCGTGAACGGCTCGACCGTTGACCATTTCAAAGCGGGCGGCGATCTCATGATCACGCTCTACCATCAGGATGACGGCTTCAAGTTCACCGACATCACCAAGTCTGCCGGCCTTGCGCGCAAAGGTTGGGGCATGGGAGTTGCAGTCGCCGACTATGACAATGACGGCCTGCCCGATATCTACGTCACCGGATATGGTGGCAACGCGCTCTATCACAATCTCGGCAATTGTAAGTTCGAGGATGTCACCGACAAGGCCGGAGTTGCCGGAGGAGGATTCAGCACTGGTGCGGCCTGGGGAGACTATGACCGCGACGGGCATGTCGATCTGTTCGTCTCCCGCTACGTTCACTTCGACATCGATCACCTGCCCGACTTCGGGAAGAATGAAAAGAATTGCAGCTTCAAGGGCGTCCCCGTGCAATGCGGGCCTTGGGGAATGCTGGGCGAATCCGACTTGCTCTTCCACAATCGCGGTGATGGAACCTTCGAGGAAGTTTCCAAGAAAGCTGGCGTCGACGATCCCAACAAATATTACGGACTTGGCGCAATCTGGGGGGATTACGACAATGACGGCTGGCCCGATCTATATGTGGCCAACGATTCCGGGCCGAACTATCTCTATCGCAATAAGCATGACGGAAGCTTCGAAGATGTCGGCATGTTGTCCGGCGCAGCCGTCAGCGCCGATGGCCTTGAGCAGGGATCGATGGGGGTGGATTGGGGCGACTATCTGCACGAAGGGCGCCTTTCAATGTTTGTGACCAACTTCACCGAGCAACCCGACGCGCTTTATCGCAATCTGGGAGCGCAAGGATTCTCCGATGTGAGTTATGCGGCGAAGCTGGCACGGCCAACCTACGCCATGGTCGGCTGGGGAACCGGATTCATCGACGTAGATAACGACGGCTGGCTGGATTTGTTCGTCGCCAACGGACACGTATATCCGCAGATGGATCAGATCCATGGGTCGGCACCTTATCGCGAGCCCATGCAGCTGTTCCGCAACTTGCGCGACGGCACTTTCGAAGATATTTCGACGGTGCTCTCGGCAATTCCGGAAGCATCGCGGCGAGGCGCCGCATTCGGCGATCTGAATAACGATGGCAAGATCGATGTCGTCCTGGTGAACACCGATGGGCCTCCTACTTTGCTGCTGAATCAGACCGAGAATAAGAATCACCGAGTTCTGTTCAAGCTGTTCGGGACCAAGAGCAACAAATCTGCAATCGGTGCGCGGGTGACGGTAAAAGCTGGAAAGCTGGTGCAGATCAGCGAAGTCCGCGGTGGCGGCAGCTATCTGTCGCAGAACGATCCGCGGCTGCATTTCGGTCTGGGCGCTTGGTCCACGATGGAGGAAGTTGAAATCAAGTGGCCAAGCGGGAGGGTCGAAACCCTGCGCGATATCCCAGCAGATTTCATCTACACCGTCGTCGAAGGCTCGGGTATTCAGGGAAAGCTTGCGCTCCCATCGTTGTGACATTGTATGCGCAGATCAACCAAGTATCATTGACGTTCATTTCCTGATCGAACCGCCATGCTGCCATTCAAGCTCGTCTACAGTGAGGATTACTACCTTCCCATCGGAGCGCACGTTTTCCCGGCGGAGAAGTACCAGCGGATCCACGAACGCCTGATGGAAGCCGGAATCGCCGCGGCAACGGATTTCCTCACACCACAGCCAGCCTCGGACCAGGACATTCTTCTGGTACACACTCCTCAGTACGTTCAGAAATTGAAAACCGGATCTCTGTCGGCCCGCGAAGAACTTGAGATGGAGATTCCCTTTTCTTCCGAGTTGGTGCGCGCGTTCTGGCTGGCCGCGGGAGGCTCGATTCTGGCGGCCGAGTATGCCCTGAGAGATCGAGTCGCCTTCAACATCGGCGGCGGATTCCATCATGCCTTTCCTGACCATGGCGAGGGTTTCTGCATGATTCATGATGTGGCCGTCGCGATCCGCCGCATGCAGCACGATGGCAAGATTGCCCGCGCCATGACCGTCGATTGCGACGTTCACCAGGGCAATGGAACGGCAGCTATTTTCGCCGGCACGCGCGGACCTGGTAGTCCGCTGCCTTCGACTTCCGCTACCTCTCTGATCCCATCAGCGAAGATCAACAATGCTCACGCGGGCAACGTGTTCACCATCTCCCTGCACCAGGAGAACAATTATCCAGCCTCAAAACCACCGTCGTCGATCGATGTGAACCTACCGGATGGAATCGGTGACGACGATTATCTCGCGTGGCTCGACAACGCCCTCAGTTCGGGCTTGCGCCAGTTCGAGCCGGAGTTGATCTCCTATATCGCCGGCGCTGATCCTTACTGCGAAGATCAGCTTGGAGGCCTGTCGTTGACCATTGCAGGCTTGAAGCGGCGCGATGAGTTGGTATTTCGCGTGGCTCGGACCCGAGATATTCCGGTGATGGTGACCTACGCCGGCGGTTATGCCCGGCGCGTCGAAGACACAATCACGATTCACTGCAATACCGTGATCGCGGCAAAAGAAGTGTTTGGTAGATAGCACCGGCGTCCCGGCTGCTAAAATAGCCATCCAAGCTATGTTTGAGAATCTTCAGGAAAAACTACAGCGCGCATTCAAAACCCTGCGTGGTCAGGCCGTCCTCAATGAAGAAAACATTCAGGAAGTGCTGCGCGAGATTCGCCTCGCGCTGCTCGAAGCCGACGTAAATTTCAAAGTCGTAAAACAGCTCATCGATCACATCCAGGCCAAGGCCGTCGGCCAGGAAGTTGCGACTTCTTTTTCGCCCGGAGAGCAGGTCATCAAGATCCTGCGTGACGAATTGATTGAGACCCTCGGCCATGACACCGCCCGCTTGAAGTTCGCCTCGCAACCACCGACCGTGGTGCTGATGGCGGGATTGCAAGGTTCCGGCAAAACCACGACCTCGGGCAAACTGGCCAATTGGTTGAAGCAGGGCGGCCATCGGCCGCTGCTGGTTTCGGTTGACGTTTACCGCCCCGCGGCCCGTGAACAGCTCAAAGTCGTTGCCCACGCGATTAAAGCAAACATTTACGAGGGCGAGGTCGGTGAAGCCAACACCGCCACCGTCGAACGCCTGGCCAAGGAAGCCCGCCGCGAGGCCATCAACACCGGCTCTGACGTGCTGATTATCGATACCGCCGGGCGCCTGCACATCGACGAACAACTTATGGAAGAGATGCAGTCCCTGAAGCGGCTACTCAATCCGAGCGAAATTCTGTTCGTAGCCGACGCCATGACTGGCCAGGACGCAGTCAACTCCGCCGAAGAATTCCACAAAAAGCTCGCCCTCACCGGCGTGGTGCTCACCAAAATGGACGGCGACGCCCGTGGCGGCGCGGCGCTCTCCATTCGGCAGGTCACCGGCCAGCCCATCAAGTTCATTGGTGTGGGTGAGAAGTACGATGCGCTGGAACCGTTCCATCCCGACCGCATCGTGTCGCGCATTCTGGGCATGGGCGACATTCTTTCGTTGATTGAAAAGGCGGAGCTGAACGTCGACAAAAAGAAAGCTCAGGATATGGCCAGCCGGGCTCTCTCCGGCGACGGCTTCTCGCTCGAAGACTTCCGTGATCAGCTGCGGAGTGTGAAGAAAATGGGATCCATCCAGAACATTATGGGCATGTTGCCCAACATTGGCCCCTTTGCTGGATTGCAGAAACACGCCGGTAAAGTGGACGAAAAGCAGATCGACCGTGTGGAAGCCATTATCAATTCCATGACCGGGCACGAGCGGCTGCATCATGATGTGATCAACGGCAGCCGCCGCAAGCGCATCGCCCGTGGCTCTGGAACCAGCGTGCAGGAAGTGAATAATCTGCTGCGCCAATACGCTCAGATGCGCAAGATGTTCAAGCAGATGGGCAAGGCCAGCTTCGGACGAAAGCTGGCAGGCATGAAGTTTCCGGGAATGTAATGCGAAACGCTTTTAGCCCTTGGCTCTTAGCTTTTAGCCAAAAGCCGAGGGCTAACGGCCAAGAGCTGTTCTCATGAAATGGCGTTCTCTCGAAGAATCGACTCCGGGCACGGATGCTCGCCCCCTTAGCGAAATCTTTGCCGAGCGCAAGGCGCTAATCGCCCAGTATGTCCCGCAGGAAATCCAAGCCGTTCATGAGCAAGTGATTGCCGACCTTCGCGATCAAGGGTTTGAAGACCGCGCCCTAGGTCTGGGCGCGAAAGCTCCATCGTTCGAATTGAAAGATCACAGCGGTAAGACGGTTTCCTCGGCCGAGATCTTGAGCACTGGCCGCCTTGTCATCTGCTTCTTTCGTGGACGCTGGTGCCCGTTCTGCGTCGCACAACTGGAAGCGATGAATCTGGTTTTGGCACAGATTCGAGATGCCGGCGCCGAACTCGTCGCTATCTCGCCGCAAACCATGCAGCAGTCTTTCTTCATGGCAGACCAGCACCAGCTGCGGTTTCCGTTGCTCAGTGATGCCGCCAACCAAGTGGCCCGCCAGTTTGGCTTGGTATACCGTGTTCCCGACTCGCAGCAGTCGATCTATCGCCGGGCTATGACTAACCTGCCCTTTACCAATGGAGACGAAAGCTGGGAACTACCGATTCCAGCAGTGTATGTGGTCGACCGCGACGGCACCATCTTGTCCGCCGCGGTCAACCCAGACTACAAAGAACGACCCGAGCCTGAAGAGGTTCTTGAGCAGTTGGTGCGGCCTTAATACTGCAAACAAATCTCCAGCTGACGTGAGGCTTCGTCGATTGCTCGAATCGCGTCGACGCGGTGTCCGCCGAAGTCGTGGGCCGCTTCCTGTAGGTGGATCTTGGCGTTCTG
>Ga0210398_10005322_pt1 | contig 11971 bp, 10 predicted proteins | sample IncBWC4OmetaG_FD_161047 | JGI IMG/M metagenome (GOLD analysis project Ga0210398, IMG submission 161047) | Forest soil microbial communities from Barre Woods Harvard Forest LTER site, Petersham, Massachusetts, United States - Inc-BW-C-4-O | ecosystem: Environmental > Terrestrial > Soil >... | reverse complement strand
TGGCGCCGAGTTGCTTGGGGTTCAAAACCTTCAAGTCCCGCAGGGTGGTCGTGCTGACCCACCAGCCGGGAAAAACCAGCACGGGCGTGATGAGCAGGCGTTCGCCGATGAGCTGGTAAATCCATTGCGTCAGCCACTCGGCCTGGCGGCGCGTCTGCGCGAGGCCGTGCGTGTCCTCGCCCCACGGATACACGAGCTGCTCGCCGTCGAAGACGATCTCGTGTTCCTGGCGGCCCTGGGCGGCTTTGCCTTTGCGACGGGTCTTGGTCTCGATGCAATATATGCCGCTGGGGCCGATGACAACGTGGTCGATATCGAAGGTGGCGTTGCCGTATTCGCAGGGCACGTCGTGGAAGACATGGTAGCCTTCCGTCAGGAGCGGTACGAGGGCCTCGGCGACGGCCTTTTCACCGTAGAGACCGAGATGGCAGTCGCGCCGCAGCGTGATCGTGCGCATGAGCCACCAAGCGCAGCCGGCGAGCGCGAGGACGAACAGGACGATTGAAGTAATGAACACGACCAGGCCACCGGTCGTGGCGCCCATGTGGTCGGAAATGATCAGGCCGCCCCAGAGCAGCAGCCCGGGCACGATGGCGCAACCGCCGAGGCCGAGCAGGAGATGATCGTCGAGCTTCTCGAGCTGGCGGCGCAGGCCTTCGCCGGGACCGCGGAGCAATTTTTCGGAAACGGGCGGACGTTCCCGGCGGCGATTGACGCGCCAAATCCAAAGCCAGGCCACCATCCCGATGTAGGCGACCGTGAAAAGGATGAAAATCCAGATTGAAGCACCAGTGGACATGGGTGCGTTTTGGCCCGGTGGTGCCGGGTAAGACAATGTTATTGAAGCTCAGGAAGTTGAATTGAGCAGAATTTGACGATCACTTGACGGAGTTTTTACCGTTTTTCCAGCTTTTGGCTGGAAAAACAAAGACTGAAGGCGGAAGACTGAAAACTGACTTGAGGTATTTCCGCGGACAAAGGGTCTCTTCGCCGCCACGATTTTTCAGTATTCAGCTTTTAGTCTTCAGCTTTTTCCTGACAGCGGCGGCATAGGCACATCAAGCGCGGCGGAAATGGCGCGGAGCAACTCGGCTTCTTCGACGAGAATGACGCCGTCGGCGCAGACAACGTGCGCGGCGGCGGTGACGAGGCGCTGCTTGATGGGTAGTGAAGCGATGGCGAGGCGGTTGAGGGCGGCATCAAGTTGCTTTATCTGGCAGGCGTCGGGTGCAAGGAAGGGAAGCCCGCCTTCAAACATCTTGAGCTGGCCGGTTCCGGCGGCGAAGGCCTTCGTCGCGGCCGGTTGGTCGTCGCTCGACACATGGGCCAGCGCACTGAGGACGACGGAAATTTCATCGGCCAGGGCCTCGAAGGAGAAAATTTGCTGGCCCATGCCGACGGGCTGCTGGCCGAGGGCGAGGTTGCGGCGAAGGATTTTTTGCAGCGCGAATTCGAACATGTCCACCTTGGCATGGGCGTGGATGAGCTGGTCGAGGGTGTCGAAAAACGACGCCAGTGCCGGCGGCGGGAGCTGGTGCAGCGCGGGCAGGGCGAGTTGCACGAGCGAGAACTTGTGCCCGGGATCAAGCGTGTCGAGGGCGGGGGTAAGTTCGTCGAGCACCAGGAGCGTGGCGGCTTCGACCCGCGCGGCGACGATGCCGCGTTGCTGGTCGCGCACCGTGACGTCGTCGTTGAGCAGCAGGCCGTAGATGAGGGCCGGGGCCTCCGGAGCATTGCGCGCGGCTGCGAGCAGGCGCGGGGGCAGGCCGTCGAGGAGGTCTTGCGCGCCGGCGATGGCGGCGGCGGTGAGGGTGCCGATCGACGCGATCGCGGCCGCCGCGCCGGTTGGGCGAGAGGCAGAAGCGGAAGGCAAAGGCGGGGTTATTTCCGAAAAAGATTCCTGGGCGATATCCACCGTCTCAGGCGGATCAAAAAACTTGCCGTCCCATTGCGAGTCGATGGCACGGATGCGTGCGTCGAGCGGCGGGTGGGTGGCCCAGAAGGTGGCGAATGACGACGTGAAGGCCTGCGCGAAAAAGAAGTGGCTGATCTCGATCGCGCGGTGCGTTTCGATCGATGAGCCAACCGCATAGCCGCCGATTTTTTTAAGCGCGCCGCCAATGCCGGCGGGATTGCGGGTGAATTGTACGCTGGCGGCATCGGCGAGGAATTCCCGCTGGCGTGAAGCCGCGGCCTGGATCAGCCGGCCGAAAAAATAACCGATGTAGCCGATGATCATCAGCACGAGGCCGATGACGAAGATGGCCGCGATGCCGCCCCCGCCTTTGCCCCGCACGCGGACGGTGCGCAGGCTCCAAAGAATGCCACGCCCGGCCAGGCCGATGACGAGGATGCCGAAGAGAATGGAGGTAAGCTTGAGGTTGAGCCGCATGTCGCCGTTCAGGATGTGGCTGAACTCGTGGCCGACGACGCCCTGCAGCTCGTCGCGCGTCAGCTTGTCGAGTGCGCCGCGGCTGACGGTGACGACCGCGTCGCTGGTGGTGAGGCCGGCGGCAAAGGCATTGATGGCGGGTTCCTCGTGGAGCACGTAGACATCGGGCATGGGCACGCCGGAGGCGATGGCCATTTCCTCAACCACATCGAGCAGGCGGCGCTCGGCGAGGTCGGTGGAATTCGGCTCGATGCGGCGGCCCCCGGCCATTTCGGCAATGATTTCCCCGCCTTCGTGCAATAAATTCCATTTGTAGAGCGAGGCGCAGCCCACAATGGCGAGCGTGCCGAACGCCACGCCGGCAAAAATGTTGGGCTGCCAGAACGAGAACGCGGGGGTGGTGTCGTTCTCGTAATTGGAATTGTCGTAATAGCCGTGGTAAGGGTGGGCACGGTTCTGTGCCACGCTGACCAGGAAGATGGCCGCGAAATATTCCGCGACAATGGTGCCGAGCACGGCGAACACGAAAAGCACGACGAGCCGGTTCGTGCGCTTCTTGGCGTGGGCCTGGGCTTCGAAGAAGTCCATTGTATGGAAAAGCTGAAGACTAAAGACTGAAAGCTGAACTAAGGCACCTCAGTGGCTAAAGGCGTTCCTTCGCAGCTGCAGTTTTTCAGTATGCAGCTTTCAGCCTTCAGTCTTTCACGAGAAGCTGACCTTCGGCGCGTTGCGCTCGGTGGCGTCGTCGATCTGGAAGAGTTGCGCGTCGGTGAAGCCCAGCATGCCGGCGAAAACCACGTTGGGGAAAGTCTGCCGGGTGTTGTTGTAGGTCATGACGAAGTCATTGTAGGCTTGGCGGGCGAAGGAGATTTTATTTTCCGTCGAGGTGATCTCCTCGGTGAGCTGCATCATGGTTTGGTCGGCCTTGAGATTGGGATATTGCTCGGAGACGACCATGAGGCGGCTGAGCGCGCCGGTGAGGCCGGACTCGGCGGAGAGCAGGCTTTTCACGGCTGTGGCGTCGGCGGGATTGGCGGCGGCGGACTGCGAGGCGGTGTAGGCGATATTGCGGGCCTTGATCACGTCCTCGAGCGTCCCATGTTCGTGTGCCAGGTAGCCCTTGGCGGTCTCGACGAGGTTGGGAATGAGATCGTAGCGGCGCTTGAGCTGGACGTCGATCTGGGAGAAGGCGTTCTTGAAACGGTTGCGCAGGGCGACAAGCGTGTTGTAAATACCTGTGACCCACAGGGCGGCAATGCCGGCAATTGCAACGAGGATAAGGAGGATAATGAGGGCGACGTTCATGGGATTTCGGGTTGAAGTAAGATGCCGCCAGTGTGCAAATGGAACCTTGGGGCGCGAGACGGAACTGATTACACAACCGAGCTTTGTTTCCACTCGCGGGCTTGCCCCGGAGCCGTGGGGTGGGCAACGTCGCATACTTAATGCATATCCCAAAATGCCTGTATTTCGGACTCGCCATGCTGGTGGCGGGTGCGGGGTTGCGTGCGCAAACGGCCAGCCGTGAGCCTGTCGAATTGGCCTTGCCGACCGGCCCTGAGCTTGTCGAACGGGCTGAGACATCGGCGCCGTTGCTGATGGAAAACGAGGTCAGGCCTGAGCCTGCGGAGCTGTTGCTCCAGCAGCAGGCGGCGCAGCATGCCCTGGAGCTGGGACTGCCGGCGGTGGCGGCGGAAATTTATCGAGGGTTGCTCGCGGTGCCGGGGGCAGATCGCGCGGCGCTGACGCTCGCGCTGACGACGGCCTTGCTCGACGACGGCCGGGTGGACGAAGCCGACCAGGCCTTGCAGGGGATCGTGGCGGAGCGCGGCGCGGCGTGGCATTTGCGCACGGGGCTCATTGCGGCGGTCCGGAAGAATTTTGACGCGGCGCGGACCGAGGCCGCCGCCGTGAAGCCCGGGGAACTGGGGCCGGCCGACCTTGGGTGGTTTTATTTCCTGCAAGGCCAGCTCGCGGACGCGGCGGGCGATGGGCCGAAGGCGCAGGCCTTTTATGACCAGGCGACGGGTGCGGCGGCGTCCGACCAGCAGCGCGCGCAATTTGAGCTGGCCAAACGGGAGGCTGAGTTGCGCGCGGGCCGGCGGGACGATTCGCTGCTGGATGAATTGCGGGGCAATGTGGACAAATATCAAGGCACGCTCACAGGATACCAGTATGTGCGGCAATATGCCATCGTGCTCGACCTGGCCCAGCGCAAGAACGAGGCAGTGTCGCTCTTGCAAAGGCAACTCCTGGCCTTGCCGCCGGGAGCGCAAGCGACGGCGGATGAATTTCATTTGCTGCTCGGGATGATTGCCGGACCGGACACGGATACCGGACGTCAGGCGCTGATGGAGCTTTTGCGCAGCGGCAGCGACCGCACCATGCAGCGCGTCGCGCTGCAATTGCTGGGGCCCGCGGTGGCCCAACCCGGGGGCCTGCTCGACGAATTGATCGGCGTCACGCCGCCTCACCCGATCCTGGAAGACCTGCTGTTGTTCCGGGCGCAAGTGAACCTCACGGACAAAAGATACGGCCTCGCCACGGCCGACGCGACTCTCCTCATAAAAAATTTCCCCGGCTCGCCGCTCATACCCGCGGCGCTCGGCGTTCTGCTGGGCGACGCGTGGGAACACGGGCGCTACCATTCCGCGGCGGACTATGCGATGAAGGCGCGCGCGGCCTTGCCCCCGGGCCAGATGCATGCCCAACTCGGCGTGCTCGAGGCCGAGGCGTGGTTTTGCGCGAGCGATTTTCGCAGCGCCGCCGATGCCTATGCGGCGGTGTTGAACGAGAGGCCGGCGGGGGTGGACGCGGGCGCACTGATTTTCCAGCGCGTGCAGGCGGAGATCGAGGCCGGGCGGCTCGACGCGGCGCAGGCCTTGATCGACCAGTTCACGGCGGACCCGGCGTTCGACGCGGTGAACCGCTGGCAGGCCGAGTGGAACCTGGCGCGCGCGCTTGAGGCGCATGGACAAATCGCGGCGGCGCTCGCGCGCGTGGAGAAGCTGTTGGGCGCGTCCGGGGCGGCGGCCCTGCCGGCGGACCTGCGCCTGCGCATGGCGTGGCTGCAGGCGCGGCTGGCGTTCGAGGCGGGGCGGCCGGAACAGGCGTTGCAGCGGGCCGGCGCGCTGGTCGATTCCCTCGCGGGCGCGGCGGGCGCGGGCCTGCCGGCGGAATTGAAGACGCTGGTCGTCAGCGCGGAACAGCTGCAGGAGGCCGAGGCGGATTTTGCGCTGCAACGCACGGACGCAGCGCTGGGTTTGCTGAATAAGCTGCGCACGGATTTCCCCCAGAGCGATGCGGCGATCCAGAGCTACATCGTCGAGGCCAATTTTTATGCGGACCACGACCGACTGAGGGACGCGCAAGCGCTCTTGAACAAGCTGGTGGTTGCAGCCGAGGCCGACAAGACGGCCGGCAATCCCTACGCGCGCTATGCGCCCTATGCGTTATATCTCGCGACCAACTTTGCCGAGCGGCATGGACAGGATAACGATCTCGAGGACGCCGTCCGGCTGACCGCCCAACTGGCGCGCGAGTATCCCCAGAGCAACCTCGTGTTCTACGCGTTGCTGAAGCAGGGGGATTTGCATCGCAAGTTGAACGACTTTGGGCAGGCGCAACAGGATTACGAGTATTTGGTCAACAACTACGCCCAGCATGACGATGTGCTGGTGGCGCAGATGGCGCTGGCCGACTGCCACTGTGCGCAGGCCGCGAATAACCCGGCGCACGCCGAAAGCGCGACGGCGATTTATGAAAGTTTGTCGGAACGGCCGGATGCGTCCGCGGAGCTGCGTATCGAGGCCGGCTACAAGTTCGGTTTGTTGCAACAGGCGCAGCCCGGCCACGAGGCCGACGCGCAGAAGACGTGGTGGCGGTTGGCCAACGTTTTCCTGCTCGACCCGGCCAAGTCCGCCGACCTCGGCGCGACCGGCCCCTATTGGATGGGCCGCGCGCTGCTCACGCTGGGCAACTCGCTGGAGCAACAGCAAAAATTCGACCAGGCGCGCGAGGCGTGGCAGCTCATCGGGCGCTACAACCTGCCGGGCGAGGCGCTCGCCCAAGAGCGGCTCACGCGTTACCTGCCGGCGCCGGCAACTGCCGGCAAATGATCAAACGCCAAAGGGCCAAATCCCAAAAAATCTGAAATTTGAAATCTGAAATTCCGCCGCGAGGCGGGGCTACCCGCTACTCGATGCTCGCTACTGATCTGACCAAATACTAACTACAAGCTACCAATTACCTTATAGTCTGACCATGTCCGTATTTGACTTCAATTTATTCGCCCGTGGCGGGCCCATGATGTGGATCCTGCTGCTGCTCGGCGTGGTCGGGCTGATGCTGTCCATCGAGCGCACGCTTTACCTGCACCGCGGGCAGATCCGTTCGACGTCGTTCGTCAACGGCATCAAGAACATCCTGGCCAAACGCCGGTTGATCGAGGCGCTGACCGTGTGCGAGGAGACGCCCGGACCGGTGGCCGCGGTGGTCAAGGCCGCGCTGCTGCATGCCAATGAGGACGAGGCGAAGATGCGCTTTGCGGTGCAGGAGGCGGCGCTGGTGGAAATCCCGTCGCTCGAGCGGCGGCTGGGCACGATCGCCGCCATCGCCCAGGTGGCGCCGCTCGTCGGCCTGCTCGGGACGCTGCTGGGCATGATTGTGACGTTCCGGGCGTTCCTGCACGACTACGAGACGGCCAGCGCGCTGGCCGCGGGCCTGTGGCCGGCGTTGCTCAGCACGGTGGCGAGCCTGATGATCGGCATCCCGGCGCACTTGGCGCACCATTTTCTCACCGGGCGCGTGCGGGCGATCCTGCGCGACATGGAGTGGGCGGGAAATGAAATCATGCGGTATTTGTTAATCGAATACAGGAAGCCGGCGGCGGAGGCCGCGGAGGCCAGGCCATGATCACGCGGCCCCTCGACCTGGCGTCGCGCCCGCGGCGGATGCCGCGGAACTTCGATGCGTTTTACTTCATCAACGCCGGCCTGATCGTGCTCTTCTTCCTGATGTTCGGATCGCGTTTCGTGCTGGCGCCGGGGTTGGGCGTGGGACTGAAGGGCGGCTTTGCCCTGCCGGCCATGGAGGGCGCGAAAGCGACCGCCGTTGCCACCAACGTCTTTATCAGTATGCCGCGGCCGGGCGTGGTGCTGGTGGCAGATGAGGGGAAGATCGATTTCACCCAGCTGGACGGCTGGCTGCAGGCGCGCGCGAAGGAGCACAAGGCGCCGGTGCTGCTCATCCGCGCCGACGGGAGCGTGCCCATGCAGGACATCGCCGACATCGAGGCGCGGGCGACGGCGGCGGGCTTTATTTACGTGCAGGTCGCGTTTGAGGAGTCGGCCGTGGAAAAATGAGTTGAAGCTATCTCAAAATTCAAAATGAGCATCGTTTATGCAAAAAAGCGCCAGCGCGGCGTTGTCGCCGAGGAGCAAGCCTCGCTGAGGATTGCTTCCTCGGTTCCGCCTTGCTCCACGCCAAAAACTCTGCCGCGCTGCCCATTTTCAATTTTGAGATAGCTTCTTATGGCCCAGACCACGAAAGCTTATACCGGCACGCCGCAGGGCGGGGGAGAAAGGCGCATCTGGCTGATCGCCGGCGCCGGGGCGCTGTCGGCCATGGTTCTTGTCCTCTGGCTGTTTTCCCGTTCGCCGGCGCCGCCCGAGGCGGCCGGGTTGTCGCGACCCGTGCCGGCGGTGGGTTTGACCCGGCTTGATAGCGGGACGACGGATGTGGAAGTGCGCGAGCAGGCGGAGTTGTTTGATCCGACTCCGCTCTTTTTGCCGACCCGGTGGAATGTCCAGCCGCAAGGCCTGCCGGTGGGCGCCGCCCGCGAGTCCGGGACGGCGTTTGCGGCGTTTGACCCGAAGCTGTTGTTCGACAAAGACACGCTGGCGCTGAGTTTCCCCGCGGTGGTGGCCACGCCCACCCGGCCGGTTGACGCACTTTCGGTCGGCACGACCCCGCGGCCCTTGCTGGGGTTGGGCCGGGTGGACCTCGCGACCGAACCGCTGGCGGCGAGGGGCGGGTTTGCCGAAGTGTCGGCAGCTGGCACAGGCGAACCGGTGCTGGCGCAGGCTTTGCCCGGGGCGGCGCCGCCGGCGGGGGATTGGGCGCCGCTGGAGTTTTTGGTGGGCATAAATGCGATGGGGCTCGTCGGGCCGCCCCAACTCATGCACAGTTCGGGCAACGAGGCGGTGGACGGGTATTTCCGGGCGTTTTTGGCCGGAAATTTCCGGCTGGGCGCGCGTTTGCGGCCGGGCTTTTTCCACGTGCGCATCGGCCCCTGAAATATTTGTAGCCAATGTGCAAAATTTCAGTTGACGGAGCGGAATGCGACATCCACGTTCTTAACTCTTTTTTCAATATTTTGACCTACCTAGGTCTGCCCAGATAGCTCAGTTGGCAGAGCACGTCCTTGGTAAGGACGAGGTCGCCGGTTCGAATCCGGTTCTGGGCTCCAGGTCAGCGTCGATGATTTCTCCGACGTTAAACAAGAAATTACCCTAAATAACCTAATCAACTTCATCAACTCAACCGACTCAAACCCACATGGCTAAAGGTACATTCGAACGCAAGAAACCGCACGTGAACGTTGGCACAATCGGCCACGTTGACCACGGAAAAACCACGCTCACGACCGCGATCCTCGCGGTCCAGGCGCGCAAAGGCCTCGCCGAGGTCAAATCCTACGCGGATATCGCCAAAGGCGGCACCGTTCGCGATGCCTCGAAGATCGTCACGATCTCCGTCGCCCACGTGGAATATGAGTCGACCAAGCGCCACTACGCGCACGTTGACTGCCCCGGCCACGCCGACTTCGTGAAGAACATGATCACGGGTGCCGCCCAGATGGACGGCGCCATCCTCGTCGTCTCCGCCGCCGACGGCCCGATGCCGCAAACCCGCGAGCACATCCTCCTCGCCCGCCAGGTCGGCGTGCCGAAGATCGTGGTTTTCCTCAACAAGGTCGACCTCATCGACGACAAGGAACTCCTCGACCTCGTCGAGATGGAGATCCGCGAACTCCTGACCAAGTATCAATTTCCCGGCGACACCGCCACCATCATCCGCGGCTCCGCCACCGCCGCCCTCGAAGGCAAGCCGGAAGGCGAAAAAGCCATCAGCGACCTGATGGATGCCATCGACGCCGACATCCCGGAGCCCGTTCGCGAGAACGACAAGCCGTTCCTGATGTCGGTCGAAGACGTCTTCTCGATCACCGGTCGCGGCACGGTCGCCACCGGCCGTATCGAGCGCGGCGTGATCAAGGTCAACGACACCGTTGAAATCATCGGCCTCCGCGACACCACGACCTCCGTCGTGACCGGCATCGAAATGTTCCGCAAGCTGCTCGATAGCGGCCAGGCGGGCGACAACGTCGGCATTCTCCTCCGCGGTATTGAAAAGGAAGGCATTGAGCGCGGCCAGGTCCTCGCGATTCCGAAGACCATCACCCCGCACAAGAAGGCCAAGGCCGAGATTTACGTCCTCTCCAAGGAAGAGGGCGGCCGTCACACGCCGTTCTTCAACGGCTACCGTCCCCAGTTCTACTTCCGCACGACCGACGTGACCGGCATCATCAACCTGCCGAAGGGCGTCGAGATGATCATGCCTGGTGACAACATCAGCGTTGAAGTCGACCTGATCTGCCCGATCGCCATGGAAAAAACCCAGCGTTTTGCCATCCGCGAAGGCGGTCGCACCATCGGGGCCGGCCGTATCACCGAAATCATCGAGTAACCTTTTAACCCAAAACTATTCCGGCGAAACACGCCGAGGCTTCTGTACAAGGGCCTCGGCTGCGTCGTCTAAGAAACCAACACAGGGGTGTAGCTCAATTGGTAGAGTAGCGGTCTCCAAAACCGTCGGTTGGGGGTTCGAGTCCCTCCGCCCCTGCCAGCCAAGTCCATGAAAAATCCGTTCCGCAGCACACGCGTCTTCGTCGGTGAAATGATCGGCGAGCTCAAAAAAGCTTCGTGGCCGTCCAGGCTGGAGCTGCGCGATTCCACCATCGTCGTCATCGTGGCCACGGTGGTCCTCGGGCTTTTCACGAGCATTTGCGATTTTGCCCTCATCCAGGTCGTTAACCTCTTCACCGAGCTCGTCCGTTGAACTCCTTGCCGCCCATGACTGCAGAAACATCCGTTCACGCCGGCGCCCAATGGTTCGCGCTTCACACGCTCTCCGGCCAGGAGAACAAGGTGAAGAACTACATTGAGAAATTCAAGAAGGCCGAGGAACTCGACGACCATATCTTCGAGGTGCTCCTGCCCACGGAGATCGTCTCCGAGGTCAAGGCCGGCAAGAAATCCACCAAGGTTCGCAAGCTCTATCCCGGCTACGTCTTTATCCAGATGCGCCTCTACGAGGAAGGCCAGGTCATCAACAAGCCGTGGTATTTCGTCAAGGAAGTCGCGGGCGTCATCGGCTTTGTCGGCGGCGACCATCCCGCCGCGCTCCGCCAGTCCGAGATCGACGAAGTTCGCGCCCGCATCGAGGCCGCTAGCGGCAAGGAAGTGCCGAAAGTCCAATACGAAGTCGGCGAAGAAGTGAAGATCACCGACGGCCCCTTTGCCAACCTCAACGGTCGCATCGACGAGATCGACCCCGATCGCGGCAAGCTCAAGATTTCCGTCTCCATTTTTGGCCGGTTCACCCCGGTCGAGCTCGAATACTGGCAGGTGCAGCGTCTCACCGAATAAAGCCAAGTACCAATTACCAAGTATCAAGTAACAAGTATTTTATCTAATTTCCCATGGCTAAGAAAATCCAAGGCTACATCCGCCTCCAACTTCCCGCCGGCGCCGCCAATCCCGCGCCGCCCGTCGGTCCCGCGCTTGGCGCCCAGGGCGTCAACATCATGGCGTTCTGTAAGGATTTCAACGCCCGGACCAAGGACCAGAACGGCATGATCCTGCCGGTCGTCATCACGGTTTATTCCGACAAGAGCTTTACCTTCATCCTCAAGTCGCCCCCGGCTTCGGTCCTCCTCAAGAAGGCGGCGAATATTGCCAGCGGCTCGGCCCGGCCCAACCAGGACAAGGTCGGCAAGGTCACCCGCAAGCAGCTCCTCGAAATCTACAACCTTAAAAAGGCCGACCTCAACGCCAAGACCGACGCCGCCGGCATCAAGGTCATCGCCGGAACCGCCCGCAACATGGGCATCGAAGTCATCGACTAATTTTTCGTCACACAACTACAACAACCACTCACCGCGGGAGTCCCTCCAGGGACGTTCGCACCGCAAGGAGTAAACATGGAAAAAAAGAGCAAACGTTATCGCAGCGCCCTTGAGGCCGCTGATCTCACCAAGGACTACGCGTTGAAAGACGCCGTGGAAATCCTGGCCAAGTTCCCCAAGGCGAAGTTCGACGAGACCGTCGAGCTTTCCCTCCGTCTCGGCGTGGATGCCACGCAAGGCGACCAGATGGTCCGCGGCACCACGCCGCTGCCCAACGGTTCCGGCAAGAAGGTCCGCGTCCTCGTCTTCACCGACGATCCGCAGAAGGCCATCGCCGCCGGTGCCGACCATGCCGGTCTCAAGGACATCATGGCCAAGATCAACGAAGC
>Ga0210398_10005321_pt1 | contig 11972 bp, 12 predicted proteins | sample IncBWC4OmetaG_FD_161047 | JGI IMG/M metagenome (GOLD analysis project Ga0210398, IMG submission 161047) | Forest soil microbial communities from Barre Woods Harvard Forest LTER site, Petersham, Massachusetts, United States - Inc-BW-C-4-O | ecosystem: Environmental > Terrestrial > Soil >... | reverse complement strand
GTGGGCCTTGAAATCCTTGATGGCAAATGCCTCTTCGATCCGATGCAGCTCGCCGGCATCGGAACTGCCATGTCCAGCCTTGGCCGAATGGTCCACCAGCAACAAGATCCCGCGCGGCTTCAGGGCCCGCGCCAGCTGGTCGAGCACGGCGCTGACATCAATCTTCGGCCAGGGGTTTTGGGGGTTGGTATTCACCCAGTACAGATCGTGATACACCTTGACCAGCAGTACGGCATCCAAGCTTGCCGGCGGCAATTTCATATCGGCAAGATCTACGGTTTGGTGACTGACATTGGGCAGCCGGTTGCCGCTCAAGCGATTTTGCAAATCCGGTTCGCTCCAATGATCGAATGCGGCATTGTTGATCAGCAGCACCTGGCCTTTCGGTCCAACGATGTAGCTCAACAATTCGCTGTAGTAGCCATCCCCGGCGAGCACGTCCGCCACTTTCATGCCGGCGTTGATGCCGGTGAGGCGCAGGATCTCGGCGGGATGATCCTTCGCGTCGCGGGCCGGATCCGCGGCCGGGCGTCCCGGGTGGGCGACCGCGGCGTCGAATCGATCGGCCGCGGTTGCGGTCGCGGCCAACAAGATCGCGGACAGAAATGTTGCGGCGACAGTCGGATAATTGCGAATCATGTCTTCTCCCCCTTTATGAGCAGCAGTGCGATCAAGGTAATGAGCCCGGCAACCGATAAATAATAACCGACGTACGCCAGGCCGTATTGCGTCGCCAACCAGTTGGCGATGGGCGCGGCGATCGAAGCGCCGAGTATTCCCGCGAGATTGAAGGTGAGCGATGTCCCCGTGTAGCGCACCGGAGTCGGGAACAGCGTCGCCAGCGCGCTGCCGAGGGGGCCATATGAGATGCCGGCCAGGCCAAAACCCAGAATCAAGAACACGAACACTATTGCCGTGTCATGGGTGCCGAACAAGGGCTTGAAGGTGAAGCCGGACAAGATGATCAGCACCGTGGCGATCTTCAACATGCGAAGTCCGCCGATTCGATCAGCCATGGATCCCGAGAACGGTATGGTCACCGCAAAAGACACGACGGCGATCATTTGCAGAATCAGAAATTCCTGGCGCCCAAATCCCAAGTGCCCCGTGGCCCAGCCCAGGGCAAAGACGTTGACGAGATAGAACACCACGAAGGTGGTGGTTGAACCGAACGTTCCCAAAATCAGCTGAATCGGATATTTGGCAAAAACCACGGCAAAGGGCACGCGCACGCGTTCGCCCTGCTCAATGCTGCGTTTGAATGCGGGTGTTTCGGCGAGCTGCAGTCGCACGTACAGTCCGACCACCACCAGCACGGTGCTCGCTAAAAACGGCACGCGCCAGCCCCAACTGAACAATTGCGCCTCGGATAGGCGGTCACTGATCAAGAGGAACGCGCCGATGGAGATGAACAGCCCGAGCGGCGCACCCAACTGCGGGAACATGCCATACCAGGACTGCTTGCCCGGCGGCGCGTTCTCGGTTGCGAGCAATACCGCGCCGCCCCATTCCCCGCCCAAACCCAAGCCCTGTCCTATCCGGCACAGCGCGAGCATCACCGCGGCAGCTACGCCGATGGAGGCATAGGTCGGCAACAAGCCGATGCAAACGGTGGAGATACCCATGGTAAGCAGTGCGGTAACCAAGGTTGTCTTGCGTCCGATTCGATCGCCGAAGTGGCCAAAAATAGCCGACCCGATGGGCCGCGCGACGAACGCCAGGGCAAAGGTCGCCAGCGACTGCAAAGTGGCGGTGGCCGGATCGCCCTTGGGGAAGAACAGTTTGGGAAATACCAGGACCGCAGCGGTGGCATAGATGTAGAAATCGTAGAACTCGATGGTGGTGCCGATCATGCTGGCGAACAGGATGCGGCGCGCAGCCTTGGCATCGGACGATTGGTTCGAATCGAGCAAAGGGACGACCTCAATTTTTTCGCCGATTTTGCAGACAGTCTACCAGCGTCGCTGCCGCGCTTCCCAATACTGCACGCATCGACTGCGTTATGCTGTGCGCGCATGGTCAAGAACCGATGCCGGGACGCCAGCTATGATCGAAATCAATTCGAGCGATTTTCGAGTTCGCGAGGGACGGCAAGTCGACCTCAAGAAATGGCCGACGCAAGTCGATCCGGTGTACAAGAATATCCGGCAGTATCGCGAAGTTTTGGGCGCCGACACCGAAGCCCTGAGTAAGCAGCAGCAACTGCTGTATGCATCGAACAGCAATGCGCTGCTGTTGATTTTTCAGGCCATGGACGCCGCCGGCAAGGACAGCGCCATCAAGCACGTCATGTCGGGAGTCAACCCGCAGGGCTGCCAGGTCTTCAGCTTCAAGCACCCGAGCATGATCGAGCTGCAGCACGACTTTCTCTGGCGCACCACACGCAACCTACCGGAACGCGGCAAGATCGGCATTTTCAACCGATCCTATTACGAGGAAGTGCTGATTGTGCGGGTACATCCGGAAATTTTGCGTGCCGAGGGTCTGCCCAATGGCGCGCCGGATGAAAAAAACATCTGGCGCGACCGCTATCGCTCCATCGTGAATCTGGAAAAGCATTTGCACCGCAACGGTACGCGCATCATCAAATTCTTTCTGCACCTGTCGAAGGAAGAGCAGCGCAAGCGCTTTCTGGACCGGATAGAGACGCCGGAAAAGAACTGGAAATTCTCGGCGGCGGATATCGAGGAACGGAAATTCTGGAATCAGTACATGAAGGCCTATGAAAAATGCCTGGGTGCGACCAGCACCACGCAGGCCCCTTGGTATGTCGTTCCCGCAGACGACAAGCTGAATGCGCGCCTGATCGTGTCGCGCATCCTGCTCGAACACCTCGAGTCGCTGCAGTTAAGCTACCCCAAGAGCAGCGCGGCGCGGCGCCGCGAACTGCGCTCGCTGCGCGCGCAGCTGAAGGAATAGGCGGCCGCCGGGGCCGCGCCGGGCACTGGCCCTAGACCGGCGGTGTGGGGATTTCCTTCCCCACCATCGCCAGGGCCAAGGTGGCGGCGGAGGGATTGACGCTGTCGACCATGGAGGTGGGCATCAGAATGGTCGCTCCCCGCTCCTTAGTGGTCTCGTAGATGATATTCATCGCCCGCAGCTGCAATGCGACGGGATGGCCGGCATAGATCTCGGCTGCCTCGACGAATCTACCCGCAATCGCGGCCTCAGCCGAACCGAGGATCATGCGCGCTTGTTTTTCACGTTCCGCCTGGGCCTGCCGCGACATGGCGTCCTGCAAAGCGACCGGTATGGCAACGTCGCGGATTTCCACGGAACTCACCGATATGCCCCACGGCGCGGTTTTTTGTCCGATGTCGATTTTCAACTGCGCGTCGGCCTCCTTGCGATCGGACAATAGCGCCGCCAGCAGTGACGAGCCGATCATCTCGCGCAGCGAGGTTTGCGCCACGCGGTCGATGGCTTCCCGATAATTGGTGATGGCCAGCGCCGCTTTTTCAGCATCGTGCACATGCCAGAATATGATCGCATCGACGTTGACGGGCACCGTATCCTTGGTCAACGCCTGTTCGGCGTTGAAGGCCGTCGTTTGAATGCGCACGTCGATGACGGCGACGATATTGTCGATCACCGGGATGATGAGGAACAGCCCGGCGCCGCGAACACTTTGCAGCTTCCCCATCCGCAGGATGACGAACTTCTCCCAAACATTGGCCATCTTCAGCGATAGCGCGATCAAAACCGCGGCGACAAAAAACGCCGCAGCAGCGTAAGGATTGAGCCATCGGCCGGCCGCCAGGCTGGCGGCGATGCAGACAAACACCAGGAATGCGGTAATTGAATTCATTGACAACTCCGCGCGAGAGCCGCGTAACCGCGGTGGTTGGTGCCAGGGGATGTCTCCCGGACAATATCAGATCTAGACCGCCGTCGTATGCGGCAAGAGCCGGTCGTATTCCTTCTTCACGACTGCGTAGCACTCGCAAGTGCGCTTCTCGAGGCCGGCACGATCCAACACGGAGATGCGACCGCGGGAATAGCGAATCAGGCCACTCTGCTGAAGTCTCGTGGCAGCCTCGGTCACGCCCTCGCGGCGCACCCCCAGCATGTTGGCGATCAGTTCCTGGGTCATTACCAACTCATTGCCGGGCAATCGATCCAAGCTCAGCAGCAGCCAGCGGCACAGCTGTTGGTCGAGGGTGTGGTGCCGATTGCACACCGCTGTTTGCGCCATTTGCGTGATGAGCGCCTGGATATATCGCAGCAGCAAGTGCAGTACCGCTCCCGCACGGTTGAATTCATCCTTGACTGTTTGCGCTCGCAGCCGATATCCAAATCCTGCGCTTTGCACCACCGCGCGGCCAGGCGTGGACTCTCCGCCCATGAACAGGGAAATTCCAACGATGCCTTCGTTGCCGACCACCGCGATTTCCGCCGATGCGCCGTTTTCCATGACATACAGCAGCGACACAATGGCGGTGGTCGGAAAGTAAACGTGGCTCAATCCCGCGCCGGGTTCATAAAGGACTTGGCCGAGGGGCATTTCGACGGCTTCCAGCAGCACCTGCCAGCGAGTCCATTCCGTTTCCGGCAATGCAGCCAGCAGCTGGTTGGTTCGAGGCTCGATAGGTGTTGTGATAACGGCATCCCGCATCGGCTTCAGACCGCGGTGGACGACTGATGGGCGACACTGCCGGCGGACCACAATGGCGCCAATTAGCGCTGTGTTCGATACCGTACATTGTACCTGCAATGCTCAGGGCTTGCGAGCGCCAACCACGATGAGAATGACGCCGGCCGCGAGCGCCGCGCCCCCTGCCCAAGGCGGAACCACGTGTTGCTGCGTCACCTTGGCTTCGACGTCGCCGATCTTGAGGACGCTCTTTTCGCTCGAGTAGGAAGGCGACTTGATGAGAATAAAGAGTCCTCCGGCAATCAGGATAGCGCCCAGGATTTGTAGGACACGCATGTAACCCTCGCGAAGTTGCAGCCATTGTGAATTTCAAATTGTAGTCCGGTTCACCCGCGGGATGGAGATGGACGCAGTTCACGTGTATTTAGGCGGGTCTGATGCTATGTTTTGTCTTGTATGAAACGGCATCGAACCTCTACGCTTAAGCTGGCGCTGCTGCTGGTGCTGATGCTGCCGCTGCAGGGATTTGCGACGGCTGTGAGTTGCGCAGCTTTCGACACGGCGTCGGCCGCTGAACATCACTGCCCGCATGGCACCGCAGTGCAACACCACGGCTGCGGAACCTGCTGCTCCGTGGCGATCGCCGTGACGTCCTTGCAGTGGACCCCGCCGCGATCGCGACGTCTTCTGGGCTCATTTCGATTGCTGTTCTCACCGCCCAAACTCGCTCTCGATCGCCTCGATCGCCCTCCACGCCCAACCGCCTAGTCGCCAGGCGCGACGCGCCTACCTCTGTTGACGTTGGGCTCCCCAGCCACTCTCGGCCGTGAGGACGATATGAACGCACCATTGCTGTTGGTAATTCTTGCCGCAATCTCTGTTGGCGGCTGTGCCGGCTTTTCCAAAGACGGCGGCTTCAATGACGTTGCGGGCGCAACGCGAACGCATCTGGCCAAGGATCTCAAATGGCCTCGAACCGACGCCGAGCGGGCCAAGGTGGCGGCCGAAGTGGCCGAGCTTTTGGCGCAGCCGCTGTCGGCGGACGATGCCGTGCAGATAGCCCTGCTCAACAACCGGGGTCTGCAGGCATCGTTCGAAGAGCTGGGCGTTTCGGAAGCCGACCTCGTGCAATCCGGCCGCCTGCCGAATCCGCGCTTCGATCTGCGCCACGTCAGCGCCGCGGGCCAGTACGACATCGAAGAGACCTTGAGCTTCAATGTGCTGTCGCTGTTGACGCTTCCCTTTGCTCACGACATCGAGAAACAGCGTTTTGCGCAAGTGCAGAACGCCATCGTTCTTGCGGTCATGCGGTTGGCGACGGAAACGCGCGAGGCATTCATTGCAGCAGTCGCTGCGCGCGAGTCGGCTGACTATCTGCGGCAGGTCGTTGCCGCGGCCGAAACCAGCGCCGAGCTGGCGCGCAGCATGGTAGCGGCCGGCAATTGGAACAGTGTTGATGAATCCCGCGAGCGGATTTTTTATGCCGATGCCTTCCGCGGGATGGCAGCGGCGAAATTGAGCGAGGACACCGCGTGCGAGAAATTGACTCGCTTGATGGGCCTGCCGGCCCTTGGGAGCGGCGAGCGGCCGTTCCAGCTCGCGGCACACCTGCCCGAGCTGCCGCAAAACATCGAGGACCTTCCCGACGTCGAGGCCGCCATTCTGCAAAATCGAATCGACCTGCAGATGCAGCGCCTCAAGATCGATGAACTTCGCCGCAGCCTCAAACTCACCAAGGCCACGCGCTTCGTCAATGTGCTCGACGCAGGTCCGGCGCGCGTTCAGCAGGGAACCCGCCAACAACCCTATGAAACGGGTTATGTGGTCACCCTGGAAGTACCAATATTCGACGGCGGCTCCATAGGTGTCAAAAGATCGGAGGCGATCTACGCACGGTCGGTGGATCGCTTTGCCCAGGCGGCCATCGATGCCCGTTCACAGATTCGCCAGGCGTATGGCGGTTATCGGGCGAGCTACGACATCGCGAGATACCAGCGCGATGAGGTGGTGCCGTTGCGCAAGGCGGTCGCGGAGCAAAGTCTGCTGCGCTACAACGCCTCGCTCATCAGCATTTTCGAATTGCTCGCCGATGCGCGCGAACAATTCTTAAGCATCGACGCATACATCCACAGCGTGCGCGATTTCTGGATCGCCAAGTCGGAGCTCGATGCGGCGCTGCTCGGTAATTCGGTGCCCTAAGGCTGCGCATTCTGCGAGGAAAAATCATGTTTACACGTCGAAAATTGTTCAGCGGTGCCGGCCTTGCGGTCGCAGCCGCCGCCGCGGCCAAGAGCGCGCTTGCGGCGCTTCCCGAGATCGTTTCCACGGACTCAACCGCCATGCAGCCGCCTCTGTCGCCGCCGAACGGCCGTCCTTATCATGCGGTGGCAACCCTGAATGGCTGGACCCTGCCCTGGCGAATGCGCAACGGCGTCAAGGAATTTCACCTGGTGGCGGAGCCGGTGATTCGCGAAATCGCTCCCGGCATGAAGGCGCATCTCTGGGGCTACAACGGACAATCGCCGGGACCCACCATCGAAGTTGTGGAGGGCGACCGGGTGCGCATTTTCGTGACGAACCGCCTCAGTGAGCACACCAGCGTGCACTGGCACGGCCAGCGTCTGCCCAATGGAATGGACGGTGTCGCAGGACTCAATCAGCCCTCGATCAAGCCCGGACAGACCTATGTGTACGAATTCGTGGCACAGCGCGCGGGAACGTTCATGTACCACCCGCACGCGGACGAAACCACGCAGATGGCGATGGGCATGATGGGATTTTGGGTCACTCATCACAAGGACCCCAGGCTCATGCCGGTGGATCGCGACTACGTTCTTCTCCTCAATGCCTACGACATCAGTCCCGGCAGCTACACTCCCAAGGTCAGCACGATGCTGGATTTCAATGTCTGGACCTTCAACAGCCGCGCCTTCCCCGGCACGGCCCCAATGGTGGCCCGCCTCGGCGAGCGCGTGCGGATTCGCGTCGGCAATCTCACGATGACCAACCATCCCATCCATTTGCACGGCCACGAGTTCGTGGTCGCAGGAACCGACGGCGGATGGACCCCGCCCGGTTCTCGTTGGCCGGAAGTAACGACGGACATTGCGGTCGGCCAGATGCGCGCCATCGAATTCACCGCGGCGGCAGCCGGCGATTGGGCATTTCATTGCCACAAGAGCCATCACACCATGAACGGCATGAGCCACAACGTGCCCAATTCCCTGGGCGCGGCACAGGACGCTCTGGCCAGGCAGATCGCGGCGCTGGTACCGGGTTACATGAACACCGGCGGCGCAATGAGCGAAATGCACATGGACCTGCCCTTGCCCGCGAATACTCTGCCGATGATGACCGGCTCGGGTCGCTACGGCGACATCGAGATGGGCGGCATGTTCACCGTCATGAAGATTCGCGAGAGATTGGCGCACGATGATTACCGAGATCCCGGTTGGTACAATGCGCCCGCCGGCAGCGTCGCATATCTCTGGGAGGGGGAACCGCCGGCGGCTGAGCGCGAACCAGGAAACAGCAAGTAGGCACCCGAAGGAGGCGAAGTGACCGTGGTTAGAATCGCAGTGAACATCAATGCGCCGCCGCAGCGGGTGTTAGCGGTGTTGTTCGATGTCGAGCGCTGGCCGGAATGGACTTCGACCGTGACCCAGGTGCAACGGCTGGACCGCGGACCGTTTGGGGTTGGCAGCAGTGCGCGCGTGGTTCAACCCAAATTGCGCCCAGCAGTCTGGCAGGTTACGGAGCTCGATGAGAATCGCAGCTTTACGTGGGTCACCCACGCTCCCGGTGCTCGGATGACGGCCGGGCATTTCGTGGAAGCGCAAGGCGAGGGTAGCCGGGCCGCGCTGTCGTTCGAGATCGCAGGATGGCTGGGCCCGATTGTTTCGCGCCTTTATCACGGCATGATCCAGCAATATGTCGCCACCGAAGCTTCCGGACTCAAACACCGCAGCGAAGCTTGAGGCGCTGCCGTAGTATCGGCGCGCCTGCGCTTACGGCTTGCGCAAACGATCGCTGCAATAGATATACAGACTGTTTCCCGCGATGCTCACGGCAAACAAAGCGAGCGACGCCGGGATTATCTCGAATACCTTGTGCATGCCCAGCCAGCTCGCCGGCGACTCCAACCAGTGCAACAGCGTCGCGAGCCTGCCGGTGTCGCCATCCTTGACGCAGCAATGCAGCAGCCCGATCCGCACGCCGTCGCTCATGCCGATACGGGTCCACTCGCCGTCGCGAAACCAACGGTACAGCTGCATGCTGATGAGCCACAAAAAAGCGGCAAGGCATCCATAGCCGATGCAGGCGCCGATGGCGCTCGTCAACCTCAGTACTGCATCTCGGCCCTTCATCACTGCGCGCCCGCCGGGCATCCTTTGACTTCGAGACGTACGATGCGCCCGGATTCGCCCTGCAGGTCGGAGGGGTTCAATAAGCCGTCGGTAGGCTTCAAATCGATGTCGATCCAGTAGACGTTGCCATTGCGCTTGCGATCGGCGATTCCGGGATTGAAACCGAGTGCCTGCGCTTGCGCGACTCGCGCCTGCGCCCGCTTGGGTTCGCTGTAAAGACCCAGTGAGATGACCGAGCCATCGTTAGGACCTGGCATTTCAAGTGCATCATCAACCCCGCCGGCCTTAAGCTTGGCGAGAGTTTGCTCGGCCGCGGGCCGTGAAGGCGGCAGCGGCAGATACACCCAGACGCCCGCCCATACCTCGCCATCGGCGACACGCTGGCGCGGATCGTAACCGCCGCTACGAAGCGTCGACGCGGCGTGCGCGGCTTCCGACACGTCGCGAAAGGGCCCAACGCTGATGCAGCGTTTCACATTGGTCAAAAGTCCGGAACTGCCTGCCTCCCGCGGCGAATCCGCGACCGGCTCCGAGGGCGGCACCCGCACGGCATCCGGGCTTTCGGACGCCAGTTTCAACGTCGCGGGCGCCGCTGCGACGTCGACCTCAGGGGCCTTGGCGATGCCGTGTTGCCACAAAAAATAGCAGACGTTGGCCAGCACCAAGACCACCACGATGCTCTTTAGAATCGTCAAGCTTTCAGCCCTGCATCAAGCGCAAACTGGCTTCGCCGGAAACAAATCGTTGCATACCGCCCCCTGTTTCGAGCAACAACGCACCGTCGCTATCCACACCCCGGGCAACCCCAAAGGTCGCTTTCTCCCCAATCGTCACGTTGGCCTGACGGCCGTGCAAGGCGTCTAAGGCCAGCCACGCGTCGCGAAACGCCGCAAACCCAAGGCGCTCATACAACACCAGCATACTCAAAAGCTCGTCCAAGATGGCCCCGGCCACCAAATTGCGCGACGGGGGCCTAACGCAGGCGTCCGCAACCGCCGCCACGCACGCCCCGCTCGCTTCGATTTGCTGGCGCGCCAGCGCGGGTAGTGACACGTTGATACCCACGCCGATCACCACATGAGCGGTGCTGCCTGCCCCGGCGCGCGATTCGATCAGCACACCGCCGATCTTGCGGTCGCGGAACCAAATGTCGTTCGGCCACTTGAGCGCAATCCCCGCGGCACCCGCGCGGGTCAGGGCTCGCGACACGGCGACGCCGACGCCCAAACTCAAGGCAGACAGCGTGCTTGCGGGATTGCTGAAGGTCCAGCTCAGCGACATCGAGACGCCGGCGCCGAACGGCGCGATCCAACGCCGGCCAAGCCGCCCGCGGCCCGCGTGCTGCAATTCGCTCATGCAGACCTCGGCGCTGCCCGGCGGCGGCGGAGCGGCGCCGAGCAGGCGCGTATTGGTCGAATCGACTTCGAACAGCAATTCCAGCCGGCGCAGGCAGGGCTTCTGCTGCGCGCCGAGTTCTGCGGCGAGGCGGCGCGCATCCAGCAATTCCACCCCGTTGGACAGCCGATAACCTTGGTGCGCAACAGCCTGAACTTCGATTCCCAAACTGCGCAGACGCTCCACCCCCTTGCAAACAGTTGCCCGGGTTTGGCGCAGTTCCCCGGCGAGCCAACTGCCTGAGTGCAATTCACCATCTGCCAGCAGCGCGAGAAGCAGCGGTGTTTTTATGCCGCGCGCGATCGGAACAGCCATAGTCGTCGGGCGCGGTGCTCCTTCCCAGCACGCATGCGCGCGATGTTGCTGCGATGAGTGTAGATCACGAATGCGGAAACTGCGGCGCAAAACGTGAGCAGCGGGACGTTGTTCGGCTCGAGTATGTACACGGCAACCAGCAGGGCGACAGTCGACAGCATGGTCGCGAGGCCTACAAAGCCCGAGAGCAACAAAACCACGCACCAACTCAGCAGCAGCGGCACCGTCAAGCGCAGTTCCAACCCCGCTACCACACCCACCACCGTAGCCGCCCCCTTGCCGCCGCGAAAATCGAACCATACCGGATAGACATGTCCCACGATCACCGCGAACCCGCAGGCCATTGTCAGCCATGAGCGCGACAAGTCAGCGTCCACGCCGATACCCGGCAGCACCGCCGCCGGCAGCCACCACACCGCCACCACCCCCTTGACAATATCGATGAGCAGCACGAGAAACCCGAACAGTTTGCCCTGCGTGCGCAGGGCGTTGGTGGCGCCCGCGTTGCCGCTGCCCATGCTGCGAATGTCGACGCCGCGAAACATCCCCAAAATCAAACTGCCGAGCGCGGTGCCGAGCAGGTAAGCCATCACAAGTTTGACGCCGAGTTCCAACATGGTGGGATTATGACACCGGAGACTTAAGGGCCCCTAGCGCGGCGCGTGATCCTGGTACTCGCGCCCGCTTCGGCAAATGGATTTCAGCCAACATGCAGCGCACGCCGCCGCCCCCGAAGTGTTCGATATTTGGAATCGAAACCGCTACCAGATCGGCGTGCGACTCCAACAGGCGCCGTTGCGGCGGCGTAAGACTCTGCAAGGCGGTCGTCGACAGGGCAATGAGATTTCCTTTCTCTGGCGCCAATTCCAGGACATTGCCCGCGAAATCTCCCATTTGACGCAGTGATATATCGACGATGTCGTGACCCGTGGCGCGCAGCTTGGCGAAAACCGCCGCGCGATGCTCCGTATTCACAATGGAGTCGCCGCACACCACTGCGAAGCCCGCGCCGATCGCCATCACCACGTTGGTGTGATATACGGCGCGCTGCGCACCGTCCAGCGCCTCGAAGGTCATCAGCTCATAGTCAAGCTGCTGAGCGAACTCGCCGAGCACATCAAGATCGGTGCGCGGCGATGGGCACGCATAAGCCACTCGGTGCGCCCGATCGAGCACCAGGCTGCCGGTGCCCTCGAGATACTTTTGCTCGGCTTCCCGATGGGAGAGATCGACCAGGCGCGAAACGCGAAACGAGCCTTCGAGCACAACCTGTTCGATGATCTCCTCGCGCCGCTCGCAAC
>Ga0210398_10005320_pt1 | contig 11972 bp, 11 predicted proteins | sample IncBWC4OmetaG_FD_161047 | JGI IMG/M metagenome (GOLD analysis project Ga0210398, IMG submission 161047) | Forest soil microbial communities from Barre Woods Harvard Forest LTER site, Petersham, Massachusetts, United States - Inc-BW-C-4-O | ecosystem: Environmental > Terrestrial > Soil >... | reverse complement strand
CGGGCTTGAGGCTGCCGGCCTGCGCCTTCAACGCCTCCTGCAAATCCTTGAGCGTGTATTTCTCGTCGGTGAGCGGATTGAGCGGGCGGCCGGCTTCACTGCGATGCTTGAACGCGTCGATGAGCACACCGCGCCCGACCACCTTGTTCGCCCACTTATGGATACTGAGTTTGCCGCCTCCGCCTTCCTTGATCTCGCTGTCCTTGACGCCGTTGTAGTACGCCTGATGCTTGATGTGGCCGACGTGACCGAGGCCGTCCCACTGGCTGCCTTCCTGGGTGTTGTAGTTGTCGATGGAATCGTCGTGGCCGAGCAGCCCGTAGCTCGCGAAGCTCAGGATGGTGTGCTTGGCGGGATTGCGATTGAAGAGCGGCGGCGTCGCGTAGTTAATTTTGGTGTCGAGGCGGAAAACTTTGCCGTGACGCACCAGTCCGGCGGCCTCGACGATCGCCTCCGGAGTGAGGAAGTTGAGGCATCCGAGTTCGTCGTCATCGCCGAAAACTCCCCACGAGGAATCTTCCGGCGCGCCCTTTTTCACCGGCAGCTCCGCGAAGCGGGGAACCTTGTTGAAATCCATTTTCGCCATTGGCCGATCCTCCAAGCTGGTCTGATACGCACCGTCTCGCTCCGATGGCGCGCAATGTCAAGCGCCCAAGATATCCAGTGATATCCAGGATGATATCCAGTAAGGTGATGCGATCGGGAATTCGAGATGAGCAAAGCCGTCATCGATATCGCCGGACTGCGCGTCGAGCGCGAGGCGGTCATCCTCGAGCGCATCGACTGGCGCGTCGAGGCCGGCCAGCATTGGGTGATTCTGGGCGCCAACGGATCGGGCAAAACTTCGCTCCTGAGCACGATGACTGGGTACCTGCCGCTCACGGCCGGCAGTATCAGCGTGCTCGGCGAGACCTACGGCCAAACCGACTGGCGCGATCTGCGCACCCGCATCGGCATCGTCAGCAGCGCGATTCAACAACTGATGCCCGGCCATGAAACCGCCCTCGATGCAATCATTAGCGGCAAGCGTGCGATGATTGGGCTGTGGGGCGACACCGCGGACGGCGACCGCACGCGCGCCCTCGACACCCTGCGCCAGATCGAGGCCGAGGTGCTCGCAGACCGCCCATGGCGGTTTCTCTCGCAGGGCGAGCGGCAACGCGTGCTGATTGGACGCGCGCTGATGGCGAGGCCCGAGTTGCTCATCCTCGATGAGCCGTGCGCGGGACTCGACCCGGTGGCGCGCGAGCAGTTCCTGCAATTCCTCGAGCGCCTCGCGCACGATGCGGTCGCGCCAAGCCTGGTGCTGGTGACGCATCATGTCGAGGAGATCATGCCGGGCTTCTCGCACGTGCTCATCCTCAGGAGCGGGTGCGTGCTGGCCTCGGGCGCGAAGGATCTCGTGATGAACGCCGACCAGCTCTCGCGGGCCTTCGGCGCGCCGCTACGCCTTGCGCAATCGGATGGCCGTTACTCGCTGAAGGTGACCGGCAACGCGGACAAAGTGGTGTGAATCTGCTTTTCCGTCCGGCCGTCGGCAAGGTCGATCGCTTGACCTATCTCGCGGGAACCTCCGAAATAAATCGCTATGAAGGGACCCGACTTTACTCACCTCGATCTCAACGTCGCGCGCGCCCGAATCGCTCTTTCGGTGGTCGCGTTGATTTCGATTTATATCGATCCGACTACCGCGCAGGGCGTTTTCACCATCGATCGCGCGGTGCTGGCGACGCTGGCGCTGCATTTCGCGTATGGCCTCATCACCTACTCGCTGGTGCGGCGGCGCATCTCGCCCGAACAGGTCTTCGCACTCACGCCCGCGCTCGACATCATTTTCGCCACCGCGATCGCCTTTTTCACCGAAGGCCCCACCAGCCCGTCATACGTGTTCTTCACCTTTGCCATTATTGCGGTCGGATGCCGCACCGGTTTACGCGCCACCCTCTGGGTAACCTTCGTCAGCGTCGCGCTCTACCTGTTGCTTATTGCGCTGTCGCCACAGGGCGCGAAGTCGCTCTACATGATGCGTCCCGCGTACCTCGCCATAACAGGATGCGTGATCGGCTTCCTCGGCCAGCAGCGGGCCATCTTCGAGGTGCGGGTGCGCGAACTGGAGACGCTGGCGGAGCGCGAGGAAATCGCACGCGCGCTGCATGACGGCTATGTGCAGGTGCTGGCGGGATTGAATCTTCGCTTCGAGGGTCTGCGTGAGTTACTGAATCGAGGCCGCATCGACAAGGCGCTCGAGGAGATGGCGGAGCTGCAAATCGGCGTCACCCGCGAGTACGACGAGGTGCGCGCATATATCCATTCACTGGTGAACCTGGATCGCAAAATTGCCGACGCTGACTATGCGGCGAGCGATACCCGTTTCCACCTGGAGGTAGACTTCGCCGCCAACGGACTGCTGGTCGAGCACATCCTGCTGATCATGCTGGAGGGTGCGCGCAACGCCCGGCGTCACGCGCAGGCGCGCCAGGTTTCGGTCAAGGCGCATCAGGCGGGCGAGCTGGTGCGCATCACCATCGACGACGACGGGGTGGGATTCAAGGAAGCCGAGGCGCCATGGGCGATCGCCTCGCGAGTGGCGGAATTCGGCGGCCAGTTGCGGCTGGTCGGGCAGAATCGGTCGGGCGCGCATATGGAAATCGAGCTCCGCGCGGCGTGAGGGATTGCAGAAGTCGACGGTGACGGCCCCTATAGCCGCGAGAGATCAGCGGCGGCTTAAGCGATCGGGGTTCTTCGCGCTTCGCTCACCTCGGGATGGCGATTATGACTGTCAGTGTTCGTTCTTCGACTGGAAGTCCCAGGTCACAACCGCAGGCAGGCTTCCGCTGACAGATGAAACAGGCGCTCGCGGATCTCATGCTTCATCCAGTTGCGATGATCCCATTCGCCGCTGAGGTCGTCGCCGGCGTATAGAATCTGCCCGAACTCGACCCCGCGAAACTTCGCCACCGCGAAGAACGCCGCCGCTTCCATCTCGACCGTCAGGCATCCCTCGCGCTTGCGCCGCTCGACCTTCGCGCGCGTTTCCCGATAAAGCCCGTCAGTGGTCCAGGTCTTACCGAGGAGGTAGTCGTGGCCGTTGGCCTTCAGCACCGATTCGATCGCAGCGAGCGCGCGCGCGGTCGGCGCCACCTCGCGTCCGGCGGGCAGGTAATGATACGAGGTTCCCTCGTCGCGAATCGCCGCGGTCGGCACCACCAGATGCCCGAGAACGACCCGCGGTACCAGCACGCCGGCGCCGCCGCATGCGATGAAGTTGCGGCATCCGAGAGCGATCAGCGATTCGAGCACGGCCGCGCTCATTGGTGCACCGACGCGAGGATGCACGACTGCAATCTGGCGTCCGCCGAAATCCAGTTCATAAACCGGATGCCCGCCTTCTTCGCCGCGGCTGGTGTAAATGACGCGCGCGCTCTTGCACACCTCGTCGATGACATCCTGGAAGAAGCACAACACGCAATGGCGCGGGACCTCGCGCGGTTTGTGAACCGCATGCGGCTCGATGACCGCCGAGCGCGAAGGATCGTATTCGAGGATTGGGAAGCGGGCGCCGCCGACCTTGCGCGCGCGAGGCTTCTTCGAAGGCGCGGCTCTCTTCTGCTTCGGGAGCCGCACCTTTGCGCGCATCGCTCAGAGATTGCTAGCGATCGGCGCCGGCTTGCGGCGTCGAAGTTGGCGGTGCCGGCGGCTTGGTCGCGGCAGGACCCTTCTGCCGCATCGAGATCAGCATCTGGCGCAGCTTGGCGGGATTGACCGGCTTCTTGAAAATCGCGCCTTCGAGTCCCTTCAGCTTGCTGCGCTTGATGATGTGATCCTTGTCGTAATAGTAGGCCGTCATCAGCACCACCGGGATATGCGGCATCTCCTGCTTCACGTGCAGGTAGAATTCGTAGCCATCCATTTCGGGCATCACAACATCGGAGATGACCGCGTCGACCTTCATGTTGCGCAGAACGCCTAGCGCGGCAGACGGACGGGTCGCGGTATGCACGATGCATCGTTCGGCGCGCAGCACGTCGGCCAGCGAAGTGACGACCTCGACGTCGTCGTCGAGCACCAGCACCGCCATTCCTGCCAGCGGCCAGCTCTGCTCCGCCCCTGCAGCGGCCTGCGGGTGTTCATTGAAATGCTTGGGCAGCGCCACTGCCTCGCGCGGCGCGAGGTCGGCCATTCGCTTGCCGTTCATGTAGTCGCGGGTCTCGTAGACACCGCGGCGGCTCATCTCGTCGAGACGGCGCACGATCGCGTTGACGCGGCTGATGCCGGTGCGGATGGCGTCGAGATGCTCGTTCTCGGTGGCGAGCTCGGCATCCTTCATGTGGCCCTCGATGGCGCGGGCCAGCAACTCGAGATTGTTGGTAATCGACTCGAGCGGATTGTTGATTTCGTGCGCGAGGCTGACGGCGATTTCACCGGCGGTGGCGAGTTGCTCGCGCTGGCGCATCCGGCGGATATCGCGCGCGAAGCCGATCGAACCGATCTCCTTGCCTTCGTCGTCGCGAATGATGGAGCCCGAGATCATGACCGGGATCAGCGAGCCATCTTTATCGCGAAAGACGGTCTCGAAGTTGGAAACGCGGCCGGCGTCGCCGGAATCGCGCATCGCCTTCATGACCCGGCGCGCCTCTTCGATGGAGGGATAGATGGCGTTGACCTTGGCGCCGATCATTTCCTGCCCGCTGTAGTGGAGATTTTTGCGCGCGCCGTCGTTGTAATAAACGATGGTGCCGTCGGAATCGACGGCGATAATCATATCCGGCGAACTCTCGACGAGCCGCTGGATGTATTTTTGATCAAGGGAAAACATTGTCGTTGGGCTTGCGCCCGCTCCTGCAACGCTGTGTCAGGTTCGCGCCCGCGGGCGGAACTTCGGCAGCATTACCTGATCGCTGAGTTTCTCGAACGTCACCTCGACCGGCATCCCACACTTGATGTCCGCCGGCTTAACCCCCACGAGGTTAGAGACGAATTTGACCCCCTCATCGAGCTTAACCACCACCACGGCATAGGGAACCTCGGTTGCGAAACCGGGGTGGTAAACCTGATGCATAATATTGTAGCTATACACCTCGCCGCGACCACTGACAGCCACCCATCCGGCGCGTGTCCCGAGGCATTTGGTGCACATCTCATGCGGAGGGAAGCGCAACTCGCCGCATCCCTCGCACTTTTGAACCATCAACTGGCCGCGTCGCGCACCCTCGAAGAACTGGACCATATCCGGAGTGAGGCTCGGGATGGGCTTGGCGATGGGAGCTGATTTATTGGCTTCTGGCATTCGGCACTCGTGCAAATTGAAAGCACGCGATGTCGGCGATGAATCGACAGCAGCGCTTATTATATACCCTTTTAGGGTTGTTTAGGGATGAGACGCCACGACCAGGGATGAGTGCGTCGAGAGGATTCCTCCATTGCCCGACACCAGCCCGAGTTCATGTTTTGGCAACTGCCGCTGGCCGCCCTCGCCGCGGATTTGAATCACCGCCTCGGAGATCGGCGTCATCCCCCACATATAAAACGAACTAAGTTGTCCACCCCCGGTATTGACTGGAATCGCCCCGTCCGGCCCGGTTTTGCCGTCGGCGACAAATGGGCCACCCTCGCCCTTTCTGCAAAAGCCGTAATCCTCGAGGGTGACCAGCACTGTGAAGGTATAACAGTCGTAGAGTTGTGCAAACTGGAGGTCGCCTAATTTTACGTCGGCCATCTTGAAGGCGGTTTCCTTGGCGATGGGCGCGCCCGAGAGCAGCGTATCAATCGGATCGCCACCCGGATGTCCCTGGCCCATGCCGAGGAGATATACCGGCGGCTTCTTGAGGCTCTTCGCGCGCTCGGCGGAGGTCACGATTACGGCGCATCCGCCATTAGACACTAAACAACAGTCATAGAGATGAAACGGCTCCACGACCCATCGCGAGGAGTGATAATCCTCCATCGTCATCGGCGCGTCATGAAACTGCGCTTCGGCATTTTTATTGGCCCATTTGCGCTGCTCCACCGCGATGGCGCCGAGTTGCTCCTGTGTGGTGCCATAGAGATCCATGTGACGGCGCGCGACGAAGGCATAATGCGCGTTGACGCCGAATTGCCCGTAGGCCGCATTCAGTCCGCGCGCGAATCCGTACGCCGCGGCGGAACCGCCGCCACTCCCGCCCTTGCCATCCTTAGGAGCGGGAGGCTTCAGTGGCGCATCGGAGAACACGCATGCGACCGTAGTCGCCATCCCCAATGCGATCGATTGCGCTGCATGCATGATCATCGCGGCGGCGGTCGCACCACCCAGACCCATCGTCGCGCTGAGGCGCAGGTCACGCAGTCCCATCGCCTGCTGCACCGAGAACGACGCCATCGTGTTGTCGCCCCAGGTGATGCCGGGGTTTACCAACAGCCCGTCGAGGTCTTCCCGCTTCAGGCCCGCATCGTCGAGGGCAAGCGAAATGGCCTCGATCGCGAACCCCATCGCATTGGGATGATCATAGTTCTTGCCCATGCGGGTCTGACCCAATCCGGCAATGGCGCATTTAGCTCGCAGGTCCATCGAATTTCTCTCCGTGAAGGCAGTCCGGCGCAGTTGCTTCGCCGAGACGACCATAGCCTAGGTCATAGCCGGGTCGAAAATCCATGGGCGTGAGAATGTGCTAAACTGCCCGGCGGAAGGAGAGAGCTATCATAGGCCGCCGCCGTTCGCGGCCATTCGAATCGAATTGAGCACGAACAAAAAGTTACGCGGATTGGAAACTGGCCCGAGCATATTTACCTGCTTGAGCACCTTTAGCTCGGCCGACGTGATGTTATGCCGCCGTAACAGTGCGGCATTGGAGGAAAACTGCTGCCATCCGTCGGGCTTGCCTACCTTCTTTTCCGGTTCCTCTTCCTCGGTTAAGTGCTTCGCCTCAGGATGTATCATGAACAGCAATTCCCGCCGATTGAGCCCGAGCGTGTCGGCGAGACGCCGCAGCAACGCCAGCGATGGGTTGCGCTGCTCGCCTTCGATGTACGCGATATGGCTGGCCTTAACCCCAACCATCGCGGCAAGGTCGCGCTGTGTCAGCCGCAGCGAATTACGGGCTTCCCTAATCAAAATTCCGGGTCCTTTTTTTGTCATCTTTGCTCTCGATGTGATCGTGAACGTTTATCGGTCGACTCGGCTGGGTGTTTTTCGCGGGTGGTAGTCAACCAAATCGAGTTAACTTCGCGTAAGTGTGGTTTACGTATGTATATAGAATGTCAATTAGCTACTAAACAGTCAAGTAGCTAGATTTAGAAAATCTAGACGACTAATAACTTCTTATATAGCAGCTCGAACCCGAGAAGTCGTTGCACTTTCGACGGCCAAGTGGAGCAGCACGCGTTATGACGAAGCTGCCGGGAACCGCAGCGGCGCTACTCGTTATGCTCATCGTGGGTTTTGCGACCGGATGTCGTCCCTCGTCGCACCAGGTCACGCCGCTCTCTTTCACTCCTGCGCCCGGCGTTCCGATGGCGCGCACAATTCCCCAACTCGATCGCTTCATCCGCGTCGAGTTAGCGCGCGACAACCTCCCCGGCCTCGCCATTGCGCTGGTGCATGATGACCAGGTGTTCTGGACGGCGGGATACGGCGTTGCGAACTCTCTCACGCGACGCATCGTACTGGCGGATACGCCCTTCGAGGCCGCGTCGATCGGCAAACCGCTAACCGCATATGCCGCCTTAAAGCTCGTGCAAGACGGGCGACTCGATTTGCACCAACCGCTGAGCAGCTACCTGAAGAAGCAATTCGTCGCGCCATCGCCGTATCGCGATCAGATAACCGCGTGGCACGTGATGACGCATACCTCGGGGCTCTCCAACCACCTGCTCGAGGTGACGCATGAGATTGCCTTCAAACCGGGGTCGCGATTTTCCTACTCCGGCGTCGGCTTCATGTATCTGCAGCGCGTCATCGAGAGCATCACGCATCAGCCATTCAATGACTTCATGACGCAAACGGTTTTCGCGCAGCTGGGGATGGGATCGACGAGCTACTTCCGTTCCTTCGGCGACGATCGTATCGCGCGCGGCCATATCGATCTGTTCGGCTTCGCCCTGCCGATGCCGTTTTTTCCCATCGCGCAACCTAATGCCGCGGACCTGTTATGCGCGGCGGTGCCAGACCTCGCGAAGTTCGCGGTCGAGCTGATGAATCCTCGCTACCTTGATCGTAGTCTCGTCGCCCTGATGCTCACCGATCAGGTCCAGGGACGCATCGGCACCGAACCGGTGGCATGGGGAATGGGCATCGGCATCGATCACACATCGAGTGGTGCATGCTTCTGGCAATGGGGCGACAATGCGGATTTTGAGAGCTATCTTCTGGGCTGCCCCGACGCGAAAATCGCCGTCGTGATTCTAACCAACAGCTCGCGCGGCCGGATCGTCGCGCGCGAAGTCGCCGCCAAAGCACTGGGCGAATGAAGCAAGAGACTCTCAAAACGATAGCGATGACAATCGAGGAACTTCAGGTTGCCCTCGCGGAGGGATTGCCGATCAAAGACGCGGATCTCTCCCACCTCGAGTGGAACGAAACCAAATCCGACGGCGTGACGTTCCTGCGATGCCGATTCATCGGCTGCCGTTTCGCGCATGTCGATTTTCGCGGCGCGACCTTCGAGGATTGCGTCTTCACCGACAAGGCCACCTCGACCGGCTCGACCTTCGCCTTCAGCGAGTTGCGCGAGGCGCGCCTCCTCCGATGCGATCTCTCGTTCTGCCACTTCGATCGATGCAAGCTGTTCGCGATCGAGATGGACCGCTGCAACCTGCTGGGCGCGCGCTTCAATCACGCCGATTTCAGCTATACATACGGGCGCAAGGTCACCCCGACCAAGGCCACGCTCCGTCGATGCAACTTCGAGCTCGCACAGATGGCCGGGATCCATCTCCTCCAATGCGATCTGTCGGCATCCAACTTTCGCGAGGCTGACCTCACCGGTGCCGATCTGACCGGCGCCAACCTTCGCGAATGCGACCTCGAGAAGTGCGAGCTGTTGCGCGCGAAGCTGGCCGGGGCCGATGACCGCGGAGCGAAAATAGCCGGCCTCAACCTGCTAAGCCTCGGCACTATGCAGGGGCTCAAAGTCAGCCAGGCGCAGCAATGGCTCCTGCTGGCCGGCCTGGGCATCGAGGTGCATCCTGATTAGCCGTGTTGCGCGAGGTGGAAACTCAAACGTAGAATTGAGTGCTGAGATATTCAGGAGAGGTCCCTAGATGGCCGAGCCGCTTACCTTCCAGGCGCTTGCGAGCAGCGACTATGTTCTGTCAAGCGCAGAAAACTACATCTTGTACGTTCTGCTCGAAGCGATTGCGCAGGGCGGTGGCGGCGGTGGCAATGGCGCGCGCTTGCCGCTCAATCTCGGCGTCGTGATCGATCGCTCGGGCTCCATGTACGATGAGCGCCGGCTCGAATTTGTCATCGATGCGGTCAAGTTTCTCTCCAACAATGTCGCGGGAGACGACCGCGTGGCGCTGGTCGCATTCGCCGATCGCGCCAAGGTTATCCTCGATTCCAACCAGATTCACGATAAGGGCGCGGTGCAGCGCGCGCTCGACGATATCGACCTGCTCGAAATCGGCGGCGGCACGCAGATGGCGCTCGGCATGCAAGCCGCCATCGACGAGGTCAACAAGGGTCACGCACCCAATCGCCTCAATCGCGTGCTGGTGCTGACCGACGGCCAGACTTACCAGGAAACCGCCTGCACCGAGCTCGCAACCAAGTATCGCGAGGCAATGTCGTTTTCCACCATGGGTGTGGGCGTCGAGTTCAACGAAAAGCTGCTGCAGAAAATCGCGCAGGACTCCAACGGCAAGTATCACTTCATCGGCAACCCGTCGGAAATTCCCGGCCTCTTCGAAGATGAGCTGCAGGGACTGCGCGCGGTCACCGTTCGCAACGGCCGCATCGATGTGACGCTCTCGCAGGGTGTCCAGGTGCGCGAGGCCTTTCGCGCGAGCCCCGAAATTTACACCCTCGGCGCGCCGCTGGTGGACGAGCGCAAGATCAGCTACCAGATTGGCGACCTCGAAGCCGGCGTACCCGGCTCGGTTCTCCTCACGCTGGTGCTGCCACCGCGCAAGCCGGGCCCGGTGCGAATCTCCTCGAACATTTTCAACTACGAAGTTCCGGGCGTCGGCGAGCGTACCGCGTCGGTCGACATGACCGTCGAGTACACGCTGGATCGCACGCTGACCAGCAAGCGCAACGGCCGCGTGATGAACCTCGTCGATCAGGTATCGATCGCGAAGCTGCAGTCCAAGGCGGAAGAGGAACTCAAGGCCGGCAACATCGATCGCGCCACCCGCCTGCTCGGCAACGCGATGCAGGGCACCCAGCGCCTCGGCAACACTAAGGCGACGCAGGCCCTCGCCGGTCTTCTCGATCAGGTCAAGAAGACCCAGACCCTGCAGACCAAGGCGGCCAAGACCACCCTCCTGCAAGCGCAGGCGGTGGTGCGCAAGACCCAGATGCTGGATCCCGAGACCTTGAAAAATTTCGGTAAGGATGAAGACGAGAAGTAACCGTCATTTTTTCTTGATGGTGTGATGGTAGAGTTAGAGGAACGAACAGCTTGAACCCAAAAGCTGCGGAAGAAGAGCAGTCTTCGACCTCATAGCCAGGGGCATAGGAAAACATGATCAAGTGCACTGAATGCGGTTACGAAAACATGGACGGACTCGATTACTGCGACGGATGTGGCGCGAAGCTCGCCGCTGCCACTCCGGCCGCGGGTAGCAGCGCAGCTCCAACAGCGCCTGCGCCGGAAGCGCCCGCAGCAGCGGCCCCACCTGCCGAAGCTCCCGCCGCCGCGGCTCCTGCTGCTGAGGCCCCCGCCACCGAGGTCCCCAAATCCGAGGCGCCGACGGGCGAACTCAACAAACCGGCTCCGGCGCCTGCTCCGGCACCCGCCGCCGCTCCCATAGTGGGCGCCTTCAAGGCCAAGTTCGTCGTGGTGCGCGGCGGTCGCAAGGGTCAGGAGTTCCCGCTCGAAGACGGCAACAACCTGATTGGAAGATGGGATCCGGAAACCGGCTCGTTCCCCGAGGTCGATCTCGATGCGGATGATCCGGAAGCGAAGATTTCGCGCAAGCACGCGCTCTGCCGCATCGAGGATGGAAAAATTACCGTGGAGGATATCGGCAGCCTCAACGGCACCTACGTGAACCGGGGTCAGCGGCTGCAGCCCGGGTCTCCCGCCGACATCAAAAATGGCGACGAAGTTATCATTGGTAAGACATTTCTCAAGTTGGTCATTGAGCCAATCGCCTGAAACGGCTGGTCTACGAGGCGCGGCATCGATGCCGCGCCTCTTTTTTACAAGTCTCATCGGCGAGGCTGGTAGCACAAAATGAATCCCGGTGAGTCGCTCATCGCCGGCCACATGCTGGACGGCCGCTACCGCATCCACAAGGTGCTCGGCGTCGGCGGCATGGGGCGTGTCTACATGGCCAATGACACGCGCCTCGCGAATCGCCCGGTTGCGTGCAAGGAAATGATCGTCGGCGATGGCATCGCGGAGAAAAAAGCCGTCGAGGATTTTGCGCGCGAGGCCCGCGTGCTCGCGCTCTTGTCCCATCCCGGGATCCCCAGCCTGATCGATTACTTCGTCGAGAACGCGCGCCACTACCTGGTGATGGAGTTCGTTGCCGGCGGCGATCTCCAGGGCATGCTCGATAAGCTCGGCCCCGGCGGCAAGCTGCCCGAGAATCAGGTCCTCAGGTGGGCGCGCCAGATGCTCGATGTGCTGGATTTCCTGCACGGCCAGCAGCCGCCGATCGTTTACCGCGACCTGAAGCCGGGCAACATCATGATCGACAAGGACGGCCGCGCGATGCTGATCGATTTCGGAATCGCGCGTTTTCTTCCGCCCGGCGGGCGCGGCACTCAGATTGGCTCGATTGGCTACGCGCCGCCCGAGCAGTACATGGGCAAGACCGAACCGCGC
>Ga0210398_10005317_pt1 | contig 11976 bp, 9 predicted proteins | sample IncBWC4OmetaG_FD_161047 | JGI IMG/M metagenome (GOLD analysis project Ga0210398, IMG submission 161047) | Forest soil microbial communities from Barre Woods Harvard Forest LTER site, Petersham, Massachusetts, United States - Inc-BW-C-4-O | ecosystem: Environmental > Terrestrial > Soil >... | reverse complement strand
TCCTTGGTGACGGAAGATTTCTTGGCCTTCTCGACGGCGACAAACAGGCGCGCGTTGAGGTCGGGGTCAGCGCCGCCGAGCTTGGCCGCGACCATGATTTCGCGGACGAGCTTGACGACCATCTGGCCTTTTTTGTGCGCGTTGATTTCGCGCCCGGCTTGTTTCCATTGTGCGCCCATGAGTTTTGACAGTGTGGAAAAATTTCGCGGCCAAGAAAACTAAATTGTTTCAGTTACGGAGACGCAGATAATGTTTGCCATATTGTTGTTTGGAAATTGAGCGGGCGAGCGCGAACAGATTTAACTCAAAATGGGCTTAAGTGGGCAATTGTGGGTATAAGTGGTTATTGCAGTTGACAGCAATAACCAAACAGTTAGGTTGCTATAAGAATCACATAAGCGGTTATGTGATTTAACAAAACAAACAAACGAAATCTGATATGAAAGCGACTGTCCAACAGACTCCATTTGACAAGCTTTCTGTGTTCAAACTCACAGCGGAAAAAAGAAAAGGAGTAACGCAATGAACTATTACGAACAGTTAATTAAGAATATTGGCAAAGCTATGAAGAAGCATCCTCGTAGCATTGTTGCAATGAATTCTGAAAATTTCAAGGTTGTGGCAACTGGCAAAGACTCCAAGAAATTGAGTCGTCAATTAAATAGAATAGAAAAAACCGACGGTGAAAGTGTTTCCGTCATTTTTCAAAAGCCCAGTGAAAATGCTGTTTGGATTTTGTGACTCTCGTTTATCCAGTTGACCCGAATTTCGACGGAAGACCCATAATTATTGTTCGCATTGAATGTTTATTAACCAATAAGACATTTTTAGTCCCGATGCTTTTGGACACCGGTGCGGATGAAACATGTTTTCCGGGAGATTTCGCTGCGTATTTTGGTCACGACAATCATCATCCCAAAGTAGTGAAGGGTTCTTGCGGCGGGATTGGCGGCAACTCCGACAAATATTTCCACAGCGTTCAAGTCAGCCTGCTTGATCCGAACAAAACGGCTCCAGCCAATCCTGTAATCGCATGGACTTCTAAAAATAAAACGTCTTCTTTTATCAAAAAACTAAATACCGGATTTGGGCTTATCGGAATGGATATTATGACGCAATGGAAATCAGTGACATTTGCATCAGGAAGCAAAGGACTGAAAATTGAAATTGTGATTTGAATCGGTTCATTCGTTTAAACAGATTCCCAGCTTCTCCTCGCATCTCCTTGTGTTCGCTTGTGAATTTAGGTTAAGCTGCCGTTTCGATGTTGACGCTTTCAGAAATCAGCAAGGCGTATGGCGGGCGGGTGCTGTTCGCCGACGTCACCTTGCAGTTGAACCGCGAGGACCGCATCGGGCTGGTCGGCCCGAACGGCGCGGGGAAGTCCACGCTCTTTTCCATCATCCTCGGCGACGAGGAGGCGGACTCCGGCAAGGTGATGAAGGAACGCAACGTCGTGCTCGGTTATCTGCCGCAGGAAAGCGCGCCGGTCGGCGATGAAACGATTTTGGAATTGGCGACGGCGATTTCGCCGGAATTTGCCAAATTGCGAAAAATAATTCTCGCGTGGGATTCCGACCATCATGTCGCGGCGGATCACGTCGAGGAAATCCACGACGACGCGCACAACCGTTTTCACGAACTCGGCGGCTACCAGCTCGATGCGAAGGCGAAACAGATTTTATCCGGCCTCGGCTTCCGCGAAAAAGATTTTGACCGTCCGGCGCGGGAATTGAGCGGCGGCTGGGTGATGCGCGCGCATCTGGCGCGGCTGCTCGTGCAGGAGCCGGATTTGCTTTTGCTCGACGAACCGACGAACCATCTCGACCTCGAAGCGTTGTTGTGGTTTCAGGAATATCTCATGACGTATCCCGGCGCGATCGTGGTCATTTCGCACGATCGCGAATTTCTCAATCACATCGTCAGCGGCATCGTGGAAATCCGGTCGAGCAAGCTCAACCGTTATCGCGGCAACTACGATGATTTTTTAGTGCAGCGCGCCGCCGCCGAGGAGCAACTGCTCGCCGCCTACAAAAACCAGCAGCGCGACATCGCGCGGTTGCAGGAGTTCGCCGACCGTTTCCGCGCCAAGGCCAGCAAGGCGTCGCAGGCGCAGAGCAAGCTCAAGCAGATTGACCGGATGGAAAAAATCGAGGCGCCGGTGAACGACACGAGCAAGATCGGCTTTAGTTTTCCGCAACCATTGCGCAGCGGCCAGAAAGTCATCACGCTCGAAAACATCCATTTTGCTTACGGCGAAAATATTGTTTATCGCGGCATGGATTTTCTGGCGGAACGCGACCAGCGGATTGTTTTAGTCGGTCCGAATGGCGCGGGCAAATCTACTTTGCTGAAAATTCTCGCGGGTGTTGTCGTTCCGCAATCCGGCACGCGCACGCTCGGCCACAACGCAAAGGCCGGTTACTATTCGCAGTATCGCGTCGAGATGCTGCAGGAATCACGCACGGTTTTTGAAGAAGCGATGGACACGCCGTCGCGCGTAACGGAACAATCCATCCGCACGTTGCTCGGCAGTTTTCTGTTTCGCGGCGACGACGTTTTCAAAAAAGTCAGCGTCTTGAGCGGCGGCGAAAAAAGCCGGCTTGCGCTCGTGAAACTGTTGCTCGATCCACCGAACCTGTTGCTCATGGACGAACCGACGACGCATTTGGACATGGCGAGCATTGACGCGCTGGTCGGTGCGTTGAAGCAATTCAAAGGCACGCTCGTTTTCATCAGCCACGACGTTTATTTCATCCGCGCGCTTTCCGGACACGTCGTCCACGTCAACGCCGGCAAGCTCACGCATTATCCCGGCGGCTACCAATATTATTTAGACAAAACCAAGGCGTCGTCTGCGCGCGCGGCTTTGACTTCCAGTGGCAGCAACGGAAAGTTGACCAATTCGAGTCCAAATAATTCTGAACGAAGTGTCATGCCTGCTGTGAAAGTGGATCGCAAAGAACAAAAACGCCTCGAAGCCCAACAACGTCAAGCACGCTCCGGCGAAAAGAAAGCGCAGCAGCAACTGGTTCACAAACTGGAAAAAGAAATCCAGGAACTCGAAGCCAAGCAGGTTGAACTCACCGCCGAATTGGAAAACTCCGAGACTTACAACAAACCCGGTCGCGCGCAGGAGATCAATCGCGAACTCGCGCACGTCCAGGAACGGCTCGCGCAAGCCACGCCCGAATGGGAAGCCGCCGAGAGCAAACTGGCGGCGACGGCGTAAGACTTTTGCGTGCGTTTTGCTGCGTTTCCTGATTTACTCCGCCAACTCTGATGGACGACACGAACTCATTGATTGAACAGCGTCGGGCGAAACTCAAAGCGCTCGAGGCGAAAAACATTTTCCCGTTCAAAAACAAATTCACGCCCGCCATCGGCTGCGGCGAGGCACGCGCGAAATTTGAAAAGGGCGAACTCGCCGAGCACGCCAACGTTTCCATCGCCGGACGAATCACCGCGCACCGCGAAATGGGCAAATCTATGTTCATTGATTTGCGCGACCAGAGCGGGCGCATCCAGATTTACGCGCAGAAAAATGCGCTCGAAGAAAAAATGCCCGGAAGCTGGGATATTTTCACGCACCTCGACCTCGGAGATTTCATCGGCGCGACCGGCACGCTTTTTCGGACGAAGACAAACGAGCCGAGCGTGAAAATAGAATCCTTCACGATTCTTTCCAAAGCCCTGCGCCCGCCGCCAGCGAAATGGCACGGACTCGAAGACACCGAGATCCGCTACCGCCAGCGTTATCTCGACCTGATGGCGAACCCGGAAGTGAAGGACGTTTTTCTCAAGCGCAGCGAGATCATCCGCGAGATCCGGAATTTTCTGCACGCGCGCGGCTTTGTGGAAGTCGAGACGCCGATGATGCAGGCGATTCCCGGCGGCGCGTCGGCGCAACCCTTCAAGACCCATCACAACGCGCTCGGCTGCGATTTTTACCTGCGCATCGCGCTGGAACTCTATCTCAAGCGCCTGCTCGTCGGCGGCGTGGACAAAGTGTTCGAGATCGGCCGCAACTTCCGCAACGAAGGCCTCTCGCGCAAACACAATCCCGAATTCACGATGCTCGAGGCGTATCAGGCGTTCGGCGATTACGAGAGTATGATGGAACTCGTCGAATCAATGGTAACGCAAGTTGCGGAAAAAGTTCTCGGCAAATTAATTATTATTCACGACAGAAAAAATGAAGTTGTAAATGCTCTAAACGACATGGCAAGAACAGTCGGTGCTTGTTGCCATGCAATTAATCGTTCACAAGGTGATTTAGAAAAGCTGGGCAATCGTGTAATGAACGATGCAATGCGTTTATATCCGGGGAATGATTCAGATTCGAGTTATGTCAAAGCCGAAAAAGGTCTCGAACTTCTTAAAGAAGCGAATCAAATTTTAACAAATCAATGGTCTCAAATTCCCAAACAGTCGTTGGATCAAGAACACATCAAACACGTTGAAGATTATTTTAAGTGGCTAGATAAATTGCGGTATACGTTTCAAGAATTAGCAAAGCCAAAAGAAATTAATTTGTCGCGACCTTGGAAACGCGCACGCTATAAAGATTTAGTTCGCGAAAAAGCCGGAGCCGATTGGTTTGAAATTTCTCTCGAAGCGCGCCGCCAGCGCGCACACGATCTCGGCGCGGAAATCACAAAAGATTACGCCGACTTTGAAGTCACCGGCGCGGTGTTTGAAAAATTAATCGAACCGACTTTGATTCAGCCCACGTTCGTCACGCATCTGCCCAAGGAACTCGTGCCGCTCGCCAAACTTTCGCCCGACGACCCGACGACCGTCGAAGTCTTCGAGTGCTGCATCAACGGCCAGGAAATCGCGCCCGCCTACACCGAGCAGAACGATCCCATCGAGCAGCGCGAACGCCTCGAACATCAGGCCGGCGGCGAGCAGCAAAAGCTGGACGAGGATTTTCTCGTCGCGCTCGAACACGGCATGCCGCCCGCCGGCGGCATGGGCATGGGCATTGACCGCCTGTGCATGATGCTCCTCGGCCAGGAAAGCATCCGCGACGTGATTTTGTTCCCGCAGTTGAAGCCGAAATAAGTTCGTAGCAGCCGACGTGAGTCGGCTCAAATTTTCAGGAAGTTTTAAGCTTGAGCGAACTTACGTTCGCTGCCACAAGATTTATTCCTCGCTCTTTTTCTTTGGTTCAATGCCGAGTTTCTTTTCCAGTTCGGCGACGCGTTTGAGCAAGGCCGGCAGGCGCTGGGTGGCGAGAATCTGGCGCTTAATCTGTTGTTCCGGCAACGCCGGCGTGCCGAAAAGTCGCTGACCGTCGGGAATGTCATTTATCACGCCAGCTTGTCCTCCGGCTGTGACACGGTTGCCGATTTTCAGATGCCCCGAAATGCCAGCCTGTCCGGCGACGATGACATAATTGCCGAGCTTTGAGCTGCCCGCGATGCCGCACTGCCCGATGAGAAGGCAATGCTCGCCGACTTCTACGTTGTGTGCGATGTGGACAAGGTTGTCAATCTTCGTGCCTTTGCCGATGACGGTCGAGCCGAGCGCAGCGCGGTCAATCGCTGCGTTTGCGCCGATCTCCACGTCGTCGCCGATGACAACGATTCCAATCTGGGGAACTTTGCGATGGATGCCGCCGTCGAAAACGTAGCCATAACCGTCCGAGCCGATGACGGTTCCGGCGTGGATGCGGACGCGATTGCCGATTTCGCTGCGCGAATAAATCGTGACATTCGGAAACAGATTCACGTCCTCGCCAAGTTTGGCATCGTCGCCGACGGAATTCCGGCTTTGCAAAACCGAGCGCGCGCCAATCTGCGTCCGCTCGCCGACGATGCAATACGGACCGATGTGCGCACTCGGATCGATTTTCGCCGACGCGGCGACAATCGCCGTCGAATGGATTCCAGCGGCGAATTTTTGATCGGGGAAAAACAGGGCGAGTGCTTTTGCAAATGCGACGCGGGCGTTCGGAACTTGAATCAGGATTTTTTTTGACGACGAAAATCGTTTGTCGGCGATGATTGCGGTGGCGGCGCTTTGCTCGGCGCGAGCGAAATAATCTTCATTTTCGGCGAAAGTCAGGTCGCTAATTTGTGCGTTTTCGGCGGTCGTGAAACTTTTCAGCGTGGCATTACCGTCGCCAACGACCTGGCCGCCAATGAGTTTTGCGATTTCTGCGGTTGTGAATGGCATTTGATTGACTTGGTTGTCGCGCCTCACTATAAAGACACGCGAATCCAGTTCAACCCTCAACTTTTATGGCGAAAACTTTTCGCGTCGGAATCATCGGCCACAAATTCATGGGACGCGCGCATTCAAATGCGTGGCGGCAAGCGCCGAAATTCTTCAACCTCAAGGCGAACGTCGAGATGCACACGATTTGCGGTCGCAACGCCGCCGCAACACAATCCGCGCGCGCGCAACTCGGCTGGCAACACGCGACGACAGACTGGCGCGAAATCGTCGAGTCGCCGCTGATTGACATCGTGGACATCGTGACGCCGACGAATTCGCATGCTGAAATGGCGATTGCGGCGATGAAAAACGGCAAGCACGTCATCTGCGAAAAACCGATGGGCTTGAATCTGAAAGAATGCGAGCAGATGTTCGCCGTCGCGCAAAAGGCAAAAGTCGTTCACATGGTCTGCCATAATTACCGGCGTATTCCGGCTATCGCGCTGGCAAAGAAAATGATTTCCGAAGGCGCGCTCGGCAGGATTTATCATTTCCGCGCGCGTTACGCGCAGGACAGGCTGGCCGATCCGGATTTTCCGTTGAGCTGGCATTTGCAAAAGGAAACGAGTGGCAGCGGCGTCCACAGCGATATCAATTCGCACATCATTGATTTGGCGCGTTATCTCGTCGGCGAATTTGAAAAAGTTTGCGGAATAGTAAATACATTTATTCCTGAACGTCCGCTCGCGGATGCGCTGGCGAAAGGCCAAAGAAAAATGGGCAAAGTGACCGCGCCGGATTCCGCCGTGTTCATCGGCTGGATTGAAGGCGGTGTGATGGCGAATCTTGAAGCGACGCGTTACGCGCTTGGCCGGAAAAATCACATCACGATTGAAATCAACGGCAGCAAGGGGTCAATCTGTTTTGATTTCGAGGACATGAACAAGTTGAAATTTTACAACGGTGCAGATCCGGCGGATCGACGCGGCTTTCACGAGATTCTCGTGACTGAGCGCGACGGAATTCATCCTTACGTCGCCAATTGGTGGCCGCCCGGCCATGGCATCGGTTACGAACATACATTTGTCCACGCGGTTGCAGATTTTGTGAACGCGTGCGCCGAAGGAAAATCTGTTCACCCGACTTTTGAGGACGGTTTGAAAAACCAGCGTGTTCTGACTGCGGTCGAAGAATCGTCGCAAAAGGGCAAATGGGTGAAGGTCTGACGATTATTTTTTTCGTGCGAGAACTTCGTGGACTATCGCGAGAAGTTTTTCCGTCGTGAACGGCTTGAGCAGGAACCCGTCGGTATTGAGGCCGCGATTGTTGACGGCATTTTCCTGTTTCGAGCCTGTGGCGACGATGATTTTCAGGCTGTGTTTTATTTTGCGAAGCGCGTTGATGGTGGCGAAACCGTCCATGAACGGCATTTCGATGTCTGTGATGACGAGGCTTACGTCGCCCTTTTTTTCCGCGAGACGGACGACGGCTTCGGGGCCGCTGGCGGTGGCGATGACGCGGTAATGATAATTTTCCAACGTCGTGCGGACGAGCGCGAGCATGGCTTCCTCGTCGTCAATGATCAAAATACATTCGCCGTTCCCTGCGGGCAGCGACGGTTTTTCCGGTATGGTTTCTCCTTCGACAGTACCGATGATGGCGGGTAGAAAAAAATTGAATTCAGTGCCGCAGCCGACTTCGCTTTTCACGGTCATGAAACCGCCATGGTTTTTTGCGATGGACAGCGAGGTGGACAATCCCAACCCCGTGCCTTTGTCGGATGACTTGGTGGTAAAGAACGGCTGGAAGATTTTTTCCAATTGTTCGGCGGGAATTCCGCTGCCGGTGTCCGCGACGCTGACACAAAGATAATTTCCCGGTTTCGCGCCGGGAATTTTCGCGGCTTCGGCGGTGTCAAGGCGGATATTTTTTGTGGCGAGCGCGAGCTTGCCGCCGTCAGGCATGGCGTCGCGGGCGTTGACGCAAAGATTCATCAGGATTTGATGCAATTGCGTGGGCGCACCGGAAACGGGGCTGCAATTTTCGTCCACCTCGATGTGGCACTCGATGTTCTTTGGAAAAGTGTCGGTGATGATCTTGCCCATTTCCTTCACGATCCGGTCAACGCGGATGACTGCCTTGCCCGAATCGCTCCCGCGCGCGAAGGCGAGCACCTGCCTGACCATTTCCGCACCGCGCTTGGCGCTGGATTCCATCGTGTCCAAAATGCTTTCGGATTGCGGCGAAAGCTCCTCGCCGCGCAGGATGTTCGCGCCGATGAGAATTGGCGTGAGCGCGTTGTTCAAATCGTGCGCGATGCCGCTGACGAGCACGCCTAGGCTTTCGAGGCGCTGTGTGCGGAAGAATTGTTCTTCGAGTTGCTTTTTTTCCGTGATGTCGGTGTTGATGATGAGCAGGGATTTCGGATGCCCATGCTCGTCGCGGATCAATGTGGATCGCGCCTGCACGGTGACGCGCCTGCCGTCGCGCGCTACTTTTTGAAGTTCGCCGCTCCATTCGTCGCTTCCGGCGAGACTTTTGAAAAATTCCTCGACTTGCGGCGTCAGAATTCCCTTGAACAGCAATTGCAAAACATTTTTCCCAAGCACTTCGCCAGCGGTCCAGCCGTAAATTTTTTCCGCGCCCTTGTTCCAATAAATGATCTGGCCGTTGATATGGCAGACCAGAATGGCGTCGCTTGCCTTATCCAGCAACGCGCCTTGTTCACGGATAATCTGTTCGGCCAATCGCAGGCGCGCATGTTCCTGGGCGTTGTGCAATGCGCGGCGGATGGCCGGGACGAGCCGGCTGGGGCGCTGTTTGAGGACGTAATCCACCGCGCCGTGCTGCAGGCTGTCCACGGCGATGTCCTCGCCGATGCTGCCGGAGAAAAAGACGAACGGTGTTTCTGGGCGCACTTCCCGCGCGAGCGACAGCGCGGTCAGGCCGTCATAAGACGGCAATGTGAAATCGGAAATGATGAGGTCGTATTCAGCGCGGCGCAGCGCGACTTCAAATTCCTCGCGCGATTTTGCGAGCGTGAACTCGCAGATCAATTCATTGGCAGAAAGCGTCTCGGCAACAAGAATGTGGTCATTCTCGTTGTCTTCCAGATGCAACACGCGCACCCGGCGTTTGTCTGCTTGTGTCACCATAATTTTCAATCTCGTTTTATCGCGTCAGGCGGGGGTTCGTTCACTATGGCCCAGAAAAATCCGACTTGCTTGATGGACTCGACGAATTTCTGGAAATCGACCGGCTTGACGACATAGGCATTAACGCCAAGCTCATAGCTTTTAATCAAATCTTGTTCTTCGCGCGACGACGTGATCATTACGACGGGAATGTGTTTGAAATGAGGATCGCTTCTCATGACCTGTAAAACTTCCAGTCCGTCCACCTTGGGCATTTTTAAATCGAGCATGACGACGACAGGAAATCCGTTGGCGTGGTTGGCGAACTTTCCGCGATTGTAAAGATAGTCCAGCGCCTCCGCGCCGTCGCGAGCGACGACGACTTCGTTGACGAGATTGTGTTCCGCGAGCGCGGCCATCGTCAGTTCCAGGTCGCGTTCATTGTCTTCGGCTAGCAAAATGCGTTTCAATGGAGGCATGGTCATCCTTTCGTTTCGTTTGGATTTTTTGGAAGTGAGAAAAAAAATGTCGCGCCCTCGTCCACCTTGCTTTCAGCCCAAGTGCGGCCACCGTGGCGGGAAACGATGCGGCGGACATTCGCCAGCCCGATGCCCGTGCCTTCGAACTCGTCCGCGCGATGCAGACGTTGAAAAACACCGAACAACTTGTCCACGTATTGCATATCGAATCCAACACCGTTGTCGCGCACGAAAAATACAAACTCGTCGTTTACCGTGTTGCAGCCGATCTCTATTTCCGCCGGGTCGCGCGTGCGTGAATATTTGACTGCGTTGCCGATCAGGTTCGCCCAAACTTGGCGGAGCATCGGCGCATCTGCCTCAACTTGAGGCAGGATGTCCATTTTCCAGACAACGCGGCGACCATTAATCTCGCTTTGCAGGGCATTTCTGACCTCATGCACTAGCGATTCTGATGCCACTTTTGCGTGGCGCAAATCCGTCCGGCTCATCCGCGAAAATACCAGCAGGTCGTCAATCAAAGTTCCCATCTGCCGCGCGGAAGATGCGATGACATCAAGATAACGGCGTCCGTGTTCGTCGAGTTCTTCAGCCGACCGCTTCCGCAGTAAATCCACAAAGCCGTCAACGTGCCGCAGCGGCGCGCGCAAATCGTGCGAGACGGAATAGGAAAACGCCTCGAGTTCCTTGTTAGCGGCTTCAAGTTCCATTTTCCGCCGGATTATTTCCGCCTCCGTCTCTTTGCTTTTGGTGATATCGTTAAAGAGAATCGCGACTTGCCGGTTTTTCGGATCTCCAAAACGAAAGGCATAGACGTCATAAATGCGGCGCAATTGTTCGGCGCGATCTTGAAAACGGATCGCTTCACCCGTCACGGCGATGCGCCCATATATTTCAAACCAGTGCGCTTCGTGTTGCGGGGCGATTTCGCGCATTGTCCTACCGAGTGCATCGTGGAGTCCGGTTTGCTTTTCGAACGATGGATTGATTTCCAAAAATCGGTAGTCAACGGGCTGTTGCGTGTCGTCAAAAATCATTTCTATGATGCAAAATCCTTCGTCAATCGAATCGAACAGCGTGCGATAGCGTTCCTCGCTTTGCCGCAACTTTTCTCCAGACTGCGCACGCAATTTTAAATCGCGGCGGATGAATAAAACCGCAATCAACCCGGCGGCGCAGGCGAGCGCGCTACCGCCCACAATGACGACTTCAGCGATGACCGCGCTGGTCTGCACGTTTTCCTGACGCTCGAAAGCCAGTTTATTTTCCTCGACGTGCATTTCCGAAATGCCCTGCATGATTTGATCCATCAATTCCTTGCCTTTGCGCGTCCTCACGGCGTTGACGACAGCTTGAAGTCCTTGTTCCTGACGGAGTTTCATCCTGTCGTTTAACATGGCCAGCCGCTGCGAGATCAACGGTTGCAATTTATCAAGCCGTTGCAGTTGCACCGGATTGTCGGAAATATATTTGCGCAATTTTTCAACCCATTCATTAACCTGCGCCTGTGCGTTCGTGGAATCTTTGAAAAAACTTTCGTCACCTGTGAGCAAAAATCCGCGCTGCGCCGTCTCGGCGTCGGTGAGGATCGCGCGGCCCGATTCCAGAGTGGCGATCACCTTGTATGTGTGCGTGAAAATATCCTCCGCCGCGACGAGTCTAGCCGTTATGCGATAAGAGAATACCCCGATGCCGACCAGCGCCAGCACCGATGCCGCGAACCCAAGCATGATCTTGTTCTCGACGGAAGTTTTCATGCAACCCGCTTTTGGCGCGAAAACCCTCTGATTATTTTGACGAGGCTTGTAACCAAGAAGTTACTCCCGTCTCTAAAAAAAGCAAATCCAATGCCATCATCCAAGCCCGGTCGCCAAATTAACTTGCCCACGGGCGTTTGTCGGCGTATTAAAACAGCCCACGATTAGCCCACGTGGCGGAATTGGCAGACGCGCTAGATTCAGGTTCTAGTGAGTAAAATCATACAGGTTCAAGTCCTGTCGTGGGCACCACTTCATCGGTTTGAAGATGTTCAACGGGAAACTGCGGCACCGTTGATCAAAAATTCGGGCACGTTGTAGCCTCTCGCTTTGACATAGACAGATTGCCCGCGGAGATTTTCTGCCGCATATCTGGCGGCAATCACGGTCGTTTCACCCGGCCAGAGCGTGACGTAATTATCGGAGTAAGTAATGGGCACA
>Ga0210398_10005316_pt1 | contig 11977 bp, 9 predicted proteins | sample IncBWC4OmetaG_FD_161047 | JGI IMG/M metagenome (GOLD analysis project Ga0210398, IMG submission 161047) | Forest soil microbial communities from Barre Woods Harvard Forest LTER site, Petersham, Massachusetts, United States - Inc-BW-C-4-O | ecosystem: Environmental > Terrestrial > Soil >... | reverse complement strand
ATGCGCTCGATCTGGTCTTTACCGAGCGGGCGGAACATCACGATGTCGTCGATGCGATTCAGGAATTCCGGACGGAAAAGTTCGCGCAAAGCGGCCATGGCTTGTTCGCGCGCCTTCTTCGGATCTGTTTCGGCGAGTTCGAAAATCGCTGAGGAGCCCACGTTAGAGGTCATGATAATCACGGTGTTGCGAAAATCCACGGCGCGGCCTTTGCCATCGGTCAATCGGCCGTCGTCGAGAATTTGGAGCAAGACGTTGAAAACATCGGGATGCGCCTTCTCGATTTCGTCGAGGAGAACGACGGAATAGGGGCGGCGGCGAACCTGTTCGGTGAGTTGTCCGCCTTCTTCATAGCCGACGTATCCTGGGGGCGCGCCGATCATGCGCGCGACGGAATGTTTTTCCATGTATTCGGACATGTCTAGGCGGATGATGGCTTTCTCGTCGTCGAATAAAAATTCAGCCAATGCGCGCGCGAGTTCAGTTTTGCCGACGCCAGTCGGGCCCAGAAATAGAAACGAGCCGATGGGGCGATTGGGATCGCTCAAGCCTGAACGGCTGCGGCGAATCGCATTTGCCACGCTGGCTAGTGCTGCATCTTGGCCGACGACGCGGTCGCGCAGGCGTTCTTCCATGTGAACGAGCTTCTGAACTTCGCCTTCGAGAAGCCGGCCGACCGGAATGCCGGTCCACTTGCTGACAATTTTCGCGATCTCTTCTTCGCCAACTTCTTCCTTCAGCATCGGATGATCTTTCTGCAATTCAGCGAGACGGTCCTGCGCGGTTTTCAGCTCTTTTTCCGCAGCGGAAAGCTTGCCGTAACGAATTTCAGCAACTTTTGAAAGATCCCCGGTGCGTTCGTAACGCTGCTCGTCAGCCTTTAATTGCTCGATTTCGCCTTTTAGTTTGCGGATGCGGCCGATTGCATCTTTTTCGGTTTGCCAGTGGGCCTTGAGGCCGTTGGACTGTTCGCGCAAGCCGGCGAGTTCCTTGTCGATCTGTTTCAGGCGATCGCGGGAGTGCGAATCGGATTCCTTGCGCAGAGCCTGCCGTTCGATTTCGAGTTGCATGATGCGGCGCTCGATTTCGTCGATTTCAGTGGGGAGCGAATCAATTTCCATGCGAAGTCCGGCTGCGGCTTCGTCAACCAGGTCAATCGCCTTATCGGGAAGAAACCGGTCGGTGATGTAACGCTGGGAGAGCATGGCAGCGGCAACGATCGCGGCGTCTTTGATGCGCACGCCGTGATGAACTTCGTAGCGCTCTTTCAGGCCGCGCAAAATCGCGATGGTGTCTTCGACAGACGGCTCACCGACATAAACGGGTTGGAAGCGGCGCTCGAGCGCGGGATCTTTTTCGATGTACTTGCGATATTCGTTCAGTGTGGTTGCGCCAATCGCGCGCAGCTCTCCGCGTGCCAGGGCAGGCTTGAGCATGTTGGAAGCGTCCATCGAACCTTCCGCGGCGCCCGCGCCGACCAGTGTATGCAGCTCGTCGATGAAAAGAATGATTTGGCCTTCGGATTCGGTGACTTCCTTGAGCACAGCTTTTAGCCGGTCTTCAAACTCGCCGCGATATTTCGCTCCTGCAATCAATGCCGAAAGATCGAGCGAAACGATGCGTTTCGGCTTCAAGACTTCCGGAACGTCGCCAGAGACGATTCGCTGTGCCAGGCCTTCGACGATAGCTGTTTTTCCCACGCCGGGTTCGCCGATCAGCACGGGGTTGTTTTTTGTGCGCCGCGCAAGAATCTGCATCACGCGGCGAATTTCTTCGTCGCGGCCGATCACGGGATCAAGCTTGCCTCGGCGGGCGAGATCGGTGAGGTCGCGAGCGTACTGTTCGAGAGCTCGATAAGTTGATTCAGGATTTTGCGAGGTAACGCGGTGGCTACCGCGGATGGTGGCCATCGCTTGCAGGATGGCGTCGTGCGTCACGCCATGGCGCGCCAGCAGTTGGCCAGCGGCATCGCGAGAATCTGCTGCAATGGCGAGCAGAATGTGTTCAGTAGAGACGTATTCGTCTTTGAGGTGCTGAGCTTCGTCGAACGCGCGTTCGAGAACTTTGTTGGTTGCCGGGCTCAAATACTGTTGCGATAAGTCCGATACCTTGGGCAGCCGGCCAATCTGGCTCTCGATCTCGCTCGAGAGGCTGGCGGGTGATACGCCGAGCTTTTCGAGCAACGGAGACACAACGCCGTCAGCCTGTGCGACGAGCGCCCAGAGGAGGTGAAGAGGCTCAATCTGTTGTTGACCGGAGCGCGCGCCCATCTCCTGGGCCGCCTGCAACGCCTCCTGGGCCTTTATGGTTAGTTTGTCGAGTCTCGGCATATTGCAAATCCTCTCACTTTCTTAGAAAGACTTAAAGAGGGCTGAATAGGTCACAGCCACATTTTTAATTTTCGTATTTGAGGGCCAAGGATTCAGCTGCTCCTTCAGCCACGCATTAGTTAGTCGTGCAGCATTATAAAATATGCGTGTATTATTGTCAAGTATTGCATGGTATCGTGAGTATCTGCGGCGGAGATTGACTCAGTCTAATACCCTTACAATAAGGCACTTAAGGTAGTGCGTCTCCGGCATGGTAAGGAGTATCGGATGATCCTGAGATTGGGTTCGGCGCTCGGCCACAGAGATTGTCTTACGAGCGTCGTTCGCGGCTTCGGCAAGGATCTGTAGGAACAGAGGCTCGCTAATATGGTACGAGCATGAGCAGGTGACGAGATAACCTCCCGGCTTCAGTAACTTCATAGCGCGGAGATTGATTTCCTTGTATCCACGCTGCGCTGCCGGAATACTGTCGCGATTCTTAGCGAAGGCGGGTGGATCGAGGATGATCATATCGAACTGGCGCCCGACCTCGTCATACTCCTTCAGCAGGTCAAAGGTATTTGCTCCACGAAAGGTGACATTTGAAATTGAATTCAACTCTTGATTGCGACGCGCGGCGTCCAGGGCGGCTGGCGCCATATCAACAGCTTCGACATGCGCGCAGTTTCCAGCGATTGTGAGAGCAAAACCGCCCTGGTAGCTGAAGCAGTCGAGCGCTTCACCGGATGCATAACGGCGCGCGGCCCAATGGTTTTCGCGCTGGTCCAGGAAGGAGCCGGTTTTTTGCCCCTTTGGGAGATCGAAGACGAACGCGATTCCGTTTTCTCTTGCCACAATTTCATCCGGAACATCGCCGTAGAGAACGCCAACGCGTTGCTCAAGGTCCTCGAGGAGACGCACTTTGGGGTCATTCCGTTCGAGAACACCTTTTGGAGAAAATAGCTCGACCAGGATTTCGCAAATGAGGCTTTTGATTCGTTCGGTGGACTGACTCAGGGTTTGGATTACGAGGTAGTCGCCGTAGCGATCCACGATAAGAGAGGGCAACAGGTCCGCTTCGCCGTAAATCAGGCGATAGGTTTCTGTATTCTCCACAACAGTCTCGCGATAGGCTGCGGCGCGACGGATACGCTCGGTGAGAAAAGCGCGGTCGATAGGGACATCTTCGCGGGTCAGCAGACGGACGGCGATCTGCGATTTGTCGCTGTAGAATGCGCGCCCGTGGTAACGGCCGCGTTCATCTGTCAGACGGACGATGGAGCCGCCTTCCGCGTGCGCACTTCGAACATCGCTGCGATAAACCCAGAGATGGCCTGAGCGCAAGCGCTCGGAACCCCGGGAAGTGATAACGACAGACGCCTCCGCCACAATACCTTCCTTGGACGCTGAATGCGCCAGATGATTCGCTATGATGGTACAGCATACTTAGAGCGGAGTTCAGGGATCGCGACGCCGATGGAACTGAGTGAATTTGATTTTGATTTGCCGCCGGAGCTGATTGCGCAGCGCCCTTTGGACGAGCGTGATGCTTCGCGGATGCTCTTGATCGAGCGAACGACGGACACGATGCAGGATTGTGAGTTTCGTGACTTCCCTGACATGCTTCGCGGCGATGAGCTGATCGTACTCAACAATGCGCGAGTGCTGCCGGCCAGGCTTTTTGGAAGGCGCGAGGGTATTCGTTCCGAGAAGCCTGGAAGGGACAGCGCCACCCGCCAGGAACACCTGAGCGCTTCAATCGAAGTGCTCCTAGTGCGCGAAATTGAACCGGATCTTTGGGAGACTCTCGTGCGGCCGGGAAGAAAGATTCCGGTTGGAGAGCGCATCATTTTTGGAGATGGCGAGCTGGAAGCGCGGGTGGAAGACCGGGGCGGCTACGGCGTGCGTGTCATGCGATTCAGTTCGAAGATCGATTTTCGCGAAGCGCTTGCACGACTTGGGCATATTCCGCTGCCGCCGTACATAAAGCGCGCGGATGAACCCCTCGATAGGGAGCGGTATCAGACAGTCTATGCGCGACAAGGAAGCGCGGTAGCCGCGCCGACCGCCGGGCTCCACTTCACTCCCAGGATTCTGAGACGCCTACGCGATAGGGGCGTAGAGATTGCGGAAATAACGCTGGACGTCGGATTGGGAACGTTCGAGCCCGTGCGAACCGAAAGACTTGAGGATCATGAGATTCACAAAGAAGCGTACGAGATATCCGAAGGGGCGGCGCAGGCAATTGCGAACGCGAAGAGCAAGGGCCGTCCGGTGCTGGCGATCGGTACGACAGTGGTTCGAGCACTGGAAGATGCGGCTGAGAAAGTTCACGGGCGAGACGGGTTTATCTCACCCGGCGCCGCGGAGGCCAGCATTTTCATTTATCCCGGCAAGCCGATTCGGATCGTGGACCAGCTGCTGACAAATTTTCATCTGCCGCGGTCGAGCTTACTGGCTCTGGTGGCGACTTTTGTCGGACGCGAGAATATTTTGCGGGCGTACGGACATGCCGTAAGCATGGGCTATCGGTTCTACAGCTACGGCGACTGTATGCTAATACGCTGAAGGACCTTTACCGAGGCAGCCCTTGCGAGGCCTTTTTCCTCGTTCGAGTTTCGTGCAACGGAGGGCGGGTTCGTCTATAATCCGCTTCCTGCTGACGGGAGCGGGCGAATGCGGTATTTAATACTAAGTGATATCCATGCCAACGTCACAGCGCTAGAGGCCGCCCTAGAGGCTGCCAAAGGCCGCTGGGACAAAGTCCTATGCCTGGGCGACGTTGTCGGCTACGGTCCGGACCCCAACGAAGTGATCGACTGCGTGCGCAAGCTTGATGCTCTTGCGATTCGCGGAAATCACGACAAGGCGGGCAGCGGCATCGCGAACGCGGATGACTTCAATCCAGTGGCGCGGAATGTGGCGCTTTGGACCAGGGATCAGTTGCGGCCGGAGAATCGCAAGTGGCTTGAGGAACTGCCTACGGGCCCTGTATCGGTGGAAGGGTTTTCGCTTGTTCACGGCGCATTTCGCGACGAGGATGAATATGTTTTCGCGCCGGCGCAGGCGCTGGAAGGCCTGCTGGATGCTCCTTCGCCAATCACTTTTTTTGGGCACACGCATCTGCAGGGGGGATTCACGCTGCGGGACAATAAAGTGGGCGTGCTGCATTTCAAGCCGGCGGCAGACTCTCTATCTTCGAGTCTAACTATTGAACCGGGCACAACCTATCTGTTAAACCCGGGTTCTGTGGGACAGCCTCGCGACGGCGACGCTCGAGCTGCGTTCGCTATCGCGGACATCGCCAACAATGCAATCGAGTTCTGGCGAGTTCCCTATGACATCGAGGCAGTGCAAACGCGCATGGCCGCAGCGGGGCTGCCGGACCCGCTTATCCGCAGACTTTCTTTCGGCCGCTAAGGCAACAGGAAACCGATGGAACCCGGGGAAACCTCATACCGCGAAGAGAAGCGCCAGTTCCCAATAGCGTTCGCGGCCGGTGCGGTAATCGTGCTTTTGATTTTCGGCGGATTTTTGATTTTGACGCGGGTGATGCACTCTCACGATTCCGCGACAGTTGCAAGACTTCCATTTGGCGCGGGGGAACAAGCCTACGCGCAGAACGTTCACTTTAACGATATTCAGCTGGCCCATGCTGCGAATTTTCTGAATCAGGACTTTACTTACGTCGCGGGAACGATCTCCAACGATGGGCCACGAAAAATACGCGCGATGGAAGTCACTGTGGAATTTCATGATCCTTTTCATCAAGTAATTCTGCGCGATTCGAATCAACTGGTGCAGCGCGACGGCACCTCACTGGATGCAGGCCAGCATCGTGACTTTCAGATCCAGATGGAGCACCTTCCCGCGGAGTGGGATAGACAGAATCCTTCGATTCGCGTTACCGGCCTGATTCTGGAATAAACACACATTTTTGATTTGTACCTGCTGGGTCTCGACGAACTGGTGATGCTTTGAAGGCGTTCGCGGATGATTGGGCGGAGCTCGACCGCGCGTTGGGGGAGATGGCCGCGTCGGGCAGCGTAGAGGTTCGCGAGGACGGCGAATGGCTCGCGGAACTCGCTTCGTTGCACTGTGAATTGCGGCGGGAGGGTAAGGCGGCGCTGGTTCATTTGTGGTCCGATCAGCGTAATTTGACTCGGCGTGTGCTGTGTGTAAAAGAGCGCAATGAGAATCGCATCCTTCTGGAAGTGCAACGATTTGGAAACGCGAAGCCGGGGCGGCTTGAGTTTTCGCGAGCCGATTCGCCGCGGTCTGCCGGACGCATTACGCGAGAAGAATTCCGCTCGAGGCTTCGGCGCATCCTCTCCGAGAGTTTTCCTGACGCAATAATTGAATCGCTCACTGCCGCGCCAGACCTGGAACACTCCTTTTCCGGATTGTACGTTCGGGGACGTATGCATGAGGGTTCGCGCGGGTGGGCGTTTCTGGCTGTTTCTCCGAACGAGAGTGCCGCGGCAATCGAGGGGATTCTCGCATTCGGAATTTTGTGGCTCGATTGGACGCGTGCGCACGCGGATCGACGAGCGATCGGGGGGCTGCGGTTATTTGTTCCGGAAGGAACGAGTGGACCGCTTCGCGAACGTTTGTCGGCGCTATCCCCGGCTGCGCGCACAGAGATATACGAGCTTCGCGAACCTGATGGGCGGATGCAAAAGGTTGATTCGACGGACGCAGGCAATCTAGACAGCCGGCTAATCCCGAGGCGCGAGATTGAGGAAGCGCTGGGCGCGGCGCGCGAGGGAGTGACGCGTATTCGCGCACTGGCACCGAATGTTTCGGCGCCAATCGAGACTCGCGCCGCTGCCGGAACGAATGAAACTGTGGAAACTGCAATTTGCTTTCACGGATTGGAATTCGCACGTTGGACTGAGCAGGGCGTGTTGTTTGGACTGGGAGACATGCGGCAGCATTTGTCCCACGGAACCGCGCCCGCGCTCGCACGGTTGATGGGCGATCTGGAATTGCACCGGCGGTCCGAGGCGGAAGAAACAAATCATCCGCTGTATCGAAGCGCCCCGGAGCGGTGGCTGGAGACACTGATACTCGAAGATCCGACGGAACTGGACGCGCAACTCAATCCGCAACATCTGTATTCGCAAATTCCGGCTCTAGCGGCAGGCGATCGCGGCGTTATTGACCTGCTAGGAGTTACTCTTCGGGGCCGGTTAGTGGTTATTGAATTGAAGGCGTCCGAGGACATACAATTGCCGATACAAGCGGTGGATTATTGGTTGCGAGTCCGACGCCACCAGCGCGAGAACAACTTTCAACGCAACGGCTATTTTGCCGGGGTCGAACTCGATCCGAGGCCGCCGCAGATATGGCTGGTCGCTCCGGGATTTCAGTTTCATCCTTCGACGGACACTCTCCTGAAATATCTAGCGTCGGAAATCCAGATCACGCGCATTGGGCTAAATGAAAAGTGGCGTCAGGGGTTGCAGGTAATCTTTCGGCAGTGAATCTCAGCAAGTCTCAAGACGTGGACAGCGGGAAAGTTAAAAGAGAAGGGAAGCGGCCTGGGTTAGACCAGAACCACTTCCCGGGGTGTGTCCTAGAAGCATTTGAATAGTTAGACGCCTGTTGCGAAAAAAGGTTGCATATTTTGTGGGACGCCAAATAGTTAATAGAAAAGGTACTTGCGCCACTTCTCGTCGCGATGGCCGATAAGGCGCATCAATTGGCGCGAGGTATGAAGAGTAAACGGACGGGGACGGCGCTGAAGTTTCAGTCCTGCTTCTTCCGGGGTGCGATCGCCTTTGCGATTGTTACAGCCGTAACAGCAAGCGACCAGATTTTCCCAGGAAGACCTGCCACCTCGCGAACGCGGCATCACGTGGTCGAGTGTCAGCTCTGATGCGGGCAGAGCATGGCCGCAAAACTGGCAAGTATTGCGATCACGAAGCAAAATATTCTTTCGCGAAAGCGCGCGGCTTTGCTGCGGAATATGGCGATAGGTGAGAAGGCGAATAACCGAGGGCACCTGCATAGCCTTTTGCGTCGTATGGACTTCCGTATGATTAGTTTCTTCGGCTTGAGCCACGCCTTTAAGCATCAGGACGAGAGCACGCCTAACGGCTGTGACATTGATCGGTTCGAACGTTGCGTTTAGCACGAGAACCGGCGCTTGCATCACAGAGGGGCGGCTTGCCGGTGATGCCGGCGGACGGGGAGCGAGAGCATCCTTGGTAACGCTGCCCAGCCCAATTTTCGGCCGAGGGCGTAAGACGCTCTTGAGACGGTTGTCCATTTGTCCGCCTTCGCTGCGCTTGAAGATTCCCTACCTTACCAGAGATTTCCGCGAAACTCTGGTGCTTCCTGTCTAGTACGCGTTTTGCCGCAGCTTTGGATTTGAGGGCGGCAAACCGGTGACGACTCGGGCCACCGTTAATCCAAGCACTGTTGCAGCACCAGCCTTCTTAAGAGCGCGCGAGCATGCATCAAGGGTCGCGCCAGTCGTCAATACATCATCTACCAGCAGTATGCGCAGGTTGTCAACTCGGACGCCTTCCCGGGTCGCGTACGCGCCACGTACCGAGTCCCAGTGCTCTTTCCGCGAGAGCACGAGGCGAGCAGGACGTGGTTTCGTGCGCATAAGCAAGTATGACCCGCGCTTCAAACCCAAATGGCGCGCCAACGGACGCGCAATTAGATCCGCTTGATTGTATCCGCGTTCACGAAAGCGGTCGGGATGCAGCGGAACGGGGACGACAACGTCGGCCTGGAATTCATCGGCTTGGCGAGAGACGAGTTCGGCGAGCCTCGCTGCGAACCAGTCGCCGAGCCGGGTGACCTCTTCGTACTTTAGAAGCAAGATTGCACTGTGCAGCGCGTCGTTATAGACCGCGTAACTTCGAGCGCGCTTGAAAGAAAAAGAATCCAAGCGACAGAGACGGCAGAGGGGCCGGATCGCATCGGCGGCGACGGCGGAGATGAACGGGCGTCCGCAGCAATCGCACAAGGGATCGGCGATGGGTTGAAATGATGCGAGGCAATCGGCGCAGATCGGGATGCGACTGGCATTCACAAGTGTTTGGCCACAAATTCGGCATGGCGCAGGGAAAAGCACTGCGGCAACGGCGTCGACCGCATTTCGAATAATCAGAGAAATCGTCGTGGACCGAGAGGGTGCAGTTGGACGCTACTCCGATAGCGGCGGCGAGTGAAGGATTGAAGTTACGTACGCAAATCTACGCAGCGAATTTCGGCGATAAGTTCATGTGGCTGGGCGCACAAATCCACATTCAAAAATCAACGTCGAGCAAAAAATAGAATGCTAGAGCAGGCCCTGCTCCGTTTTCTCCTGGCAGGGAAGGCAGTAACGCGTCCAAGGGACGGCTTCGAGCCGCTTCTGCTGTAGCTCTTGGTGGCAGGCGATGCATTCGCCGAAGCTATCGTCTTTGATGCGAGCCAACGCGTCATTCACCAATTGCAAAAGCGAACGGTCGTTGTGTGTCTGGCCGAAGAGAAATTCTTTGGTGTAGGAATTCGCAGCCTTGTCGGCGAGGTCCACCGTAGGATCTTCATCTGCTTCGCGGCCTTCCTGCTCCGTGCGCGCAATTCCACGCATGAGTTCGTCGCGTCGTGTGACCAATTTCTTTTTGTAATACTCCAGCCGCTTCTTATCCATGGTTGAGTCCCTAGGGCGAGAATAGCGCCTCACCAAAATCCAACGATTTTAACGACACCTTCTCTTCATTGTCAAATCAGGCGGTTACTGAAGAGACGGACCTGTGGTAGATGCTGCATGCGGTAGAAAGGATTCCGGCGTAGCTCAATGACTTATGCCAGCAAGAGTTGCGATGACGGGGTGCGGCTGTTAAAATCCTTGTTCTGCGCGCCTGGAAGAGCCGCAATCCGAGACACCCTTCCATGCATCTATATGGGTTCGCCACAATCGTGAAACGCAGGGAGGAATAGTTTGGCTAAATATGACGTTGTCGTCATTGGGAGTGGTCCGGGCGGTTATGTGGCCGCGATTCGTGCGGCGCAGTGGGGCCTGAAGGTGGCGGTGGTGGAGAAGGATCCATTTCTCGGAGGTACCTGCCTGCACGTCGGGTGCATCCCCACAAAGGTATTTTTGCATCACGCGGACATCTACGACCATTTCAAGCGAGCGGAAGAGTTTGGTTTCGAAGTGAAGGATGTGAAGGTGAAGTGGCCGAGTATTCTGGCGCGCAAGGACAAGATCGTAAAGAAGCACGCACTGGGAATTGCGAGCCTGTTCAAGAAGCACAAAGTTGAAACGATTACAGGCTGGGGGAAAATTGCGGGTCCCGGGCGAGTTTCGGTCGAGAAAGACGGCAATACCACCGAAATCGAGACGACGAATATATTGCTCGCTACAGGGTCGGAAGCGCGCTCTTTGCCTGGAGTAGAAATCGACGGGAAAACGGTTTTGACGAATCGTGAAATTTTGGGTCTGCAAGAAATTCCGAAGTCGATGATCGTGGTGGGTTGCGGAGCGGTAGGCGTTGAATTCGCGTCAATTTTCCGCACGTTCGGCTCGGAAGTCACGCTGCTTGAGGCGGTCTCGCGCGTTGTCCCGCTCGAGGACGAAGAGATTTCTGCTGAGCTTCACAAAGCTTTGACGAGGAAGGGAATGCGCATCGAGCTGGAAGCGAAAGTGGAATCGGTAAAGAAGAATGCCACGGGCGCGACAGTCACGTACAAAGACAAAACTGGGAAATCGCAGACGATCAGCGCGGAGAAGGTGTTGATTGCTGTCGGCCGACGCCCTCTCACCGAAAACATCGGTCTCGAAAAGACGAAAGCGAAACTCGAGCGCGGTTTTGTTGTAACCAATGCGTATCTTGAGACCGCCGAGCCGCATCTTTATGCTATTGGGGACATCGTGGCGGGGCTGCCGCAGCTCGCGCACGCTGCTTCTATGGAGGGCATTATCGCAGTGGGCCGCATGGCCGGCAAAGACGTGCAACCGTTCGATCGCAAGCGCTGCCCGAACGCTACATATTGCGAGCCGCAAATTGGGTCGATCGGTTTGACGGAGAAGCAAGCGCGCGAGGCGGGGTTTCAGGTCAAGACGGGCAAGTTCCCGTTTATCGGCAATAGTAAGGCGACGATTCTTGGCCAACATGAAGGGTTCATCAAGGTAGTGGCTGAGGAAAAGTACGGCGAGATACTTGGAGTGCACGCTATAGGGCCTCTTGCCACGGAAATTATTGCCGAGCCGGTCGCCGCGCTTGGACTTGAGGCCACGCTTGACGATATGGCTGCGACCATCCATGCGCACCCGACGGTTTGGGAAGCCATGGGCGACGCTTTCAATTCCGTCCGCGGAATGGCAATCAACATCTAAATTCGACTCAAAACCTAACGTGGATCAAAAAGAAAAAATCTGCCGGGTAGTGAGACTTGGGCTCGTGCCTTATGACCAGGCGTGCAATTTCCAGAAGAGAATCGTCCAGGCGCGCAAGAAAAGTGTGGTTCCAGACGTGTTGTTGCTCTGCGAGCATCCGCACGTGATTACGCTGGGGCGAAACGGGCGGCGCGAACATATGCTCGCGTCCGATCATTTGCTGGGACAGATGAATGTTGAGTTTCACTCTACCGACCGAGGCGGCGATATCACCTACCACGGCCCGGGACAGATCGTCGGCTACCCGATTTTGGATTTGGCAGAT
>Ga0210398_10005313_pt1 | contig 11979 bp, 14 predicted proteins | sample IncBWC4OmetaG_FD_161047 | JGI IMG/M metagenome (GOLD analysis project Ga0210398, IMG submission 161047) | Forest soil microbial communities from Barre Woods Harvard Forest LTER site, Petersham, Massachusetts, United States - Inc-BW-C-4-O | ecosystem: Environmental > Terrestrial > Soil >... | reverse complement strand
GCATCGAGCGGCTCAAGCGGCTGGCCGGCGCCCACCTGACCTATGTGCCGTATCCGGGTGGCGCCACCACCATCAATGCGCTGCTCGGCGAGCACATCACCGCCGCGGTGCTGAACTGGTCGGAAATCGGCGAGCACATCGTCGCCGGCAAGGCCCGCGCGCTGGCGACCATGGCGCCGGCGCGCATCGAGCCGCTGCCGGATCTGCCCACGGTCGCGGAATCGGGCTATCGGGATTTCGAGACCGATGTCTGGTTCGGCGTCGTGGCGCCGGCCAAGACGCCGAAGGAAACCGTCGCGCAACTGATCGATTGGTTTCGTGCCGCCGTGACCGCGCCGCCGGTCAAAGCCAAGCTCGTGGCGCAAGCGCTTTATCCCAATCCGAAATGCGGCGCCGACTTCGACGCGCATTTGCGGCGCCAGGCCGCGTCATTGACCCAACTGATCCACGACCTCGACTTCAAGGCGGAATAGCGCCGATAAAGTTACGAAGCGAACGGCACCCAGGCGCGCTGCACCGCCGGACGCGCCTCGATGGCATCGTGCCAGCGCTTCACGTGGGCGTAGTCGTTAAGCCCGATGTCCCGCACGCCGTGGATGTGCACATCCGAATACATGGTCATGTCGGCGATCGAATAGGCGCCGCCGAAATATTCGTGTGACTCAAGGTGCCGGTCGAGGATGCCGAGCATGTCGCGCAGGTTGGCCTCGTAGTGCTGTTGCGCCGGCGGCGCTTTGATCGGCGAGCGTATGGTCCAGTGCCCGAACTGCTGCGCCAGCGTTGTGAAGGTCGCCGAGCCGTAGAACAGCCATTGATCGACTTTGGCCCGCGCCGCCGCGTCGCTCGGATAGAATTTTCCGGACTTTTCCCCGAGATATTTGAGGATCGCGCCGGACTCGCAGAGCGTGACCTGAGTGCTGCCGGGCCCGTCATGATCGACGATGGCGGGAATCTTGTGACCGGGACTGAGCTTCATGAAGTCCGGTTCCATCTGCGCCTTCTTGCGCAGGTCGACCGGGATGATGTTGTGCGGCAGGCCGGTCTCCTCCAGCATCATGCGCGGCTTGTAGCCGTTGTCCGTGATCCAGGTGTAGCAATCGATCATGTCGTTCTCCTCAATGAGCCGGCTATTTTGACCCAACCAGCGCTTCAAGTCGCGCGCTTAATGCGGCCATTCCTCCGCGGTGACCGCCGCCGCATCGGCACCGATGAAGTCCTGCAGATTATCTTGGCTATCGGTTTGGAGCGCTTCGAGCAGCGTATTCTTGATTTCGGCGATCAGCCCGAGGCCGCGGAACACCAGGCCGGAGTAAACCTGAATGAGGCTGGCGCCGGCGCGGATTTTGGCGAGCGCGGTCGAGCCGGAATCGATGCCGCCGGCGCCGATCAGCGGAAACACGCCTTCGACCCGGACGTAAGTCTCGGCCAACATGCGGTTGGCGAGCGAAAAAAGCGGCCGGCCCGATAGGCCGCCGGCCTCCTTGGCGACTTCGGTCTCGAGCAAATTCGGCGGCCGCGCTACGGTGGTATTGCCGACGATCATGCCGTCGACCCGGCGTGAGCGCGCAATGCCGACGACGTCGTCGAGATCGGCCAACGACAGATCCGGCGCGATCTTCAACAACACCGGCGTCGGGCCGGCGTTCGGCGCGACCCGCGCGCGGGCATCGATCACGCGGGCCAACAGATCGTCGAGCACCGACGCCTGCTGCAGATTGCGCAGGCCCGGCGTGTTGGGCGAGGAAATGTTGACGGTGACATAGCTCGCCACCGCGGCGAAGCGCTCGATCAGCTGCACGTAATCGGCAACGCGATCGGCGGAATCCTTGTTGGCGCCGACATTGATGCCGACGATACCCCACCCTCCCCCGCTTGCGGGGGAGGGTGGGGAGGGGGCGGCGCGCGCGGCGAGGCGTTTGAGCGCGGCATCGGCGCCTTGCGAATTGAAGCCAAGCCGATTGATGACGCCGTGGTCGGCATCGAGCCGGAACAGCCGCGGCCGCGGATTGCCGGGCTGGGGCAGCGGCGTGATGGTGCCGACTTCGACGAAGCCGAAGCCGACACGCAGCAGAGCGTCGGGCACCTCGGCATTCTTGTCGAAGCCCGCGGCGATGCCGACCGGGTTTGGAAAATTGAGTCCGAACACCCGCAACGCCAGCCGTTTGTCATCGCGCGGCGCCGGCGGCAGCGGCGCGAATTTCAGCATTTTGATCGCCAGCCCGTGAGCATCTTCCGGGTCGAGCGCGCGCAGGAAAGGTCTTGCGAGGCGGTCGAGCAAACCGATCACGGTTTTAGCTCCGGAAAAGCCCGCCGGCCGTCGATCTCATCGGGTAGCGGCCGCGCCCAGCGCACGGCCGACAGCGGCAGCGCGGCGTACAGATGCGGAAACAGATCGTTGCCGCGGGAGCGCTCCCATTTCAGCGCCGGGCCGAGCGCTTCGCCGTCCACCGCCACCAGCATCAAGCCGGACTGTCCGGCAAAATGCTTGGCTGCCGTCTCGGCGACTTGCGTCGCGGTCGAGAAATGGATGAAGCCGTCGCGTTGATCGATATCCGATCCGCTAAACGCGCCATCGGCCTCGGCCGCATGCCACGCCTCTCGCTCGCAGATTTTATAGATCGTCGCCACCGGCTACCCATTCGCACGTCGCAAACGGCGCGACCCTATCGGCCCTTGAGCGTCCAGGCAATAATTCCTATCATGCGCTGGGTTGATAAGGGGTCCTAATGCTCACGCACGCGCAGGTCTGGTCGGCGATCGATCGCCTTGCCGCCCGGGCCGGGCTTTCGGCCTCGGGCCTTGCCCGCCGCGCCGGGCTCGACCCCACCACGTTCAACAAATCCAAGCGCATCACGGCATCCGGCCGGGCGCGCTGGCCGTCGACCGAATCGATCAGCAAGGCGCTGGCGGCGACCGGCACCAGCATCGAAGCATTCGTCGGATTGATCCAGGGCGACAAAGCGGGCGTGCCGACCCGCGGCGTTCCACTGCTCGGTTTCGCCGAGGCCGGCGCCGGCGGCTATTTCGACGACGGCGGTTTTCCGGCCGGCACCGGCTGGGACGAAATCGCCTTTCCGGGGGTCGACGACACCCACGCCTATGCGCTGGAAGTCTCCGGCCAGTCGATGGAGCCGGCCTATCGGGACGGCGACGTGATCCTGGTGTCGCCGGCAGCGCCGCTCCGCCGCGGCGACCGGGTGGTGGTCAAGACCAGGGACGGCGAGGTGATGGCCAAGGAGCTCAAGCGCTCCACTGCAAAAACCCTCGAGCTGAAATCGCTCAATGCCCAGCATCCCGACCGCACCATCGCCAACGAAGACGTGCTGTGGGTGGCGCGGATTTTGTGGGCGAGCCAGTAAATTAGACCTCCCCCTGAAAGGGGGAGGAGCGAGCGAAGCTCGCAGGTGGGGGTCCGCGGCGGCGACGCTTGCACAAGCCGTGAGGCCGCGGACCCTGCCCTCCCCCTTTCAGGGGGAGGAAAAAGCCAGCTTACCCGTGCCACCACAACACGCCGGCGCGGACCAGATAGACCGCGCTGACGGCGAAGATGATGCGTCGCGTCCATCGCCGAAAGCCGTGGTCGGTCATGCGCTCGATGACGAACGGCGCCAGCGAGGTCGCGGCGATGGCGAGCGCGATGGCGGGAGCTAGCGCCCATTTCGGCACGTTCGCCATGCCCGACACCGTGCCGAAATAGGCGATGCGCACGATGTGGCTGAGCGACTGCACCGTCGCCTTGGTGGCATTGGTGGTCTTGCGGTCGAGCATGCTCTTCTGAAAGAAAATGTCGAGGAACAGCCCGCCGACGCCGGCCAGCACCTGGATGATGGTGGTGAGGACGCCGGTGACGAACGGCACGCCGCGCCATTCGATGTTCGGCCGCCAGTTGCGCGGCAGCGCCTCGATGGCGAACGGCATCAGGCCGAGGCTCACATAGACCATCATCTTGTTCGGCACGAACTTGACCGCGTACATGGCGGCGAAAGCGAGCACCGCGCCGACCACGTATTTGTAGACGATCGGCCAGCGTACATAGTGCCGCCACCGATAGGCGCGCCAGCCATTGGCGCAGAACTGGATGATCGAGAACAAGATCATCGCGCTGGCGACGTCGAAATAATTGAGCAGCACGCCAAGCAGGATCATGCCGCCGGCCATGCCGAACACGCCGGAGATGAAGGAGCTCAGGAGAATGGTGAGGGCGAGGAGGAGGTAGGCGGAGATGGTCATTCAATGCAAGAGATCATGCGCGGCGGGCGAGCCAATTCACTTTACCTCAGGGCTTTCGATTGCGACGGTCGGCATGGGAATACCTTTGGAATTTTAACCGCCGCACGTCAAAGCGCTGGCTTCAAAACGGATTGATCGGAAAATAGCGCAGCCACAGGTCGGTGAAGCTGCCTTTTTCCCATTGCCGGAACAGCGCCCAGTTCAAGGCCTGCCGCAACAGGTCGTTGCCGCGCTTGACCGCGATGCCGATGCCCTCGCCGAAGAAGCGGCTTTCCAGGAATGGGCCGCCGCGGAAGGCGCAGCAGCCGCCCGAATCGGTGCCATTGAGCCAGAACGCCAACGCGATGCCGTCGCCGAACAACAGATCGACGTCGCCGTTGCGCAGCGCCGCCCGCGCGGCGTCGGCGTTGGGATAGGGCCGCACCTCGGCCTCGGTGAACATCTGCTTGAGAAAAGCCTCGTGCGCGGTGCCGGCGACCACCGCGATCTTCTTGCCCTCGAGCAGCTCCGGCAGCACGTCGCCGATGCGGCTGTCGAGGCGCGCCACGAAGCGCGCCGGCGTGCGGTAGTACGGATCGGTGAAATCGGCGCGGCGGCGCGTCTCGGCGGTGGGCGCGATCGAGGCGATCACGGCATCGCCGTGATTGTCGGCGAGCGCGTCGAGCAGCGTGTCGAAGCGGCGCGCCTGGATGGTGCATGTCACCTTGATCTCGTCGCAGAGCAGTCGCGCCAGGTCGACGTTAAAGCCGGCCGGGTTGCCGTCCGGACCGGCATAGTCGAACGGCGGATAGTCCATCTCGGTGAGGAAACGGATGGTCTGCAGGCGGCTGAGATCGGGCCGCTCAGGCCGGCGCCGCGGGTCCCAGAAGCCGGGAACGGCAACGCTGCGCTGCTGAAGGGAATTGGCGTCCTGCGCCGCCGCCGGCAGCGCGGCAAGGAGCGTGGGCGACAGCGCGCCGGCGCAACAGACGCTCAGCCGGAGCGCGGCCGCCAGCCAATAGATGCAGTAGCGAGGTATTGCCATTCCAGATTGCGCCGTTGCCTGACCGTGGCGGGGTCTTGATGCCCGCGCCTTGCGCCGCCGAGCCGGGGCTTAAAGCATGATCGGGCAAAGGGAAAGACGGATTTGCCGAAAACATCGCGCTGCTATTCGAGGCGACCGCCCCATGCGTTAGCGGGCAAGGACTGGTTCGACACTATCACTATTGCGTGCGGAAACCGGTGCCGGCTTCAGGAAAGTCGCTGCCCTTCCGGGAGCCCGCCCATGAGCTCGGCCTCGATGGCGGCCAGCTCCAATAAATACGACAAGGTCTCGCAGCCATCGGTGCGCGCGAGACGCGCCAGCTCCCTTGTCAGCTCGCCGATATATTGGGCGGACGGACGCGGCTTATCGTCGACGATGATGATTGATCTGATTCGATGCGCAGACATGAGCGACCAGGTGGCAGAGAGGAACTTCGCATCTGCAAGACACCAACACTTCGCCATATTGCCTTAAGCTGCGATTATTTGCACGAGGCGGCAAACATTTTTGTTCTTTATACCCTATCAATATCGCCCGACTGCAATGATTTCATCTAGCGCGGTGCAATTCGTGCGTCCGCACGCGCGGCGGCAGCGCAATTGCTTCGCTGGCCACAACCGCGGGAGTGCGTTCGGCTGAATCGCGCGGCACCAACAAATCCGTCAACGCCCGCAACAGCGGCGCGTGCCGATCCAGATTGAGGCCGTCGCGGGCGTAGATGCCGGCCTTGTTGGCCGGCAGCGCCGGCATGCCGTCACGGACGATTTCGATGCCGGGGATGATGCAGCGTGCCTGCGTCGCCAGCACGCCGAGCCCGGCCGCGACGGCGGCAAGCCGCGCCGAGAACTCCGGAGCGGAAAACGCAACAAAGAATTGCATGCCGCGGTGCTCGAGCAATTCCACCGCAACCCGATCGCCGGTCGTTCCCGGCCAGCTGATCAGCGGTATCGGCGCGCCGGGACGAAGCACGAGCTTCGGTGACTTCAACCAAACCGTCGGCTCGGACCATTGCGCGATGACGCTGCGCGGCGAGTTGATCGTATTGCACAGATAGGCGATGTCGATCGAGCCGACATTGAGGTCGCCGAGCAGCCTTTCGACCCTGTCGCAGCGGAAGCTGACCTGTTCGCTCGCCGAGCAGCGTTCGAAAATCTCGACCAGACGTTCGCGTCCGAGCCAACTCGGCAGACCGATGACGAACTGACGCGGCGCCGAATTCGGCCCGGCAAAGGTGAGAAGCTCGTCGTTCATGGAAAGCATGCGCCGCGCATATTGCAGCACCAAGAGGCCGCGCTTTGTCGGGGTCATGTTGCCCTGCCCCTTGGCGAAGATGCTGCCGCCAAGCAGCCGGCCGAGGCGAGCGATCTGCGAGCTGATCGCCGATTGCGTCAGGTCGAGCGCATCGGCCGCCTTGGTGTAGCTGCCGGTATCGACGATGGTGACCAGCGCCCTGAGCAATTCGATGGGGATGTTCTTTTTGGCGTAGCGTCGATGCATCTCACCCCATCTCCCCACCGCGCGGTGCCAGGAGGGTCACGCTCTTGTCCTGGGCGTCGGCGCCCGGCGCCGCCCGGATGAGGACGGGACAGCACAGCACCGCAAGCCATATGTCAGACCCCACATACGACGCTAAATTCCTGACGCGGCACTGCAATCTCATGACGCGACACCGCGCTGGAGCGCCCCATGGGGCGGCGCGTCATCATGCCACAATTCGCCGACGTGAAGATAGCTGCCGGCTTACCGGCGCCCGTCCGTTGCCTGTCAGGAATCGCCTGACGCAACAATCGCTTCGACCAGGCGAACGACCGAGCGTCGAAGGCTGGTATTCTTGATCTTTATGAAGGCCCGGACCAGGGCATGGCCGTCGGCATTGCCAAGAAAGTCGGTGATGTAGGCCAGCGAAGGGCCGTCGCCGCTCTTTCGTGAGGCGCCGAAGGATTGTGGCGCGCCTTCGAAGAAGAACGGCACCGGCACCTCGAGGATATGCGAAATTTCCTGCAACCGGCTGGCGCTGATGCGGTTGGTGCCTTTTTCGTATTTCTGGACTTGCTGGAACGTCAGGCCGAGCTGATCGGCGAGCCGTTCCTGGCTCATATGAAGCATAAGGCGCCGCATGCGAACACGGCTGCCGACATACTTGTCGGTAGGATTAGGGAATTTTATGGACATCATGAATCTCCGGGGCCCCTCGCCCCTTTGTCCTTGTCCTGTTTTAATTCCGCAGGCAATCCCCGGTTGCAAGTTTTCCGCCGATTGTTTCGCCCCGCATGCGTCCCACGCATGCGCCCCGCCCGCCTGTTGGGCCGATGGCAGGGGCCGCGTAGCGCTTTCGCGGTCGTTTAGCGCATTCTAGTTTAGCGCCTTCTAAAGGTAGCGGCGCAAATCTGCGGCGGCCGCGTCGGCGGTTCGCTTCAAGTCGAAGGGTGCGACGAACTGGCCTTTCTTGTCCATCAAATAGACCAGGGCGGTGTGATCCATCGTGTAGTCGCCGCCGTCGAGCGGGACTTTCTTGGCGTAGACCCGGTAGGCCTTGATCGCCGCCTCGATCGACGCCTGATCGCCGGTCAGCCCGCGCAGATGCGGATCGAAATTGGACAGATAGTCCTTGAGCACCGCCGGCGTGTCGCGCTCCGGATCGACGGTGATGAACAAGGCGCCGGTGCGATCCGCGTCGGGCCCGAGACTTTTCAAAACTTGCGACACGTCGAACAGTGTTGTCGGGCAAATGTCGGGGCAGTGGGTGAAGCCGAAGAACACCAGGAACGGACGCCCCTTCATGTCCTGGTCGGTCACCGGCTTGCCGTTCTGGTCCTCGAGACGAAACGGGCCGCCGACACCGGCGACCGCCTGGCCGATCGGCGAGGGCACATGTTTGCTGAAAACCAGGATGGCGCCGAAGAACAGCACGAGGCCGCTGAGGAAGGCGGCGAGCAGCAGCGCGACGCGGGAGGTCTTGTCGTTCACCGGCATTCTCCACTCAACCGAAGCATGCGGCAAAGCCGGCCCGGATGGTTTCGAAAAAGACCGTCGCCCCGTAATGCGCCCAAAGCATAACCGTGCCCAAAAGCGCGGCCGCAACCACCGCGCCGGCCAGCAAAAGGGGCCGCGACATCGGCAGGGAACGGGGTACGACGGTCTCGGGCATCGGTACAACTCCGGCTAGCCCGTACATATGCCGGAACCGGACGAGCGACAACCGGCGTCGCGCCTGCCGCAGGCGCCCAGACCGCCTGCTTACGGGCAGGGGCGATACAGCGCCGTAAGCTCCCGGCCGCGCAGCCGAATGAGGCTTGGCGTGAGGCCGCCGTGATGGCCGATCCAGGCGCGGATCTGCGCCGGATAGTGCCGCATCACCAGCGCGCTGCCGGCGCGGGTCGGCACCAGCTCGCGCGATGCGTCATCGTAGTAGGAGGCGGCATGGAACCCGAGCACCGCGCGCTGGGTCACGCAGACATGGTCGCGCGGCACGATCCCGGTCAGCAAGGTGCACGCCGACAGGCACGGACCGTCGATCACGACTTGGTCGCCGGACGCACGCACCGCCTCGAACTTGCGAATGTAGGAAAAGACTTCGCCGCCCGGATCGTCGACGATGCGAACCTCCGCCGATGCCGTAGAAGGCGCCACGATGGACGACGCCATAAAGCTCAAGACCGCCGACATAAGCGCGGCGGCCGCAGCAACCTGCCATTTCATGGTCACGCTCTCCCCTTCAATCGAACGCGACCCTGCCGCCGTATTGTGGCAATACTTCGAGAACGCGTTAGGATTAATCACAAAAGATCGCCGAGTTCTTTGCTCTTCTTTGCGCGTCGCAGTTCGGTTCCTTGCCAAGGCCGAAGCACACCCCGCGTGCTACGCCGCCCCGCAAGCCATGCGCGGACGGCGGCAAAAAGGGGTGCTATAACGAACCGACGTTCAGGGACGCGGAGGCGGGAACCGACCATGGCGCGGGACTTCGAGGACCATTGCTGGAAAGACGTAATCGATGCCGACACCGTCGCGATTTATCAGGCCTATCGGCGCAAAACCTATGTCGGCGACAATCCCGCGGTGCTCGCCATCGACCTCTACAACAAGGCCTATCTGGGCGGGAACCGCCCGGTGCGCGAGGTCGATCGCGAGTTTTCAGGGTCCTGCGGCGAGCACGCCTGGAAGGCGCTGCCGCTGACGCAAAAACTGTTCGCCGCGGCGCGCCGCGCCCGCGTTCCGGTGCTCTACACCACGCGTCATGTCGATACCGGCGGCGTGCAATCGACCAACCGCACCATGGGCCGCCAGCGCGACGACGTTTACGACATCAAAGCCGAATTGGCACCGCAGCCGGGGGAACTGGTGATCTACAAGGAGCGCGCATCGGGGTTCTTCGGCACGCCGCTGATCGCGCACCTGCAGCAGCTACGGATCAATTCGCTGATCATCTGCGGCGAGAGCACGTCGGGCTGCGTGCGCGCCTCCACGGTCGACGCCTTTTCCTATGGCTTCCACAACGTCGTGGTCGAGGAATGCACCTACGACCGCTCGATGCTCAGCCACAAAGTCAATCTGTTCGACCTGCATCACAAATACGCTGACGTGATGCATGTCGAAGACGTTCTGGCCCATCTCGACGGACTTGCCGTCGAGCGCAAAGTGGCCTGATACCCGACATCTCCCGACAAACAAACGAGCGTTCCCATGTCCACGACCGCTGCGCGCCGCACCAACGTCCCCGATTACACCACGGCCTATTATTTCCTCGAGGGTTTGAGCGAGATCGGCATCGATTATCTGTTCTGCAATTTCGGCACCGATCACGCCCCGATCATCAACGAGATGGCGCATCGCAAGCAGCGTGGCGAAGTGATGCCCACCGTAGTGCGATGCCCGCACGAGAACACCGCCGCTCACATGGCAGCGGGCTACGCCTTCGTCACCGGCCGCGGCCAGGGCGTGCTGGTCCATGTCGACGTCGGCACCGCCAATACCGCCAACGCCATGCATAACCTCTATCGCAGCCGCCTGCCGGTTCTGCTGATGGCCGGCAAGGCGCCCTACACGGTCAACGACGAGTTGGTCGGCTCGCGCGACACTTACGTGCACTTCATCCAGGAGCCGTTCGACCAGGCGAGCTTGGTGCGGCCCTATCTGAAATGGGAGTGGACCCTGCCCTCGGGTGTGGTCGTCAAGGAAGCGCTGCGGCGCGCCCATTCGATCATGCAGAGCGAGCCGCGCGGTCCGGTCTATCTGATGATGCAGCGCGAGACGCTGACGCAGCGCTGGGCGACCGACGAGATTCACCGCTATTCCGAGGATCAATTTGCCGCCACCGGCGGCGGCGGCGCCGATCCGAAACTCGTCGCCGCGCTCGCCGACAAGCTCATGACGGCGGAAAACCCGATCCTGATCACCGGCTATGCCGGGCGCCACGATCATGCGTCCAAGGCGATCGACGCGCTGGCGCAATTTGCCGGCATCGCGGTCTACGAAGCCAACATGACCAACAACATCTCCCACGACAGTCCCTCCTTCGTCGGCTTTTCCCCCGACAAGGCGGTGCCGGATGCCGACGTCGGCATCCTAGTCGACGTCGACGTGCCGTGGTTCCCGAGCGACGTGAAGACGAAGGAAAAATCTTTCTGGGCGCATGTCGACATCGATACGCTCAAGCCTGGCTCGCCGATGTGGACGTTTCCGGGCAATCTGCGCATGCAGGGCGATTCGGGGCGCATCCTTGAGCAGGTGCTCGAGGTGTTGCAGGCGAAAGCCACGCCGCGCTTCAAGGCCGCCGCCGCGGAGCGCCTCAAGCGCATCAAGGCTTTACGCGACGAGCGCGTGGCACGCGCCGCAAAACTCGCCGCCGACAAAGGCAAGCCCGGCGCGATCAACCCGCATTACCTGATGGCGGAGCTCGGCAAGGTGCTCGACGACGACGCCGTCATTTTCAACGAGGGCGTCACCAACGCGGGCGCGGTGCTGTTGCAAATCCCGCGCAAGCGACCCAACACCACCATGCGCTCCGGCGGCGGCGGGCTCGGCTGGTCCGGCGGCGTGGCACTCGGCGCAAAGCTCGCCGCGCCCGAGCGGATGATGGTGCAAATCTCCGGCGACGGCGGATTTTATTTCGGCAATCCGAGCTCGGTGTTCGCGGTGTCGCAGCAATACAAGCTGCCGATCTTCTCCATCGTCATGGACAATACCGGCTGGAACGCGGTGAAGCAGTCGACCTTGCGGGTGTTTCCGGAAGGCGAGGCCAAGGCGGCGAGCGAGTTCGAATCCGAGCTCGCGCCCAAGGTCGCCTTCACCAAGGTCGGCGAGGCGTTCGGCGCCTATGGCGAAGAGATCAGCGACCCCGCCGACGTGCCGGCCGCGATTGGGCGCTGCCTCAAGGAAGTCCGCGGCGGCCGCTCGGCGCTGCTGCACGCGCGCGTGACGAAAATGTAGCACTGCTCCGGTCGCGCAGAGTAACGGCATGCCGGCCTCGACGGCGTCCCATGCGTTGAACGTTATGATCGATATTCGTTTTTGATGGCCGCGCCATTTTTATTACAGCGTCATGGCGCTGAACCTGCGTTTACGATTTGCCGACGTACCGATGTCGACTTATCGTCGGGCGCTCTCATACAGATGGTATCTGAATGCGTACCATCGATGCCGTGCATCTCGGATTGCTGCTGGCGGCGCTGGCGATCACTTATGTGGTGCCATTCGAGCTGCTGTTGCTGTCCTACGTGATTCTCGGT